>ERZ869921.128-NODE-128-length-45719-cov-17.974838_pt1 | contig 45719 bp, 66 predicted proteins | sample MGYA00579310_ERZ869921 | MGnify/ENA primary metagenome ERZ869921 (study PRJEB32216, sample SAMN09231816) | wastewater metagenome | place: USA: Maryland | collected 2016-06-21 | study: EMG produced TPA metagenomics assembly of the PRJNA472060 data set (Reclaimed...
GTAGTACAGGTAGGAATTGAACCTACGACCTACTCCGTATCAGGGAGGTATTCTACCACTGAACTACTGTACTAAACTGCACGGTCTCTAGTCCCTCGTACGTGGGTAAGAACTTTTTACATAGGCTTACGCCCTCGTGCATTGCGAGCCCATGGAGAATCGAACTCCAATTTCCTCCTAGACAGGGAGGCGTCATAGCCATTAGACCATAGTCCCATTGTCACCCTAATGAGGATTGAACTCATATTTCATTCTTGAAAGAAATGTGTCCTAAACCGATTAGACGATAGGGCGTGGGGTGAACAACGGAAATCGCATCCGTTCTGACTCCTTCACAGGGAGGCGTGCAACTATCACACTCTGTCCACTGTGCGTGATGATGGAGTCGAACCACCTATGTCCGAAGACGACCGCTTTACAGGCGGGTATTCCACCGTGGAATCTATCACGCAATGCTACACACTACCCCCTTGGCATTTATCTTTGACCACAATCCTACGTTCGGGAGGGGGTCACAAGGTTTAAGGATAATATGCACGCTAGTCGAGAACTATGTCCTCGCATTCAAATAAAGACTTCCTAGCGATGATTCTTTATTCGGGGGAGCTACAAAATGCTTTACTCCCCATTGTCAGCCTACCAGGATTCGAACCTGGAGTCACGTGAATCCAAATCACGCATGTTACCGTTACACTATAAGCTGATTGCGGGTCCTGAGTGATTCGAACACCCGCCAACAGTTTTGGAAACTGTCATACTACCACTATACTAAAGACCCTGGTGCGTAGCACTACTACGCCTTGTTGCGGTGTCCCGATTCGAACGGGAATCCCAAGGTTATGAGCCTCGTGAGATACCATTACTCCACACCGCTATATATTATTATAACACACGCTTGACTTATTGTCTAGTATATTATATACTATTATTAAGTTGTTGGATATGCAACGAATTCTTGCTGTGTTATTACACAGACTTATAGCGTCAAATCGTAAAAAATTAAATATCTATAGATTGGAAAGCTCACCATGTGTGGGCTTTTCCTTATATACCACAATCGAACAAAAAATGCAACTACTTATGTGTGGATAACTATAATAAAAGACACAACCGAAGTTGTGTCAAATAAGACTATACATACAATGTTGCGAATCTTCCCTTTGTTTTCCCAATTAGTGTAACCATAGACTGTAGCGTTGTTCCTACGTACCCCGATAGAGTATGCCATTGGTCTGGTGGGCAGAACGCTGGCAATACTATACGAAGGACATTGCCCCCCAAGTCTTTAACATTTTCGTGGTGTAAATCACCCGATACATAATAGAACATTGTTCCAGTAACTTTGATGCCCCAACTGGAAGCTTCACTCATAATAATTTTGTGAATGTTGGCATCTCTTTTAACCAGAGAACCACTGTCTCCATGTTCGATAACGAAGCATGAATTATCCCCATAAGGAATGTAGGTTCTTTCTGAGTTAAGCGATTGTGTTACCTTAACTGTTTTACTTGTACGTTCATAGTGTTTCTTCAAGAATGCACCCAATAAATAAGATGTGTTCTTGTCATGATTTCCTGGTGCTACTACGACATCTACAGGAGCAATGCTTGCATACATATCAATGTAATCCAACTGCATGTCAACATAGTTTCCTATTTCAACATGCCATGAGCCTTCTGTTTGGTTGGCCTGGAATGTGCCCTTGGTTGTAGTCTGCATCGGATTGTCAACATGAATGTTATCTGTACCTACGATGATTGTAAACTTTTCTGGTTTACCAAATAACATGATGTTTTGAATCAGTTCCTGTTGTGTTGCAAATAATTTTTCCCTTGCAATATCCCTATTGTAAATTACCTTGCCGAAGTCATCAACACAAAGCTTCATATAGTGCACGTCAGTAATACCAACTAATGCATTGTAATCAGCTTTTTTGATTCCCTTTGGAATTATATATTTTACAGGCTCGCGCTTTGATATATGTTCTTCAACATAATTCTCAAACGGTTTAAGTACATTGTTGTGGAAGTCAAACCATTTGTTTGCAGCATCCTGTTGTAGTTTCCATTTAGCTTGTTCCGTCTTCTTGTACGTCTCGCGCTTCATGGCTTGAATGTTCTGTTGTACAGCTTCTTCTGTTGTTAACCCCATCTCAAATTCTAAGTCAGTCTGTGGTAGGCTTGACTTAGTGAATCCGTGATGTTTTGCGTACTGGTGTACGGCTTTAGCGTGTGGGAAATCAAACTTCATAGCTACAATAGCGGCTGTGTTGTTTCCATCCATGTTGACATAGGCTCTCTGAATTGCACTGTGCATATCAAATGAGCATAGCATCTGTCCGAACTCACCGAGCTCTGTAATAATTGTTTTGGTGGTCCAATTGATAACAATGTGTTCACCTCGCACTTCTAAACCAACTTTTGCATCAGGCTCTGAGACAACATCTTTATTTTGAGATGTAATCTTCTTGGCTGGCAACTTCATTTTGGTATAGCGTTTTCTGATAGATTCTGAGGTTACATCGTAGCCTAGTTCTGTTTTGATACGGTCAGAAAGTTCTCCGTATGATAACGAATGGTTCTTTTTGATGAACTCGTTAATCAGCTGTGTTTGTGTTTTCATTTCGTTTTGTCTTCTTACTACTAGTATACCATAAGAATTTCTCATAGTTTCTGTTAATGTTTATCAGTTCCATGTGGATAAGACTAGATGCTTCAATAAGGTCCTGAGGATTTCCAAATAGGTCATAGCTGTTTACATGGAAACGAATCTTATTCTTGCGCTCTGTCTCTTTCGTTCTCATGTGATACATATAACATTATTTTGTCAAGAAAGCAATAGGCAACTGTGGATAACTTTATACATGACCCCTATATTTGACATAATTATAATTTGTGTTCTATTTCGTTAAATTGAGTTATCCACAAGTTTGTCTTTGACTTTTAGTCGAAAATGTTTATATTAGGAGTTGTCGAACATTACCAGCTAGTTTTGACGGCAGAATACGGTTCGTAGGGTTCTGGCTTAATAATCAATACGTCAGGGTCAATTCTATTCGTAGGGTTGTGGGTTTTTCAATCCCTGTGAGCCGTCCTCTGCTGTTAAAAAATATGAAACAAATTGTTATTGAGAAAGACGATGAGCATGTCCTAGTGAACATTAAGATACCAGCGTATACCAAGCGGTCAAACCCTTGGGCAGACGAAGACGAAGATGTCGGAGAGCACCCAACGGTGATTGGGGTATTCGAAAAAGACATCAGTAAGTTTGGTCTTGCGTGGGTTATTGATATGGATTATAAGGATAAGGGTGACCAATGGACAGAGAACTTCCTTAACGTTTCAGACTTCATGTCGGACGCAGAGTTTGAGCAAATGTGCAAGGATTGTAATATCCCAATGGTATACGAGAATTATGGAGCATCACTTTAATGTTGAGGACGCAGAGAAGTATGGCATCGCTGCCGCTATCCTGCTTTACAACCTTAGATTTTGGATTAAGAAAAACAAAACAAACAACCGCAACTGTTACGATGGGTACTATTGGACATACAATTCCATTAGGTCTTGGGCAGAGCTGTTTCCGTATATGACAGTAAGTAAGATTAGAACAGCATTGACAGTCTTGGAAGATTGTGGTGTAATACTTACTGCTAATTACAACAAAGCTGGGTACGATAAGACCACGTGGTACACTGTCAAAAATGACGAATCCATGTGTCAGAAATCGCAAATGGATGTGTCAGAAATCGCAAATGGATTTGCGACTGGTAGCAAACCAATACCAGATATAAATACAGATAGTAAACCAGATAATACAGCGAGCAAGCTCGCAGCCTCTGCAAAGTACCTCATGAACATACCTGTAGATGATATGAAATACATGGTTAAAGAATACAGCGTGACGGCACGCCAGGTCGAAGACAAGGCGGAGGACTTGTACAACTGGGCGGAATCCAAGGGAAAGAAGTATAAAGATTATAAACTGTTTCTTTACAATGCTCTGAAAAAGGACTTTGGCAAGAGAAACTCTAACAGCGGAATGACGCTTTAAATTATGAAACAAGAGATTAAAATTGATGGAATCAAAAAGATAATTAACCTTGGAAAAGATGACCTTGACGAATCGGACTTCAAAGAGGGAATGCTAAGGGATATAGAAGTATTTATCTATGCCTATGAACAGGGTTGTTATGATGGTTCTGGTTTCGCTGCATGGCGTAACAAAAAGAAAGAGTGGGCTTATACTGGACTAGGACATTGTAGTTGCTATGGTCCAATGGAAAGTGTACATGGAGCTGACATTGCGAAATTTAAAGTTGAAGAAATTATTAAGATTGCTAAAAACTACAACGAGGAGGGAGAGCTTGTAGCTAACTACCTAACAAAAAATTATGATTAAATCATTTCCTAAAATCTTTGCTCTTGGTACTGACTACATCTCAGAAATTCTAGATGGTGAAGTTGAAGTAACAGAGAAAGTGGACGGTTCACAATTTGGCTTTGGCAAGATTGATGGAGAACTGTTCGTGCGAAGTAAGGGTGCTATGCTACACATAGATGCACCAAACAATATGTTCCGAGAGGGTGTAGAATATATTGCAAGTATTGCTGACAGAATCCCAGATAATATGGTATTCCACGGTGAGTACCTACAAACACCATCACATAACTCATTGCATTATGCACGTATTCCAAAGAACCACATCATGTTGTTTTCAGTTTCTGATAACTCGGATAAATTCTATGGCTATGATGAGATTAAAAAGTATGCTGAACTGTTTGACATGGAACCAGTACCACTTTTGTACAAGGGTGTTATAGAAAGTACAGACAAGATTATTGAGATGATAGGTTCTGAATCTGTACTAGGTGGAGCACAAGCTGAGGGTGTAGTCGTTAAGAACTACAACAAGCCGTTCCTACTTGGCGGACAACCAATCCCAGCTATGTGTGGTAAATATGTATCAGAACATTTTAAGGAAGTACACCGCGCTGGTTGGACCAAGGAGCACACAGGAAAAGGACGCTGGGATACATTCAAGGATGGATACAAAACAGAAGCTCGTTGGGAAAAGGCTATCCAATATCTACGAGATAACGGTGAGCTTACTGAGACACCTAAAGACATTGGCAAGTTGATTAAACGAGTCATGGAAGACATTACGCAAGAGGAAGAACAAATCATCAAAGACTTCCTATGGAAAGAATTTGGAAAGGATGTTCTACAGACTGCGGTGCGAGGATTACCAGAATTTTATAAACTATGGCTTCTAAAAAAGCTAGACAAATAATATGTTGGACTTCAACGATAAACTAATTAAGATTAGAGAGTACGTGGACGAGATGGAAGAAGACTACGAGAATGTAGTGGGAGACAAAGACGCTGCTGAGGAAGAATGCGACAGACAGCACGATATCATTTTAGACCTAGAGGAGCAAATAGAAAAGCTCGAAGTCGAGAATGGTAAATTACAAGAGGAATTAAACGAAAAAAACTAGCATGGGAAAAATAGAATCAGAAGTACATGTACATTGTACAGACCACCATTGTAAAAAGTGTGGAAAAGACCTCATGGTTAAAAATTGGGGAGCTCAAATTCTCGTAACGATGATATTCATGCTACCGTTATTAGGATTGTTGATAGCAGATACGCTCGTAACTAAAAAGGCAAGCGTGGCATTGTTGCCAACTTTCTGCCAAGAGAGAACAGAAATTAATCCAAACCTTTGGATGATTGAAGAGGTTAAGTGTCCTGAATAATATGAAACCACTAGACACATTTGGTAGAGTAATTGAAATAGGAAACTTTATCACATATGCTGTACGTAGTGGTAATAGCGGACTACTTAGGGTAGCTAGGGTAGAAAATATTGTTGACACAAAAAGTGGTTGGGATAATAGAATAATTGCGACAATAAGAACACGTGGGTGTAGTAAGGACTATACTGGAAAGTGGAAACTTGGCGGTTTAGGAAACTTACAAACACTGGAAAACATTATTGTTATACCATCAGAATTATTACCAGAAGAAGTATTTAAACTATATGGCTAAAATAACTATAATGCGAGGACTACCAGCTTCTGGTAAGTCAACAAAAGCAAAGCTTCTCTTGGAGCATGGTAATACTGTTCGAATCAATAAAGACCTATTGCGTACAATGCTTCACTTTGATGTATTCAATTACAAGAAAGAAGAACAAACACAGGACGCATCTAGGCTACTTACAGAGTTCTACTTGACACAGGGCATTAATGTTATCATTGATGATACAAACCTAAACCCTAAAGTAGTAGCTCAGTATGTTGAGATTGCTGAACGAACGAAAGCTAAAATTGAATATGTAGACACAACTGATGTATCTGTTGACGAGTGTGTGTCTAGGGACGTTCTACGGTCACTACAGCAAGAGAAAGTACGAAGTGTGGGTGGTATGGTCATTAAAAAGATGGCACTGCAATACATGAACTATATGGCTGGTGAGAACGTAGTAGTGTGTGACCTTGATGGAACTCTTTGTAACATCGAACACCGATTGAAATATGGTAAGGGTGAGGAGAAAAACTGGAAGACATTTTTTGAACTAATACCTGGCGATTCACTTCGTGCAGACGTATTAGAAAAACTAAGGGAGACCGCGAAGACTACCGATTCCAAAATAGTTTTAGTATCCGCACGACCAGAAGACCATCGGTTTCAAACAGAGTTATGGTTGGGAAAGCATGGCATACAGTACGACCTTTTATTAATGAGACAGTCTAACGACAAACGACCAGATACAGAAGTCAAGCTAGAAATTTACAATAAATATCTATCTAAGATGAAGATTTGGAAAGTATTTGACGATAGACCAAGTGTTATCCGAATGTGGAGAGAGCTTGGACTGTTGGTTGAAGATGTTGGTGCTGGTATTGAATTTTAATATGGAAGACAAATACAAAGATATAACATTAAGGTTTAAGATAGTTGGCTTTACATACTTTCCTGGAGAACAGAAAGATATAAATGATTGTTTGGCTGTTACAGAAGATGGTGAACATATTTTAGTAGACCCATTTGTTGGTTGTGCATTTAAGTATGAATCAGCAGAACATTTATTAAATGAATGGTGGGAGGGAACTGGATTCTTTACGACTGGTGACGATATAGTGTTCCTACCGTCTGAGGGAAAGTTCCATAAGATTGAAGATAAATAATATGACATCAGTACAAAGTGAGATAATGGACGAATTAGAAAAAATTATTATTGGACACACTAAACAATTCCTTACCGCTCTTGACTTAAAGATTGAAATAACTGAAAGTATGGCTAGGGCACTCGTGTCTAAAATAGGTGTGAGAATTGCGTTTAGTGAATCACTCGGAAAAGAACGAGTAAACGAGATATTATGGAAAGGGATTTTAACAGAGAAATGAAACTATCTAACATGATTGCAGCTGTCGAAACAGAGGCTGAAAACATCATGGAAGAATTTACTGGATTCACAGACGGAATGAGAATGTTGTTAATGCTACAACGAACCAAGGACGGTGGACATAACAAAGAAGAACAAAGAGTCTTCGAAAGCTATGTCACGTTTGACAACGAGGAGTTCAAGAGAAAGCTGATTAACCTCCTATTCCTAAAGAGAATCTATGGAAACGTACGCATATATATGTCTGCTAACGCGCGCAATATCAAAAAGGTTATACGTGAGATGCACGTTGCGCTAGTAGATTCATATTATGACGATACGGAGAAAAGAGATAGCGTAAGTAGAAAGCTTATAAAGAGCCCACGACACTTCGTCATGCAACCCACATGTAGGGAAACATCACACTTCTTGATTGATGTTGATGACATAGACGGAGTTGACGTTATGGGTGACGCACTGAAAGCAATTAATGAGCTTGGTGTGGTAGAGCTTTTAAGATATAAGACAAAGAATGGATGGCACATAGTCGTAGAGCCCTTTAACTTAACCCTATGGAAAGGTCCAGGTGAAGTAAAGAAAGATTCATTACTATTACTAAGCTACTAATATGGGAGAGATTTCAAAATTGACAAGATTAGAGATTGAGAAGATTATACGAAAAGCTCAGTCAGACCGTGCGAAGAAGAAGAACCTAGCAAAACACTACAGGATTGCAAATGCCACCGTTGGTCATGAGCATGACGTTCACGTTAAGAAACTAGAGAAATTACTAAGCAAATATAACAAACAACGTGAATATGAAACCAATACAGTACAAGTTTGAGATAGATAAAATCTATTTGGTTAGGTGGCACGATACGTTGACAATTGAATCTTGGTGCAACTGGGAGGATATTGTTGAGGAGGCACGCATTAACTCAGACTCCATTGAGAGCATTGGAAGATATGTAGGACAATCACACAACTACTATGTCTTTGCAGCAGCTAGAAACTATGCTCCAGGAGTAAAACAGTTTGGAACCATGGACCTGATTCCAAAGAACGTCATTACAAGTGTAACAGAATTAGTAACCAAGGAATAATATGGAACAGCTAAGAGTACCACCAAACGATATAGAAGCAGAACGGTCACTCCTTGGCTCCATCCTAATACGACCCAAGGCTCTGCTTGAAATCGTTACCTTTATAAAACCTGAATCGTTTTATGAATTAAAGAACCAAGATATTTATAGGACAATGTTGGAGCTTACTAAACGTAGTGAACCAATTGACCTTGTATCTTTGACAACGAAATTAAGAGAAAGTAATAAGCTAGAATCTGTGGGTGGAATAGGACACCTGAATGACCTTGTAACAATGGTTCCCGTTTCTACAAATGTAGAGCACTATGCTAAGATTGTTGCTGATAAGGCAATGATGCGGCAACTTATTGATGTAGGATACCAAATTATTGACAGTGGTTATGAGACTGGTATAGAGCCTAATAAGGTTGTAGAAATGGCTGGGACCAAGGTTCTCGGAATCAACACTGGAGTAGAGAAAGAGGATACCGATATCCTTTCATCGTTTCAACAGTTTGATATGATTCAAAAAGAGTTCCTTAATAAGCAATTTGACGAGACCAATAAGTACATTGGTATTCCAACTGGATTTGAGAAGATTGACTCTGCCGTAGACGGACTTCGAAAAGGACACCTGTGGATTATCGGAGGTTATACATCTACTGGTAAGACATGGTTCTCTTTAAACATTATAAACAATATCATGATGGAAAATCCAACCACTTTTTTCTCTCTTGAAATGAGTAAGGCAGATATTGTCGCACGTCTATTGGCTATCCAATCAGGTATTGGTTCTACAAAGATTCAAAGACATGAGTTCGATGAGATTGGAGAAGTTGACAAGTATGCAAAAGCTAAGGAACGATTACTACAGAGCAAGTTGAAAGTGTACGCATCTTTGAAGATGTCACTAGATGAACTTGTGTTATCAATGACGCGCGATATTATCAAGAACAAAACAAAGGTATTTGTAATTGACTACATTCAACAAATCAAAGTTGGCTCTAAGGAGGAATACGCAGCCCTTAATGAGATTGCAACAACATTACAGGCTTTTGCCCTAAAGACAAATACTACTATCATTGCACTATCTCAGATTAGTAATGAGGGTGCAAAGGAACAAAGCAAAGAGTATATGTCATTTAAGGGTTCAGGAGCTATCGGAGCGTCTGCTGACCTTGCTATCCAACTATTCAACAAAGACAAGAAAGAGGATAGAATCGCAAACGTCAAGGCTGGTAAACCACTTACGGTTACAGCAACAGTGATGAAAAACCGTCACGGTCGAATTGGAGAAACAACATTAGACTTCACTCCGTGGAATGGACAGTTTACAAGCAGTATATGGGACGACTAAGCTTCATATACACAATCAAATACGGAGGTAAGAAATATACTATGGTTTCCAACAGGTCACTTATCAACCAGAAAAGATGGTTTGACAAGGTACACAATTCGTGTTGTAATTATAGTAACATAGAAGTCGTTAAGATTAGACCATCAGCTTATGGAACAGGAGAAGAAACGGACAGTGAAACAGAATAGGGCTTTGCATAAGTACTTTGGACTACTAGCCGACCAGCTCAACCTTTATGGTCTCGATATGAGAACCGTATTGAAGCCAGAGATTGAGATACCATGGTCTGCTAATGCTATAAAGGAGTACATGTGGAAACCAATTCAAAAGATACAACTGAATAAAGAACACACAGCAGAACTAAACACAAAAGAAATAGACGCTGTGTTTGACACTATTAATAGATTTATTGGAGAAAAGTTTGGTGTACATATACCATTTCCGTCAATTGAGGAAGAATTAAGCCAGGAAAGTTATCCACAGGTAAATACTTGACAAATATTCAAAAATGATTATATTAGTATTTAGTGAGATTATAGGGTTATTATAAGAATAATATTGGTGTGCTGTCGTCAGGGTGTGATAGTTATATAACAGTCCAGACTTATTGAAAGACTATAGATATTGGGGAGTGCACTTCATCCCCCACATTCTCTGGCGCAAGCACATCAGTAGCAAATAATTATGTTTAAAACATTAAAAGAATTTTTCTTTGGAAAAGAACTTCCTGTGAAAGCCTCAGTACCAACACGTATTGTAGGACTAGAAGTTAAGTTGACAAAGGAAGCAGTAGACCGACTTAATAAGTTGCCTACGACATTACAAGCCCCTGCGCCCGTAGCACCAGTTGCTAAAAAGCGAGGACGACCTGCTGGAGTTAAGAACTCTAAGAAAGCAGTTAAGAAGACTAAAAAATAATTTATGTTTGGAAATTATAAAGAGCGATACGAGAATCTACGAGAAGCATACGAATCATTAGAGAAAGACTTTCGTGAAGTAGACAATAAGGCGGACCGAAAAATCGAAAAAATGCGATACGAAACCGACCAAGAAATAATGAAGCTTAATGATAAAAATGACCGAGAAATCGCGACTCTTAAATTTAAGCACGCACAAGAAATCGCAGAATTGAATGCTACGCATGATGCTGCTATTACAGAACTTGTAACAGAACAGAATGAAATCGTAACTGATTTGCAGTTCCAGGTTGACAACTTCGAAACAAAGCTTACTACAGACTTGAAGAAAGAATTGATGGAGGCTAAAATTGTAAACGGACAGTTGACAGAGAAAGTAACAATGATGGAGAAAGTAGTTGACCTAAGTGGAGACCTTTACGATATCAAAGACCTTATCAACCAGCTATTTAGCAAAATCCCTGATATTTCAATTTCAAACCTTGCCGTAACTCCAGTGCCACCAGCACAAAACAATAAAGGAGGAAACAACGATAAGCAAGACAAGAAAGAGAACAAGGATAGCAACTAGTTATGTTTGGTGGATACTGCGAACCAGAAAAGAAGATGAGAGAATCTGATTTGGATGGTTGGGGTATGCCAATAACATACTCTAACGCTGGAGGAATAGAGAGTCCTAAGTTTAGCCGCGATGCCCTGATGTCTGCAATGGAAACAAGTTTCTATGAACCAAAAATGAGAACCATACAAGACTATCAAACCGATAAGTATGATAGAGCTATTAGGGCTATGAGCAAAGAAGAACTCTTCCACAGGGAGGTTGAAAATGTTTACAAAAGGGTTATGAAAGGTGTGCCACGATATGAGGGTGGAACCGTAACCAAGATGAACACTCCTTATGGTGATAGAAGTTATTTCGTAGGAGCTGACATGGCTGCTGGCGGAGACCATAGTGTAATGTATGTAAGACAGATGAATCCTAATGGTACTGTTGAGATAGGTTATAGAGATGAACCGAGAGTAGATGAGGAAAAAGACGTAGAGCCAGTTGAGAGACCGTCTAATAGTAATCGTGCAATACGCAACATGTTCATGCGTAAAAGAAAAGAGAACAATTTAACAGCGCATCAAGTAATAAACTAAATTATGTTTTATATTACAAAACTAAAAAAGATTTTTGAATGGCTTGGAGTTGGATTTGACGGATGGGGAGACCCACGACCAACTAAGGGTGGGGTTCTTATGAATATCAACGAGAACTTTGAGCGAACAAACGAACGACTCTACGCCCTAGAGAGATATCTTGGTATTCGTTACCGAGAAAAAGAAGCCGTTAAGGGATATGTAACTGAACAGGAATACCGAAACGAATGGTATGGTATTGAGAAAGTATCTCCTAAGAAATCAACCAAGCGTAAGAAAGCTAAAAAGGCTAAGAAATAGTATGGCTAAGGTTAAGAGAATGGGTAATGCCCAATCATCTAAGGAAACGACTGGTAAAGCCTTATTGGGTGGAGCTAAGGTTCCTGGACTGAACAAGAACATTAATAGACCTGATAAGAAGAAAAAATAATTATGCGACCACAAGCTTTCAATCTTGTAGACCTAAAGGCAATGGCTTTCGATAAGATGCGTCAGATTAAGCCACTACAGGAACAGTACGACCAACTGTTGCAAGTCATCGAAATGGTAGAGAGTAACCCACAACCAGTGCAAGCACAGGTAAGTGGAACCATTAACGCTGGCGAGGTCAAAGAAGAAACACCCTCAGAAACTATTGACACAGAACCTGTATCATAGTATAATAGAGGGGTAAGCATACATTCGTGTATGTTTGCCGTTTTTCTCTTGCACGAAACCCTCATTAACTTGGGGGTTTTGTGTTGACAAATTTATCAAAGTATGCTATATTGTATAGGACAGCATACAGTAGGTTGGAAAGGCTGGCATTTGCACAGATGCACCACAGAGGGAAAAGTGCTCTATCCCCAATTAAATATCTGTTATCAGTCGGGTTGCCGTCAGGATGGTTTTGGATTCCAAGACTAGACTAGAAGATTAATCTCTTGTTGCTTAGTGATAAGGTTGTTATGACCGCGTCACGGGCGACAAGGGGTTTTTCTATTGACAAATATCTGAAAGTATGATATACCTGTAGGATAAAGCGCGAGACTGGACCCCACTCTGGCTTGCGCTCGGCTAAAAGAGGACAGTGATATTTCCTCTCATGCAATCGTTGGCTTGGTGAAAAACCTGTTAGTATCCAACTATGCCCATATCAAGTTGTGTTCGTGACGTGCGGGAGTATACAGACACAATGGCATTTAAGCAGTGGAACAACGCAATACTTTCTTATATCCTTGCGTGCCACGCAAAAACCACCTTTACGGGTGGCTTTTTGTTGTACCTAAGCTGCTGCTCGGAATACTGTATACATGATTACTGCATCGTTAGAGGTGTTAGCCGCTGACAATTCAAATGTAATCGTGTCTGTTGTTGGAACTGCTGCAACAAGATACGCTGCCTGTGTAGGCTTTGTCTTGATTGTAGCGATTACAAGGTCTGTTGAAAGAACTCCAGCGACAGCTTGTGCCTTAGTTGTTCCTGAACCTGACCATGTAGATGTACCACCGAACTTAGCTACGTGTGATGGGGCGATACCAGTTGCTAGCTTAGCTAGAGTAACTGATGCTGCTTGCAACATAGCTGTAGTGATGGTGTTGCTTCCTGGAACTGTTGCTGTGAACTGAACCCAAGTAGGCGTAACTCCATCAGCTGCTGAGTTTTGGTAGAATGTACCATCGGTTGCTTGAACCAATAGAGCTCCCTTAGAGAAGTAAGCATCTGTTGGTGTCGTACCCGTATCTCCAAAGTAGAATGCTGCTGACACTAGTTGGTCTGTTGCATTGTCCAAGAAAGAGTATACCAATGGGTTGAACTCTGTTTTAAGGAGTTGTAGAGGTGCTACTGACATAGATTATTTTTATAAGCTTATAATTGTAAATCTCGATATTTACCTTGTAATTATAACACAGAAAAAGACCCTTGTACAGGTCTTAATCGTTATAATAATCTCTACAGGTTGAGAACTGGTTTTGGCAATTGCTCTTACCTTTTGCGATTTGTTGCATCGCAATCTTGATATTCTTCTCCGCATCAAACGCATCTTCATCCTTAATATCAGGATAATAACACCTCGTTAGTTGATATACACCACGGGCGTACACAGGTTGACCATAGTATTTACTTCGTTTATTGGGACATGTAATATATTTGTCTCCGACAGCTTTTGGGTCGTAGCGTGATTCGTTATCTGCAATGTAGTGAGCTAGCTCTTGACTTACTCCAAATTCTGTTGCGTAATGTGTTACCATCTGTTCAACAGTCATTTGCTGCTTTTGTTGTTCCACTGGGGCTTCTGCTACCGCACCAGGTTGGTGAGGAAAGAAAAAAGCCACGGCAATGGTTAGGCAAGCGAGTGCCTTTAGAAATTTGTGTATCATAAACCGCAGTTGTGCTCTGCGAAACTCCATGTCTGATTGTGTAAGCCAAATTGCCTTACTCATACTAATATATCATAATCGGACCCAAAAAGCAACCCTGACATGGGGATAACTTGTGTCGAATTGAGGAGATACAAAAATAGGGCAAAAATGCCCTAGAATCGCTTAAAATTGTATGAGTAGTACCTTGATACCATTTGACCTATTTTCGCGTCTCCTGGGGCAAAAATACCCCCAAAAACGCTCTCCTCAGCACCTAATCTAGAGTACCTGGGTCGTTTCTATTGTCATTCCCCTTAATGGCGAAGAATGCTACGAAAACCATCATTACGACCTCCTTGAAGTCAGGCATTGGCACCTTTCCAAGAAGAAAGCCAGCACATAGGGTGGAGGCTACCATAAAGAGAACAATACGCGTCATAGATGTCATCATCCGTGTTAGTGCTTTCATGTTAGTAGGTTCGATAACTTAATACTCTACTCTCTGGGAAAGCTGAGATGTTTACCTCGTTTCCTTGGTTTCCACCTAGCATGTAGACATTGCCTCCACGCTTAGTGACAAAGAATCCAACGTGTCCCTCAGCTGCGTCAATACTTCCACGCCATAGAACTACGATATCACCAACCTTTGGTGATTTTGTTTCCTTACCAAATTTAAGATAAGAACGCGCGTTCAATAGGTGGGTAGATTTAATTCCTGCAACCTCTAGACAATATCCAGTGAAAGCTGCACACCATGCTGTCTCATCATCCTTTACCCAACCGTTTCCAGTTCGAGCAAAGTATTCAAGGACCCGTGGATTAGTACCCGCACCCACAATCTCTGCAATCTTATATTCATTAAGAGCAACGAACACTGGGTTGACGATTGGTGTAGCTGGGGTAGTTCCTACTGGCACGTCTGTAATCGCCAATAGCTTTTCAAGTAGCTTTCCGTTTTGGATTGCTGTACCTGTATACTTGTCTATAAAATTATATTTAGTCCACAAATAACCCCTGTCTGCTAGAGATGGGATTTCTTGACCTCGTGCTGCATAATATTCTTTAAGGTTTTGTGGTTTCATATTAATCATCATTTGCCCACATGGTCTGTCCCATTGCATGAATTGATTTATCCATATCCACATGAATATGTGATTTACATATTTCAATAAATGTTGGGATTCCACATGTGAGTAGTCCTAATAAAATAGCTGTTCGTTTTGTATTATCTGTACAAGCAAGGTCAACAGCGAGACCTTTTGTATGTGAAGAGTTTGGAACTCCGCCTACCGCCCTGTTCTTTTCTACAGAACGATAACCTGACGTTATTTTAAATGGTGTTTTGGCAATACCACGAGCTTTATCTAACATTTGTACAAGCCCTGGTTTTAGTCCCACAATCTCATTGTCTTTAAAGTATTTGTATCCCGTATTTGTTGGTGTATTACTTGTCTTTAGTGTTTCTAGCTCCATTAGTATTTTGTCAAGTTCTCCTGTTGAATAGTAGTAGTGGGTTCTATCCTCTTTCTTTGTTGTGTTATATAGGTTGTGACATAATTCATGTCGTACAGCCTCTGTCCACCTATCCCGAAAGATTGGATATCTTAACCCCTGAAAGTTATACACATCGTTTTCATCACTACCTACAACAATAATATAAACTCCACAAGGTGATTTGAACGAGTAACCCATAGCAGGAAAGGATACAAATTCATTAAATGGTTGAGAGAGGATAACGGTTTGAAACCCTTCCTTTTGTGCTTGTAGTGCAATGTTGTCATTTATCCACATTTGTTTTATTGCTGTATAGTTGTGACCTTCTGTATCAATAATCTGTTCAGTCGGAATGTTATTAAAGTCAGAACTCCGCATGGTAAACTCCAAATCAATAACTGGCTTGAACCAGTCTTTGATAAATTGAGTCTTTTTATTCCATGATAACCACTGGCAGTGATTGGCTAGAATTAAAGATTTCATATATTTAGTATGTGTATTGTCTTATATTAACCTTTGTAGTACTAACTGCTTTTCCGATTTGTTTACCTCCTGAAGCTGTTAGTGTACCATTTACTCCAACTTCATAAATTGTTCCTGCTGTGAGTCCTGTAAATCCATCTAAGAATCCTTCGGTTACAAGTGTTACAGAGTTTCCTACTGATACTGTACTTGTTACGATACCATCTAGTGTGTTTATAAGTGGTGCGTTTGTAATTGCATTACCTCCAAATCCAGGGACAGCTTGGAAAGTACCAATACCTGTAGAATTACTCGCTTGATATACTTTACCTCCTTCAAAAATAGCGAGAAGTGATGAGCCTACATAGTTCTGTGTATTAGTCCAAACTCCACCAGTGTAGAAGTGTCTACTAGCTGCAGCATTTAACGCAGTACTAAAGTCAATAGTTCCAGAAGCTGTTACACCCTCTATTACTACCCAATAAGTTGTACTTGGTTGTAATGTGTAGGGTGTAGTAAATGTTACAGAGTTAGAACCTAAACTTGGTACTGTAGAGAATGGAATTGTTACTGACGTAAGAACTGTTCCACTTGCTTCTCCTGAGTTATCAGTTTGTAGTGAGACTTTAATGTCTCCTGTTTGTGCACCAGAAGTTCCTCTGTTTGAGAATGTAAATCCACTCAATACGAATGAATCGGCAGATGTATCAATTTGTGCTGATACTTTTTCTACTGACATATCTACTGGGAAAGATACTCCAATACCTGAAAACGTTTGTTGAGCGATAGTGTTGGTGCTACCATCTCCTATGACTGCTGCAGTAAATCCAACTAAGTCTTGTCCTGCGGTTAGTGTACTTGCAATATTGTTCGTACCTAAGCCAGTGACTGATAGGTCAAACTTTAACTTTTCATTTCCTGCTGGATTAGTAATTGTTTTATTAACAATGACACTTAAATCTGTAGAGACAACCTCTATTTTGTCATCGAGGAAACCTGAAGTCGTATCATCTGCGTCCACCTTAACACCAGTACCAATCGGTGTTGTACTGTTGTTAATAATATCTGTTATTACTGTTGTAAGTGCGTCAATAAAGTCAGTGTTGTCAAATAATGCGTCAATGAAGGTTGTGTTGTTTGCAAGGTCTGTTAAGAAGTCTGTATCATTTAACAAGTAGTCAATAATTTGTGACATATCTAGGTGGGTAATATCTAGGATTCCCGTTACTCCTGTGGCAAGGTCAACTAGAGCCCAAAATGCTGTAGTACCATCGTTAGTAAGGTATTGTCCTGGAACGAATGGTGTTGGAAGTGTGTTTGTTCCTGGTCCGAATGGTTGCCAGTCAGGAATGATATCAGTTCCTACGTTTAGGTAGATTTGTTTTTCTGCTTTTTGAATTAGAATACAACCAACCTGAAATTTCTCCTTATCGTCAGGCAGAACAGCCGCATTAGCCAATGTGATAGCTAGTGAGGTTCTTTGGTCGGTGCTATTGTCAACAGCTGTCCAAATATCTGGGTTCCAGTCTGTGCGTAGAAATTGTACGGGTGCAAATGAGTTTGCCATATGATTATATTATAACACGAATGTTGTTAGTTGTCTATTGTGGTAGTTTTAAGTGATTCTCGATAGCTGCCGTGATTTTATCCTTTAGAATGTTGTCTTCTTGTTCAGCAAGGTGTTCTAGAATTGGTGAACCCTTGATAAATCCGAACTTCATCTTTGAGTAAGCCTTACTTGCAAGTTTAGATGCAATCTCTGATGCTGCATATGAACCAGGAACGTGTGACACACCCTGTACTGAAAGTGAGAAAAGGTGACGACTCATTGTTCCGAATGCTAGTGGGTCTTTCTTGATTTTACCCAAGAGTGTTTGAACATCAATTGTTTTTGACATTCTTTCGTTGATTGCTTTTACTGCGTCTGCAATCTCTGGTCGTCCAGCTTCCAATGCTTTATTTTCTGCCGTTTTACCAATTGCTTTTCGAATAGCATAGAGAACTTGTCGTAGACTGCTATTTGCTGGGTTCTCCTGTGTGAGACCAAATTCCTTGTTTCCAAGTTCTGAGGCTAGCTCACTCCAGTCACGCATTGTCATCTGACCGCTCTCAATACCTCCAACTGCGTCAAGCTTTTTCTTGATAATTCCAGTTGCGATATTAACTGCATCTTTGAAGTCTGATTTACGCATATCCTTTTCTGTAAGGAATGTTCGCATGTTTTCTGCAATGTCTCCAGCGTGAATATCTTTGTTTGGCATTAGGTCATAAAGCTCATCTCGATATCCTCCTAGTTGTTTAAGGTCATCAAGAGACTTCTGATATGCTGAGTTCGCGTCAAGTCTTTTTCCATTTGTTGAAATCTCTGGTAGGAAGTGCTTTGTTAGGAAATCAAGTGCGCCGCTCTTTTTCTGCATTGCAGCGTCTCCTAGTCCATACTCTCTATCAAGTGCATTTTCACCAATAGAATCTTTAAGGATATTAACTCCTCGTCCAACCTCTTTTTCTGCGATGCCTGGGTCTCTTTGAATTGCACGAAAAGCCCAGCCCTTAGGGTCTGAAAATCGTTCTGTAAGGTCTTTAATAGCTTGTGTTGGTGCTCCGTGAAGAACGGCAGCAAGACCTGTGTTAAGTGCAACATCCATTGGTGTTACAACTCCTCGATTCTTAACTGCGGTTTGTAGTGTACCTCCGATAACATTTCCTGCTATCTTAGCACCCATCTCACCATACTTACCAAGTTTACCCTCACCGACAACCGCTTTCGCTAGTTTAAGTCCAGCCGCATCTGTACCTCCAAGAAGTCCAGCTGCTGTTCCTGCCTTTGATAGTCCTTTTGTTGCAAGTGCTTCTTCTGCTACACCAGGGACGATAAACGAACCAACGTCAAACGCTGTCTTACCAGCTTTTTCCCAACCAGTTTGTCCTTTAGCCATTTTCTCACCAAACAATTTATATGTGGCAGAGTTCTTGTCTAGAAGTGGATTATAGTTTGGAGATTTTGGGTCTAGGTTGTCTTCAAGACCAATAGCATTTGTTCCTTTTGCAATAAGTGTTCGTAGTCCAGTAAGGTCATTATTTACACCTCGGAATACTCCTGATGCAATTTGTTGACCGAAGCCACTATTAGCCATGTCTGAGTTATATCCCTCGTAGATTTGGTTCTTACGATTATATGTCTCCTGGTCTTTTTGGTTTACGAAACCAGTTTCACCTCCGCCTTGTACTAGGTCAGAAAAGTCCAAAACCCCATCTTTGTGTGGGAGTTGTTGGCTAGGCTGACTAGTCTGTGTATTATTTTGTGGTACAAGGTCTGTGAAGTCCATATTATAGTCCGCTTACATCAGCGTATTTTGTTTTAAGTCGTGCAATAACTGCGTCTCTAGGAGCACCGCTTGCAATTGCTGCTTTGGCTGCTGCGATATCAGCCGTATAATTATAAGTGATTCCATCTGCGCCCTTTGTTCCTCCACTTAGATTCTTTTGAACATATGCTGCGCGTAGTGGATTTTCTGGGTCTTGTAGGAATGGGTCTGTTGTCTTGTAGATTTCATCGTTTGCATCAAGAACAGCTTTTTTAATATTATCACCCTCTCTTAGAAGAATTGACAATACTGCCTGTGACTGTTTAAGTGAAGCCTTAGGATTTAGAATACCATCAGCGTGAATCTTATCCGCTACGGTTGTACCGTTTGCGTTGGATGCTCCAAGGTATCGTGCAAGTTCCTGAGAAACTGTTTTGTTCTGTGCTAGATATTCTGCTACTCCTGGCTGACCAGCAAGCTCTTTCCATGTATTACTTAGTGCGTTGAATACTTGGTTTGAACCACCAAGGTCGCTTTTCTTCATGTTATCAAGCATCAATCCGTAGTTGCTTGTCACGGTTTGTTCTGCAATATTTAGGTTATTTAGAGCCTTAACGTTTGCTTTATATGCTGATTGGTTTGCTTGCAATTTAGCTACTGCTGGAATATGATATCCTGTTGCTGCAAAGAATAGGTCGTCTGCCTTTTTCTGAATCTGAGGATATTGAACCGCCATAGCTCCTGTAAGTCCTAGGTCACGAGCTGATGGAATAGCTTGCTTACTAAGAAGTGTTGTAACATAGTTGTATGACTTATCGTTTGGGTTGAATCCTGGAACAGTTGAAAGAAGTCCATATTGATTAAATGAGCTTACTTTTTGTTCTGGTGATGGTCCAGCTCCGAATCCTGTCCATTTATGAATAGCGTCTCCAAGCGTAATGTTTGGATTTTGCTTAACATAATTATTCCAGTTAGAAAGCATTGCTTGACTACCAACTTGTTGTGATGGGAATGATGCAAATGTTCCACCGTCTGTTGCGCGAACACCAGAGTCTACACCACCGAGAGATGCTGTGTACTGTGTAAATTTCATATTACCTGGGTTGTTCATAACACCCTTTGGTGAACTACCCTCATTTGTTTGCATAGCTGCAAGAAGTGCCTGAGGATTAGATTGTAGAACCTGTGAAAGTGGCATTGATGGGTCTGCTTGGAAACCAGCTTTTTGCATAGCTGCCATGTAGTTTGGAATAGTATCTACTCCTCCACCTGATGTTGTACCACCTGATGATGAACCGTATCCAGTTCCTCCAGTAGCAAGGTTCCATGTCATTGCATTGTTTGTGTTTGACAATAGATTGCCATAGTAATTACCCTCCTCGTTTTGCATGTTTTGGTATTGTTCTGGCGTGAATGGGAATGGTTCTGCTGAGTTATTGTTCGCTTGCATACGAGCAATTTGGTCTGGCATAATTCCATTTTGTGAAGCCCATTTCTTTTGTGTCAAATCTTGTACATTTGAATATGGCTCGTTGAAAGCAGCTGCGATATTCATTCCAGCGTCTAGAATATTGTGTGCACCAACAGCACTGTATTGTCCATACTGTGATTGGTTATTGTTTTGTGCTGGCGGTGTTTGTACTGGACCTCCTTGACCTCCTGTGTTTGCTAGAACTGGAATCCCTAGGATATTTTGTCCTGTAGGTGCAATGTTTGCTTGTGGTTTTGCATAATCCATATTTCCTGAACCACCATATCCACCATATAGGTTATAGCTTCCCGTTTTACTTGGGTCTGGCATGTATGATTGGAATGAACTTGGATTTTGTACTTGGTCCTGTGCGCCTCCAAATAGTGCGTGTGCAAGTTTTCCTGCAAGAGTACCTACACCATCAAAGAACCCAACTGGTTTTGAGTACTTAGGGTTATTTGGATTTAATGAGCTAGCTAGTGACATATTAGTAAGGGTAGTTAGTTGGTGAACCTCCTAGAACAGATGCTGCAAGATTTTGATTGTATCCTGGAACCTGTGGAAGTGACCCTGCTCGCAATTGATTTGCGTTGGCGTTGATTTGAGATGCGTATTGAGCACGTAGAGTTCCTCCTTGTCCTCCCATTGGAGTATAGAAGTTCTTGTTACCATTTTGTTGGTATCCACCGCTCCATGATGCGCTACCGTTAGGTGCATTGAAATCATATTGATTTACTGCTGATGAACCTAGTTTGTTTTCGAAATTTCGAGCTAGACCTGACAATGTATACTGAGTATTGTTTTGTAGGTTTGAGATATTTCGATTCTGAGTATTTACTGCATTACCTCGTTCGATGTTTGCAAGTCCTGAATCCCAGTTACCTTGCTGACCGAATTTGGTCTCCATTCCACGTTGTGTATCTCCGAAGTCTTGACCCATTTGTTCCAATTGATTTTGGTATTGAGTCTTCTCGTGATTAAGTGCAGATTGAAAATCATTATTATAGAATTTCAAACTTTGATTAATGTTTGGAGATGCGTATTGTTCTGCTAGTTGTTGGAATACATCACCGTTCAATTGACCCTCTGGCGTAATGAACTCTGTGTGACCTCCTGCTGCCATCTGGTGCATTGCTGCTACCATTGCTGCCTGATTACCACCATTAGAACCTAGTTGTTGCATCGTTTGTGCAAAGAGTGGGTTTTGTTGCATTCTTTGTTGAATGCGTGGGTCTGCGATTGTAAACTTGATTGGATTCTGTACCCATTTATCAAGAGTAGCCGTAGATTGTGGACCATAGATACCGTCAGGCTTAATACCAGCCATCTGTTGAAATGCTTTTACGGCATTCATTGTCTGTGTTCCGTAGACACCGTCAAGAGCACCTTGGTATAGCCCGTGCTGTTTGAGAGTCTGTTGGAGTTGTGATACTTCTGGTCCCGTAGAACCTTTCATCAGATTTGTAATTGGTTGCTGAGTAGCCATATGATATAAATATTATAACACTATTTTAGGGGTTTGTAAACACTTGGAATGAGAAGTTTGCATCTTCCAGTGTAGCCGTAGTGTTGTTGTAGAATCGAGCAATGAATGAGTTTGGGTCAATAGATTCTACTGAAAATTCTCGTGTCGTTGCTGTTACTGGAGTCAATAGAACTCCATAGTTAGTGTTTCCAATGTTGTGTGTAATCTCGTATCGTCCAGTGCTTAGTTTAGCTGATGTCCAACTTCCTGCTGGATATGTTGGATAAACTGGAAATACTGAACCTGGCGTACCATCTGCGAAGACATTACCAGAACCAAATACTTTTGGCTGTGGTAGAACATCACCCGCGTCAGTAACTCGGTTAATAGGAACAAGAGAAAGAATACCTCCCCCTGGTCCAACAAGTCCGTTAATGATTAGAATAGCTTGCCCTTTTTCATTAAAGGCTGTAAGTGAGTCGTAAGGAAAGAACTGGTCAATAGTATCTGTAAATCCTCGGTTCATTTCCACGCGTCCTGTACCAAATCCTGCATATCGGTTTGTACCTCCCGATGTCTGAACTGTGTTACCAGAAATAAGTGTACCTGTTGCGATTGCTGTAGCTGGTCTGTTTGGGTCTTGTGTAGATTCTCCTGTTGGAACATAACTGTTTTGTGCAGAAATTCCTGGCTGTAGACCTGAGAATGGTGAGTTACTCAATGCTGAGTAATTACTGTTCTCTCGGTATAGAAATCTATTTAAAGATAGTTTATCGAATTGACTCATATTATTGGTAGGCGTAACCTAGGTTATCCCATTCTAGTAGTTCTTGTGTTCCGAATACTGGACCAATACCTTTTGATGCTCCGCGGATTCGCATTCGAACTCTGTTAAATGATAGCAAGTCTTCTGGCACACTTTGAAACAATGTAACAAAGTTTTCATCAAGTGTTCCAATATTAATCCAGCTGTCGTTCTTAGATTTATCTGTCTGTGCGTCTAGCATGGCACCACCACCATTATTGTGCATCTGACTCATTGATTTGAGTTGCTGGTAGTTTGATTGTAGGTTTGTAAGATTATACCAACGAGTGATATAAGAATAAAAGATGTCTTCTCCAAGGTCTGTTGTTCCTGAGTTATGGAGTGCTACCTTATTGTCAGATACTCCAACAATTCTGTTAAGTGTAGTTCCATCATCATATACAATAGCTGCTGTGAGGCTCCGTGTTGAGCTGTCAGCTGCGAAGTAGTCATAAGTAGTCCAAACCTGCGTTGAGATAGTAAATCGGCATACAAGGTTCTTAAACGCTGTTCCATTTACTGTTACTGGACCACAAGCCCAATATACGTGGTCAAAGTCTTGCCATCCAAAAATGTTGGCATAGTTTGCACGTGGGATTGCTTGCATGATGTCAATAATTCTACGTGAGATTTCTTGTGGCTGTTGGTCATAAGTAAATCGGTAGAATCCATTAGGGCTGTGGAAGTAAATAGTATCCTTTGCCTGTACAATTGATTCCTGAGAATATGTACCTACGAAATAAGCTGGGTATGCGTCATAAGATGTTGCCCCATAAATACGGTAGATATAGTCCTGCATGAATACCATCATGGCTCGCTGATATAGAATCATTCCAGTAATTGATTGTCCTGATGGAGGAGAAAAATATAGGAAGTTGTTTGGGTATGGGGTAATTGTGTTTGCAAGTGCCGTACCTGTAGGTGTCTGGTCAGAGTACCAAATACGGTTAGTATTCTTGTCGGCAATCCATAGGCGACCCTCTAGACCACCAGAGATAAAGTCTCCTTTTGGCATAGATGCAGTGTTGCCTGTTCCATAAGTACTTCCGTCATATGATTTAAGTACGTCACCGTTATTTCCATTTACGAAATATGTATAGTTAATGAACTGTGTCGCACGTACCTTTCCTGATGTAGAGTTAGTACCCTTAGATACCCATGAACCACCAATAAGCGCATAGATAGTATTACCTACTTGCGCCATTAGTTGTGGGTTCTGATTTCCTGTTGCTAGATTAGTTGTAGACCAAACAGTAAAGTATCGTGCTGGACCTGGTAGGGCTGCACTATATTCTGTTAGTCCTGGTCGTACTGTCGTAGCACCCATTCTGTCGAAATGAACGTTAATAGCCTCTTGTACAGATGCTGGTTCTGACATAACGTCCTCGATAGATGCAGTACGAATAATACCCTCGATTGGGTTGGGAATCTTGATTGGTTGTACTGCGTCTGGTTGCATATTATCCTGAGGTAATTATTCTTGGTCCTTGACCGATATAGTGGTTGTCAATCCATCCTTTTACAAGGTTAGAAAAACGAAGATAGTCTGGGTCTTTGGTAATGTCTGTGCTATTATCTCTACGATATTTAATCGCGTATTTTAGGTAATAGTCGTAAGCGTTTGCAAATGGTTCTGGTAGAACTTCATTGATGTTCCTAATTGGATACATGTGCTTGTAGTAATCAATGTAGATATTCTTTCCGTGTAGAACGTTTGGAATTGGTCGGTTGAAAACAATAATACCTTTTCCAAGAGTGTCATCAAACCATACCGTATAGTAAGTAGCTGATGAGAATGTTGGGAATGCAAACAACTGTGTGTTTGTTGGGATATTTCGTGTAATACCAACGCATCCAGTAAATTGGTTTGTTGATAGGTTTCGTCCTGTATATGTAACCTCTAGGATATTTCCATCTGCAATTGAGTTCGTAGAAATGAAGATTGTTCCTGATGGTGCAAAGTCTCCAACGTTTTTAACCGTTAGTGTTGATGAACCTGATGAGGTTGCGCCTGACGTATATGTATACTTCAAACTGTAGGCTGTTGTGTTCCATGCTCGCTTATCAATGTAAGTAAGTGGATAAGGAGATAGACCGTTAATACGAGGATAGCGAACAGACAAGAGTTGTCCATTGTTATATTGCATATCATAGTCATCTGGCAGAATAGCATAATTGCGTCCAGCCAATAATTGAATTGGGTGTTCAAACTTCTCTAGCCATGACTGTTTAAATCCTGGCATCATATCACGTACGGCATTGCGCGCGTCATTTAGAGACTTGATAAAGAACTCTGTCGTGATGATAGGGTCATTTACTGAAACTCCGAAAGATGTTCGAACTCGGTCAAACGTTCCACCAACTGATTCTGCATCATAGGCACCAGAAGATACTGGCGTAGTGTAGTCAGATGTCAAACCAGAAACTGAGTTCTTTAGTTTGATTCTGTAATAATCTGTAGATAGTCCTGCTGTATCCGTAATATCCGTATTTTGCTGTGTAGCCTGGATATTAAATGTTCCAAATACCGTGTAAGAACCGTCAATGGTTGCTGACTTTTCTACAACAAATTGGTTGTAGTCTACCATCTGTACAGCTTCTCCTCTGTTGTGTGCGAATGATAGGGCAGATACCGCAAGGGTTGTCGCGTTTGTAATAGCACTGATAGTAACAAACTCTCCGTTCTCGGCACCGATTGTTCCAATAAGACCAACTCGGCTTGCTAGGAAGTCACTTGTATTATCTACTAGAAGTGATGTTGATGCTGGTGCATAGTTGTTACCAAGGAATGTTTTTGCGAGTACACGAATATCGTTTGGTACAGTAATCGTATTTCCGATATTAAATTGAATTTGTACTGGCGTTTCCATATTATGCGTTTGCTACGTTATCCTTGATTCTTTTAACAAGGTCAACGACTGCTGGGATTGATGTGTTAATAATATTTTCTAGCTTTGCTTGTTCCTTTGCGATTTCTAGTTTTAGTGATTCAAGAGCTGCTGTTCGTTCCTTTTCAATAACATTCAGGTCAGAAACTCTACGGTTCAGAAATGCAACCTGTTGTAGTAGGTCGTTGTATTGCTCTTTTGTTGTGATTACTGTTTCGTTATCCATGTTATTTTTTAGTAAATAGGTTTATAAAAAGTGCTACGAGTCCTCCGAGAGTTGCGATTGTCCCAACTATATAAGCGAAGACTTTACCAAAACCTGTAATAGATGTTCCCATTGTGATAACGGGCTCCGCATTTGATTTCCATACCTTGTCAACTTCTTTCCAAGCCATGTCGGTCTTGATGTACTCATTCACAGTGTATTGAATCTTGTCAATCTTTCCGTTTACGGTTGCTCGTATTGTGTCCTCAATATGGGACATCATTTTTTCAAATTGTTCTGGTGTCATAGTTATTATTAGCAGTCTTACGAGACTGATAGAAACCACGAGTTATCGTGGGCTCTACAGTATTACAAGATTTATGGTACTATTTTCAAGAATGTACTTCCTGAATCAGTAGTCTTATATAGCTGACCAGAAGTGAGACCTCCGCCAGTTGCGGCTGCGTCATCTGCATAATCTGGCACGTTTGAGATAGTTACTAGTTGTGCATCATCGTCAACAATAATAATTGTTTCACTACCGTTTCCGTAGATGTCACCCATTCGTGTTGTCGATTCGTATCGAGCAGGGGCTTTCGCCCACACAATGAGATTACCTACAGAGTAACAAGGTTAAAACTTGATTTTAAGGTCTCCTCCTACACGATATGGTGCATGGATGCGAAGGTTTGCATCATCCTGTGCTGCATTCTCATCAGGATATGAAGGGATACCTGTGAATAGAATTGTCCCATCATGCATTACTGCAATGTTTGCTCCATTCTTCAATCCAAATCGTACAAATGCAGTTGTCCATACATCGTTTTCGTCAAAGATTTCTCCCATTACTACTTGGAGACCTGATGGTTCGTGGTTGATACCTATAGAACCATGTTTAAATCCTCCTTCTGTTCGTCCTACTCCATAGGTAATGTTTCCTTCTCGATTGATAGTTGCTCCTCCAATCTCAAAGTTATGTGTAAACTGTGCGTCATTTTCCATATAATTATTATAAGTTAGTTGTTAATTGCTATCGTTCTGCCGTAATCACCCAATTAGTTCCATTATTATGGATGGTAATTGAGCCACCGTTAGTGTTGATACTGTATGAAGTGGTTCCGTCAATCGTATCAGAACCATCTGGTATTACTGTAATTGCATTTACTCCTGCATTTCTTAAATAGTCAGAAATGATATAAGTCTGGCTATCGAGAGTGATTGACGATACTGGCGGTAGATTTACTGTTATCGCTGATATAGTTGTATCAACGTCAACATAATAATCATCCAGTGAAATGTTATAAGGTGTATTAGTATCATTTACACTGGTAATAGGAGCCAATATTCCGCTCATGTCAGCCCAGTCGACGGTCGTATTAGTTCCAAATACAGAAGTTCCCGTAAGAACTTTTCCTAATGTTGGAACGTCCTTAGGAAGAAGAAATACATTTGAACCATATACCCACGACAGTTTCTGGGTATCTCCACTACCGAATACTGCAAAACCTCTTGTGTCAAAACCAACTGGAGTTGAAGTCAGTTCAAAGAATGTAGGAGACATTGCAAGTGCAGTCTGTGTTCCGTCAGTACCTGCCGAGATGAATCCCATGTTTGTCTGATTGAAACTCAATCTGTTGTATGCGCCTGTTCCATCTTCGGCACTCAATGTGAACACCTCTGCCGATGCGAACATTCCCATCGAGTTATCCGTCGTATTTCCGGTAAGGAATCCGACTGTTGCGCCAGACTGTCCTGCGAACCTTCCGTCGAGTACTCCTATCATTCCAAATTCACTCGTAGTGTTATCGACAATAGATAAGACTGTTCCTTTGATAACTCCAGCGCCCAATATATCGTTATTTGATTCGACGCCTGTAGTGATGGAATCACCACTTGCCGTAAATGTACGTTTGTTATTATAAAATCCGGTAGTCGGGTCTTTTGTGAATGTGCTTGAACCTTTATTCAATGTAAGAGCTGTACCTGTATAGATTGGGATTTGTCCTAATACTTGAGTACCAGAAGTTTGTTGTCGCATGTAAATACCTGTTGCAGTAAATACAATATTGTTTGTCCCGATAGTAGGATTGTTTGTTTGTTGACCATAAGGGATACCTTTGTTTGTAGTACCAAGTGCCGCAGTTACTACAAGGTCATCTAATTCGGCAGTAGTGTCTGCTTCGCCAACACGAGTTAGAATATAAGGAAGTGATGCTGTACCTTGCTGTGTTATTTCATACACTCCGTTTTGTAATTGTGCAGCTTGATTTTTAACGAGGATATAATCTCCAGCCATTAGGTTAGCCGCAGTTACTCCGTCAATAGTTCCTGTCGTTCCGTTCGATACTCGAGTAAGCGTTGCTCCTACACCAGCAGTTCCGTTATTGTATGTAGGTGTACCTGGAAGTACTGCTGTAGTTGCTACTTTAACTGCAAGACTTGTATCACTAGGTACATTCGCACCGATAGCAGTAATAGTTATATCCTGACCTACTGTATCAATAGCAATACCTGCACCTTCAACAAGATTAACTGCATCTGTTAATCCGTTTAATTCTGTGACACCTCCGCCTCCACCTGTGTTTTCATTTAGAAATCCTGACATATTTGTTTTGTTATTCTTCTACAGTTTCGTTCTCTTGTTCGTTTTGAGTTTCTTGGCTCTCTGGCTGTTCTGCTACTAATTCTTTAATTTCCTCTATAGACTTTTCCAGTCTCGCTAGTGCTTGTGGGTTTAGTTTCATAAGTTTATTTAAAACGAAGCAAACGCACATAATGGTTCGCTTGCTTTGTTTTCTTGTTATTTTCGATATCCGTAAACTAGGTGTCCCTTGACATTTGTACCTGTTCCTAGGTTGATAATGAAATCTTCACCTGGGTCACATTCAAATAGAAAAGGATAATCAAACCATGACATTTCTAGAACGATGCCATCGTTTGCATTAATACCAAAGTTAGACAGAACCTCTGAACCATTTTTAAGTTCGATTACATTTGCTCCACCTGGTGCAGTAAGTAGTAGTTGACGAACGTAAATTAGGTCGTCACTTGCTGGAATAATAATATTATCCCCCGCAGCAGTGATATCAATTGGAATCATTTTTGGTCGTGTGATTGAATCAACTCCTTGCATATATATGTTTTTTAATTAATTAATTAGGAAGTTGTCTTCCTTATAGAACCCCCCGAAAGGGACTCTAAAGAGAGAAAACTATACAGTTGTGTTATCACCGTTTGAGAACACCCAAGTACGCATGTCTGACGCTCCCATTTGGAAGATTGAGTCAGCTTGCATAATAGAGTCTTTGTTCTCTGGGTCAATCATAACTGGAGCAACAGTGTTTGCTAGAGACTCAATGTACTGAGGACCGTAGTTCTTAGTAACCATTGTGTTGTCAAACATTCCCCATTGCTTTGGTTGAAGTCCTGAACCTCCGTAGTTTCGTAGTTTGAGAATTTCAAATGTAGGAACTGATGGAGTATCTCGGAATGTTCCAGGGTAGTACCCAGATTTAAGAGTACCTTGGATTCGTAGAGCAACTTGTGCTGTAGCTGAACCGTCTAGAACAACGAGAGTAGTAAGAGTAGAACCAAGAGGAAGACCTCGTCCATCCTTTTTAAGGGCTTGGAGTTGGTGTGCAGCTTCAAGAGCTGACATTGAGAAAACAGGAGATGGAGTAACACCGTCAACAACCACGTTAGACCAGTTTGGACCTGCGTCTTCACGTAGGTGGGCTTGTGACCACCACTCTACACCGTCAGCTGTAGTAGCATCAATCGAAGTGACTGTAGCTGATACACCTGAGATAGGAGTAAAGTTCCAAGTTGCGTTGAATCCGTTACCCAAGAAGTGTTGAGCAAAGTATTCTTTAGCTGAAACTAGAGCGCGTTGTAGGTCCATGACCTTGCTCTCTACCTCTGCATCAAGTTTTGCTTTATCTTTAAGCTTCACCAAGAAGTGCATTGTTTGGAATGAAATCTTTTCCTTGTGGGTAAGGTGTTGCTGGATAAAGTTCTTTTCGAAACCTTCAAGTGGAGCGTCCGCTGGAGAGATTTCTGCGTCCTGAACAAAGTTTGCCATACCAAGACCAGCGATACCGATGTCAGTAGTGACTCGTTCAGCGTTTGTACGCGTGAACATGTACTTTGTGTATTCAGAATCAAGTTTCTCACCTACTTTAGGCGCGATATTCTTAACTCGGTTGTCAAGGATTCGTGGAAAGTCTGTAAGGAGACCGTTAGAATAAATCATATATTATATTAGAAAGAACTATTAATGTTATTTTGTTACAAATTCAACTAGAATCTGCTTGTTTGCTGCTGCACCGATAACTCCGACTTGTCGAACTACACCTACAGCTGAGTCTGTACCTGTGTTGTTCACGATGTTACCTGTTGCGTTCAGAATCATTTTCTGACCTGTGTGTGCTTCGTTTGAGTTGTTAACCGTGTCTGCAATATATCGGTCGTTTTCAGAAATTTTGAAAGCGTGTACCTTGTTTAGAGCAGCTGGGGCTGTAACAGCCTCGGTTGAAACAAATTCAGCTTCTGCGAATGTCGTTGATGCGTTTGCTGGAACAACGTTGCCTGTAGCAACATCGTATACCAGAACTTGTCCATCTAGAATAGCCTGTGAAGTGCTTTTCTTTGGACCAACACCATAACGTCCGTTTGCTGATGTGACTAGAATGAGTGACATATGTTTGTTTAAAGAACTAATTATTTTGGGTTATTAAATGTCGAGTGCCCAAGAGAAGTCGTTTCCACCCTGAGCCTTGATAGAGTCATTGAGTGTACGTGCCTCGTCTTTTACGGGGTCAACAGATTCAGATGCGGTAGAACCAGAGAAGTCTACTGCGTCCATTTTTTGCGAAAGTTCCTTTGTCTGCACTATTTTAGAATCTATCTTTTTAGGATACATCTTCTCTAGTGAGTCTTCAAGAATTACGGAAATAGCATTGTAGCTTTTTCCTTGCAAGTTGTAGGTGTCAAGAACATAAGAAATCAAGTTATCGTACTTGTCTTGTTGTGCTTTAAGAATGGGGTTTCGTTTTAGGAAGTCCATTTCAGCACGACCGATAGTTTCAATCTCCTGATTGATTCTTAGTTGTTGATTAACAATTGTCGCAATATTGTTAGGGTCTACTTGTACTTGCGATGCGCTTCCATCATCCTCAATTTCGTCATCAGCCTTTGAACGGTTGGCTAATTGTTTACGGATTCCGTTAACCTCAGTTTTGATTGCCTCCTTGTCTGTGACAGTTGTGGCAGTCTTTAGCTCTTTTTGTTTCTCGTATATTTCTACACGATAGTTGTATCGCCATTCTGGTTCGTTGGCGGCACGCACTGGAGCGTTAGCATCTACTGGGACCTCATCTACTTTTTCCTCCGTTGTGGTTTCTGTAGTTTGCACCTCTGGTGCTTCCGCTTGGGTTGCGGCTTGTGGTGAAGTTGTCTCCACTACTTCTGTAGGAGTAGCAATTTCTGCTACTGGTGCTGCTTCTGTTGTTGAAGTTGCAGCTTGTCCTCCAAGTTCTTTTTGGGATTCTGGTGACAGAAAGTCCTCAAAAGAGAAATCATCTTGAACATCGTGGTTATTATCAGGCATACTTTACATCTTAACGCTGATGAGCGGACGTATACTTATATATAAAATATCACATTTCCGACACCTTGTCAAGTTATTGATTAGGTTTATCGACTTTTAGTGTATTTAATATACTTAGCAATACGCTTCGCTCGGTTAAGAATCTGACCCTTAACGTCTCCTTGTCGTAGTACGACAGAGGTTGCGTGGCATTTGTAGTACTCCAAGAATGATTCATTCTCGTTTGAATACTTCAAAGGCACTAGGATTGTAAAGATGTAGTTATCAACATACTTGAAGAAGTATCGGAAACCATCTTCCTCATCGAATACTGATTTAAGAGCTTCGATTACGTCTGATAGTTGACCTTGTGTAACATTAGTGACTTCATCTCCAAAAGTTTGGCGAAATCCACCAGGCAAGATACCCTTATAGAAGTACTTTGGGTCTTCTAGGTCTGCTTTGGTTAGTGCTACTGCACCGTCTGGCATTTCATCTACTGCACCGATTGCCTCGGATAGTTTTGAATTTGCTTCGTCTAATGCGTTTCCAGTAAGTTGTTTAACTCCTTTTGCTTTGTTAGTTGTTTTTTTTGTTGCCATAGAGCAATTACATGGCATTAACCCGCCATGAGGGTGTACTATGAATAAATTACAACCAAGATACTACGATGTACTTTGGTCTTGCGATTTGCGGATAAGTGCTTCGTTTACTTCTTGGGCAAACTGGCGTACCTTATCATCAATTCTGTGTTTTGCTTTGATAAGCTCTTTTTTGTTGACTTCTTTTGCTTTTGCATCAATGAACGCAACACCGAGAGCTTCCTCTGCGATAGCGAAATCAATTGGCATCATGTGCTGGAATGGAATGTGTACCAGTTCTCCAGCCGCGATGTCCCTATTTGGGGTAAATGACAGGTTTCGTGTTACTCGAATCATGTTGATAACGTTGTTCTGCATCATTGCTGGTGCTAGTACCTCGGTATTGACATGCTTAGCGAGAACATTAATCAAGTCTGCTGTTGCGATTTCAAATGACTTACCTCCTTTCTGAGTGAACTTAATAAGTCCGTCCCGTTCTGATTTAGGTGAGTATTTGATGGAAATTGAATATCCTGGTCGCTTGGCGATTAGACCCATCTTGTTCTTCTTCTTTTCTTTCATATTATAAAAATGCTTTTGGATTCAGTACGTTTTCAACCGCGAGTCTGTCTTGGTCAAGAGCATAACTCACTAGAGTAGCGAACTTGCGTACAAGGTTTCGCTCACCGTCAATGTTTGCAGACATTCTTACCGTTTCAAATTCATTATCCCCGCAAAGTTGTTGTGGGTTTTCCTGAATAGCGGCTAGAAGCTGTAGCATTGTGGCGCAATCTTTCGTTGCACTGAATCTGATTACGAAATCAACAAGCTCATTACTGTTCTTAGAACGAATAGCTTGATTAATCTCATCAATGTTAATTTTAGGCTTACTGATACTATCGAAAGCATCGCCTACTACTTTTTCACGTGTTTTCTTCTTAGGCATAGATTAATTATAACACACTAAGTTTATCCTGTCAAAGCTGTTCCACGTGAACCAGCTGATTTAGATGCTCTACCCATAGAAGCATTCATTGCACCTTTCATCGGATTAAGGATTTCAGTGTTGAAGTTCTGTGTCATTGCCCCCATTGGGTTTGCAATATTGTTAGGTGTGCTCATCTGACCACCCTGCTGTGGTGGTTGACCTTGCGCGATATCCGCTGGCATAGGCATAGCCTGTTGCTGTGGATTCATAATCTTGTCATAGATGTCCTTTGGAACCCAATCGAAGACTGATTCCTTGTTAACATCTAGGATTTTTTCAAGACTCATCATCATTGCGCGAGATAGGTCTGGCATTTGTGGCATAAACTGGATAATCTGCATTAGTGATTGGTTAACGAGTGTATAGATTTCAGTTAGTCGTTGTTTGTTGATTTCTTCTGATGGCAAAAGCATAGAAGACGCATCAATAACAATATCAAGCTTGTCTGAGACGTGACCACGCTCCTCTAGAACCCTGAATAGTTCTGTAGTAGGAATGTTGTAGTCATCTGTTCGCTCTGTAATTTCGTCATCCTCTGGGTTATCCTTGAACTTAATGTTAAAGTTTAGGGAAACCTTTTTAGATACTCCATATCGCATTGATTCAATCTCTGGCTCTGGCATTACGTCAGATTCAAGAGCTTCCTCATCGCGTTCTTTGTATTTAACATCCTGTTGTGACAAGAAATATGTTGGGTTGTTCTGAACGAACTGTTTAACTTGTTCGCTAGAAGTAAACTCCATGATTTTCTCAACAGTGTATGTTTGTCGAATCCATGATACCGTCATGTAGGCATCTAGTTCAAGACCAGACACTACGTTGTTTCGTGGAATAATCAAACGGTTAAGAGCAGCTTCTTTCAAGATAACAGTAGCACCCAATGTACCCTCACCAGCTTGTCCAGCTAGGATATCGTTGATACCTGTATTATCAGAAATGATTTGCTTTTGCTTATCTGCAAACAAAAGAGATTGTTGTACGTTACCAGACGTTTTAATCATCTCGATGCTTGTACCTTGCCCCTTAGGGTTGATTACGTTTGGTCCACGCTTGTAGGTCATTTCACCTACACCCGTGTTTGTACCAAATAGCAATGGAGAGATTTCAGCTTCAACCTGTTCTGCTGATAGTCGCTCGATATAGTCGTACAATTCTGTGTTTCCACGGATAAGTTCGATGATACCAACTCCGTATGGGTCAGCTGGGTCTTTTTTGAAACAGTTAGCCCAGATAATGTGACCAAATCCGTCATCGTTTGGCATTTCGCCCTCGTAGATTGGGAAGTTTCCACAAGCTACGCAGTATTTGTTTGAAAGTGGGTCCTCGTAGTAACGAACAGTAACGAAATCTGAACTAACAGACTCGTCAATTTGTGATTCATCAACCGTAGACGCGTATTCCAATTGGAAGTACTTAGAGTCTGGGTACTTTTCTTTGAATCGCTTAACTTCTTGGTCAATTTCGTAAAGAACTTCACCATATGACCATCGGTCGTATAGGTTGATAGAGTTACCAAGCCAGGTTCTACGCATATCCATCGCTTGTCGGTAGATATCTTCAAACATGATTCGTGGTTGACCCTTTGACATGTGTTCAATCTTTCGTGGGAACACTCGGTATGCACCTGTTCCACTTAGAAGAACGTTTTGGTACATGTTTTGTAGCGTGTTAAGACCGTTTCCTAGTGGGTTAGCCCATGTTCGCTTCCAAAGCTCGTAGTTTGTTCGGGCATAGATTTTATCTGATGCGATAAATCGTGCATCTGGCACCTTTCCAGCTAGTGTTGAAACAGCCGTCATAACCTTAGAGAATCCGATTGGTTCTTTGGCTAGTGGAATACGCAGTGAGTTTTCGTTTGCGTTGTTTCGAGCAAGCACAGGAACCTGTGTATACGAACCGTTCTCATAAACGAATGAATAAGCCACGTTTGTAGCTTGTGATTTCATAGCGGTTTGATATGTTTCAGTGTTTACAAGGTTGTTACCGATGTATTCCTGCAACGCATCATATTTTCTACGGTATCGTGTTTGCTTAAACTTATCTTTCTTGTCTTTCAGGTAGGTTTGAAGCTTCTTTCCTTTTGCGATAGTCTCTTTCAGACGTTCAGGTAGTGTTTCTACATGAATATCATCCTCTGTGGTATCTGCTAGATATTTAGCATTTGCCTCCAGCGTATCTTGGTTTGCTTGTTCTGTTGATTTTGCCATAGATTAGTTCTTAATTAATACTTATATTATCACATTTTATGAAACATTTGTCAAGCTACTTGCGTAGACCGAAAATAATATCCATTCGTGAGGTTGGTTTGTTCTCTGTTGGTAGTGGTCTAAAGTTCTCTACGAACCATAGCTTGCGAACCTGATATGCAATTGCTGCTGCAATGATAAGGTCATCGTGTTCTCCGTTTGTAGCTTCTGGCTTTCCTCGTGTATTACGCACAAACTTCTGCATCTCATCGAGAAGTGGAAGTGATTTGATTCCATATTCGTTGAATACGGCACGCAACTCTGTTAGCATTGAGTCTCGTGATGACTTGTCTGTTTTCCAACCAAAGATTTTGTTCATTGACTTTGTAATGTCATCGAGCTTCTGTCGGAAATATAGGTTTGGGTATCCGTCTCGTTCAAGTTCGTTGTTGACCCATAGACCATCCTTGTTTACCTCTACGGCTAGGATTGCATTATTGTACCAAGTACCTACTGCAAAACATGCAAGATAGAACTCATCTGGTGGAATTTGATTCTGATAGAGAGCACAAATATCACGAGTTTCAACATCAATAACACACATCGTAGATGCGTCTCCGTTTGAAAGACCCTCCGCGGTATCGGCTCCGATTACATAGGTTCGATTTGGCTCTGGTTTCTTGTAGACCATCAGTGGTCCGTTGTATTCCTCTACGATTTTACGGTCGATTGTTGAGTGTCGTTGTGGTTCTTCTGCAACAGCCTTGTATTCAAAAATCTTACGCATATCAAAGTATGGCTTACCAGTAGAAACGAAAGCCTCGTCTACGGTTGTAGGATACTCCTGGTTCAGAATGTTGATATCACGCTTACACTGAATCCATCTTCGATAGTAGTAGGTCATTTCAACATCTGTCAGATGATGAAGTTGCTGGTATGTATCCCAGTTAATATCATCGTTTGTATCCATTGATTGAACAGGAATGATATCCTCTGGCATTATTTTAGAAAGCTCCATATCATCGTATGTCCAGTTGTAGAAGTGAGGATAGAATTGAACTTTGAATAGCCCCTCGATTCCTTTTCGCTTAGCTTCCAATGCTTCCATGTACATGTCGTAAAATACTCCAGTGGCACCCTCTGCTGTAGATTCGATAAAGATAATACCGTCACTAGGAACAGCTGGCAATGTACCAGAAATTACCTCCTCAGCTCGCGCAGGGAACAGTTTGGATAGTTTACCCATCTCTGAGATGTGAACGCGCTGATAAGTACCAGAACGCCCCGATAGAGCCACTGTAAAGTTACTCGTAGAGCCGTTTGCAAAGTTTCTCTGCATTTTGGTCTTAGAGTTTTGTGAGATTCCAAATTGGTCTTGGATAGCTTGTGGCATGTTGCTGATAGCAAACTTAGCCTTTTTGTCGAAAATATCAATCATACCCTCCTTGATGTGGGCAACTGAAATGGCATCCAATGATTCTTCAAAGAGAACATCATCCAGGATGTAGATTGTAATTAGTGTAGAGAAGCCCAACTGACGAGATTTAACAAGGATATTACGGTTTCTGAGATTATCCAGGAAGTGCTCTTGTGCTCGTGTAAGCTTAAAAACCCGCTTACCATCAGACTTGGTGTTGATGATATACAGGTGGGTCATTCTCCATCTTTTGTTTTTGAGTAGTTTGGGGTTGTCTCGCAACTGTGCGATTACATTATCCCAATGCGCTTTCAACTCTTTTGGTGACATGTCTTCATTATAACACAACCTTGACAGGATGTAAAGTTTACTACATTTTGATTCTGTGCTATACTGATAGGGTATAACTGAAAGGCGGTACGCGAGTACTGGTTGCGGGGGCTAAGTCCATAGGCAACTCTAAACAAACTATGGATTGTCACTAATTTCGAGAGTGGGAGAACTTAAGAAGTCTTTTACTGAGAGAGTGCAGCTTTCTACCCTGGTAGTTCTGGTATAGCTCAAAATGATAACTTTTATCGCTCATCATGAGCTATTGCAATAGCAAAACTGGAATCTATCAACCAATACATGGGGGGTAGGGGGGTTGTATCTTTTTCTCAAATAAAAGAACTTAAAGAATACACTAATTAGTAGAAGATTACATCTTCAAAGACAAGTCGCTAGAATTATAATGTTAACAAAAAAGCACCACGAGGGTGTTTTTTTGCGTCTACTGGGATATAGACAGTATTGAAAGAACAGTAAGTTCCTGAGAACCTTTCTTATATTATAACACACACTTATCCTTTTGACAAGTATATGCCGTTCTCTTTCATACACGGGCATTGTAGAAGATACTCTGATGTTTCACCTGTAACAGGGTCTTTAACGTTCTTCATCTCTTGTCCACATGTAAAACAAGTATCTTGTGCTGGGCTGAATAGCCATCCCTTAGCATCCTTAGCAGACATTATGCCTACAAGTTCTTCTTCTATTTTTAGAAATTTTTTCATATTTTTTTACGTTAGTCTCTCAAAGGAAAAGGGTACAGGGGGTAAACTATATATAGCACCCCCGTGGGTGGTCGAAAGGGGTCTACACCCCCTCAAATTAAACAACAAATTTGACAAAATGTCAAACCCATTGCATACTATAACACACTTGACATATCCTCTGTGTGTGTTGTTGACACATCGTCAGTGTGTGGTGTGTTCTGCTCAATGTCGCACAATACATCTTGTGCGCCTATCTCTAGTATAGGCGTATTATCTTCTTGTGTATCAAGCTCATCTGTCGCGTTATCATTGCCTACAATAGCAAAAATGCTATTTAAGCTTGTATCTATTGGGTTATTCTCCCTTGGTACAAACTTGGTGAAAGCGTTAGACAACGTGTTCACTGCATGCAATAGCGTATCTGTGTGTTCTTTGCTCATGTCTCTGGTCTTTAAGGTGTGTAAAACGTTCATTGCTACGTTTCCTGTCTCAATAGCTAATGTCGCCATGGCTAAATGAAAACCTTTGCTTGCTTCAATGCGTGCGGGGTAGCGTGATGCACTCTCGCTATAACCTGCGTCTAGTGCTGCTTGACCTCTTGTGCTATCTGTGTTCATAATATTAAATGCATATCTTCTATGCTTGTGTGATGGTCTTTTAATGCTCATATGTGTTGTGTATCCTACAGTCCCTATACAATCCTACCAAAAGTATACCACACTCACGTTAAATGTCAACTCTCTCAATGCAAAAGAAAAGCACATCTTGTGTGCTGTCTCTCTATCTATCCTAATGTGATTATCTTGGCTATAAGGGAGAATATATGTGTAGTGTTCCGTGGTTTTGCTTTCTTAACCGTGGTTTTTTGTTGCTGTACGGCTATATTATGCAATGTTGTATTGTATTGCTTGACAAGTGCGTCAATATCTTGTGTAGTGTTGACGCTTTGCACGTTACATATTCTATACTGTTGTACCTGTGTACATGGTGGCTGTGGTGTGTGTAGTATCATATGCATTTGATTATACTTGTTCTTGGAATAATAGCAATGCTTCTGTTACCTTGCAATCATACCAATACGCGGCTGCTGTTACTATATCCTGTCCCATGTCTCGTACAGTCTCAGCAATCTCGTCTTGGTTATGTATGTTGATATATTTCAATCGTTGGTAATTGTATACGCTTGAATAGTTTGCGTCAAGCTCATAAACATCACAGTTTTTAAACTCTGTCAATGTCATGTCGTCCATTGCCCATAATGCGCTTTGTAAGATATCATACGTTAAGTCTAAATCGCTGTTATCTAACTTGAATGCAACGTCTCTAATGGTGTTGTATGTCTTGATTGATATATCGTCTTTGGTACAAACAAACTCCTCACCGCTGTCCCTTGTTCGTGTTTCAAGTGCGTTTAATAGCTCTTCATATTGTTTTTTAGTCATATATAGTATATCATATTTCGGATAATATAGCAAGTTCGGCGGCTCGCTTTTCGTTCGGTTCAAGTATGTCCAATAGTATGGTGTGCGCCTTGTTTATCTGTAGTATAAGTTCATTTTCTTTGCACCTGCACCGCTCCCATGTTGCACACGTACACGGATAGCATGGTTCGTCTAGTATTGTAATAGCTCTGCCTATGCTTGACTTCATCTGGTCTTTAGTATAATCTTTCATATTATCTGAAAAGTGTTAGGAATAGTAAAAATAGCACACATAAGATAAAGACAAATCCGTGACCTAGCACCTCTAAGCGCTCTTTGCGTTTTTGTTTTGCCTTGATTCGTCTTTCTAAATCCATTTGATACATACCTTGTCCTGCCTTGTACCATACTGGTACACTAAATCTATGTTTTTGTTGTTTCATATGATTGCGTTTTCTTTAAACTCACTTGTTAATAAAAACTTTTTGCCTAACTTCCTGAAAATATCGCACCACTCCGCAAGCTCTCCATATGATAGGCTTTGTGTGCTCATCCAATTTTGCCAGTCAATAGCGTATTGTCTAGCCTCATCCGCTGTTTTTGGTGTTCTTTTATTCATATGGTGTTGGTGTTTCTCTTAAATTGATAATCTTCTCTATCCATATTGCACCACTTCCCGAACATGGCGTAACCTGATAGCGTATTGTGCCCCAACTATTTTTTACATCTAGTATCTCAACCGTAACCCGTAACCCATTCAGTGGTATATCTGCAAACTGTCCGACTGCTTTTAGGTGTTCTTTCATGTTATTGATTGATATAGTTAATAATAAAATGCTGTAGAATATCAAACCCGTTTTTTGTTATGCTAACGGTATGGTTACTTCCTCCCGTGTAGTCTTTAGCATGTTTTGCTGTTCTATATAATATATCGTTCATACCATCGTTGATTGATATATATACTGTTTTTGTTCCATCTTTGGAATTGACAAAACCCGAAACATACCCACGGTCACAATCTCCGCTTTTATTGATTGATATATTTATAGGTACTGTATTTGTAATTTGTGCAAGCTCTTTTATTGCTGCAACTCCACGGCTTCCCCATAGTTTTTTATTTGTGGTGTTGTGCTCATTTTCTCGCAAACCCTCTGAGGGTAAGTCATTATAATTTGTTATGTTCGTCTCAATAAAACTTAAAATCTTTTTCATATAAATAATATGATTGATTGATAATGTGATAGCGTTTTTCTTTCGTATCACTGTACCGCGACTGGTACACCAATATTATACCTTGAAACATCGTCAATAAGCAAACATGTGTATATAACGTAACTGTGGATAACTCAATGCATATGTTAAATAACAAGTCAATGCCTATATAGTAAATGAAACAACTGTATATGTTTGTCAATGTTTCTATACAGTTAATATAACAACACATATTTTATAGTATGTCAAATAATATACTATACAATACATCCTCAATATGTCAAATATACAAATGAACCATATAATGCAATACTCAATTGGAAAAACGTTGCATTAAAGGAAAAACTAAAATCAAGAGTTTCCATTGCCTATGTGTCACTTGACACGGCTTGGCGAAAAAACCAAAACAAAAAGAACCCCCTATAAGGTTCTCTATGTGACGTCAAGTATAACCGAACTATGTTGTGGATAAATGATTACATTACATCACCCTGCCAGTCAGATTCGTTGTATGAATCTAGTGGTGGTGTGTCATCATTATGTCCTGCATTCAACGCAGCGTATTCATCTGGGAAGACATCTGCGAAGTCATCATCAAATGCTGTCGTTGTTTCTTTCTTAACCTTATCACCCTCTAATGCTTTCAAACGTGTGTGCAATGACACAATTTGCTGTGTGTGTCGGTGTACAGTAGTCTTTAGTGGGTTCAATTCATTTGCTACAACCTCGCTTGCATCCTGCTTCTTAGGATACATGATTGCAAAGTTGTAGTATGTAGTACCATTAGACTCTTTAACCCATGTCTTAATGTCTACAGACTTACCCTCAGCGATATACTTATTGATATCAGCCTGTGTAATGTTTGCAGAATACCACTTATCTGGGTCGAAGTCAAACTTAACGCTAATGTTTACAGCTGGTACAACTTTCTTGTCCCATGGCTGCGTGATTGTAACTGGCTTTCCACCTGGGAACTCTGTCCGTTGTGTACCAATCTTGGTGACAATCGCACCTACTTTGTTGATATATTCCATAATTATTTGGTCTTAAAACCCTTTTTGATTAACTCTTTCATTCTCTCTGCCGTTTCAAACACCATTGATTCTAGTTTACCGCGTAGGTATACTCGTTCGAAGAACTCTGAGTTATCCTTGTTTTCAATAATGTGCTCTGAGATGTATTCAGTATTCAACTCAACATGGTTCATAAAGTCCTCTAGAGAACGATAACCGCCACCCTGGTTTGAAATAATAGCATCCTTGTTCCACATGAATGTATCTTTCAACACTCGATAATATTTAGTCATATTAAAAGTTTGTTGTGTACTTCACTGCCTTAGTAATCGCCTCTAATGTAGGCATGTTACTATTGATAGTGATAATACCCTGGTAAGTATCTACCATGGTATCAAGTGCTGTTGACATACAGTGTGCGAACGTGTCATCTTTCTTTAGATTGATAACAATAGCACCCTCAAACTTGTCAACACCATAATCCTTGACCCAATCATTCTCTACTAGACACTTGTAGTATGCACCCATTTGGATGAAGTGTGAATCATAAATACCTGATGATGTTTTAATATCAGCGATATATACTTTTCCGTCTTTCTCTAATACAAGGTCAAATATTCCACCTAACCACCACGCTTTGGACCATACAGGACGCTCGGTATCCAACACCTTGAATCCGTTGTTCTCGATAAACTTGACAAAGTTTACAACAGATGGTCTAATGTCTTCTCCCCCTGTAATCTCTCCAGTCTCGCACCATATCTCACAGGCATCGTGAACTCTCGTTCCCCAATCTCCTGCATCCGTCTTTTTCTTAGTATGCGCTCTCTTAGCCTCTAACAGGTCAGCCTGTGATACCGCCCACGTACCATCAGCATTCTTTGGACAGTTCTCCGTTATCCATTCTGCACACATCTTTACTGCCCAAGGCAATAGAGCTGGCTTCGCTAGTGTCTTATCAATCAGTGTGGTAACACCGTGCAATCGCTTACCATTAAGCATATGTACGTGCTTTCCCTCATCGAACTGGTAAGTATCCTCACCATTCACTATTTGTTTACTTCTATCAGCCATATGTATTTTGTAATTATAAATTAATTGTTTAGAATATCATCCTCCATTTTGTGCCATTCAAATCCAAACACATTAAATACAATAGCAGAAGCGTGGTCCTCATCGTACTCACCATTAGCCCATTGGATAAAGTGTCTAAATGCGGAACGCTTGAAGTTTTTTACTGCATCACCTTGCGCTAGTTTCCAGTTCTCATCTCCGTATAGCTTAGCTCCACGTGTGTAAAGCTCTGCTAATCGTTTAAGCATAGAGATAGGAATAAGGTCATAGCGTATCTTACCCTCATCAGTGTCGCGCGTGAATCCATTGCCATAATCTGTTTTTTTACTGGCTTTTGTTATGAAATCATTTGTGTCTTCCATGTCGTCCAATTCCTTTTCGAGGCTGTCCGCAAATTCATCAGATTTATACTCGTGAAAGTCTGTGAAAGTTGCCTTTACCTTTTTGTCGTTGGTCTCCATTTTATGAATCTCTGGGTCCCAGATAACCTCACTGCCTAAGAACTGAACGCCATAGTGGTGTCTACCAAAATAGTCGTCAATCCATAATGCTGGCATGAACTTATCCTCATGTGGATGCTTTGTATTCCTAATATACGTGCTCATATATTAAAAACTTCCCCAACCGTCCTCCTCGTCTTCGTCATCAACAGAATCATCAACCACAATCTCATCAACAGATTTAGTAATGCTCTTAGTTTCCTCTTTTACTTTCTTGATTGAGGTAATAGTAAGACCTACTAGATATCCGCCATCTTCAACGTGTGACAATGCTTCTTTTGAACCCTTTACAAAAGCTCGAACGTACGTATTTCCATCATCTTTTAGCTCACTCAGGTCATCGTTATTTAGAACGACAAACACTTCATTATTTAGCTTGATATTCATATAATTTATAAAGTTACCGTTATTGTTAATTATTCTTTGGCAACACTCTATAATATACACAATTACAGAAAACTTGCAAGCTGGTATCCCATAAAACTGTGGATAACTCATATGGACAAAGACTTGAAAGTATGCTATACTAGTAGTACAAAATTAAATACAGTGAAAAAGAAAAGACAGAAACCAGTCCTCTACACATTAGAGCAGGTTGTACTCGCAGTGAATCACTGGAGTATGACTACCGTTAACACGGAGAATGTGAAACAGTTTATTAACAAAGAAGTTAAGGACGAGAAACAATTATCTTTCCTCGACCACTAACTTGTTTAGTTTTGAAAACACCCCGCTTTTATAGTGGGGTATTCTTTTACAATATATTCTTATACTTGTCAAGTAGCATGATGTAGTGGTCTATAGCCTTAACCGTAACCTGTTCATCTGAGAGAATCTTGTTGACATACTTATTACCCTCGCGCTCTCGCATTAGTTCAATGAACCTAGCACCGTTACCACCTAGGTTTATATTACAATAGTAACACTGTGGTCTCAGAAGTCTCAAATCGTACTTCAAATAGGCTCCTAATGAAGCCTTTGGTATCATGTGTCCAGTGTGCCATCCAGCACCCTCTAGACCCCCCTTTCCGCACGTATAACACGTGTTTCCATACTTAGCTCTGATGATTCTTTTGCACTCATCCCATAGCCTAGTTTGTATCTTGGAGATATCTGATTTTCCTTTCTTTCTTAATGCTGTTCTTTTCATGCTGACAGTCATGGACTCGAACCACGATTCACAGCTTCAAAGGCTGCCGTCCTACCTTTAGACGAACTGTCAATGTTGACACCTATACCGAAATTGCATCGGTGCAATAATAGGGTTGCAACCTACCGTGTTTCTACTTCACCAATAGGTGTGGAGGAGGGTGTGGGATTCGAACCCACGGTGCGATTAAACACTCTGGTTTTCAAGACCAGTACAATAATCCATCTCTGTCAACCCTCCTGGGTCCAAGCCGAGGATTTGCACCCCATTCTCATGATTACAAATCATGTGCTTCACTAGAAAAGCTTGCCTGGCATAAGCCCAATTAGGGCAATTAATTATTCGCTACTTTGTATATGTGGAACTCTTTTATTGAGGTGGCTGCGCGAAACCTGACCAATTACCCACAGTGCTGTCCCACTTGGACTCGAACCAAGGACCCTCTCCTTAACAGGGAGACGCTCTACCAGCTGAGCTACAGGACAATATCTTTCTTCCACGTTTTTCTTGTGCGGAAATACGCTTTCGTTTTACGAGAGTGACCACTCCAACTAGAAATTGCGCGAGTTCTACGTGCCTTACGTGTGTTCATATTTACATCATGTTTTGGTTAAGTATACCTGATGAGAGTATTCTACGGCTACTCGGAATCTTTTTTCTTTCCTTTCTGCCTTGTGGATGTGGAGGGAATCGAACCCTCGTTTATTAACGCTATTTCGACTCGCATTAATCTGACCATTTCACACCCATTGCGGAGATAATAGGATTTGAACCTATGGGGCGTTTAAACCCTTTTCATTAGCAATGAAACGCAATAAGCCTCTCTGCCATATCTCCATTGTACTACGGATAGGACTCGAACCTATATCTGAATCGTTAGAACCGATACGCTCTTCCTTTAAGCTACCATAGTATTGTACCACGACAGGGACTTAAACCCCAATCTAAAGCTTCGAAGGCTCTTATTCTATTCAATTGAACTACCGTGGTATTTGCGAGTTAACTGACAGAGGCTTCATTTCATCATCCTCATTTTTCTCAGTTTTTTATTTATCAATTAACTCACTGTGCGCCTGGGAGGACTCGAACCTCCACCCCCTAAGGGACTAGTTTCTAAAACTAGCGTGTCTACCATTCCACCACAGGCGCATTGTCTCGGAGAGTGGATTCGAACCACTACTTGACAGGTTTTGAATCTGTTGCCTCTACCGTTGGGCTACAC
>ERZ869921.129-NODE-129-length-45704-cov-5.927994_pt1 | contig 45704 bp, 53 predicted proteins | sample MGYA00579310_ERZ869921 | MGnify/ENA primary metagenome ERZ869921 (study PRJEB32216, sample SAMN09231816) | wastewater metagenome | place: USA: Maryland | collected 2016-06-21 | study: EMG produced TPA metagenomics assembly of the PRJNA472060 data set (Reclaimed...
GATCTCGCTGTAGGTCACCCGGTCAGTGCCGATTGCGCGGATGTTCATGTCGCTGCTCTTCAGCACGTCATCGAAGTGTCCGCATCGACCGTACCCGCTCAAGTAGTACGGGCAGAGGCATTCGATCACCCGAAACATGGCCCGGCGTAGCATCGATGGGTGAGCGAGAGCAAACCCGATACGATCCATGTCCACCGGTTCCTCAGGGCGTTTAACCGTGACAGAGGCGATGATGCGATCATCATTGCGACCATCGACGTGGCAGAAGGCGACGAGTTCGACGCGCTGCCCCTCGCTCTGGATCTTGTCGATCAGGGCGATCACTGCCGCACCACGATTGATGATGTCCTGCGCGTCCACCCACCCGCTGCACACCACGTTCACCGCGATGCGAACGATGGGTTTCGCATTCGATGCACCATCGTCCAACGGTACGAACATGTTCTCCGGAACCCCTGCGGCGTAGCCGGGGATGCAGGGGAAGGCACCGACAGGGGCGTATTCCCATGTCGGCCCGGCCTCGAAGGTCACCTTCACACTCGCAGACTCGACGGCTTGCGTGGTCGCGGGGCAACCGTGTTCCATGAGGTGGATGCAGTGATCCCATGACTCGCTGCGGGTGAAGTACGGCTCACCGTCCTCCGATTGGCTGCGGCCATGCCATGCCTTCATGCGCGGCAGGGTTTTCATGTCGTGGACGAACTCGTCCCATGAGTCGGCGTTGTAGTTGTAGTCAGTCATGCTGCGTTACTCCACTGGCGGAACTTGGCGGGGAGAGACTCGGTCACCTTGGCGCGGTCGGCTGCGGTCATCGACTTCCAGAGCAGCGACTCAGCGACCTTCTCGCGGGAGAGACCGGCGCTGAGTAACTTGCCGCCCTTGATCGATGCGCGGGGCGATACGACGTGGCGGATCTTGTGTTCACGCACGGCCTTGCGTACCGCCTGAACGTAGCGCGTCCACTTGTCGTTGCTGCTGATCGCGAGTTCCAACTTTTCGTCGTAGTCCATCGGCAGGTACATGAACCGGTCGAGGAAAGCGGCGTCGAGTTGGTTCCGCCCGACGTACTGGGCATCAGCACCGTTGCCGAAAGTATTTGCGGCAGCGATCACCACAAAATCCGCGTGGCGTTTAACCGTGCCATGCGGGAAGGCGGCGATCTCGTTGGCGAGAATCGCATTGAAGGCCAAGAGTGCCTGAGCCGATGACGCATCGACCTCGTCGAAGAGGAACACGCCACCGTTCACATAGGCGCGGTACAGGTCGGTCTCCATGTACTTGCCCTCAGGGTTGATGAAACCCTGCAACTGGTACGCCATGCCCACCGCACCGGTCGAGTAGAACGGCAGACCAAGTGCCTCCGCAGCCTGCGTGGCGATGGTGGTCTTGCCAGACCCGGCAGGGCCAACCAAGTACACGTTCTCGCGAACCGACAGGGCGGCAAGCACGTCCGCGAAGACCGGGTGACGGTGCGCGTTCGGCAGCGTCTTGATCTCCGCGCCTTGCTTGATCTCGATACGAATCGGGCGGTGCTGCTCGACCGCAGCGACGGCGGCGGCAATCGCATCACGGCGAATGCCATCGATGGTCGCCCAATCGAGTTCCGCACGAACCGGGGCAGGATCGACCCCGTTCCACACCGCAAGCAGGACATCGTCCGGTGCGTTCGGTGATTTACCCTGACGCACAGAGTGCATCTTGAGGTAGGCGCGGTCTGAGTCAGACAGCGGCAGCGAGAATGTGCGTTCCATGATCAACCCTCCACCTTGAGTGAGCCGACAGACGCGCAGACCGGGCAAGCCGAGTCAGCGTGTAAACGATTGCCCTGAAGGGCAGAGACACGAGCCGTCCACCCGCAGTCGCTGCACTGCAACTTGAGCAGGCGGGTGCCTTGCTTCTTGCGGGCGTTAGGATCGACCTTGGCATGGGGATACGAACCCAAGACCTTGACGATCTCCTGCAACTTGCCGCGCAACTCGACACCCGGAACCGTCGAGGTCAGCGGGCCTTCGAGGCCAATGGCGCGGGAGACACGGGCGAACTCGCCACGGTGGCCGCATTGGATACCGGCCCAGACATGCGCGAGTTCATGGGCGAGAACACCCACGACATCGAGCGGGTTGTCGAGAATCGGGTTGATGAAAACCTCGAAGGTGCCGTCCGCACTGATCGACGGGTCGAAGGCTTGGCCGAGCGTCACCTTGCCAGTGCGCGACCCGCGATAGCCAATGGGGAAACCGCAGGCGACCCGATACTTGCGCTGCGACCAATCGGCGGCGGCGATATTGGCGGCGGGGAACACCTCATGCTGAAGCGCGACGGCAGCAGCGGCGAGGTAGGTTTCACGTTCTGTGAACATGGGCATAACTCCTGTTGCAATGTTGCGAAGTATAAACGCTGCGTTGTGTCGCAGTCAACTTGTGTAAACGGTGACGGTCTCGTCAGGCAGTGCGTCACACTGCGACCGGCTCACGCCGGTTTCGACCTGCGTTTAAATGCTGACCAGATAGTCGTTTGAAAAACCGGGGACTCGCACGTCCACCTGAACACCCATGCGGCGGATATCCGCGAGGTTCTGGGCATCGAAGGTTTTCTGCTTCATCAGCGCAGCGAAGCGTGATGCGAGTTCGTTGAGCGGGTAGTACTTGATCGACCCGTATACATGGCGCTGTTCGACTTGAATGATCATGCGGCCTCCACTTTGCTGAGAACTTCGAGAATCTTGCGCTCGACACGGTTCGCGTCGAACTGGTCTGCGTCAGGGTTGATCAGCAGTGTGTAGGCGTCCTGCAATGCGGCGCGGAGTGCCTGAATTTTCTCGTTCTTGCGCTTGATCTGTCTGCTGTAGTCGCGAAGATCTTCTAGCAGTTCGCTGATCTCTTGACGCAGGGCGTTGGTGTTGTTGCCGTAGATGTCGTAACTCATGGTGTTCTCCTGTTGTTGGTCTCATCAGCACCCGCATCACGGGTGGACGCCTCGCGGCGTTTCGACCTGTCAGGCAGCAGCCCCCGTTGCTTTTTCGATGGCTGCGCGAAGTTCCTTGATCGTCAGGTAGGCGGGGTGATCACCGGGCAAGTCCCCTGCGATTCCCTCCAAGTCAGCCAATGCACAGCGGCAAGCGTCGAGCAGTTCCGGTGCAGCGGCAATTAGGCGGGCGTTGGCCCGTATCGCGGCAATCTTCCTGCTGCCGTTCCAGTTGGACTCATGGTCGCCGTGTACGGTGGCGACACGGACGGACTCGCCTGCGTGATTCGCGAGGACTTCAATGCCTTGGACAACCCAAGGACCGGGGGCGTAATTGCTCATGATATTCTCCTGTGGTTTAAACGATCACTTGCACTCGCGGGAACATGAGGTCATCCATGAACGAATGACCCGGCAGCGGTGCGACGAAGTAGTCCGAATGCTTGCGGTCGGCCTTGCCTAGCCAAACTCGCTCGATGGTTTCAGCGCGGAAAGTGCCGTCGAGTTTGCTCACGCTCACCACCTTGCCAACGTAGTAGCAGTCATCGGTGTGCGGGAAGTCGAGGCTCTTCACGATGTCGCCTGTTTTGATGTTCATGTCGTTCTCCTGTTGTGTGACTCAGTGCAGCGTCCTACGCGAGGGCGCTCTACTGAATCGAAGGTTTCTCCGGTTCGTTGGGCATCGTCAGACTTTCGGGCGGCTGCTGTACTTGCAGGTCATTGCCTTCAACCCTACGGCTTCACCGATGCTTTAGGCCGGGTTCCCCCTTCAGGGAACCGTCGGGCTGCTTGCGCTCATCCGACACCAGAACCTTTGTTTTTCACCTAGCGGCTTGGCCTGTCTGGGGGGCCAGTGATGCGTATCCTAGGGATAACATGGTCACATGTCAACTGGTTAAACGATAAATTTATCAGCCAGTAGGCTAAGTCATTGATAATCGGTCGAATTTAGTTTGCGTTTAGACGGTCGCGAGGGTAGGTTTACAGGCCACAGAGTCAGTGATCACTGAGTCAGCACTGGCACAAGTCAGCGAATACACGAGAAAACAAGGGTTAAACGCACTATGGCAGGAAAGACGGATGAATACGGCCTGACCGTAAAACAGCGGAAATTCGCAGAGAATGTCGTGGCAGGCATGAGCCTGTCAGATGCGTATCGCAATGCGTATGACGCAGGCGGCATGACGAACGCGCAGATTCATAGGGAGGCGAGTCTGTTGGGGAGCGACCCAAGGGTTGCCCAATGCATGGAGGCGCTAGGTGAGGCTGTGAGGCGCAAGAGTGAGGCTCTTACGGTCTCAGACAGGGATATGCTCGTCACTCTGCTCCGCCAATGGTCAAAGGGCGAGGCTCCAGCCACGCAGACGCAACTACGGGCGGCCGAACTACTTGGCAAGGCGTGTGGCCTGTATCGCGACGTAGTCGAGGATCACCGTGAACGTCCTGCTGCGTTAGTGGCTGCTGACCTCGAACGCAAACTCGAAGTGCTACTGGCAGCGCAGCAGCCTAGTGTCACGGTCAACGTCATGGAGCGTGTAAACGCAGCGGATATTGACGAGGTTCCGGGTGAGAACGCCGCGAGTGACGCGGCTAGTTCCGGGTTGCAATAGACCGCACACGCCTGCGCGTTAGAGAACGCACGCCCGTGGGGGTTAAACGCGGTCGCACACGCGGTCTAATCGCGCACCCACACCCCCCCGTGCGCGTTCGGGTACTTGCGCGTACCCATACATACGATTTTCCTCAAACGATTACCCTGATTTTCCTCAAACGATCACCCTACTTTTGCCTCTGTTGCGTTCTTACAACAACAGGGGTATAGGGGTTAAGTTCCGTGGGATTGGCAATGTATCCGCGAAGGTTCCGGGATTTTGTTGTTGTAGTGCGGATTGAGTGGTTGCGAAAAATTTTTTGCAAAAATTTCGCGTTTCTCTATTGACTTTTCTTCTTAATTGTGATATAATCGGTCTACAATATAGACGTTTAAGCGAGAAACTAGGTTTAAGTATACGCTAGTATTCGCTGTAAGGTTGTAGTTTCTCAAGAATTTTGCCTTCGGCTTTTGAAGAGTAAGAGGTAAGAAGGCAATATAGACCTAGTTTCGAGCGATACCTGCGAATGACAGGCGATGTGTCTCCAAGTCCCCCACTCAATCGCCGTGGCTGGCTCAGAATAAGAGAGAAGAGTTGGAATTGTGATGAAACGGGGGCTATTGTCCCTGCATTTTGAGGTTCTTTTAGGTGCAACTGACAGTAGAAAACCTGCCTAAAATCATGGCGTTAGTGCAAAACCTGCCTAATGACCAACAGAAGGAGTGGTTGGGGCTGTTAGAGGAGTGGGAGAAGGCCAAGTCCAAGGAATTGGCTCAAGAGAAGTTCATCCCTTTCGTGCAGAAGATGTGGCCGGGGTTCATTTCAGGCCGTCATCACAAGATCATGGGCGAGAAGTTTGAGGAAATTGCCTCTGGCAAACTCAAACGCCTGATCATTTGTATGCCTCCTCGCCACACCAAGAGCGAATTCGGGTCTTTTCTGTTCCCGGCGTGGTTTTTGGGCAAGTTCCCCCACAAGAAGGTGATTCAGTCCTCCCATACCGCAGAACTCGCGGTGGGTTTTGGTCGAAAGGTCCGAAACTTGGTCGATTCTGACACCTATCGGGAGGTTTTCCCGGATGTGTCTCTCCGTGCGGACTCCAAAGCCGCCGGTCGTTGGAGTACTTCCAAGGGCGGCGACTATTTCGCCATCGGTATCGGCGGTGCGGTGACCGGTAAGGGCGCCGATATCCTCATCATCGACGATCCCCATGACGAACAAGAGGGACAATCGTCCGATCCGTCCGTCTTTGACCATGCCTACGAGTGGTACACCTCCGGTCCTCGTCAGCGTCTCCAGCCGGGTGGGGCTATCGTCATCATTTGTACCCGTTGGTCCAAGAGAGATCTCGTCGGACAGGTGTTAAAGGCATCCGCCCAGCGTGGGGGTGATGAATGGGAGGTCATTGAGTTCCCAGCGATCATGCCTTCAGGCAAACCCCTCTGGCCGGAGTTCTGGCCGGTCGAAGAACTGGAGGCTATCCGGGAAGAAATCCCGACCCATAAGTGGCAAGCCCAGTACCAGCAAAATCCCACTTCCGAAGAAGGCGCGTTGATTAAACGCGAGTGGTGGAAAGTGTGGGAAAAGGACGATCCCCCGCAGTGTCAGTATTTGATCCAGTCATGGGACACCGCTTTCCTAAAATCTGAACGCTCGGACTACTCCGCCTGCACCACTTGGGGCGTGTTCTACCACCCAGATGGGTCCGGAGCGATGCAGCCGAATATCATCTTGATGGACGCGCACCGGGAGAAGATGGAGTTCCCGACCCTGAAGAAGAGGGCGTATGAACTCTACAACTACTGGAAGCCCGATACCTTGATCGTCGAAGCCAAGGCGGCAGGTATGCCCCTCATATTTGAACTTCGGGCAATGGGTATCCCGGTCTCTGAATACACCCCCTCTCGCGGTAACGACAAGATCGCCCGTGTGAATGCCATTGCGGATCTCTTTTCGAGTGGAAAGATCTGGCGACCGAACACCCGATTCGCAGAAGAAGTCGTTGAAGAATTTGCGTCTTTTCCCGCCGGAGAGCATGATGACTATGTGGACTCGTGTACACAGGCACTGCTTCGCTATCGCAGGGGCGGCTTCGTGACTCTCCAGTCCGATTACAAGGACGAACCGGTATATAAACGCAAAGCGTCTTACTACTGAGGATTTAAACGATGAAAGGCAAGACTAAGAAGTCTGAGATGGCGGAGATGCCGAAATCCCGCAAGCAGCCCAAAGATATGTTGATGGGCAAGATGAAGGGTCTCGGCAAGCCTGTGATGGTCGGCGGTGCCAAGCGATCCAAGAAAATGTATGGCGGTGGTGAAACCATGGGAACGACCGGGACTGCTCGGGGCATGGGCGCTGCCGTTAAGGGCGGTAAGTTCCGCGACCTGTAAGGGGAGACCACCATGGCGGTTGATCGCGCACTGATGCCCTCTTTGATGGGAGGGCAGGCTTTAGATGTTCCTATCGAAGATGCGAACGAGCCTGTCGTGGTGGAACTACCCGATGGTGGGGTTGAGATCAATCTCTCCCCGGAACTCAATCAGACTGCCAGTCATGAAGACAACCTAGCCGAATTCATTGATGAATCCACGCTAGGCAACATGGCCTCGGAACTCGTCTCTCTCTATGATGCAGACAAAGACTCCCGTAAAGAATGGGAAGTCACCTACATCAAGGGATTAGATCTCCTTGGTCTCAAGATCGAAGATCGTACCCAGCCATGGGAAGGAGCCTGCGGTGTATTTCACCCGATGCTCTCTGAAGCAATCGTTCGCTTCCAAGCCCAGTCGATTCAAGAGATCTTCCCCGCTAGAGGCCCGGTTCAGACCAAGATCTTAGGTCAAACCACTACTGAGCGAATCCAACAAGCCGAACGGGTTCAGGAGTATTTAAACTATCTCCTGACAGAAAAGATGAGCGAGTACCGCTCAGAGACAGAGAAACTGCTGTTCTCATTGGCCCTTTGCGGCGCGGCTTTCCGAAAGGTCTATTACGATCCTTCTCTCGGTAGACCTGCTTCGATCTTTGTTCCGGCAGAGGATTTTGTGGTCTCTTACGGAGCCACCGATCTTGTCACCTGCGAACGTGCTACGCATGTGATGAAGAAAACCTACAACGAGATTCGAAAGTTGCAGGTGTCTGGCTTCTATCGCGATATCGATCTGCCGCCCCCGTCGCCGGATATCAGCGAGATTCAAAAGTCCTACGACAAGTTGAATGGCGAATCCAAGGGCATGGATCTGGATTCGCGCTACACCCTCCTTGAGATGGTCGTGGATTATGATCTGCCCGGCTTTGAAGACACCGACGCAGAAGGCAATCCCACTGGCATTGCACTCCCCTACGTCATCACCATCGACAAGTCTTCGAGGAAGATCCTCTCCATTCGACGGAACTGGTATGCGGATGACTCGCTCAAGAAGCGCCGTCAGCATTTCGTTCAGTACACCTACATCCCCGGACTCGGTTTCTACGGGTTCGGATTGGTTCACTTGGTCGGTGGACTCGCAAAATCCTCCACCTCCATCCTCCGTCAGTTGGTGGATGCGGGAACCCTTTCAAATCTTCCGGGCGGATTGAAGACTCGCGGTCTTCGCATCAAGGGTGATGACACCCCCATCATGCCGGGCGAGTTCCGTGACGTGGACATTCCGTCCGGTGCTTTGCGCGACAACATTACGTTCCTTCCCTACAAGGAACCCTCCGGTACGCTCTATCAGTTGCTCGGCAACATCGTGGACGAAGGACGCCGGTTTGCCTCTCAGGCAGACATGAAGGTCGCGGACATGAATGCCGAAGCCCCGGTGGGAACCACCCTCGCCATCATCGAAAGATCGATGAAGGTGATGTCAGCCGTGCAGGCACGTTTACACGCCTCCATGAAGAAAGAACTGAAACTGCTCTCTCAGGTTATCTTCGACTACGGCCCCACGGAATATCCCTACGACATTCCGGGTAAAGAACTGACCAAAGAAGACTTCGATGATCGCATCGATGTGATCCCGGTATCGGACCCCAATGCGGGAACGATGGCCCAGCGGATCATGAAATATCAGGCGGCATTGCAGTTGGCCTCCCAAGCCCCGCAGTTGTATGACCTCCCGATGCTTCATCGTCAGATGATCGAAGCGCTGGGAATCGCAGATCCTCAGGAAGTGCTACCGAATCAGGAAGAGATTCCGCCGACCGATCCAGTCACTGAGAACATGAATGCCCTGACCATGAAGCCGATTAAGGCTTTCATCTATCAGGATCATGAGGCTCATATCCAAACGCACATGTCCTTTGCCCAAGATCCGCGCTTGCAGCAGATGCTCCAGCAGGCACCTCAGGCCGCGCAGGCCATGCAAGCCACCCTCACCGCTCACGTCGCGGAACATCTGGCCTTTGCCTATCGGCAGCAGATCGAGAAAGAACTTGGGTTTAAACTCCCTCCTCCGGGGGAACCTCTTCCCGAGGATATCGAGTACCGCATTTCTGCATTGGTTGCTCCGGCAGCGGCTCAAGTTACGGGCAAAGCCCAGCGCGAAGCCCAAATGCAGGAACAGCAACAGCAGCAGCAAGATCCGGTCCTTCAGATGGAAATGCAGAAACTGCAACTTCGCGCACAGGAAATCCAGCAGAAAGCACAGGCTGAAATGACCCGTGTTCAAGCAGATATGCAGAAGGCGCAGATGCGAATGCAGTCCGAGCAGGCTCGCCTCAAGGTTCAAGAGCGTATCGAAGGGGCGCGTCTGGGCGTTCAAATCGCCTCGACCAACGCTTCAAACGAACTTCAGAGCAAGGAAATTGCCTCCCGAGACAAGGTCGAAGGAGCCAAGTTAGGCGTCGAGATCGCCCGAGAGATGCTCTCCGCCCAGCAAAAAGAGCAGGACATGAGGGATAAGAATGCCAGCCGCAAGCGATAACGTCGCAGAATATCTGCGGAAATCCCTGCGCCAGCAGATGAACGACATGGCCGACCACATAGCCGGTGGCGGCTGTGCCGACTTCAATGAGTACAAGCGGTGCTGTGGAGTTATCGAGGGTCTGGCACGGGCCGAGCGAGAATTGCTTGACCTAACGAAACAAATTGATGATGATTAAACGGCTTAACAACTTCGCTGTGTAAACAGTGCAACCGCCCCGCGAGGGGTGCAACCGCCGAAAGGTGCTTTAAACATGTCAGAAAACGACAACAAAGTCGCAAGTCAGTTACCCAAACCTACCGGGTACAAAGTACTCATTGCGCTACCTAACCCCGAAGAGAAAACAGAAGGTGGAATCCTCAAGGCTACTCAAACACTTGAGGCTGAGGAAATTGGGAGCATCGTTGGTTTCGTCCTCGCGATGGGACCGGATGCTTACAAGTCCCCTGATCGTTTCCCTTCTGGTCCTTACTGCAAGGAAGGAGATTGGATCATGATGCGGTCCTACTCCGGCACTCGCTTTAAGGTTCACGGAAAAGAGTTCCGCCTGATCAATGATGATTCGGTCGAGGCGGTAGTCGAAGATCCGCGAGGAGTGGTCAAAGCATGAGTACCGAAGCAGGCATGAGCAAGGAGGAGAAGTTCTTCGGAGTTTCCGCTCCCTTGCAGATCCCTGAGAAGGAGGAGGTTAAGTCCTCCCCGGAACCCGATGTGGAGTTGGAGATCGTCGATGATCTTCCTAAGCAGCCGGTTAAACAGGCTGAGAAGGAAGAGAACGACGAAGAACTGTCGGACTACAGTGAAAAAGTCCGCAAACGCATCAACAAGTTGAAGTATGAACAGCATGAAGCCCAGCGGCAGAAAGAAGCCGCCGAGCGGATGCGCGAAGAAGCCCTTCGCTATGCACAACAACTTGCCATTAAAAACCAGCAATACGAGTCACTAATCCAGCGTGGAGAAGGCGCACTCGTTTCGCAAATCAAGGCCCGAGCCAATCTTGCCCTTGAGCAGGCTAAAGCCCTGTACAAGGATGCATACGAAGCCGGTGATGCTCAGAAGATCATTGAGGCTCAGGAAAAACTCCTTAATGCCCAGACGGAGTTTCGGGAGGCAGAAAAGCACGAACGTGTTCTTCAATCTCGACCCAAGCCCCAGCAGACACAGCAGGCTTACCAGCCTCCTGTGCAGCAGTATCAACAACCGCAAGTTCCCCAACCGAGCCAGAAGGCTTTGGATTGGACCAAGAAGAATCCTTGGTTCGGCCCTCAGGGAAATCGGGAAATGACTGCATTGGCCTACGGAGTCCATGAGACTTTGATCCGAGAGCAGGGCGTCAAACCTGACACCGAAGAGTATTACGAAAAGATCGATGCCGCGATGCGTCAACGATTCCCAGATTACTTTGAGAAGGACTCAGATAACGTGCAAGTTTCTGTTGCCCCTCAACGCACCCCAAATACCGTGGTCGCTGCCGCCAATCGAAACAACGGCGCACGGCCTCGCAAAATCCAGTTGACTGCCACACAGGTCTCCGTCGCTAAGAGACTTGGCCTCACCCCCGAGCAGTACGCCAAACAACTCATTAAGGAGAGTTACAATGGCTGAAGAGCGCAAAATTCGTATCGACCGTGCAGCCGAATCGCGTCCTAGTGACTCGTGGTTGCCGCAATCCGCATTGCCGGTCCCCGAGCCGAAAGATGGCTGGGTGTTCCGCTGGATTCGCACTTCTTCTTTGGGACGTTCGGATAACACCAACGTCTCGCGTCAGTTCCGTGAGGGCTGGGAACCTGTGAAGGCAGAAGATCATCCTGAGTTGAAGATCCTCTCTGACATCAATTCTCAGTTCAAAGGAAACGTCGAAGTCGGTGGCTTGCTACTTTGCAAGGCTCCGCAAGAGAAGATGTTGCAACGCCAGAAGTACTTCCAAGAACTTTCAGATCGACAGATCGACGGTGTGGACCGCAGTTATCTGCGGGAAAATGATCCGCGTATGCCGCTCCTCAATCCGGAGCGATCAACGCGCACCACTTTCGGACGAGGATAAATCCTTTTCTTTCCACTATTCGAGGTAATTTCAAATGGCTTCAGGAACTGATGTAACAGCCCCTTATGGGTTCCTGCCGATTAACCTCATCGGCGGTCAGGTCTATGCGGGTTCCACCCGTATGTACCCGATTCAGTACGGCTACGCGACGAGCATCTTCTACGGTGACTTTGTCAAGGTCGTGCGAGGTTCGCTCACCCGTGTATCGATTGGTGCTGCCACCAACTCGAATGCGGTGACGGGCGTTTTCTTTGGTTGCTCCTACACTGATCCGGTCACGAAGGACAAGCGTTTCAGCCAGTACTGGCCCGCTTCGACTTTGGCCGGTGATGCGGTTGCCTATGTGGTTGATGATCCGGACGCTGTTTTCAAGGCTGCGGTCTGCTCGTCAGGCACCACGATGGCTTCGGGCGCTTACGCGATGATCGGCACGAACCTCTCTGCCATCAACAATGCGGGTAATGCGAACACCGGTAACAGCAAGAACGCGATCCTCGCGCCAACTGCGACCCCGGCTACTTCGATCCTCCCGCTGCGTTGTGTCGGTGTGGTTCCGGAGACTTCGGTCTCTTACGCCGCGACTGGTTCGTCCTCCAGCACCACGATTACCCTCACGGGTTCGGGTCTTCCGGCGGCGATTCCGGTTGGAACGAGTGTGGCCTACTACGCTGCCAATGGTCAGTTGATTGAGACGGGTTCGTTTGTGACGGCTGCTGCCGCCGCTGGCGATACCTCTGTCACGATTAATGCTGCCATTGACGTGCCGGGTGGCGTCACGGACATTCCGGCTGCGTCGAGCATCGTGTTTACCGTCTACCGTGAACTGTTGGTCAAACTGAACGTTCTGACCCACGGTTACTACAGTAGCGTCACAGCCTAAGGAGTTCTAGAAAATGGCTATTTCACGCGCACAAATGTTGAAGGAACTCCTGCCGGGGCTTAATGCCCTTTTCGGCTTGGAGTACGCCAAGTATGAAGATGAGCATACGCTCATCTATGAAACCGAGAACTCCGAGAAGGCTTTCGAAGAGGAAGTCAAGTTGTCGGGATTCGGCACGGCCCCGGTGAAGCCGGAAGGTCAGGCCATTGCCTATGACAACGCGCAGGAGGCTTGGACGGCTCGCTACAACCACGAAACGATTGCGATGGGTTTCTCGATCACTGAGGAAGCCATGGAGGACAACCTCTATGACCAACTCTCTGCTCGTTACACCAAGGCTCTCGCCCGTGGTATGGCGAACACGAAGCAGGTTAAGGCTGCTGCTCTGCTGAACAACGGCTTCACGACGTTCCAATCTGGTGACGGCGTGACGCTCTTCAGCACGGCTCACCCGCTCGTCAACGGTGGCACCAATGCCAACCGTCCGACTGTGGGTGCGGACCTCAATGAAACGTCGCTCGAAGACGCAATCATCTCGATTGCGAACTTCGTGGACGAGCGCGGTCTTCTGATCGCCGCCCGCCCGCGCCGCCTCATTGTGCCGTCGCAGTTGATGTTCGTTGCCGAGCGCCTGATGGAGACCACTCTCCGCACGGCGACTGCCGATAACGACATCAACGCGATCCGTAACATGGGCGCGATCCCGGAAGGCTATGCGGTCAACCACTACTTGACCGACACGAATGCCTTCTTCCTCATCACTGACGTTCCGAACGGAATGAAGCACTTTGTGCGTACTCCGCTCTCGACCGGCATGGATGGCGACTTTGACACCGGCAACGTCCGGTACAAGGCTCGTGAGCGTTACTCGTTTGGTGTCAGCGATCCGCTGGGCATCTACGGTTCGCCGGGTTCGACCTGATAGCCTAAAAGGCAGAGAAGGGGGGCTTCGGCCCCCTTTCTTTTTGTGTATCTGTGTTGTTTAATCGCATTACCGGGAAAACGAGTCCACCAGACAGACCCGGCTGACGGTATGCAGACTGGTGGACGACTCGCATACGAGGTTTAAACATGGCTAAGACTACTTTTTCTGGTCCGGTTGAGTCGGACAATGGCTTCATCGGTGATGTGTCCGCGACGGTTATCAAGGCCGCTTCGGGTACGGTCACCAATCTTCTTTGCACCAGCCTCACGGTTGGCACTACCAAGATTGGCGTGGCAGTAAATGCTGCTTCGGGTACGGTGTCCGCTCAGACGGGCTACATTCAGGTTCTCGTCGGCGCGACCACGGCCTACATCGCCCTGTACAAGAGCGTCACCGTTTAACCAACCGGGGTTTAGCCCCTAAAACGGAGGATTCTCTATGGCTCAGTACGATGTTTGGGCGGTAAATCCGACCAGCGATGATGACTATTTCCGCGCCTCTGCGGCCATTGCCGCCTCTGGAAGCATTGCTCTTCTGAAGAACGATGTCGGCCAGTACGGCACGGGTTACAAGGTTTCCATCACCTCTGATGGTGCGGATGCCAACAAGACCTTCACCATCACGGGTGTCAAGGTCGGCATCAACGGCGCAGACGGAGTTGTGACTGAAACGGTTACTGGCCCGAGTGCAACGGTGGTCTATTCGACCAACTACTACACCCGAGTCAACAGCATCAGCATCAGCGCGGCTTCGACTGGCGGCATCAAGATTGGCTATGGCGGAGATCTTGCGTTCCCCCGAACGCGAATCAAGCAGGTGCTTTATTTGGCCTCTTCGACAGAGGGAAGCATCACCTTCACCGCGCAGCCCAATAACACGGTGATTCTCAAACTCTTCACCCCGGCTGATGGCACTGCTAACGACGCCATGGTTCCGCCGGAAGGCATTCTCACGACCAAGAGCAACTCTGGCCGTGGTGATATCGCGGTGATGACCTTGGATCAGGTGTCGAAAGTCACTGTTATTTGCGGGTGACCTATGCCAAAAACCCCGGCATGGCAAAGGAAAGAAGGCAAAAACCCTGCTGGCGGCTTAAACGCTAAAGGCAGGGCTTCCTATAACCGAGCCAATCCCGGCAAGCCGGGTTTGAAAGCGCCTCAGCCTGAAGGCGGTCCACGTCGAGATTCTTTCTGCGCCCGCATGAAGGGCATGAAAAAGAAACTCACCAGCAAGAAGACGGCTAACGATCCGAACAGTCGGATCAACAAGTCGCTTCGTGCGTGGAACTGCTGACATGGCTAAGGCAAAGAGCAAAGTGAACGCAGCGGGCAACTACACCAAGCCTGAATTGCGAAAGCGCCTATTTAACCAGATCAAGTCAGCCTCGACCCACGGAACTAAAGCAGGTCAGTGGAGCGGGAGAAAAGCCCAGTTATTGGCAAAGAAATACAAAGAAGCCGGAGGCGGCTACAGAGATTGATATGGCAATGCGGATCAAAAAGGATGCGATAGGCGCAGCCATCAAGCGATCCTACAAGGACGGCAAGGCTTGCCCTGTCGCGACCTTGGACATCCATGTCAATCTGAAGAACCGCAACCATGCCATCGAAGACTATGGCTATGGCCCACTAAACCCGAACGAACCTTCAGAAAAGTTCTGGTCCAAGAAAGCCAAACTCTGGATGATCTCTCCAGAAGAAGCCAAGACCGCACGATGCGGAAACTGCGCGGCATTCATCAAGACCCCGAAGATGCTTGAATGCATTGCGAAAGGCATGGAGGCGGGTGATGAACCTCACATGGATAGCGCCATGGATGTCATCAAAGCCAGCAATCTCGGGTACTGCGAACTCTTCCATTTCAAATGTGCAGGTGATCGTACCTGCGATGCATGGCTCGTTGGCGGGCCTATTACCTAAGAGGTTCTTATGAAAGGTCGTACTCTCGCTGATCAGAACAAGATGAAGATGGGTGGCGCTACCAAGATGTTCATGGGCGGCGTTTCCCCATCGAAAAAAACTGGAGTTCCGGGGCAGGGGCCGAAAGTAGGCGCACTCTCAAGGATGCCGCTTACCCCAGATCGCCGCGCCGCTCTGATGGATCGTGCCGGTCGCGCCATGCCTGCACCAACCCCGGATCGTATGGGTCGTGCGATGCCGCAGATGGCAAAGACGGGCGGAAAGATGTATCGCAAAGGCGGCAAGTGCTGATATGAGAGCGCCTCAGCAGTCTCTGAAGGCTTGGACGGAACAAAAGTGGAGAACCAAAAGTGGTAAGCCATCTAGTCAAACGGGCGAGCGATATCTTCCAGAGGCTGCTATCAAGGCTCTTTCCCCAGCCGAATACGCCAGAACCACCGCCGCCAAGCGCAAAGGTAAAGCGCAAGGCAAACAGTTCGTCGCGCAACCGAAAGCCGTCGCGAAGAAAGTGAAACCGTTTAGACAACGAGGTAAGTGAGATGGCAATGTCACGCGCCAACATGTCCCAGCAGATTGAGAAGCCGGGCGGACTTGGCAAGGTTCGTAAGGTGATGCGGGAGTTCAAAGAAGGAACTCTGCATTCTGGTAGCAAAAAAGGCCCAGTGATGAAGAACCGCAAGCAGGCTGTCGCTATCGCGCTTTCTGAGGCTGGTATGAAGAAGCCTGAGAAGAAAGCCATGGGCGGCAGTATTGATGGCTGTGCAATTCGTGGGAGGACACGAGGATGAAAGACAAGAAACCGATGATGGTGATCGCCATTGGTATTGGCGATAAAAAACCAAAGAAGAAAATGATGGGTGGCGGTATGACCTATGCCGAAGGCGGTAGCCTGAAGATGGTCGAAAAGGACGGCGAAAAGGTTCCGTTCTTTGCTGCTGATGGCGAAGGAAAAATGATGGGCGGTGGTATGACCTACGCAGAAGGTGGTTCCACCGGACGTGGTGGTCGTGATGGCTGCGCGATCAAGGGCAAGACCAAAGGTCGGATGGTCTAATGACTACGAGCGGTGTAGCAACTTTCAACCCAGAGTTTCGAGACCTCGTTGAGGAGGCTTTCGAGCGGGCGGGTATGGAGTTGCGTACCGGTTACGATCTTCAGACCGCCCGGCGATCCATGAACTTCATGGCGTTGGAATGGCAGAACCGGGGCATCAACCTCTGGACGGTGGAACAGGGTTCTCAGGTACTGACTCCCGGAACCTATACCTACACCATGCCAGCAGACACCATCGACCTTCTGGAACACCAGTTGCGTACCGATGCGGGAAGCACGTCTGGTCAGACTGACTACACGCTCTCGCGTATCTCAGTGTCGGACTACGCCCAGTTGAGCAACAAACTCACCCAAGGTATGCCTTTGCAGATCTATGTGGATCGACAAAGAGCCGCCCCGGTGGTGTACCTCTGGCCTGTCCCTGATAACACCCAGACCTACACGCTCGTCTACTGGAAGATGCGCCGCATCCAAGATGTCGGCACAGGCGGTGCTAATACCATCGATGTCCCAGCCAGATTCCTCCCTTGCTTGGTTGCAGGACTGGCTTACTACATCGCTATGAAGCGTCCAGAAGCGGCTGATCGCGTTGGGCTACTCAAGCAGGAATACGAACTTCAGTGGGATCTTGCGGCGGGCGAGGATCGTGAAAAAGCCTCTGTTCGATTCGTTCCCATGAACGGCTACATTGGCAGGAATGTCTAATGGGCAAACCGTTTGCCAGTGGTAAACATGCCTTCGGATTCTGCGACCGGTGTGGTCAGCGATACGACTTGCATGATTTAAACGAGCAGTACGAGAACCTGCTCCCCATTGGCATTCGTGTCTGCTTTGAATGCATGGACGTGGACCACCCGCAGTTGCAGTTAGGTCGCGTCCCGATGGATGACCCACAAGCCCTTCGCAATGCCCGTCCGGATAACACCTTCTTCGCACCGGGTAACCAAGGCGCAGGCGGTAGCCGGATGTTCCAATACGGATGGAACCCGATAGGTGGAGCAGAAGGCTATGATTCAAGCCTGACTCCGAACTACCTCGTATCAACCGGGTTGGTCGGAACCGTGACGGTGGTAACGACATGAATTACACCCAACTCGTCGATCTGGTTAAACAGTACACGCAGAACGAAGAAACCTCGTTCGTGGCGAACATCCCTAATTTCGTCCAATTGGCGGAAGAGCGGATCTACAACGCAGTCTTTATCCCTGCGATCCGAAAGAACCAGATCGGCACTTTGACCCCAAGCAACAAGTACCTGACGGTTCCGGCGGACTGGCTGGCGAACTTCTCGTTGTCGGTGATCGACCCGGTCACCAATGCTCAGACGTTCTTGCTAGACAAGGACGTGAACTTCATTCGCGAGTGCTACCCAGATCCGGATGATGTTGGCGTTCCCAAGTACTACGCCATCTTTGACAAAAATACGTTCATCTTGGGGCCAACCCCGAATAGCAACTATCAGGTCGAACTGCATTACTACTACTACCCAGAGTCTATCGTCACGGCGGGGACATCTTGGCTGGGCGATAACTTTGAAACGGTACTCCTGTACGGAACCCTGCGCGAAGCCTATCTCTACATGAAGGGCGAGCAGGAGCTCATGCAGTACGACGAGCAGAAGTATCAGGAATCGCTTGGTCTTCTCAAACTCCTTGGCGAAGGCAAGGATCGCCGGGATGCCTACCGGAACGGACTCAATAGGATTCCGGTCACATGATCTACCAAACCCTCACCCTGAGTTTCAAAGAGCAGATCCTCAAAGGAGAACACGATCTCCTGACGGATACGCTCAAATTGGCTTTGTACTACAGCACTGCCGATCTCAGCGAAGACACCCTCGCATATACCACCAGCCACGAAGTTGTTGGCGGCGGATACACCGCAGGGGGTGTGGTGCTGACTGGGGTATCGATCAACAAGTTGAACGACGTGGTCTACGTCAACTTCAACAATGCGGTCTGGAGTCCGGCTAGTTTCACGGCTGCGGGCGGGTTGATTTACAACGCCAGCAAGTCCAACAAGTCCATCGCAGTTCTGAGTTTTGGCAACGACAAGGTCGCCACGAACTCGTTCACGGTGCAGATGCCTGCAAATACTTACAACTCAGCGTTACTACGGTTTACTTAGGAGAATCAACGATGCTCATCAATAAGGCAAAGTCTGTTGATGCCGTTGGTGCAAATGTCCTGAAAGGCAATGGCACCCGTGACGGTCTCAAGGGCGGCGGTATTTTCACGGTTCGTTGCCATGACAAGGACGGCAATCTCAAGTGGGAACAGAAGTCCCACAACCTCGTGGTGAATGTGGGTTTGGCTTACGTCAACACCACCTTCTTTAAGGGTTCTGGTTACACGGCGGCATGGTATATCGGCGTCTACGGCCCCGCTTCCAGCAACAACCCGTCTTCGGCTGACACCATGGCATCTCATGCCGGTTGGACGGAAGTGACGGCGTACAGCAATGCGACCCGTCCTGCCGCAACCTTTGGTGCAGCCACGACCGCAGATCCTTCGGTGATTGCGAACTCCGCCGCTCCGGCGCAGTTCCTGATCAATGCGTCGGCCAACGTCGGTGGCGCGTTCCTGACCACTGGAGATTCACCGGGCGGATCTTCGGGTGTCCTCTTCTCGGCTTCCGACTTCGCGGCCCCCGGTGATCGTGTGGTGCAGAACGGCGACGTTCTGTCTGTGACCTACACCTTCAGCCTCGACGCGGCTTGATAGGAGATAGATATGGCAAGTCTTTTCAAGAAAGGCGACCTCGTTGAACTGAAGGTCGTGGTTCCGCAGGGCAAGGTTCAGTCGATCCGCATGGACGATGAAGGCATGGTTTGGTATCTCGTCCCTTGGACGGATGCCGAAGGCCAGAGCCAGCAGCGTTGGTTCGCGGAGACGGAACTGAAACTCGTAGTTTAAACCGTGTCAGAGGGCGGCTTCGGATCAGGCACATGGGGTCAAGCAGGATGGGGGATGTCGGTTTACTACCGCGCCTCAGACGAAACTTCGACCATCGATGATGCCAATACTGGGGCGGGTACGCAGTTCAATGCGCCCGTCTCTGAATCCGTTGTCGCCCAAGATACGGTTGCATCGGTTTATAGCCTTGGCGCGGCGGTAGCAGAATCTTCCACCGGAACTGATTCCGTCCTATCAAACGTCAACTTCGCGACCAAGGTCAACGAACTCGCGAGTTATTCAGACACCATCTCGGCCAGTAACAACTTCAAGGTCGTAGTGAGCGAATCGGCCATCTATACCGATATCGCCCCGACCACAGGTCAGGAGTTCGACTCCCAGATCCAAGAGAGCGCGACCGCTCAAGACGATGTGTACTCGGTCTTCTCGTTCCCGGTGAGCGTGAACGAGTCTGCGACCGCCAGCGACACTACCGCATCCGTAGCCACCTTCGGAGCAAAAGTGGCTGAGATCGTCTCTGCGGCGGAGACAGCGGCTGCTCTGAACAACTTCAAGGTGATGATCAACGAGATCGTCATCGCTGCCGATTCGGATTCCACGGCAGGCATCAACTTCGATGTTGAGGTCACTGAATCCGCAACCGCCTCAGATGTGATAGCCGGGGGATATCTCTGGAACCCGGTCGATGACAATCAGTCTGCTAACTGGCAGAATTTAAACGATGATCAGACACCGGGATGGTCCTCCGTGGATGATTCGCAATCAACGACTTGGGCCAATATCCCAACGGTGAATTAGGAGTTTAAACATGGCTAGTACGTTCAGCACTAACCTCGCGATTGAACTGATCGGAACGGGCGACCAAGCCGGTACTTGGGGCGTCACGACCAACACCAACCTTGGCACGTTGATCGAACAGGCAATCTCGGGTTACGTCACACAAGCCGTTTCAACGGGCGGAGATACCACCATCACCATCCCAAATGGTGCTACTGGTGTCGCCCGAAACATGTACATCGAACTGACGGGAACCGGTGGTACGAATACGAATCTGATCGTCCCTTCCAACAAGAAACTCTATTTCATTTTTAATAACACTTCGTCTGGGCAAGTCACGGTCAAAGTCTCGGGCCAGACGGGTGTTTCGGTACCAAACAAGGCCAAGGCAATTCTGGTCAGCAACGGTACGGATATTGTTGATGCAACGAACTACATCGGCTCGGCGGTTATTAGTAATTTGACCGCGACTTCAGCCACTATCACGACTCTCGCTTCGACCTCGGCCAACATTAGCGTCGCAAATGTCACGACGAAGGTCGTTACGCCGTTCGTTGATGCAGTAGGTAGCGCAGGCGGTGCGCTCCGTAACGCGAGTGGCACAGCGCAGGTGCAATGGGGCGCAGGGGGCGGTAGCAACTTCAGCGTGGATGTTGCGGGTAACTTTAACCCTGCCAACGCCAACATCTCAATCGCTCCGACCGGAACCGGCACGGTAACGATCAACCCCGCAACCGCTGGCACGATGAACAACGTTGCTATCGGAGGCTCAACTGCCGCAGCCGGTTCGTTCACCACGCTCACCACTTCCTCAACCGTCACACTTAACGGCGGCACCGCCAACGGCGTGCTGTATCTGAACGGCAGCAAGGTGGCGACGAGTGGGAGTGCGCTGGTATTTGATGGCACTAACCTCGGCATCGGGACGAGTTCGCCTAGTGCAAAACTTTCGGTTTCTAGCGGAAACATTTTTGTTGATAACGCAAACGGTTCTGTCATTGTCAGAAACGCTGATTCAACTAATCAGCAGCAGATTCGTTTGCGGATGTCTGGAACGGATGGAGTCCTTGACACTACCCGTGCGGCAGGCACAGCCACAAATTTGATTTTTGGCACAGAAGGCGTAGAGCGTGCGCGTATTGATTCAAACGGCAACCTCGGCATCGGGACTAGTTCGCCTGTTGGAAAGTTGGATGTTGTATCAGCATCTGGCTCTGGCAACGCCGTTTACATGCTTGGTGGGAATTACACAGATAGACTTTATGCAACCGGCATTCGGTTTTTACAGCCAGCATCTACGGTAAACGCAAACAGGCAGGCTCGCTTTACTAGCGGAGACAGTGCGTTAACAATTCAAGGCATTTCTTCAAACGATGGAGCAGACACTAGCGACTTTAATATTTTGCTAAACCCGAACGGCGGCAACATCGGCATCGGCACGACGGCTCCAACCTTTGGAAATGGCTCTGGCGTTGAAATTCAGCAAGCGGGAACTGCGACGCTTCGGTTAGAAAATTCGTCTGCATCTAACTCGTTTGAGATGTATGTAGATTCTGCTGCAAACGGTATCAACTTGCGTGGGCGTGACAGTAGCCCAATGATTTTTTGGACAGGCAACACCGAACGCGCCCGCATCACGAGCGACGGGAATCTGGCAGTTGGCATAGCAGGCGCAAGTTACAGAATTCAATCTTCTGTTGACTCTGGTGCGAACAGAGATATGTTTTTATCAGGCGTTAGTGGTGTTACTAACGGCGTGTATTGGAGTTGGGTGAACTCAACATCAAGCATTGCATTCAAAATAAATGCTTTGCCTACGACAGCATCTGCTGCAAATGCTTATTTAGATGGCGCAGATGACAATCGCCTATATCGCTCAACTTCTTCAATCCGATATAAAAAGGACGTTGAAAGCATTGATTCGCAGTATTCAGAAAATGCTCTTAACTTACGTCCAGTTTGGTACCGCTCAAAGGCTGCGGGAGATAAGCAGGAATGGTCGTGGTATGGCTTGATTGCCGAAGAAGTCGCAGAAGTTGATCCGCGCCTTGTTCATTGGTCATACGCCGAAGAAGATTACGACGTTCAGAGCGTAGAAGGAGAAATTAAGAGAACTCCGAAGCCTGACGCCAAAATGATTCCTGACGGCGTACAGTACGAGCGATTATCCGTGCTGCTGCTTGATATTGTGAAAAAGCAAAATGCGCGTATTGAACAACTTGAGGCGAAAGTCGCCGCATTGGAGAGCAAATAAATGTCTACTGTAATCACATGGAACATTTCCGTCTTGAACTGCATCCCGCAAACCGCAGAGGGCGCTGACTACGTGACAGTTGCTCACTGGCAGTGCAACGGCGTAGACGGCGACTACAGCGGCAGCGTCTATAGCACCTGCTCGTTTGCCGTGGTGCAGGGCGAGGCTTTCACGCCGTATAACCAACTGACGCAGGATCAAGTCCTCGGCTGGGTCTGGGCGAATGGCGTGGATAAGGCGGCAACCGAGGCTGCGGTAGAGCAGCAGATTGCTAACCAAATCAACCCGCCCATCGTTTCACCGCCGCTCCCGTGGGTGACGCCGTGATTAAACTGGAACTGTCCGTTGACGAAGTGAATTTCATCCTGCAAGTGCTGGGCGAGTTGCCCACGAAGTCAGGGGTCTGGCCGCTCGTGATGAAGGTCAAGGAGCAAGCCGAGCCTCAGGTTCCGAAGCAGGAAGATTCCGTTCAGTAACCGTTTAAATGCAGGTATGGACCGACATGAACCAACTTGTCTTCAACTGGGCGGTAGCGGTCGCCGGGTTTCTTGGCGGCTGGGCGCTTAAAGTGATCTGGGATTCCATCTTGGAAGTTCGCAAGGACTTGAAGACGATGGATACCAAGATGCATGAGGACTTCGTGCGCCGGGATGATTTTCGTGAAGCCGTTCGCGAAATCAAAACAGATATGAAGGAAGGGTTCCGGTCGGTGAATGACACCCTCGGTCTTATCTTCAAGAAGTTGGATGGCAAAGAGGACAAAGACTAATGCCTATCCCAGCCGCTCTCGCCGCCATTGTTACGCCGTTGCTTGGAAACGGTTTAAACCTTGTTGCAAATGCGGTTTTGGCAAAGGGCAAAGACTACGTCGAGAAGAAACTTGGTGTGGAACTAAAGCCGGAAATGTCTAGCGAAGATCTTGCCAAAATTCAGATTGCCCAGATGGAGCATGAAGAAGAACTCATGCGTCTTCGCTTAGAAGAAGACAAATTGGATCTTACCGAACTAGAGATGCGTTTAAAGGACGTAGGCTCCGCACGAGACCGTGAGACGCAGATTGCCACCAGCAAGGACGCGCCGTGGCTTAATAAAGTTATCACCCCAATCCTTGCTTTATCCATTCTGTTATTAACGTTTGCGTTATTTGGCGTTGTCATGTTTGACAACAGTCCGGTGGAATCTTCTCGGAAAGACATCCTTATTTACGTTCTTGGCGTCCTTTCTGCCATCGCAACACAGATCGTTTCATATTACTTCGGTTCCTCTCAGGGCAGTAAAGAGAAGAGCGATCAGTTGAAGAAGGCTATGGAGGATGGGCTATGAGTCTCGTAAGAGAGCAGGCTGCATTCCTTTTGGATGTTTCCAGACTGGTTAATAAAGCGACCGAACTTGGCTTCGTTGTGACTGGCGGAGAACTGTTCCGTACACAGGAACAGCAACAGATCTACATGAAGACGGGGCGGAGTAAGACGATGAATTCACTTCATCTTCGTCGCTGCGCCATTGATCTTAATTTCTTCAAAGACGGAAAGTTGACATACGACATTCCGACATTGAAGCCTGTCGGTGATTACTGGGAGAGTCTTGACCCTAAAAACAAATGGGGCGGTAACTGGAAATCGTTTAAAGATGTTCCACATTTCGAACGCAGGGTGTAGCCATGCCATTGCAGAAGTTAGAACTTCGCCCCGGCGTTAATAGAGAAACCACCAACTATGCCAACGAGGGTGGTTTTTTCGTATCCGAAAAGGTTCGGTTCCGGGGTGGATTTGCCCAGAAGATAGGCGGTTGGCAGAACATTACCACTAGCGGCGGAACCTTCGATGGTGTCTGCCGTTACATGTGGAACTACGTTACCCTGCTTTCGCAGAACCTGCTGGCGTTAGCCACCAATCAGAAACTCTATGTCGAACTGGGTGGTACTTACCATGACATTACCCCGGTTCGAACGACCGTTACGTTAGGCGCTGACCCGATTGCGACCACTAATGGAAGCCGTTTGGTCACCATCACCGCCACGGCCCACGGAACCACGATTGGAACCTATATCAGCATCTCTGGTGCCACTGCGGTAGGCGGCATCACGCTCTCTGGCGAATACGAAATTGTGGGTGTTCCGTCAGACAACACTTACACCATCATTGCCGCCAGTGCTGCGACTTCGACTGCAACGGGCGGCGGCTCTGCGGTAGTTGTGACGTACTACATCAATGCCGGTCCTGCCATTGCAACTTCAGCCATTGGTTGGGGTAGCGGTCCATGGGGATTCGGTGGATGGGGTTCCAACACCCCGATTGGTTTGCCCATGCGACTTTGGTCTATCGTCAACTATGGCGATGATCTGCTGTTTGCAGAGCGAGAAGGCGGCATCTATTACTGGACGGACGATACGTCTACTTGGTCCCGCGCCGTTACGCTCAAAGAGAAGATCAATACGGTTCCCAAGGTTGGTACTGTCGCTACCTTTGCCTCTGGCGCAACGACGATTGTGGTAGCCGATGCGACGGGCATCAATACAGGATCTGTCATCGCTGGCAGTGGCATCCCGACAGGGGCATACGTTACGACAGCATGGACTGGTTCAACATCGTTGACCATTTCCGCGCCCACCACTGGCTCCGGAACTGTCTCGGTCACTGCATCGTATTCAGGTCTTCAGGCTCCCGATGAGACGATGTTGATCAATTCATCTCCCATTCGGGACTTCTTCATTTGTTTTGGCTCCAAACCTTACAACCCGCTCGACTTCAACACGACTTTTGATCCGATGTTGATTCGTTGGTCAGATCAGGAGAATCCCTATGAATGGGTGCCGGAACTAACCAATCAGGCAGGTGAGCAACGCATCACCAATGGCTCCATGATCATGGCGGCAGTTTCTACCCGTCAAGAAATCGTGGTGTTGAGCGATACCGCCATTTATTCGATGCAGTACATTGGGCCGCCGTTTGTGTGGGGCATCAATCTCCTTGACCAAGATATCTCTGTGGCATCTCAGAATGCCGTGGTATCAGTCAATAACTCTGTGTATTGGATGGGTGTTGACAAATTCTTCGTCTACAACGGACGTGTCGATACCCTTCCCTGCACTCTGCGTCAGCACACTTTCAGCACCCTGAACAGATCGCAGATCTCTCAGGTTATGAGCGGCATTAACGAAGCCTTCAGCGAAGTTTGGTGGTTTTATCCCGGAATCGACAGTCAAGTGAATAGCCTCTATGTGGCTTTCAACTTCCAAGATGGCACTTGGCATTACGGAAGTTTAAACAGAACTGCTTATGTCCAGCAGACTCTACGAACCTACCCGATGCTTTCGATCAGCGTTCAAGAGTCTTACCTGTCTTCAGATATCAGCGCGACCGATACCACCATCACACTCCTCAACGCATCTTCCTATCCCGCAACGGGAACGGTTGTCATTGAGAGCGAAGAGATTGCCTACACTGGTCTAAGCGGAAACTCGCTGACCGGGTGTGTGCGTGGGGTAAATAATACCGTTGCGGCTTCGCATTCGGCCTATTCGATTGTGGCCCCGAAGGCTCCAAACCAAGTGGATTTCCATGAGATTGGCTGGGATGACGTATCAACTGGTATCCCGGAACCCATTACTGCTTTTGTTCAGACTTCGGACTTTGATATTGGTGATGGCAACAACTTTAGTTTCGTATCACGAATCATTCCGGACGTGAAGTTCTTGGGTTCCAACAATGGATTGCCTTCGGTCACATTGAGTTTGTACCCGCACAACTACCCCGGCGCGGCGTATGGCACGGCGGATGTTGATTCTGTTCAAGCGGCTGCTGTATTGCCCGTGGAACTTTATACCGAGCAGGTCTATACCCGCATCAGGGGTAGGCAGTTAGCCCTCCGTGTGACCTCATCTGACCTTGGCGTGGCATGGCAGATGGGTGCGATGCGTTTAGACATCAGACAGGATGGCAGGAGATAGGCATGGGAGTTATTTCCAACATCTCCCCGCCGAATCTGCCTGTTGCCCCACCCGTTTATGAAAGACGCTATCAGGATCAGTTCTCAAACGTCCTGCGATTGTTCTTCAATTCCGTTGCAAACAAGGTCAACGCGCCTATTCCCCATGCCTCGTACTACGACACCACGACCCAGACCAATCCGGTTGCGGACACGGTCAACTTGTTCACCTACAACGGCGTGGTTAGCGAGTTTCAGATTGAACGAGGCAAGCCTTCATCCAAGATCTATGTTGCAGACTCTGGACTTTACAACATTCAGTTCTCTGCTCAGTTGGACAAAACCGGCGGTAGTGCTAATTCTGTCTACATCTGGCCTCGTATAAACGGTGTCAATGTCCCTGACTCTGCCACCAAGATTGTCATCGATGGCCCCAACGCAGAGGTTGTTCCTGCATGGAACTTCCTGATCATCTTGCAAGGCGGAGATTATTTCGAATTGGCTTGGCAGTCTCCTGATACTAATGTCGTTATCCTTGCAGAGCCTGCTTCCGGAAATATCCCCGGAATTCCATCCATCATTCTGACCATCAACTGGGTCTCTAACTACGAGGCAGGGTCAATATGATGACTCGTGACCCGTTGATCTCATTGAAATTTAAACGCTGTTCCACCAGAATCCATGGAGCCGTGGCTCCCCGCAACCATAGGAGTTGCCATGTATAACGCCCCATACCAAGGAGTCGCGAACCAACTTGCCGGATACGGCAGATACGGTGACTCACAACTTGTACACATGAACCCGATTGAGGTTCAGATGTTGGCGTCTCTGTCCCCGACTGGGCAGTTGACCCGGAATCCTCAAACCGGACAGCCAGAAGCATTCCTGCCCTTCCTTGCCCCCTTGTTGGGATCTTTCCTTGGATCGTCTTTACTGACTGGTGCAGGCGCTGGCATCCTTGGCGCAGCAGGATTAAGTTCCGCCGCAGCCGGTGCGATTGGATCAGGTCTTGCGACCGCCGCCGTCACTGGCGATCTAGAGCAGGGCATTCTCTCTGGCATTACCGGATTCGGACTGGGTCAGGCGTTTGGTGCAGCAGGCGATGCGCTGTCAAAGGCGGGTACAAATGCCGCTACTCAGACCGCTACTCAAGCCGCCACTGATGCGGCTACTGCTGGTGTCCCAGATGTCTTGAGCCAGAACTTCCAGATTACCCCAGAAGGATTTGCCAGCCCCGGTATCCCTGCTGGCACGAATATCCTCAGAGACAGTCTGTCGATTGGCCCAGAGGGTTTCACGGCTGCTGCTGGCGCACCTGCTTCGGCTATGTCGGCATTGACCGGACAGCCCATGGTTTCATCCATGGCAGGTGGAATGGAAAATGCGATTCAACCTCCGGGCGCAGGTCAACTAACCGCCGCCCAGAGAATGGCTGCTCCATTCCAACAGCCCGGCGCATTTCTTAACCAACTCTCCTCTCCCGGAACCTTCCTCCCGGCTTACGTCGGAGAAACCAGTCGCATGGCTCGCGAACAAGCCATCGCAGGTCAGGGTAATGCCCGTGCCTACGAAGAGGAACAGGAAAAGGAACGCGCGCGTATTCGCGGCCAGATGGGCGACGTATTCGGCAGCATTCGCCAAGCCTATCCCGGTGTGGGATATGCCCAAGGCGGCATGATCGAAAAATATATCGATGGCGGATATATCGAAAGCGACATCGAAAGAGCCGCTAGAGAGGCGCTTTACAATGCTTCCATACCGGCTGCACAAGATGTGCAGTTGTCACTTCGTGGTCAGTATGCATTGACCCCGCCCAAAGCCAGTTACTCTGCTTTGGATGTTGGCGGCGAAGGTTACATGCCGGGCATGGCTCCGGAATTTCGCTATTTCACCGATGTAAATCCGAATGCGCCATCTCCGGGAACTTCCCCACCTGCGGAAGGACCGCCTGCTGGCCCTGACATGGGCGGCGGCGCTGTAGGTACTGGCGGCTTTAACCTTGATGAGTTCCTCGCGCAATACGGAAACATGTTTGGCGGTTACAACGCATTGTTTGGTAACCGTGGTGGCGCAGGTACTGGCACTGGAGCAGGTGCTGGCGGTATTCCAACAGACGTAGGCGCTATCACTGATCAGGGTGGACGCGCAGGCACTTCTACTGATGACATGGTCTTTGCTGGCGGTACCCCGAACTTTGACGAATCCACTGGCGCGTATACAGGAAGCCAAGATTTTGCCAACTCGGGCAGTCTTGAGGACTTCTTGAATCAGTACATGCCGCCGGAAGCACCTCCTGTCGCACCTCCTGCCGCACCGCCGATGGACATGGGTGGAGCAGATATAGGAGCCATGCCTCCGCTCAATCTCGGCAACATGCCGACATTTGATTTAAACGCATTTCAAGACCTGATGGCTGGTAATTTGCCAAACGCGCCTGCTCCGGTCATGGATCAGCCGCCTGCGATGGAGCCGTCTCCGCTTTCAATGGCTGGCCCGGTGGAACCCCCAGTAGTGATGCAAGCGCCTCCTCCAGTACAGGTATCTCCATCGCCTGATCTTCGGCAGGGCATTGGTGCGTTGACTCCGGTTCCGGAGCCTGTTTATGAGCCGTCTTTGCCACTACCACCGCAGGTATCGGCTTCACCAGTTGAGATGCCACAGTTTAATCTGCCTCCTCCTGTTCAAGCGCCTCCGCAAGCGGCTGCGCCTCAGGTCGAACTGCCAACCGCGCAGATCCCGGACCTCTCATTGTTCCAAGAAGGATTCAGTGGCTTTGGAGATTTGGGCGCACCGGCTGCTCCGACACCTGATCTTTCCGGTATGGATCTATCGGGCATTTCGGATGCATTTGGTGGAGCCGCTATTCCGCAACAAGCGGTCAGTTCGCCAGAAGATCAATTCGCTGCGCTAAGGGAATACCTCGCATCCATGGGTGGCGGTGAAGAAATGTTTGGCGGTGGCCTTGGCTTTGCTGAAGGCGGTATGACACCAAACGAATCAAGTGCTATGCCGCCAGAGGATCTTGTCACCATGACCGTCGCTGCGATTCGCGGTGAAGTCGATAACGGCGATCGGATCATCCGTGCGTTTGTCGAGCAGTATGGGCCGGAAGTGTTCATGCAACTTCGCGAGCAAGTTCTCCAAAGCATCGTTCCGGGCGCACAGACCGAAGGAATGGTCGAAGGCAACGGCGGTGGTCAGGACGATCTTGTCGAAGGCATGATCGGAACGCAGCGTCCTGTAGCCGTATCTCCGGGTGAGTACATCATCCCGGCGGATGTGGTGTCCTTGGCAGGCGGCGGGTACTCAGGCGATGGGGCCAACTTCTTCGATGGCCTCGTCGATGACATTCGACAAAAAACCATGGGGACCACGGAACAAGTCCGCCCCTACCGTAGGAGCGTTTAAATATGAGCAGCGGTGGATACTCGGGCGGAGGTGGCGGCTTTAGCGGCGGCTTCGGCCCACCGATGGGCGGTGGATTCGGTCAGCCCATGGGCGGCTTTGGACAGCCTATGGGCGGATTCGGTCAACAGCCCCAGTATGGTGGTGGGTTTGGTCAGCCGTTTGGTGGTTACCAGCAGCCGCAGTATGGTGGCTTCGGTCAACAGCCTTCGTTCGGATTCCAGCGATCAGGGTTCGGCAGTCCTTATGCAAGGCAGAATCCCTTCCAACAGCCTCAGCAATTCCAGCAGCCGACCGCCAATCCTGCTACTGGCGTAATGCCGTCTGAACCGTTGCCTCCTCCATCACCTCCGGGTGCCACTATCTCTGACGAAACCGGACAGTACGATCCGAACCGTGGTGGATTTTCATCCGGCACCATTTCTCCTGTGCAGTTTCAGCCTGCCGTAAATCCAAGTTATGGCATGGTTGCACGTCCTGCTGTAGAACCGGAGCCTTTTTATCGCAGCCCCTATGGCGGCTTCGGTGGCCCTTATGGCGGATCACCTTATGGCGGTATGTATGGCGGATTAGGCGGATTCTTCGGCGGGAGAGGAATGCCGTTTTTTAATCAAGGGTTTGCTGGCCCCAATCAAAACGGCCCTGTTGAGGCAACTCGCTTCAATCCTTCTAACCCTGCTGACGTACAGGCTCAGGCTGATGCTCAAAGGCGACAGTTGCAGTCTGAGCAAATGTCTGACTATCAGCGTCTAATGGCTCGTAAAAACGCTGCTTCATTTTCTCCTTCAACTGGAGGACTAGGATTGGGCGGTCTTCAGCCAATCAATATGGCACCAAGTGATTTAGAAATTGCTACGAGTCTTGGATACTCAAGCGGCGATAATTTGATGTCTGATATGAGAGCGAGACTACCTGAAGAATATGAACAAGAAAGAGCACAAAGAAACGCTGCTGCAAAGGATTATTTAAACAGCATTGGATATGGTCAGGCTGGCTTTGATCCTTCTAAATATGAAGTACGCCGACAACCCACGAATTCAGTTGGTATGGGTTCGTTGTTTGGTGGACTAGGCGGGATTTTTGCACAATGAACTTCGATATCTCACTCGTTCCTTACGGAAAGATCAGTTATGTGATCCCCTCTCTCATTCGTTATTTAAACGAGTCTGAAGTATGGGCATTGGGGCGAGCAGGTATCGATGACATCGTCCGGTTTGCGCTAACCGGACAGATGCAATTGTGGGCTGTTTATGATCAAGACACGAACGAGATGCATGGGTTCGTGATGACTGAGGTTAAACAGTACCCACAGAAGAAGATGTTTGTGATTCAGTACTGCGCGATGACGCCGAATCACATGAAACATATTGAGGACAAGATGCACCTAATGGCAGACCAGTTCGCCCGCGATATGGGCTGTCAGGGCATTGAGTTCTTCGGTCGCCCCGGATGGGAACCGCACGTCAAGAAGCGCGGATATTCAGTTAAAACAGTCGTTTTCGAAAAGCATTTTGACGAGGTGTCGCAATGAGCAGCGGCGGCGGTGGTGGTGGTGGCGCACAACAAGTCACCTCAACGGTAACCCAGAGCAACCTTCCGGCTTACGTTCAGCCGTACTTCGAACAAGTCCTCCAGCGAGGACTGTTTGAGAGTGCGCGTCCGTATCAGGAATTTACCGGCCAGAGGCTGGCTCAGTTTGCACCTGAAGAGACTCGCGCCCAACAAGGCATTGCAGCCCTTCAGCGTCCTGAGCAGATTGGAATGGCTACCGATATTGCACGGCAAGTTGGCTATGCAAATATGCCATCTGGTATGGACATCGCTGGGCAGTTCCAGCCGGGTGCCATTACCCCGTCCTACCAAGCAACCCAGTTCCAGACCGGATATACACCGGGACAGTTTGGCGCGGGGTATCAAGCAGGACAGGTTGGACCGGGATATCAGGCTGAAACTTTAACTCCGGGATATCAGGCTGGTCCGATTTCATCGGCCTATCAGGCTGGAACCTTCCAGCCCGGATATACGGCGGGGCAGGTTGGTCCAAGTTACCAAGCAGAAGATCTGCGCTCACAGTTTCAGGCGGGTCAGTTCCAACCCGGTTACACCGCCGGAACTTTCCAGCCTACGTTCCAAGGCGAAAGATTTACCGACCGCTATCAAGCCGGAACCATCACTCCGGGATATGAAGCCGGTACATTCACGCCCGGCTATCAAGCAGGCACATTCCAAGATCGCTTTGAGGCTGGCACGTTTACACAGCCCGGCACCGTCGAATCGTACATGTCGCCTTATCAGCAGGCAGTTACGGACATTGAGAAACGCGAAGCCGTTCGTGCTTCAGAGTTGCAGCGTCCGACGATGGGAGCAGAAGCGGCTCGTGCCGGTGCTTTGGGCGGAACCCGTTCGGCTCTCTTAGAAGCAGAGCGTCAGCGGAACTTAGGTCAGCAGTTGGGCGATATCCAAGCCCGTGGTTCTCAGGCTGCATTCCAACAAGCCCGCGAAGGATTCGAAGCAGATCGTGCAGCGCGATTGCAGCAGGCGCAGTTTGGACTTGGCGCATTCCAAGCACAGGAAGCCGCCCGTCAACGCGCAGGCGAGATGGGCTTTCAGGCTCAACAGGCAGGAGAATCTGCCCGTCAGGAAGCCGCACGTCTTGGCTTGTCAGCACAGCAACAGAACGAAGCGGCCCGTCAGGCTCAAGCAGAATTTGGTCTGCGTTCGTATCAGGCTGGTCAGGAAGAGCGTCAGTTCGAGGCGAACCTTGGCTTCCAAGCACAACAGGCTGCGGAGCAAGCGAAGCAACGCGCCGCTGAAATGGGTATGAACGCCCAGCAGCAGGCTGAAGAATCCCGCAAGGCGGCTGAACAGTTTAGACAGAGTGCGTATTCGCAGCGCGAACAGGCTCGTCAGGCTCAAAGCCAGCAAGGACTGGCTTCGTTCCAAGCCCAAGAGCAGGCTCGGGTACAGCAGGCAGAACTCAACTTCCGCGCCCAGCAGGCTGGTGATGCTGCCCGTCAAGAGGCGGCTCGTTTGGGACTCTCTGCCCAAGAGCAGCAGGAACGCGCACGTCAGGCTCAAGAGCAGTTCCGGCAGAGTGCGTTCCAGCAGACGCAAGGCGCACGTCAGGCACAGGATCAGTTGGGTCTGGCCCGATTCCAAGCGCAAGAAGGCGCTCGTCAACAGCAGGCTCAGTTCCAGTTGCAAGCGCAACAGGCTGGAGAGGCAGCACGTCAAGAAGCAGCGAGACTCGGTCTGTCGGCTCAGGAGCAAACCGATGCCGCCCGTCGCGCACAGCAGCAGTTCCAGATGCAGGCGCAGCAGTTCAATATCGAACAGCAGCGTCAGCGGGCATTGCTTGGCCTCGAAGGCTTGTCAGCAGATCGCGCAGGACAAGCCCAGCGTCTGGCTGCGGCGGAACTTCTCTCCGGTCTTGGCGGCCAGCAACAGCAGACGGATCTTCAAAGACTCGCCGCATTGCAGTCTGTCGGTGTGGATCGCCGCAATCTCATGCAGCGCGGTCTCGATATCGGCTACGAAGACTTCCTGCGTCAGCAAGCGTATGGTCGCGAGCAGTTGGGTTACCTCAGCAATCTCCTGCAAGGCGTACCCATTAACCCCGGCAGCACGGTCTCGACATTTGGTAGAGTTCCGTCAGCAGGTGAACAACTTCTCGGTGGCGGCTTAGGGGCTTTGGGTCTATACCAAGCCTTTGGCGGAAGAGGCGGTTAAACCATGAACATTCTTGAAGCAGAAGACATGGTCAAGGGACTTCCTGACCAAGTCCTTTTCCAGTACGCACAGAATCCTCCTCCGCAGATCCCCCAGTTCTTGGCGATCTCGGAAGTGCAGCGCCGTCAGGACATGCGCCAGAGATTCCAAGCGCGTCAGGGCGGGAATGAACCGACCGTCAAGGATCAGATCCTTCAGGGTATTGCTAGTGCGGGTGGTCCTCCTCAGGGAGCGCCTCCGGGAGCAGCCCCTCCGGGTGCGCCTATGCAGCAACCAATGACCGGTGCGCCGATGCCTCCGGCTGGCATGTATCAGGGGGGTCAAGTTCCGTACCGGATGCAGCAAGGCAGAACAGTCCCTTCTCAAGCAGATGTTGAAGCCGCGCTTCGCACTCCTCCCTACCTTCGGACCCCGGAACAACGTGAACTAATTCGCGCTGTCCGAAGCGAAGGCGCTACGATGTCTCGTTTAAATCAAGTGCTTGGGCCATTGAATCAAATGGTCGAAGGCGTTCGTGGTGGACAGCCTTCTCCTGAACCGGGGTTACCCGCGGCTGCGGCAGCCATTGCCACTCCGTCTACAGCATCAACTCCTCCTCCAATGGAAGCGGCAGTGATGCCTCGCGGCCCTCTCGCACGAGGAGCAGTCAATCCGCCCCAACTTCGCGATACCACTTCGGCAGCAGCGCCATTGGTTGATACTGTTGCGCCTACAGTGCCTGCTGCACCTGTTGCGGCACCTGCGGCTGCGCCCGTTGCTCCGCCTACTGTCCCAGCGGATGCTTATTCACAGCGATTCGACAACCTGTTGTCTCGTTTGCCACAGGTTTACGGAGCGATCCAAGGCATCATGCCGCAAGGCGGCGGCGTCAACATGGCAGATCTTCAGCAGTTTGCTCCGACCAAAGAGGACTATGCTTCTCCGGAACTGATCGCCAGAAGGGAAGAGTTACAGACTCAACTTCAGGAAATGGGCCGTAGTCGCAGAGCAGAAGACATTGCTTTAGCCCAGCGGTATTTATCAGAAGCCGAAGCGCCGATTAAACAGTCTCAGGAAGAGGCTCGTAAGTCAGCCATTGCTTCTACCTTGATGCGTCTTGGCGCTGGTGTCATGGCTGGCAAACCAGAACAAGGTCTTGCCAGTGCGGCGGAATCTGTCGAGAGCATCATGTCTCGCGCACGAGAGCAGGCTTCTGCCGAGCGTCGTGCTGCGCGTCAGGACTTCCGTACTGCGGAACGGGCTGCGACTCAGGCCGAGCGTAGTACTGCGGATGCCGCGTTCCAGTTGCAGGCTCAGAACATCACCGCAGATGAAGCCAAGCAACGTGAGTTTGTTCGTGACCAGAAGCAGTTTGCCCAGTGGACCTATGGCGTAATGCGTGATGCAGGTCGTGATGCCAGAGCCGCGCAAAGCGAAGCAGTTCGCTTGTCTATCGGTGTTGCTCAGGCTATTGATCAGGCTATTGATCAAGCCACTCGCGAAGCCAATATCACGGATCGTCAATACGCTCAGACATTCGGGTCTATCTACAAAGAAGTCCTGAACACCATTAAAGAAGGCGGCGTTGACGAAGAAGGCAATGAGATTACTTACACGCCTGAGCAGATCCTTGAAGTTGCCGCAACCAAGACTCAGGAACTGCTGAGGTCGCAGAACATTGCCCCTTCATCTGGTGATAACATCGTTATGTATCAGGGGAAGCCAATTCGATTCCCCAACAAGGAAGCAGCAGATACGTTCCGTAGATCTATTGGACAGTAATCATGGCGATCAACCCTCTTGATCTGGCCCGTCAGTTAGGCGGCGTGATCGTCGATACGGATGAAGACAAGCCAGTCTCAGATCCGTTTGATTTAGCCCGTCAGTTGGGTGGGGTTATAGAGGAACCTGCTGCTCCAGCGCCTGCTGTTGCAGCGCCGACCCCCCCAACCACTGCCGCGACACAGCCAAGACAAGCCCCCATTATGGGGTTTGGTCCATTAGGAACTATCGTCAATGCACTTGGCGTAGACATTCCGAAAACATTTGAAAACATTCTCCCAAGTACGGGAGAAAGGCTTTCTCAAACTGCTCGCGGCATTACATCTAGAGCAGTAGATCGCCTCCCGAATTCCATTGATATTCCACCGCCGGGTGTCCCTATCGAAGACATCGACCGGGCTGGTGGTGTGCGCGAGTACTACGCGCAGGTCTATGGGATTCGTAGCAACGAAGAGTTACAGCGTGTTAAGGCGGAGTCTCAACAAAGAACAGTTGAACAAATCCAAGCCAGCCAACAGCGCGTTGCTGAACTTACTCCGGAAGATTTAAACATTGTTGAGCGCGGTGTCCGTGGTGGCGTAGAAAGCCTGCTTACCATGGCTCCGGGCGTTGCGGCGTCTGTTGCAACGAGAAGCCCAATTCCCGGACTCGCTGCTGCTGGTGCATTGGAAGGATTCGGCGGATACGCAGAGGCTCGTGCAGAAGGGTTAGACCCCAACTCTGCATTGGCTTATGGCGGTATCAATGCCGGTATCGAAGTAGCCACTGAGGCTATTGGCGCTGGCCCGCTGATGAAGATTCTGAATAAATCAGATATCGGCGGAGTCAAAAAAGAACTACTAAAGTTTGCGGCTAGAGAGGTTCCGGCAGAGCAAGCGGCTACGCTTCTTCAATCACTGAACTCTTATGGGTTTGGATTGGATGAGGAACTAGCGAATGCAAAGACGGCAGAAGAAGCCGCTCGCATCCAAGCAGAAAGACAAGCCGTTACGTTTATTTCGACGGTTGTTGCTGGCGGCACACAAGCAGGCGGCGTAGCGGCTATCAATAAGGTTCGTGAGAACCACATTCGTCGCGACATCGAAGCCACTGTCCGAGACATGGAAGGCGTTGGCTCAGAGATTGAACGCCAGCGGCTGCAAGAACTGCGCGATCAGGCGTTGCAGGATGCAAGATCCATCTCTGCCCCGGAACTTCCCAACATTCTTCTTGAGCCAAACCAGACTGAGCCTACTGCGCTTCAGTTTGGCGAGTCTTATGCCAATAGAATCTTTGATTCTGTCGGCCAGTACATCCCATCGAATGCTGAGTTCAAGGTTGATGAGAAGGTTGTAAATGGGGCTAGGCAATATGTAGTCACCGATCAAGACAACCGACAGTACGGTCAGGCTATCCAAAATAAGGATCAGGCTGATTCTCTTGCTTTAAGTTTAAACAACACTGGCAAGGCTCGCGCAAAAGTCCTTGAGCAACTTCAGCCATTGAGTCAGTCGCTAACCAGCGTACTCAAAGGTTATGGCTTAAACGATATTGGATTAACTCTGAACAATCGCATCTTCACCCGACGAGGTGAGGCGCTGACATCAGAGGGCTTGTTCGATCCTGTTGTGAGGCAGGTATTCCTCGCTGTAGATGCGATAGATCCGCAGGGTAACCTCGACCCCAATCAGCGCAGAGAAGCCCTCAGAGGCGTTCTCCGTCACGAAGTGGTCCATGCTCTTCGGTATCTGGATCTCTGGAAGAAATCCGAATGGAAGAATCTAGAGAAGACAGTATCCCGTTTGAAGAAGCCGGGTACTGATAAGACCTACCTTGAGATTGCTCAAGAAAACTATGCTGATCAGACCCCGATTATTCAGGTTGAGGAAGGCGTTGCCGAATTGATTCGTGACGTGGCTGGCAGACAGTCCACCGTCGCAGGCAAACCAAGGTCGTTGTCGGAACGCGCCATTCAGTTCTTTGACCGTGCCAAGAATGCATTGACTGGGTCTGGCTTTCAGACCTACGAAGACATCGTCAATCGCTTTGAGCGTGGCGAGATTGGCGCACGAGAGCGTGGTCAGATTCGTACTCTCCGTGCCAGTGAGGAACAGGCTGCTGAGAAAGGCTATGTTCCTGAGCGTCTCCAGAGAATACTGAAGACCCCTGAGGGGCGGAACCAGTTCCGGGCAGACACCATTCAGAATCTGGTGAGCAGCCTGCCTCAGCAGATATTCACCGCTCCTGCGATGAACAGTTATGGGAATGCGGCTATCCGCGAATCCCGTTCGTCCATCGAACAGATTCCAATCAAGATCAAGGTGGATGATCAGGAAGTTCCGACAAGGGATTCTGAGAACCGATTGATCTATTCCGGCTACGAAGGTCCGGAAATGTTTGGCATTCAGACCCGTCCTACGCAGGAGGGTTTAACCAACTTCTGGCGCTGGTTTGGCAAGAGCAAGACCGCTGATTCTAGCAAGCGCCCACTGGTCTTCTACCACGGAACTGCTGCTGACATTTCTGCGTTCCGGCCAAAGCAGGCGGGGTCAGTATTCGTCACTCGCAGTCCCCAGTTTGCGGAAGAGTTTGCGTTCCTGTCTGACAACTACATGGTCAGCAACTTTCCTGACTTCATGTCGGATCAGCAGGTCGTGGACATTCTGGATGAAACGCTACGCAACCCTGTGTCGTTCTCACCCAAGTTGTACGACAAAGTTGCAACTGCTCGCGATCAAGCCGTGGCAGATGTACAGCAGGGCAAGGCTATCCGCCCCTCTGCCTTGAAGACATTCAAGGATATTGCTGCCGAGGGCCGTAGTTCCCGTTATCTCAATGCTATTCAGACTCGCCTGCCATCTAGTGCGAATCTGATGCCGGTCTATGTCAAGGCAGAGAAGCCTTGGGACTACGACAATAGGGACGATGTAAAGGCTGTAGTTCGCCGCGCTAAAGATAATGGCGCAGACATTACCCCTTCCATGGTTGAAGAGATCGGCCAAGGTAACTGGCAGACGATTGAAGGGTCAGAGGGCAATGCCCCCATTCTTGATGCAATCAGGGAACTTGGCTATGACTCGATGTATGTCGAGGAACAAGGCGAGAAGAACCTTGCCGTGTTTGACCCCAACCAGATCAAGTCTGCGGTGGGTAACAATGGCGACTTCAGTCCGCTGACACCAAGCATTCGTGAGTCGCGTAAAGAACCTGTTTACAACATAGTTAATAGTCGTACTGGTGAAGTTGTCGGCCAAGCCAACACCATCAATGGCGCTCGTCGTGCTGTAGATCGTCGTGACAATCAGTACGGTGCGAGTGTCCACACGATTCAAACTGTAGATGCCGAAAGAGATGCAGAGCAAAGGGCAAGGTCTAGAGAAAGACTTGGCCTTCCTGCTTTGCGTGAGTCTCGCGCAGCGCCACAACAGATTCTGTTTGAGGTTGCTCCAGATCCGAACAACCAGCCGCTGACTGAAGCATGGCGCGGTCTTGATCCAGCACTGCGTTTAACCATTAGCAATCGAATCGCACAAGACATCGTGCCTAAAGTTCTGGCTGCATCTAATGCCAGAGGTTCTGTTGTCAGTCAGGTTGGCAGTTACTTAGATGACACCAATCCCTCTTTCGCATTGATGCTTGAGAGAGGAGACCCGTTGGATATTGCGAAGTCGATTGGCTTTGCCTTGTCTCAAGACTCCATGATGGTGGTCTCTCGAAAAGCATTTAAGGGTGGCGATGTCGTTCAGGCAGTCACCGTAAACATTGGAAACAAAACCCCGCAGGAAGTCGCGGACATCTACAATTCTTTGAGAGAAATTGAAGTAGATGGAAGCAAGCCCATTGGCGGACAAACTTTTGCCAATGGCTTCATGACTGTTCTCAACTATTCAGATGTTGCAACAAATAAACTTGCAGACCTGATAGACAAAAAACTAAACAACCAATACACTGTTTTGGTTAGAGATGTTTATTCCGCATTCCCAGAGAAAAAGGATTACGACTATGCCAGTCCGGAAAATGACGGATCAGGAAGCAGAGCAAATCTTCGGCAACGGCTTCGTGATATTCGGGCAGAAGCGACCAACGCCGTCCAAGGAGAACTCCAAGGACTTGGCTTGGAACCCCAACGCACCGGAGACCGAGCAAGACGCGATCAAGGCAGAGGAATTGCGCCGCTTGAAGGTGCGCCAATTATCGAAGGCGCTACCGGGCCGGACCCGGAAATAGTTTCTGTTGCCGAGAATTATGCTCGACAACTTGGAATTCCATATCAACGGCAAACCTCATACGTCGAGGTAGATCCCGATAGAGCCAAGCGCATTGCTGATGCTTACGAGGCAATGGCGCATGATCCAACCAATCCTTCGGTTAAACAGGCTTACGATGATCTTATTCGGCAGACTCGCGCTCAGTACGACGCGCTGATCGATGCTGGGTATTCATTCACATTCTTTGATGGCAACACCGATCCATACCAAGGAAATCCTTGGAATGCGATGCGAGATCTTCGTGCGAACAAGCGCATGGCTGTGTACGGAACCTATGATGGCTTCGGCACAGAGGGAATTACTGATGCTGCTGTTGAAGATAATCCGCTGTTGCAAGATACAGGTCTGCGATGGCCGGATCAGAATGGAGTTGAGCGCCCAGTCACTGCTAACGATTTGTTCCGAGCAGTTCATGATGCGTTTGGTCATGGACTTGAAGGAGCAGGGTTCCGTGCCAGAGGTGAAGAGAATGCATGGCAGGCCCATGCCAAGTTATTCACTGGGCCAGCCCTTGGCGCACTGACATCTGAGACCCGTGGTCAAAATAGTTGGTTGAATTACGGCCCGTATGGCGAGAAGAATCGCACTGCAAAAGTATTAGATACGGTATTTGCAGAACAGAAGTCTGGTCTCATGCCGTCATGGACTTGGGAAGAAGGGATTGAAGGCCGAGCCCCTGTAGTTCCACGAGCCAGAGAAGCCCGTGGCCCAAGCGGTGAAGTGCCGATGGGTCCAACCAACCCCGGCCCTTCGACCAACACCGATAACACTGGTGCGGCTGAAGCCCTGAACTTGGGTCAGCCTATCAACTCGCTTGGCATTCCGACTGGCCCACAACTGACTGATACCATGCCAGATGGCACGGTCGATATCTCACGCGCCCGACTGGAACCGCTGACCCGTCGCCTAATTCGAGGCGTGGAGTTCATTCAATCTGCGCCTGACAAATTGCGAGGAGGAGTGGGACTCGGTGACATAGCCTCTCGTATCGAAGGCTACTACGACACCTATTCTTCAAGGCTTGGTCAGGTCAACGACATCATTCGTGACGCGAACAAGAACATCAGCATCGGTGGTAAGGATCGTGCTTTAAACGCATTCGAGCAATTCATGCGTCTTCGCGAAAATGGTTTGGTTAATGAAGCCATTCAGTTTCGCGGCCAACTAAACGACAGTGATCGTCAGTTGATTGATGCGTGGGATCGTATTGCCAGAGTTACCGGGCAAGTCAACCTGAATGTCAGAACGCCAGATGGCGATCCCATGAAGGTATGGGATTCTAAGATCGGATCATGGCGTCCGATTCGTGCAGTGCAGAACTTCTTCCCCCGTAGCCTTCGCAAGGAAGTGATGGAGGTGATGAAGAACCCGGATGTTGATCCTGTGCTTCATGCTGAACTGATGGATGCATTGATTGCCGCAGGCCGCGCCAACACCCGCAACGAGGCAGAGGACTATCTCACCCGGAACTGGTTTTCGGATGAGATCAAGAACGACTACTTCGCTGGTGTAGAAAAGGCGCGTAGTGAGCCACTGCCGGAAGTGTTCTATGACTATTCATGGGATGCGGCCACTCGGTATCTGCGTAAATGGGCGCGTCGTACTTCTCAGATTGAATACTTTGGGCAGGAACTCGGCCAGTTCAAGAAAGACTGGTTTGATACCAACATCCCGAAAGTCCGGGATACCGAGACTCAAGAGTATTTAAACGAGATCAAGAATCGTATCTACGAAATTGAATCGTTTGATTGGTTTACCAACATCGCCAGTTGGTTGAACTCGCTTGCCACTGCAACGCAACTTGGCAACCCCGTTAGCGCGAGCCTCAACTTGCTCGGTGGAACCATCAGTAACGTCCAAGAGTTTGGTATTCGACAGATTGCTAAGTCATATTTGGATCTGTTGCTGGAATGGAAGAACGTCCAGAAGGAAGGCACCACCCTTGGCATCTTGAATACGGACGTGATGAACATCCTGAACGATCATGTCGAGCAGGATGCACAGAAGTATTTCTCTACTGAGCAGAAGGTATCTGCCGGTCTAGCCAAGTTTGCTAACGTCATGCTGACGGTAGGCGGATTCAATGGCGCAGAAAACATTGTTCGTGCGTCGGCCATGTTGGCAGCGCGTTCCCGGTTGACCAAGTTCCTAAGTGATATCAATGAGCGGCCTGACTCAGAGGCTGTCTCTCGCTTCAAGGGCTGGATTGCCAAAGAGAATTTAAACATCGATAAGTTGATCTTGGAGAACGGCGCAGGTCCAGAGACTGAGAAGTACATGAGACGCGCAGTCAATGTGCCTCAAGGTTCTTACAAGATCGACATGACTCCGGTGTTTGTGGACACGCCGATTGGCCGGTTCTTGTTCAAGTACCAAAAGTTTGGCACCCAGATTAACCGGTTCTTCTATCGGCATTTCCTCAAGACGTTCTTGGACGATCCGACTCCACGGAACTTCATGAGAGCAGCAACCTTTGTGGGGAGTGCCGTCATTGGCGGCGGGGCTATCCTTGCAGTGCGCGAGGCATTTGGTTACGGCGATCCGGGACCGGATGATGAAGAGATCAAGAAGGCACTGGAGAAAGGCGACAATGCCAGAGCCTTGTCTCTGATCCTCTCCCGTGCGTGGCAAAACATCATAGCCGCAGGAAGCACTGGCTTCTTCGGTAACTACGTTCAGTTTGGTCTGGACTGGCAAGATCAGCAGCGGGTGAAGAACCCCATGAGTCCGCCGGGTTTGGCGTCCGTCGATGCGGTTGTTGATCTGTTTAATCGTATTCGCGACCAGAAGACCCTGACGGCTCGCGACTTGGACGAGATGATAGAGACCAATCTGTCTGCGTACAGAGCCTACAAACGCATTGGGCTGGCTGGTATGGCGGAGATTGGGATCGATGCCAGAGAGGTGAAGCGGTTCGTGGCACAGCGGGATCTGCGGGAGATCCGCGAGTATGGCCGTCGCTACACCGAAGAGATGGGGATTGAGGGTCGCACCCGAGCGCCGACCGCAGCGCCGATTCGTACCCCCATGACGCCGACTAACAAGGCGATTGCGGATGCCTTGCATCAGGGTGACTCAGCCCGTGCGCGATTGTTATTGCGAGAGGCGATGAAAGGATTGAAGCCAAAGGAGCGTCTGCGTGTTCGCCAGAGTGTTCAGGCTGCGATCCGTAATCGTCAGCCGATACAAGTAGGTGGTGCCGCCCCGAGTGCCAAAGAGAAGCAAGCCTTCTTGCGTTGGGCCAGACAAAACCTGCCTGCCGAGGCGTATCAAAAGATCGTCACCGCAGATCGTCGGTACAAACGAGCGGCTGCTCGCATGGGCATGTCCATCGGATGAGTCGAAGCAAACAAGCAGGCGAGTACCTCGGCAAGGTTAAACAGTTGGACTGTGTCCTCTGCTCCTTGCTGGGCCAGCCTCAGACTTCCATCACTGAAGCCCATCACATCCGCACCGGACATGGGCTAGGGGATCGGGCGAGTGATTACCTGACTGTTGCTCTTTGTGTGGACTGCCACCGAGGGACACATGGGTTCCACGGGACGAAGGCTCTGATGAAGATTGCCAAGTTATCTGAACTGGATCTCTTGGCTGAGACCATTCGTATGCTGGATGAAAAAGGAGGGGAGCCATTGGCCCCCCTCAATGGGATTGCACAGACTGACAGCAAACAGGAGAACGCTGTCTAGGTTCAGCGTATCAGTCTGACTCAGACCATTCAACACCGTGGTCTGATCCAAAGGCATAGATCAGTTCAATTAGATCCGAAAGTTCCTTCTTGGACATAGCCGAGGTGGGTTCTCCGAGATACACCACCCCGCCATCCAGTCCCGGAACCATTCTCTGCTGACGCAGCGCGGCAGTGAACACCCACTTCCAATCGTTCTTGGAGAGTTTCTGTCCATGCCATTCAACCTGTCTGGCGATATCACTGAGCAGTCCCCACATGAGCGAGTTCTGGTTCACGCTCCTGCGATTCTGCTTGATGATCTTCCCAATGATCTCTTCGATGTCAGGGGCTGTAGCCATTTAAACACTCCGAGTCGATCAGCCGAGTATCAGGATCGTAGTCCGAAGGAACTCCTGCCTCCCATGCTTGGTCATAGTGCATCCACCCATGGATCTCGACACTGCGGATCTCAGGCATGATGGGTTTGGCGACGAAGAGAACGAGTCCCTTCCCCACCTGTCTCTTCCTGACAGCGGCCATATCTTTTGTGCGAATGCGGCGGACTTCGATGTTTGTTCCCACATCGGGGATGTCCTTGTACTGATTGTGATCGCGGTAATCCCAGACATGGCCTGACCAGTACCGGTTGGTGTGTTTGGCTACAGCGAGTTCCGCCGCACAGGCAGCGACCGCAGCAGTCCTGTCATCCTCCATCCTGTCGCGATGGTAGTGCTTTGCGTCTGGCCGGAACCAGTTCGCAGCAAACCTTCTCGCTCCCACATGACAAACCCATTCATACTCCCAAGGGAGCAGGTTGATGATGGGCTTCATTTATTTCGTTTCATGTAGGCTTCGAAGTCTGCGGTCAGGGTCAACGCGCCGACATCGTAGGTATACACATCTCCATCGGACCACTTCACAAAGACCTGATCACCGATCAACTGATAGCAACCGAAGATGCCGATCTTCCCGCCATCAGATTGTGCATACGCCAACTTCTGCCCGGTTTCGCAGTTCCCCTGAACACTCGTAAAAGAGATCTTGCTGTTATCCCGATTGGGCATGGTCGCAATGATCTCCGGCACCTGAGCCATAGCCGGTATCGATACCAACGCTAAAGCAAAGGCGGCTCTCATTGCCCTTCTCCTACGACAGGGTCAGCACCAAGGAGCGGGTCAAAGGTTTCCAATATGCACACCTCAACGATGTTCATCGTCGGCAATGCATAGAACCTACGGCCTGCTGGTCCTGCCACTTGCACAACCGAGTACTTGGTTCTTTCTTTCTGCGCCAAGAATTGCGCCTCTTCAATGGCGTAATCCACTTCCGTAAAAGACGAATTTTTTCCAAGGTTCATGACTTTCTCCTGCGTGGTTTCTTTAATTCCGCAACCTCTGCTCTCAGGCTGCGTATCTCATCTGCACATCGTTTAAATAGTTCGCTAACGACAATGAACTCTAGTTCCGTGGTGATGGAGTTGACGCTATCAGCGGACTCTTCCACCCATCCCAACACCTCAAGGATGTCTTCTTTTTTCCAGTTCATTCATGTCTACCGAAGTTCATTGACTTCAGCCAATACTTCTCTTGAAGAGCCAGTTCTTCTCTGAGATTGGCAATCATCTGGTCTCTGTCATCAATGTCCTTCAAGTAGGATCGAATCCGCTCACGCAATTCCCGGATCTCTTTGCGAAGATCTTCTGGGGAGGTATGCGTTCGATCCCATTCCCGTTGCCAAGATCCGGGGTCGCCTTGGTGTTCTTTGTCAGGCATTGGAAAACTCCTTTCGGGTTTCCTCCCGCACCAACCACATCAACTTGGCAATCAGCATTTGTTCGGTTCGATCCTGAGGGCGGCTGAGATCGAAGTCACCGGCCATCTTCTTGATGATGTCCCAGTCCACGAACTCCAAGTTCCCGGCCTCACCGATCTTGCACCAGACCTTCTCTTCAGTTTTGTTTGAAGGGATGTCTAGATACGACACATCTTCTTCATTCATGGGTAATCCTCTTAGCAAATTCCATCCATTCGTCACCGTACTCGACCTTCATGTAGTCCTTAAACCATGGACCGCCACGGGTGAAATGGACAGCGATAGGATCATCGCAGTCCTGCTTGGTGTGCCAGCCTTCCAAATAGTTGTAGGGTATCGGCAGTTCGCCAATGTGCTTGTTCTCTAGCCATTGGAAACGGTGGAGGTACAGTCCGCTCTGGGCATTCACCACATCAGGGGTCAATGCTTTGACGGAAGGGTGTTCACAGTTGATGAGCATGAACGAACTCCAGTTCTTGCGGGTGTACTGCGTCTGTACTTTCCCATCCATCTTGGTTTTCTCAGGCGGATTGTATTCATGTTTAACCACCATCACTGCCTTCTCAGGGTTCATGTAATTCTTGAGTCCAGAGATGTCCTTGCGAAAGAGGAAGTCGCAGTCACAGAACAAAGCCCAGCCTTTGTATCCAGCCAGATGCGGAGCGAGGAAGCGTGTAAACGAGAACTCCGTGGAAGCGAGCGGATCATGATCTCTCCAGTAGAGTTTCTGCATCCGCAACTCTTGTTGCTTGACCGGCCAGACATCAATGGGGATTTTGCTGTGCTTGCGGAGCGAACTCTCGCAAACCCGAAAGGCAATATCTTCCCGGCTGTCGTATCCAATGAAGACTCTCATTCATTTCCTCTCGCACGGATGGCGGCGGCGCACCGTTTTGCTTCTTCATCTTCGCGGTTGTTAT
>ERZ869921.130-NODE-130-length-45544-cov-15.298951_pt1 | contig 45544 bp, 50 predicted proteins | sample MGYA00579310_ERZ869921 | MGnify/ENA primary metagenome ERZ869921 (study PRJEB32216, sample SAMN09231816) | wastewater metagenome | place: USA: Maryland | collected 2016-06-21 | study: EMG produced TPA metagenomics assembly of the PRJNA472060 data set (Reclaimed...
CGCGTAGGTGAAGGCATCTTCCCGCCGTTCCTTGGTGCTGCCGTTGTGGACACGGTTAAGTGGCGTCAGAAGGAGGCGCGAGCCAACGGAAAAGAAATCAACGTCGCGAAAGAAACGGCGATTCAGTTAATCGGGGCACACTTTCAACTGCTTCAAAACAGAGGTATTTTCCAGACAGTTTCGCAGTATCAAAAGCTGGCCGAAGGTGGGGCGGGCTTTGAAAAGAATGTGGCGCGTCTTGCTGGATCAACCGTATCTGCCGCTGTGATGCCATTTAAGTCGGCGGTTTCATCCGTGTCCGAAATGATTCTCGGCCCGATGGACAACTCCAGCGCGCAAGCGGTGTTGGCTAATCAATTTCCGATTGTTGGACTTCCTTGGCAGCACAAAGCCGTGAACCGTTTCGGCGATGAACTGAACGACCGTAGCTGGTACGGAATGGTTGAACGACTTGGATACCCGATTTCATTTCAAATCGCGCCTACGCCAGAGAATAAACGAATCTATCCAGCGTTGTTGCAAAAGGGTGTTGGTGCGCCTGAGTTGCGCCGTTATGTGCTGGAAGAAAAGTATGGGCAGTTGACAGACGATCAATTCGCAGACTTCGCCGACAAGAGTGGGGCGTTGCTGAAGCAGTCTGTGGCAAAGAACATTTCAGCTATCGAGAAGATGACGCCAGAAGCAGCGAAGGATTTTGTGACGAACGCCGCGCAGCAAGCCGACAGAATTGCAGCAAGCGCGCTGGCATTGAAGCCGATTCCGAAAGAAAGCAACGCACCCGCACCGCAACCGTCTGCTGCTGCCGTGCCTCCAGCTACAACAAAACGCGCAACGCAACCTTCCGCGCCAGCTACTCAATCGCGTGCGCCGTCTGCATCTTCGATCAAGCTTCCGCGTTCCGCCTCCGGGCGCGTTCGCACATCGCTTGCGTCTTACAAAGTGCCAAAGCTCAAGAAGCTCTCTGGAAAAATCAGGTCAAGGATGTCGTCTGGATTTAGAAAGCTTCGCAGTCGCAAATCAAGTCGAGGTCGCCTCCGCGCCCGCATGGGATTGAATAAATCTTGGATGAGATTTTGATGTTGACCACGCGCCAAACTTGGCGCACAGTCAATTTCAACATGAGCAACGGCCCAAGCGACGAGAGATTCCAAAACCTGTTCAGCCGACTTCACGAGTTCAAGGCTCAAGCCGTTGAAGTGAAGAAAAAGGCGATGCTGGATAATAACAAGGTTAAGCAACCTCCGTGTACTATCTGCGGAAAGTGGTTTGGGTCTGCGAATCAACATTTCATCGTTGGATACGAGCCTGAAAAGCATTGCCCAAAGTGTAGTGGATTGCTCAAAGATGGATACACTGCACTCGTCAGCGTGGATAATCGCTTTGCCTTCGTTAAATTTCCCGCTGCAACACCAGAGCAACAGAAAGCCATCGCCGGTCAGATAATGACGATCACAAACGAGCGCATGGATGAAGTTCACAAGCAGGGCGTGAACGTGGAAAAGCCGGAGAACAACTGATGCCACGCCGAGAAGTCTATACAGGAAGAAAGCGACGTGAGTTCGTGCCATTGATTGAATGGTTGGACGCTGTGCCTCCGTGGAAGTGCAGGGCTGCTGCCGTTGAGCGCAACGAGAAGACAAACCGAGTCGTCAGAATTCCAGCGATAAGGCTTTCCGAGTTGAGCGGCATTCCGCTGCGAACTATAAGCCGCATCAGCTACCTCAAAAGTTGGGCAGGCGTTAATGCTGAAGTAGCGAGCGCGTTTGCATTTGCCTGCGGTGTGAATCTTCTGGCTCCAAATCCTCTAGAGAAGTACGTCAGGACACAATTCAAGAAGGGGCTTCCTTACTTCCTGAAGAAACAACGTGACGCGATGGACAAAGCTGCGAGTTGATTATGAAGTTCACTGTTGACAATTTCTTCAACACATTCAAATTACTCGCGTGACTCTAGTAATTGGTAATTCCGATCCCTCCACAGGTTCTTGCGCTTGCGCTAGAGTCACGTCTTCACTTGTGCTTGGCTTGTGGTGGGATCAGAGGGACTAAACATGGCTCTCCAAATATCATCAGGACAAACCTTCAGCAGATTAACGGCAGTTAGGTTGATTGGACGAGTTGGGAAAAAATTCCGAGTATGGAGCTTTCGCTGCATCTGTGGAAATGAGCACACATCTCCAGCTAGCGCGGTAGTTTCTGGAAGATTGAAGTCGTGTGGGTGTCAAAAAATTGACAGCGCAACAAAGCACGGCTTTATGCTTGGCGGAAACGGTGAAAAAGAAAAGTCAATGTCTCAGGAGGTTAGGAAGGTTTATCGAGCTTGGGTGAACATGAGAAGCCGGTGTTCAGATTCGGGCTGTAAATCTTTTGCAAGATATGGCGGGCGTGGCATTCGCGTATGTGATCGGTGGATGGAAAGCTTCGCAAATTTTTTTGACGACGTTGGTATGCCGCCAAGTAAAATCCACTCAATCGGACGAGTGGATAATGACGGAAATTACGAACCAGACAATGTGCGTTGGGAAACTGCACGGCAGCAACAACAGAACCGAAGAACATCAAGGATGGTGACAATAAATGGCGAGACGCTGTGCGCTCGCGAATGGGCTAGGCGCATGAGAATCCCATACGAAACATTCCTTTATAGGGTGCGGAATGGAGATGTTGGAAATCGGTTAATTCGCCCGGTTCAAATTCGCAGAAATCAGGCAGCTATATGAAGAGGTTCACTATCAGCGTGCTGACATACACCGCTTTAGAGCATTCAAGGCGGTGCGTTCAAAGCATTCTTGAAAACAGCGGAGACGGTCGAGCGTACGATCTTATTTTGACGGCCAATGGAAATCCAGAGGCAGCTAAATTTTTCCATTCGGTTGCGCGAAAAAACAAAAACGTAAGGGTTGTTGTAAATGATAAAAACCTAGGCTTTATAGGGCCTAACAAGGCGGCTCTATCAATGACGGAAACTCCGTTCTTTTGTCTTTGTAACGATGACGCTATCGTTCCTCGCGGCTGGCTTGAAGCGATGGAGAAGCCGTTCTTGAATAATCCGCTGTGCGCTCTATCGGGGCCGACTGGCGGACGATTCAGGTTCGGGCCACCAATGCCGACGATACAATGGCTAGAAGGAAGCTGCTTAATGGGCAGGACTGAACTGCTTAAAGCGGTTGGGCTGTTCTCTGATTATCTGAAGTTTGCCTGTTGGGAAGAAGTGGACTTAGGGTTCAGGTTGATTGGGCGCGGCTACACACTTCACAAGACGCCATTTGACATCAAGCACGCCGGTAAAACAACCCGCCGTAAAATCGTCGGCATGGATTCAATCGAGCGCAACAACCGCGAAGAAGTGCGACGGAGATTTCCACAGTATTTTACTAACGCCGCTGCTGAGGCGCGGCGGACTGGGGATGTGGATTGCAAGTGAGATGCACAACCGCCGTTGCCTCCAGCAGCTTGTTGGGCAGTCCGGTCTGAAAATAAATGAAAATAAATCTTGCAATAACCCACCGCTAGGTTATTCTCTAGGCATGAAAACAAACCTGACTCCTTCGGAAATCTGGAAACAAATCGCGGGCAAGGCGCACCTCTATCAGACCGCCAAGCTCGGCACGCGCTACGTCAAAATCCTCCGCGTCGTCCAAGACGGGACATTCTCAATCCATCATCCCATCTTCGGCGAGATGCACGCCGGATGCCATGAGCTAACCGATTACTGCCTGTGAACAATTCCCCAGAACAACGGGGCGAGACGCTGCCGCCAGCGGAGAATGGCGGCAAACCTGAAAAGGAACTGCTGCACCATCAGCGGGGTGTAATGCCTGTGCCCGGCGACAACTGGACGGAAGATGACGCACAATACCTCATCGCCGAACTGCGCGTGCTGATCTGGAAATTCGGGCCGCGCAACATGGTGCTCGAAGATGCCGAAGCCGTGGCGCAACACTGCTGGACAAGCATCCGCGACGGAAAACCGTGGATATGAGCAAACGATTTACCAACACAGAGACAACCCGGCCAGCCACGTCGGCGGCAGTAGGCAAAGCCGGGGAGTCGCCCAAAGGACTGGGCTGGGACGGAAATAAGCCACTGATGCGAAACCGCACGGCCATGTGTGCCATCCCCGATAGGTAATTGCCGCCGACACTTTAGAAAATGAAAAATCCTGCTGCCGTCGCGCTCGGCAAAATCAAAAGCGCCAAACGCGCCAGAGCCTCCCGCGAAAACGGGAAACTCGGTGGACGCCCGAAGAAACCCAAACGCGCTGCCCGGCTGCCCAACGCCGCGCTCTGCGATGGCGGGACGAAGAGCGCCGGATTGAAACCATGACGCGAACCCGCCATTCGCAGCAGCAAATTGTTCCACATCTAAGCCATGAACATCACAAAAATAACAATCGGACGACTCTACAACCTCGGCAGATACGAGCATATCCGCTACGAACTGACGTGCGAAATCCCGTCTGGCGAATCTCCCGCCACCGCGATAATCGGCATGGAGAAAATCATCGGTGCGCTGAATCCGAAACTGCCCTGCGGCTGCATCAGCGAGGACGACGAAAAACGTAAGCTGCTGGAAATCGAGGCGATGAAAGCACTCGACGACGAAGCCTTCAATAACCGCTACCTGTGGTCGGGAAAAGTAGAGCGGTCGGAATACATGAAGCGCACGCTCGACGACCTGAACGAATCAATCTCGAAGCGGAAACAATGGGAAGCTCGCGCCGCGAAAGCCCGCAAGCTGCTCGAAGATGTCGGCGGCGCATCCAACTGGCGAGACGCAAAGCTCGAATGGGACAGCGACGACCAATAGATGTGGAACAGTTAATTCAACCAACCGAGTTGGCTTATTCAAAATAATGATCCCCGTCATCATCTACATCTATTGCAGTCACGACCCGAAGCATCGCGACTTGGCGTTTCGGTTCGTTGACTCCTATCTGACGTTCCCGCCTCAGTTCAAGCATAAGACAATCATCGCCTGTCAAACTGGACGACCAGACTGGATGATTCATTCCGCGTTCTCGCAGCTACAAGACGTGGAGTATTACGACCACGATGATTCGGGATGGGACATCGGCGCGTATCAAGCCATCGCAGCCGCATTGAGGGGCGGACTAAACGACGTGATGGTTTGCTTTGGCGGCACGGCGCACTTCCGTAAATCAGGCTGGCTGCTTCGCATGATGGAAGTCTGGGAGAAATACGGTGAAGGATTCTACGGCGGCAAAGCGACGTATGAAGTAAGCCCGCACTTGAACACATGTGGGTTTTGGACATCGCCACGATTGCTGGCTGAGTATCCAATCAAAGTTGAAACGAAGGCTCAACGCTACGACTTTGAGCATGGGCCAAACGCGATGTGGAAGCGTGTTTTTCTCGCCGGACTGCCAGCCAAGTATGCGACATGGACAGAAGAACTCGACTGGCCTGACTGGAGAAAGCCGCCGAACGGATTTAGGCGTGGGGATCAGAGCGATTGTCTTAGCTTTTGGAGGGTGAGCGACCTTTACGAAAGCTCAGACATGCCGAACAAGCTTGGTCAGCAAAAAATGTCGGACACACTATCAGACCCATTCTTCAAGGCGTTGATGAATCCTCAAATCAGCGAAGCTGCGAGGAAAAGCATCACGCTCAAATCTCTGGACAGGCTTATCAGGACACATCGCTATTTCAAATGAAAGTCGTCATTGTTTATCCCTTGCCGTTTGACAACTGGACATTCTTCGAGCCGTTTGTTGAGCGATTCACGCGCACGTTCAAGCAGTTCAAGCCGGGTTGCGAATACGAGGTTGCTGCCGTGTGTAATTGGGGCGAGCCAGCAGACAAGGTTCGCGAGATGTTCTACGGCATCAAAACCAAGTTCGTTCCCTATTATGAGAATGGCTGGGACATTGGGAGCGCGCAGCACGTCGCGCATACGCTGCCTGACAATGTTTTCATGGTGAACATGACGAGCCGTTGCTATTTCCATCGCGAGGGGTGGTTGAAACTCATGGCGGATGCTCGCGAGGCTCTTGGAAGTGGGCTCTATGGATGCACTGCAAACCACGACGGCTATCGTCTGCATCTCTGCACACGCGCCTATGCGATGGACGTTGAGGATTTTAAGTATTACCCGCACAAGATTGATAGCAGGGCGAAAGGGCCGCTGTTTGAAATCGGTGCAGACAATGAATACGGCAATTTGATGGAGTGGATGGAAGTTTCGCGCGGAAAGCCTTCGCGACTTGTGTTCTTCGACCGGGTTGCTGAAAAGCCGGACTGGTTCACCGCGCCGAATCGTTTCAGGAGCGGGGATCAATCAAATGTTCTCGTGCATGATTTTCACACGGATATTTACAGGGATGCTGGGGATGAGATGCGCGAGATTCTTCGTAAAAACAACGTGGAGAAATTATGAATCAATTTTGTATCGTCCAACTAGGCAAGTTCGGCGACATCGCCAACATTTTACCAGTCGCAAAAAAGCTTCACGACGAAGGCAGAACGCCCGGATTTGTTGTGAGCATGAATTACCTGCCGATCCTTCGCGGCGTTCACTATTGCCGACCAGACCCGGTTCACTTCAAGCCAAGCCGAATTGACCTTGCGCTGCAATACGCTCACAACAAATACAAGACCGTTTTGAACGCCCAGCCGTACGGCAAGCAATACAAATACAAGGGCGAAATCGGCGTCAGCTTCAACGAACTCTCATGGCAGAGCGTCGGCTTTGGCGACCAGTTTCACGACAAGGCTGGATTTCCGCTCGTATTCGACAACCGCGACAAGGCGCGCGAGGACTTTCTTATTGCCCAACACGTTCGCGGCGGAAGGCCGATACTGCTGCTGTCAGTGGGTTGTAGCCGAAGCTCTCCGTTTGCGACTCACAACGCGTTCTCAGAAGCGATAAAGCGCAAGTTCGGTGCGAGGTTTGAAATCATTGATCTGTGCAACGCGAAATGCGCCTGCATCTACGACTGGCTGGGGTTATTTGAACGCTCTACGCTGCTGATTACAGCGGATACTGCTGCGTTGCATCTAGCGACGGCTGTTCCAAGCCTGAAGGTGATTGCTCTCGTGAATGACAAGCCGTTCTTGGCGACAACGCCGCGATGCAATGTGATGCTAAAGATGAACTATGGAAGCGTCTCGGATAAGATGGGGGACATTTACGCCGCGATCAGCGCAACTCAGGTTGGGTCTTTTTCCACCAACCAATGATCCGGCTCGTCACCAGACAGTGCCTTCGCGCAGATGTCGTTGACGCGCTGATTAAGTGCGTTCTGAGTTTCTGCCGGGATTAACCCCTGATCGAACATATCCTTGATCCAGCCTTTGACCTTGGCTGAGAAAAGAATCACGTCGGGGGAAATGAGAATCAGACCTTGAACGGCCTGCATCCATGCGATGATCTGGGTTGGCATATCTATTGTATTTGGACTCCTTTGGATTGAATGACTTCAAGCGCGGCTGCGTTGACCTTCAAGAACTCGTTTAGAGACGCGCTGATGGCGTCAAGACCGGCTGGTGTGGGATTGCTCAGGTAAGACTTGCGCGCGATGGCGTAGTCCTTCTTAACCCGGCTGGCTTCAACGCGAAGTTTGTCGAGGTTGTGCTTGATGTTCGGAGATAGATTCCAAAGCGTGAGGCGATTGTTGCGCTCGTATTTGAACGTCACGTCCAGAGCGGAGTAAGCCATGTCGAAGGACGCATCCAAGGTGAATAGCTGTGGAATTGCGCGACTGGTTTGCGTCTGTGCGTATGCGCCACCAGATTCAAGCCTTTCGCCTGTGACGCAGCCAGTCATCGCACCAAGTGACAAGATGGCGACCAGTAGCAATGTCGTCGCCTTGCCGTTCACGAGGCGTCCCCCTACTTGGTCAATTAACTCACGCACGCCGACACCAGCTAATCCAAGAGCCGCGCCCACAAGTGGAGTGGCTGTGCCACCAGAGATTAGCGATCCAATATAATCCGCCAACATGCCGAGCAGCGGCGCGGCGATGGGCAACGACCACTTCGGTAGGGTTGGCACGATGAGCTTAACCATTTGAATCACTAGCGGCGACAAGGCTGCGATGATGAGCAGTAGCGGACTCTGCGCGGCTGGTGTCACGACATCGGCGACAGGTGGAACATCCTGCGCGAAAGCGAGGCAGGACATGAACGGCAGGACTAACAGGAGCAATAGGAGTTTTTTCATGTTTGTTTCGGTGGTTCTACGGGCGTTGTCGTTGTTGTTTTTGAGCTTCCGACTTCAACTGTGCCCGTTACTTCGTTTTTGGTCAAATGCGTTGTTTCAATCGTCTCCGTGATAACGTCCGGGTCAGGCTTGTTGGCGACATATTGAGCGGCGGCGAACACAACGCGAATTGAGAACTGAAAAAACAAAGTGAATAGAAATGTTTTCCAATTCATGCCCATGTCTTTCAGGGCGTCAATGCCCATGTTGGCAATGGCATTTGTTCCCATGAGTGCGCCAAGGTTTGTAGTGATGCTTTCAGCCCCGGCCTTCATCGCCTTGCTGCGAAGTCCATCCCACCAACCAGACCAGTCTTTGAGTTTTCGTATCATTTCTTCCCCTTCTTCAACCACGGCTTGATGATGTCCTTCCAACACTTCCAACCCATGTAAAGGGCTGTAAGCGTAGCAGCACAAGCGGCTGCGAACTCATTCCAGCTTTTCAATGTGACGGTTGCGAGAAGTCCCCCAACCCCTACTCCTGCGTTTTTCCATTCTTGCATAGTTTTAGTCATTGACTCATCACCCTGTATTGATCCGCACTCGCGGGAAGGATCAACGACACGATGCCGTTGCCTGCGTTCGTCCATATCGGAGCAAAGCTTTCTGTGCGGGCGTCCACAAGTTTGAAAAGGGCGCTTGTTGGACTGTTCTTCCATGATAGCCGGATGAATGCGGTGGATTGAGTCAGCGTCATCGGCGGAACATTGGTTGCGTTCTGAACAAGGACGCGATGAAACGGTAACTGATTCGTAAGAGTGACAACTGCCGTCCCGTTCGTCCCGCGAAACCGCGAGGCAGTTGCCCAAGTCGTCAAGTTGGCTGACGACTGCAAGACATTGGTGACTCCCGGCGCGCATTTCCATGTGAACCGACGCGCATAAGCTTCCTGAGTGGGCACGATCCACGGCGGAGTCTTGGATGCAGTGCCGACAGCGATGTTGCTTTGCTCACTATCCATTTCCGCATTGACTGCTATGGCGTAAAACGCAACACCATCACCGTCTCTGAGTCCTCGAATGGTGCAGTTGTTGTTTGTTCCAGCTACGGTCATCTGGCGTACGCCATTGGTGTTGTAAATCCAAACCTCGCGCACGTTCGACACGTCTGTGTTGTCCCACCGCAAAACAACAACAGCATTTGACCGCCTGACATCTACCGATCTGGCAGACTGCAACGAGCTTTCAATAATCTGCGCCAAGGCGGGCGGAGCGGGCATCGGAGAAGGCGTTAGTGGCGGCGAGAAAACCGGCTTGGTTGTAGAGCAGGCCACGGCAACGCACGCAAGAATAGACACGACGGCATAACGCCAGCACCGGCAGCAAATCTCACCGCATCTGTGACATGGCGATTTCATAATCCTACTCTCAAGATAAACACACGGTTTGTCGTGCCCGGTATCGCCAGCGAATAAGTCACCGTCACGCTGTTCGTGGTGCGGTTTCCAACAACGTCTTGGGCGATAGTTCTTATGACGTTTGCTCCAACTTGCAACACTGCCACACCTTTGTAGGACGCGCTCAAATCAATCTTTGCTCCGGTAGTCACATTGGTCGAGTTGACGCTCGACACGCCGCTCGCGTCTGAAACTACGTTGCTCAACGTGACACTTGGCTGTGTGAGCGTAACGCCATTGGTCGGGGATGTGATCGAGAGTGTTGGCGCAACATTGTCATAAACGACGGTGTTGGTGACAGACGTTGTTTGCGCTGACGAATCTCTTGCCGTTGCCACAATCGAATTTGCGCCCGCTGTTACTGTGACAGACGCGCTCCACGAGGTTGTTCCCGTAACGGTTGATCCTGTGCCGGTGGTGATGTTCGTTACTGAGACGGAGGACAATCCAACCGCATCGCTCGCAGTTCCGGTAAAGGCGATTACTGAGGCATTTGTGGATATGAACGACGTTGGTGTGGTGATGGCGATGGATGGCGGAGCGTCTCCAGACGTGAAAACGATGTTCATGTCTCTCACGCGAGCATCGGCCTCACGCGCCGAAAGCACGATATAGTTCAGCCCATTGGTGACGTTGAATGCGTTGGTGTAATACTGCGGTGCGTCAAATGTTCCGTTGCCGCGCAAGTGGACGTAGGAGACTGCCCAATTCGTCGTCCAAGGCAGCATGTCCCAGATGTCGGATACTGACGGCGTTTTATTCACACCGATGTAATACGAGTCAGCCACGCCGTTCGTGGCGATGCTGGTCGCCCAAAGCTTAATCGTTCCGTCGCTCGGCGCGTACCATCCGAACACAGCGCGAGATGCCGCAACGCTGGAGGATGAGTCTGTCGGAGATGAAATGTAGTTCGCGCTATTTGTCGCCATTGGAGAAATTATCAACGACCTGACGAGCGGCCAATTTGTTGTGCTGCTGATCGGATAGGCAGAACCGGACACCGCGTTGCTTGTCCCGTTGTTGAATGAGACAAATCCAGAGGCAACGCCAGCGGCAGTTGGGGTGTATCGAACCGTGATGGTCTTCGTCTGCGTGTTAGACACGGTGTAAGAGCCGTCGCCAACGATTGTCCAAGGTGAAGTCGCCGCCGATGTGCTGCCGGTCAGAACAGTTCCGCTTGGGCCAGAGTTTGAAACCACAAACGTCAAATCCTTCGCGGTGTTGGTTGCGACATATCCGAACGACAAGCTTGATGGCGCGATTGAAAACACCGGGCTTGGCGCTGGAGCGTCGTAAATCGTCCATGTCAGCGTTTCACTATCGCCACCGGCTGAGTTTGTGGCTGTGATTGTCGTGCTGGTCGAGCCTGTTACTGTCGGCGTTCCGCTGATTGTCGAGCCAGAGATGGTGAGTCCGGCAGGCAGCGGAGATGCCGTCCACGATGTCGCGGTGTTCGACGTGGTGATGGAATATGAGACTGCCTGCCCGTTTGTGCCAGTGGCAGATAGCGACGAGGTGATGACTGGCGGATTCGTCACGCCGGAAGTGAACTCAATGGCACCACGAGTCCAGCTTGACCGGGTGTTGCCGAACATATCAACGTCATACGGGCTTGATAACGCCACGCCTGCCGTGGTGTTTGCCGTCAGTGAGAAGTCTCTCGAAGCAAACGCCGTGAACGGATCGCCACTGGCCGCGCTCGTTCCGTTGGCCTCGCTGTGTGCGCCACCAGAGTTGATGAAGTGATTGTAGTCGTGCGTCTGGATGTCGTTGAAGCTTGGAGAATCGCAGTTGTAGAAAAGGTTGTTCCGCGCGTTGTTGTCTCCGCTCCGGTCAATGAAAGACGTGAATGCAGGCACGTTCATGCTGATGAATGTGTTGTTGTAAATGCGCATGCCGTAGCAGTCCTCGCCGTTGCCACCAGTCCAGCCGCCGATGACGCCGTTGTTGCCAACCCAATCATGGCTCGACGGCTTGTAGAACACATTCCCGTAAATGTGGAGCAAGTGAGCGTGATTGTTGTTGTTGTCGAACATTATACCGCCTGTGCTGTGAATGTGTTCGATGAGCGACCATCGGATAGTGGTTGAACCAGAGGTTTGATCCACAACCCACGATTCGCCGTGCGGGTCATCGTCAGCGTAGTAGTGTCCGATGAGCAAGTATTCAAAGATGTTGTTGCCACCGCCGCGCGACAGAACTGGACACCGGCCCACGTTGTTGATCCAAGCGTAAGAGAATGTGCAGCCTTGGCTGTTTATCCAGATGCCGTCGTTGCCCGTGCTGCCGCCATCCGAGTTTCCGCAATCGCAGCCGGTAATCTTGAAGTGTGAGGCGGTGACATTGTTTCCAGTGACGTACATCGCGGCAGTTGCAACGCCTGTCTCAGTAATCTCGAATCCGAATCCAGTGTCCCATGCGGAAGGCCCGCCGCCTGTTGCGCCATTAAACACCCAATAAGCCGTTGTGAACGCAAGCTGTGCCGAGAATGTCGCCACGCCGTCGCCATAGGTGCTTGACCATCCAGTCTCAGTGCCGTGATCGCTTGCCGTCGCTTTTTTGATTGTGATGACTGTTGTGCCAGACGCCGCCGTTGTGAAGTCATGCCCTCCGTATGCTCCGTCTGCGACGTAGTAGGTGTTGCCGCGTGTGAACGACGTTGGCAGGTCGTCTAGCGCACTACTCCAAGATGATCCGTCGCCTGAGCCGCCATCGCGGATATAGACGTTGGCCGCAAATGATTGGAATGAGGCAACCAACGCCAGCATTGTTATGATTCGTTTCATTGTTTTGCCTCGACGCTTGGCATTACGACCGTGCGTAGTTGTGCGGTTTGGATGTAAGCGGAGTGGGTCATATCACCAGTTGTCCCATGCGTTGTCCGGGTCGGCGCGAATCTCTGCGCCAAGAATAAAACTGGCGTATGCCTTTGATGTGGCTCCGAAGCCAAGAGAAATCCACCCCGCCCACGGGCCGCGAACCGTCGGCTTGATCGCTACCCCATTTATCAGGATGATTCTCGATGCGTAGTTTGCGTTCGCGGGAGGTCATTGGCGTTCGATTCTGAATGTGCCGAGCGTGACTGTGTCAGTTGTTGGTGCAACGTCTGTCCATGCACCTATTGAAATCCGCGTCCCTGCTGAAAGATAGCTCGTGAAGCTAAACGGAACTACCGCAACATAAGAAGCTCCCGCTAACGTGAAGCTCCGAATAGATGGAGCTATTACAACCCCGTTTGAACTAAGTTGGAAATTGTAATTTTCGACATCATTGGCGGAAACATTCATCTCGCCTGAAATCTTCCAGTATCCAGCGACGTTATTGGTCAAAAAACCGAGCGAAGCATTGACGCCAACACCGAACGAAACAGAACTATTCCAGTTAGTAAGCTGAGATGGTGTTCCAGATGTGTCCGTTCTGCCGTGGTTAGGCGCACCAGTTATTCTCAACTCCCCGAAATAGTTTGTACCGAGAAAGTTCGTCAGTCCGCTCGCGTTGCCTGTGAACGTGCCGCCTATAAAACCGCGATGATCTTTGATCGGTGAGATAGTTCCCTGCCCAAATGCAGCGGATGCTACCAGTAAAATTGCTAAAAATGTTTTCATCGTTTGTAATAGAAGAAGTTGTAGTAGGCCGACTCGATAACCACGTTGCCGTCGAAATAAACCACCATAGAGTTTGTGCTTCTGATCGAGTCTTGAGGAAGCCATCGGTAAGCTTCTTGAGCCCCTGCGCCTCCGCCGTCAAGCGTGGCGTCGTAATCGTTGTGAGGCCAACCGACTTCTTGAGCCAAAAACTCTCCATAAACACCCGCGTAAGTATTCTCCAGCCAATCGTCCAAGTCGTAAGTGAACCGCTCAGAATCAATGTAGAACGCCAGACCTTTATCCGCCAGACCTTGTGCCGCGTCAGAGAGTGAAGAATTGCTCAAGCCAATCTGGAAACCAACAATCTCGCTTGCGCCCGCAGCGGAAAATAAAAAGTTAGATGTTCCAGACGACATTGCGCCGTGGATGTTGGTAATGTAAGCCCGCGTGGAAAACAATTCTGGCGGCAAAGATTTTATCTCATATTGCGCCTGAAAATAACCGTGTGTCCATGTCGTTCCTGCCGCCGAGTTTGTGAGCTTAAAGCTGATTCCGTTAGTGAACGGCATCGGCAAATTGAGCGTGAAATGATAAAGCGGAAACCTGCTGCGTTCAGACAGTGGGTCAGTGTAGAATGAAAGGAAGCGCGAGTGGCTACGTATTGTCCAATTAGTCGTCGGGTATCGGTAATAACAATTTAGAAGGTCAGCAACCTTGATTCGCGCAGTAAGGTTTCCCGTAGCTGTGCCGTCAGTGTAAATGAGCAAATCAAGACTGTTGATGTTGGTCTGGACGCCACCGGTCGAACCAACGTCGAGGTGACAAAACAGGGTTTTGACAATGCCTTGATTTCCTGCACCGATCACAAAACTTGAGGACGTATTGTTTGTGCCGTATGCGCCAAGTGTGCCGTATCCGCCCGGTGATCGGGAAGTATTTGCCGAACCAGATTCAAGCTGCGCCAGCACGGACATGAAGTTGGTGACGGGCTGCCCATTGATCGCATAACTCCCCGCCGCGAGGCCGGATTGGGTAACGCCGCCAGAGGACGTAAGCTTGCCGTCGCCGTCGAATGTTGCGCCTGCGTTGGTGTATGGGAAGTAGGCACTGTCAGCAATGAGAGTTGTGTTTGACTGATTATTGGCTATCAGAGTGCCAGTCACCGTGAGGTTGACGTTGGTTGCGTCTGTCGTGTTGCCGGTTTGTAGGCCAGCGGCACCGCCTGCCAGTGATTCGATGATGTTGGTCAAGTTTGCTGGCGTGTTTGTCGTCGCAAAGTTCTCTTGAATCTTGACGACGGCCGCAAATGAAGTCGCCGCGTACATCGCGGCGGCAAGGATGAGTAGTTTTTTCATGTAAAATTAGAGGCGTTGCTCCCAGCCGGTGTTATTTGTTCCAGAGCCAGTTTTGATCCAGACTGCGCCAGCATTGTCGTAAGCGATGGCTGGGCGCGTGGCAGATACAACCCCATTCGGGTCTTGGCCGGGGGTCGAAATGTAATAGGCTTCTGTCGTGGAGCTTGATCCCGTCGAAGAAAGCGTCCAAACGCCACCTGATTTTGTGTAGATATTGCCGTTGTCGCTATTGACGTAGATTCCGCCTTCCGGCCCATTGGCGTCGTCTGGTGCGCCTGCTCCGATACAAAATCTTGCGCTGCACGCCGGGGTTGCTGCGGGCGGGTCAGGAAGTGGGTATGGTTGCCAGTTTTCGGTTTGCTCAGACATAGTGACAGAATCCTAAGCTGGAACGGCATTTCCGCCAGTAGGAGACTGAACAATGCAGTTATTCATCTGGATCATCACGTCTGGAGCTTTGTTTTTACCCCTTTTCTCAGGCTCTTTCGGCACTATCTGTTGCGCCAACCCTTGCGCTCTCTTTGCCATTTCAGACGAGAGTTTTCTAGCGAATAATTCGAGCTTTAGAGCTTGAAATTTTGCGGCTTCACGACGCTCCACGTCTGCTATATCTAGGGCTGAAATCTTCAATTCTTCCGCGTATTCAATGGCTTTTTCAGTGCCGACAAGGTTGTAGTATTGGGCAGTGAACAGCATTGATGGAATATCCATCTTCTGCATTAGCATGTTTGAAAATATTGACCTCGCCAACGTGGTGTCCAACGCTTCGCGCTTCCCGAATCCACACTTCAAGAACTGCTTTACAAGCTCGGCGTCTTCCAAAGCCTCAAGTTCAGCCCTTTCCGCTGGAGTCATCGTAACATTGTTCTGGTCGGCTACGGCAATCGCCTGCTGTCCGGGCGTCATCTTGTTCCATTTGAGAGGCTTGACGCCTTCGTTGGTAGCGGCGGGCGGCTCAACTTGAAGCGCGGCAAGTATCTGCTCGTCGGTCATGTCGGCTTCTGGTGGAAGTTGTTCGGTTGGCGTTTCTGTGGACATTTTTGGGGGTTGGATTAAATTTGTCGTGGCAACCACTTCCGTTAAGAGTGGCTGCCACTAACATCAAACACAGGATACTCTATGAATGACGCTTCTCAACTATCTCCAGCTTGGCGCGCTCGCGTCAAGGAAACTCACGACGGCCATGTGATCGCCGCACACAATAGCCATAACGCCTCAAGGCGTGGACAATGGACATCAGAGTTCAGAGCTTGGAGGCAGATGCGTAGCCGTTGCTACGATGAAAACATGGGCGGATACGAAAACTACGGCGGTCGTGGAATTACTGTTTGTGCCCGATGGGTAGAATCTTTTGAAAACTTTTTGGAAGACATGGGGGAAAAGCCTTCGCCGCAACATTCGCTCGACAGGCGTAGCAATGACGGCAATTACGAGCCATCAAACTGCCGCTGGGCGACAAAGCTTGAGCAAGACAACAATCGCCGCACAAATCGGATTTTAGAGTTCAGGGGACAGCGAAAAACAATGTCGCAATGGGCGAGAGAGCTTAATATTAACCCGGTTACTATATTTTCCAGACTCGATGATGGATGGAGTGTTGAAAGGGCACTTGGAACGGCTGTTGCAAGACGCGCCAGAATGATAACACATGACGGCCAAAGCAAATCACTTGCTGAGTGGGCAAGGTTGGCTGGAATAAGTTCAGCATTGCTTGCGTGGAGGATTAAGACCAGATGGGATTTTACCGCTGCGATTCGGACTCGGCCACATTGTGATCGGGCTTGTTAAGCTCAAGTTCTTTCGGCCACCCGAAATCAAGCTCAGTATTATGATTCACCCAGCACGTAGCCTCTGAAAGTGAGTTTTTCAATGGTAGGTAGCAATGACAGCCAAGCTTCAGATTAACCAGCGGACTGCCGCATGTCATCGTTCCCGGAAACCAAAGCGGACAGCGCATACAATGTTTCATGCGGCGATGGTAAATCTGCTTTGAAACCTTCCCCTTCTTCGACAGCAACGCAGTCATCATCATCTTCAGCGATGCGAAGATTTCACGCGCGGAAAACCGACTCATGCCGAACAGTGCCGACAGGAAGATGGCGGCGATGAATCGGCGGTTGCGCTCAAAGAGATTGCTCATAGTCGTATCGAAATAATATCTGGAACGTCAGCGGTTTTCGCACTGTTGATGTCCATCACTTGCTCTGAAATCTCGTCATAACACTCTCTCGCAACGAGGTATCTGCCAGCATCGAACACATGGCGATTGTTGTCGTTCTCGGCGATGATGTCAGCCGTCGTCTTGGGCTTTCGTCGAAGCGATTTGCACATCTGAATCAGCTTCGGCGTCTTACGATTGCACATGAGGATGCGATTTTGAAATAGTAACTTTCTCCAAAGCCTGATGCCCTGCGCGACTGTGCCCGGCCTGTTCTGCGGTGCGCCCTTACCAAACCTGTACTGAGAATCGCTGGCTTCAAGCTCAATCTTGCCACCGCTGGCAGCATACACTTCTTCGTACACGGTGCGCTTGGATATTGACTCCTTTTGCGTGAACGCTGAATTGTCACTCCAGTGCTGCCACTTGATCGGGCGACCGATGTATTTCTCCCAATACTCCAACTTCTCCATGACAAGCTCGGTGAACTCAGCAATGGAGATGTCGCCCTTCACGAACACAAGCTCGTCAATGAATTTGAAAATGGCTTCCTCTTTCGAGATGCCCTTGGTTGTGATTTCACGCCAGCATTTTTCAGCGATAACCATTGCCGGGTTTGCACCGCCCGGATCCCACGACGAAATCAACTGGATGCAGTCATCCTCCGGGACAAGCTCGACAAAGTTGCCATCAACATCTACCTCGATGACGTGCATTGCTTGTTTGAAAGTGCCAGCAAACAGGGCGTCAGATGACGATTTCTTCCATTGGCCTAGAATGTATCTGGCCTTCAAGTCTGGGTCGTGGTCGTAGGAAGATTCGATTTCTCGCTTACGCGCGTCTGAGAGGTATGGGTTGTCGTCAAGTGTGACGATGATGAGCTTTAAGTTCTGCTGAAGCGGCCTTTGCTCTGGAGGAACATCTCGGTCAACCCGGAAATCGAACCAAAGCTTGTATTGCCAAGCATCCTCGCCTAAGTCAGACGGGTTTCCGTCGCAAAGCATCAGGTAATCGTCATCGTCTGGAACACCGTCAACGCGCAAGCACTGGATGAGGGTATCGAACGTGTGACGCTCTTTGAAGTTCTGCAACTCACCCCAATAAATCATCGTGTAGTAACGATTGAAGAAGTCTTTTTCAACGTCACGCTCGTCCTTCAGCGAGTCCATTTCGATGTGACTCTTGCCGCGACCGTTGCCCAAGCATACGTCGCAAACCTTGTTCTTCTTCGAGCCTGTGCCGTTGCAGGCGTCGCAATCGTGTTTGTTGGTGATTTCGCAGTAGAGCTTTTTGCTCGCGCCCTTCTGCTTTGCGCCAGTGCGCTGCTTCGACTTGCGCTTATCTTCCCACCACGTCAGGCCGAAATCGCCTTCTATCCAGCGCGGAATTTCTTTTTCGATCAACTCAGACCAAACGCCAGAGTCATCGCCCGCTCCGATGGTTGGAACAATGACGCAAATTCGAGCGTTTTTAGTGTTCCAAGCGTGTTCAACCACTGCGCTGAGTGCGCCACGCGTTTTTCCAGTCCACTTCGGCCCATTTACGAAGATGTATTTGCGGCGGCCAGCGCGCTCAAGGCACGCTCGGCGTATCTCAAGCTGCTTCTCGGAGCATTCAAGATAGAATCGTCCATCTCTATCAATCGGCATGATGTGTGTTGGGTGTTTTCATCGGGGTGTTGACTTGTCGGCTGTGAAACACTACCTGTTGTGGTGTTAATTAACAAGCCACAAGACATTTATGCAACTCGTAATTGAAGTTCCAGATGAAAGCCCGCTCGTTGAGCAAATCAAGGCTTGGCAGGATGGAGCAAGCTACGAGTTGAATGTCACGCAGACTGGTGTTGGCGCGTTTAATCTTGTGGACGCATCGGAAGCCGTCGAGGAAGAGCCGGTTGAGGGTGGTGGATCAGAATATCCTGCCGAAGACGAATCAAACCCTGCCGTCAAAAACCTCATGGCGTCAAAGCGGATGTAACAACGCAATGCACCCATCAATCTTCAAGAAGCACAAATGCGATACGGAATCGCTCAAGGCCATCGCCACTGAAAAGCCTCCAAAAAAGGGCGGCAAAGAATCAGAATCTTACGCTGGCTGGAAAAAACTCACCGGCCTCATTCGCGACCGAATCAAGGACGGGCGTGATCGCTCCCTGAAGGATTATCGCGTGTGGGCTGCGGTTGACCTCGCCTACGATGCCCCGTTTCACCAGCAATCCGCTACGCTGATAAAGCACATCCTGAACAAAGGCGGCACGGCTGCGGAAATCCAAGATGCTGTAAAGTCGTGGGGATTGTGCGAGGGAAGTCTGTTTTGCCACGGCAAGAACGACAAGGGGGCAGACGTGCTTTACCTCAATGCGCCGGTTTTTCACGAAGTTCTGGTGCCCATTGTCCGGGCGTATGTGTCAGTTCGCCTCTCAAAACTTTTCAATGATCGCAACCTTAACCCGCTGTTCAAGTATAGCCCTGAGCGTTATACGGAGTTGAACCGGGTGCGCTGCGACATCGTGACAGACATCGTTCAGACGATGGCGACGATGTTTGGTTACTCGGAAGACCTGAAGCAGATGATCCTAAACACACTGCTTTACTCAGTGTGTCTTGAATTTCCAGTCGAAGCATGGACATGCGACAAACAGGAAGATGAAAGCGGAAAAGAAGTCGTTGTGCGCGAAGGCGTGCGCTACGTTCGCCCGCACATCACGCAGATTTTTTACGACCTGCAACATCCGGCATCCACGTTCAATACCGATACCGGGGCGTCTTTTGCTGGCTACTGGCGCGTGGCTCGCGCTGGAGACGTGCTGGACAACAAGGCGTATTGGAACACGGATGCGATTGGGTACAGTTCAACCAACTGGTTCGATTCAAAGTCGCCCTACCGAAATTATTTCGAGCAAGTTTTCCCCTGCACGTTGACGCTGCCAGTCTTTGACGAAAAGGCCGGAAAGGAGACGAGCCGCGAGAAGATCGCAAACACGTACTCGAACACGGATTTCGACAAAGCAATTTTCCTGACGGACATCTTTATGAAGATTGTCCCGAAAGATTACGGCATCGGGACATATAAGCATCCGGTCTGGTTCAGATTCATCGTAGGTTCTGAGGACACGATACTTTTTGCTGAACCGTTCGCGTACCGTCCGATTACTTACTGCGGCTACGACCCGGATCAAAACCGCGCGCTGAACGCATCGCTTGCTCTGGAAATTGTTCCATTCCAAGACTCGCTTGGGAACACGCTGAGTCAGATTTTCCTCACTATCAAGCGCAACCTGTCGAACATCGTTTTCTACGACAATCGTTTCGTGAAAAAAGAGCAGGCCGACTTGCTGAAGCAACGCAGTCAGACACAGTACACAGACATCAATCTTATCGGGTTCAACGGACTCGAAGCGTTCAAGCAGGGCACGGATGCAGCAAACTCATTCCATGAAGTGAAGTTCGCTTACGCAGACGTGTCGGCGATGTTTAATTCTGTGACGGTTCAGCTTTCGATGCTGGAACGGTTGCTTGGAATTTCAGCGCAGGAAATTGGCTCCGCCGCATCTCACCAGCAAGGCAACAAGGAGATTGAGCTAATCAGTTCAAGCTCTACAAACCGCGTGGCGTACACTGGCTCTGCGATTGACGCCGCGATTGACGCCAAAAAGAAGCAGGTTTTTGAGGCGGCGATGGCTTACATGGATTCGGATGTGAGCGGTCAGGTTTCGATGGACATTCCGAACGTCAAGGCTCGCGTCGAAGAGCTTGGGTTCAAGTTTGATGACAAACACGACGAAGCTGGGCGTAAGATTGTCGTGCGCGGCAAGAAGGAAAAATTGCTGACGCTGGAACAATTCGCTTCAACGAAAGACGGCCCAGAGCGCAGCAATAACGCCCAAGAGATTCAGGCCATGAGTCTCGGAATACAATCTCTGAATCAAAACCAGATGGCTTCGCAGATGGTTGATCCCGCATCCATCGTCGAGGCTTTGGAAGAGATGATGAAGCTTGGCGGCGTGCGCGAAGATTTCAAATTCAAGCTCAACAAAGACGCGCAGGCGACGCAGCAACTTGCTCAGGCTATGGAGCAAATCAAGCAGCTTATCCAGAGCGAGATTGCCACAAACATGAAGCCCGCCGCCGAAGCGGTTCACGAGCAAGAGCAGAAGATTCAAGCAACGCAAGAATCACTCAATGGACTTGCCCAAGTCGTCGAGCAAATCCAGCAGATAATCACGGCTGCAACAAGCGCGCCCCCGCTTGTGCCGCCGATGGGGGCGCAACAACCAACACCAATCATAGCAAATGGAAATACACTCCAGCCGAATCTCGGAATCCCGACAGGACAAGCTCCAATCTTGGCTTAAAGACCCGCAACTAGACACGCTTGTTGAGGTTGTCGAATCTCGAATCCTTCAACATGAAGCCGAGGCTGCAAACGGACTTGTCGAGTGCGTTTCTGAAACGATTGAACGCCCCGGATTTGGCGAAGAAGCCAAGAAACACGCCGAGAAAGCAGTTTTCCTCAAGCGATTCATCGAAACTTTGATCGAGTACCGAGACAACACCGAGCCGTTAAAAACCTCAACAGTCACACCAACAAAACGAAAGTAAAAAGCCATGTCAACAGCCGCAACAGCCACCGAAAAACCAGCCGAAGAAATCAAGCCAACACCTGAGTCTGGCGCAACAGCATCCAGCTTTATCGAGCGCATGACGCTTGCAAAGGCTGAGAAGAAAAAGGAAAAGGAAGCCGAAGCCGCAAAGCCGAAGGAGGGCGACGATAAACCGGCTGACGAAAAGCCAGTAAAGCCTGCTGCTGCCGCTCCAAAGGTGGAGGCAAAGGCGGAAGACGATAAGCCCGCGAAGCCCGCCGCAAAGAAGATTGTTCCGATGGTCATTCCGCCTGAGCCGGTGGACACTGCCGCAATCGCATCTGCTGCTGCCTCCGCTGCCGTTGCTGCCGTCGCGAAGTCTGCCGAGAAGCCAAAGAAGGAAGTTGCCGCGCCAGAAATCAGCGAGGACGACAAGGAAACCGTTGCCGTGCTGGAGCGCATGGAAAAAGAATGGCCTGACATCTACAAAGGCCGAGCCAACAAATATGTTGAGTCGGTTGCGAAGGCCAAAAAGTATCAAGCCGAATGGGAGGCCGACAACAAAGGCAAGTCGTTCGATCCTGACTCTGATGAGCATGACGAGTTTTTCAAGGCCAATGAAGTTGACTGGAATGACGTTCACTTCAACAGGGCTATCGCTAAGATTGAAGCCGACAAGGTTGGCGAGGCCAGCGCACGCAAAGACGCCGAGAAGAATCGCGCGATTGAAAGCGAAAACAAGCTCCTGAAGGCAGCGCCAGCTATCACGATGCGTCGGGCGGAGACGGCTAAGACTCTTTTCAGTGCGCTTGGCGACGATTACAAGGCGGTTTTGAACGACGACGGAAGCATCAATGGTGCTGAAATCAAGAGACTTATGGATGAAGACCCATTGCGCGAAATCGCTTTCAGGGCTGCGAACAGTGCGGAGTTCTTCGCTCAAGAGATTTACAAGGTCACGAATCGCTTGGTTGAATTTGACGAGAAAAACCCTACGCACAAATTCATCGCTGAGTTTGTGACGGATCAGGAGGCCGCGATGTTGGCTATGCCTGCGGAAAACCAGTTGAACGCGAGCGGCCAGCGATTTGCAACAGCAGAGCAGTACGCCGCTATGACGCCAGCAAGACGCGCTTATTACTGGCGATTCAAAGACAAAGAAATCTCTGATTTATATGCTGAGATTCAGGCAAACGCTGCGAAAAAGGAGATTGCCGCTGAAGAAATCCGGGCGCAAAAGGTTGCAGAGCGACGTGGATATAAAAAAGCTGAAGTAGCTCAACCCCCCGAAGCTGCCGCCGCCGTTCCTGCCGAAAAGCCAACGCCAGCCGTAGAAAAGCCCGCATCTCCAGCAAGCGGAGTTGCGCCACGGCCAGCGCAATCAAGTAGTAACGCTGCGGCCAAACCACAAAGTAGCGCGGACTCATTTACAGCGCGCTGGCTATAAGGATAGTGGGTGTAACAAAGCTTGGAATGAATCTGAGCCGTTACAAACCATTAAAACCTTATGCCAGTTACAACTGACGACATCTTCAAAAAGTGCGCCTCCGCAATTCGCACAAACATTGATACTTGCGGGTCTGTGAGTGTTTGCGAATCAATGGTGCCGTCCACCCCGGATGAGCTTGACACATTGTTCAAGTCCGGCAGTGCGTACCGCGTCCTAGACTCGCTGTTTATGACGCAGATGGAGATGAAGATGTGCGGTGCGATCCAGAATAGCTGGGAAGACTTCTTCATGGCGAACATGAAGACCGTCAAAAAGGGCGAGCTTCAGATTCACGACAACGACCGCTCGTTGTTCCGCATCCGTCCATATCTGCTCGCAAAGCAGAAGAAGCCGATCAACAACGTCTATTGGCGCTTCGACGGCGGTGTTGACGGTGGCGGCGGCAACTGGCGCATTGATGTGTATAGCCAGTCTGGTATCCCGGCTGACGTTCGCAGCTTCGGTGTTGGCGAGCGCGTGTTCGTCGAATCCCGCAATTCCAGCGCGAAGAACTTCTGGAACGGCGTCATCGTCAGCGCAACGCTTGTGTCTGGCACGCCTGACAAGGTGCGCTTGGTGGTTACGCCTCAAAACTCAAACTCCGCGTTTGATTCCGTCGCAAGCCCGGTTGCCGGTCTTCTCCGTCGCGGCCCGGCCAATGTCTCCAAGACTGAGGCTTACTGCGATAGCGAACCTGCTTACCGCAACGACACTCGCACCGAGTTCTGGATGGAGCATGACAAATACACGTTCTGCGTCACCAAGGACTTTGCCGAGTTCCGCAAGTTTGCTCTCGCAAACAACCCGCTTTACGCGGAGTTGGTGGACATCCCTGAAGTCGAGGAACACGCCCAGCGCACGAAGGCGTTCAACTCGAAGATGTTCAACAACGCGATGTTCGGTCGCGCCATCAGCGCGAACCAGACAAAGAACGATTTCGTCAACCTCACTCCGGTTGAATACTTCGTCAGTGATACCGGCCTTGGCTTCCCCGGCGTAGCGGGTCGCTGCTCTGGTTTCAAGGCGAACACAATCGGCTGGATGGAACAACTCCAGCAATGCGGTCGCATCTATGATGCTGCTGGTGCTAATCTTGACCTGTGGAGTCTCATGGACGCCATCTATGCGATGGCTCGCGTTCGTCAGGGCATCGGCTCTGCGGCTGCGAACAGCTTCGATCTGTTCACTGATTCGTCCACGGCTGAACTTCTCGACCGGGCATTCATCCGCCTGTTCAAAGATGTCAGCGAAGACACCATGCGCCTCACTCAAGACATTGAGCGCGGCATCAACAAGGCGTTCGGATTCCAGTATTCGAGCTATCGCTTGCGTGGCAAATGTCAGGGCATCACGCTCAACGTCATCACGCACTACGGCTTGGATGATTACCTTGCTGAGTGGGCGTCCTTCGAGGACAGCGGTTTGACCGGCGCAGCCAACGCATCCGACTCCGGTCGCGTGCTGTGGATGCTGGACATGACCGGCATGTATATCAAAGTCGTGGACTCATACTCCAAGACTTCGACGAGCGGCAAGCTGGATGACTTGCAGCGGGTTGATCCGTCGTTCCAATGCGTCGCTGAGACGACTGAGCGCACGGTGACTCAACGCGGCGTTACCTACGCTGCGGTGCTGGAATGCGGTGAAGCTGATTTGGTCATCTACAACTTCAGCGGCAACATCCCGGCGCATACGCTGGCATCTGATCGCGACAGCTACCTGCCGAGCGCGGCTGATGCGGCGATTTACTAAGCCGTCAACGTAGTTTCAAAGGCGGTGAAGGCTTAGGTCTTCGCCGCCTTTTTCGTAAGATGAAATCAAGAAATCATCCGACAAATTTGGGGGAGCTTAGGCTCTCTCGTGTTGGGGTTGGTCGTGTTGGGGGTGCGGCGGTGGCGCATTCGGCTTGCGTCGCCGCCGCTCTTGATTCAAGTTCAATGCCGACGTGTAACAAACCTCAACACTGAAATCAAAACCATCATGTCACTACACTACTTCCACAAACTCGTTTTTAACTCACCCGTCCGCGTTGCCGGTCAAATCGTCAGGTTTGAACCCATTGGCAACAATGCTGGAGTAAAGGTTCTCGCTGATGACCGCGAGGATCAAAAGGCTGAACTTGCTGAATTGGACAAGCTCGCCAACACACAGGCTCGCGGCGTCACTCGAATCTCGAAGGAGATTTACGAGCAAAAAAAAAACAACCTAGCCTCGACGACATCGCAGCCAGCGCGCAAGTCGTTGCTCGACGGCGTGCGGATAGTGGACAGGGATCAGGGAATAGTCCAAAACCAAGCGGGGGCTGCAAAACCTGCGGCGGTCGTCGCTGACCTTGCGGCTCGCGTCAAGGGATTGGAAGATGCGGTTACAAAGGCTCAGATTCCGGTGACTTCACCCGAACAGCCGAAGCCGTTTGTTCCAAACGTGCGGAAGGTGGAGGATGCACCAAAGACGGACAAGCCGACTGCGGCGAACATTGACCCAAAATTGACGGGACAAAAGCAGTAACGATTTAAGATGAACACGCAGCAAGAGCCACTAACTCAGGAAGCGATTCCTGATGGTGGTTCGTTGCTGTATAAAACGATTTTGATTGGGCTTATTCTTAAAAACGAAAGCGAGCGTATTGAGCGTCGTCGAAAAAGCACTCGCGATTCAATGCGTAGGTATCCAGAAAGAAATAAGAAAAATAGCGCGGCGTGGTATGCTAAAAACAAGGCGAGCGTTTCTGAGAGAGATAAAAAAAGATACCTAGAAAACCGAGAGCGAGAGATAGCTAGGTGCATTGCTTACCAGCTAAAAAATAAAGCCAAAATGGTTGCTTACAGGCGCAAAAGGTACGAGCAAAACAGAGACACACTTTTGGCTTTCAATCGGAATAGAAAAAAAAATCTGACGCCTGATAAAAAAGCGCAGTACAATGCTGTTGGAATGGCGAACAGGAGGGCGAGGCTAAAGCGCGACAAAATATTTGCTTTGATTTGCGCCTTTAGATCAAGGGTTTCAAATTACATTCGTCCTGAAAAATCAAGACGCTCTGGAATGACAAAGCTGATAGGATGCTCAAAAGACGAACTCAGAGCGCACCTTGAATCACAGTTCAAGCCCGGAATGACTTGGGACAATTATGGCAGCGGCGATGGGAAGTGGGTTGTTGACCACATTAGGCCGATAGCCTCTTTTGAACTTTCTGATCCAGTTGAATTTTCTAAATGCTGGAACCATAAAAATTTCCAGCCTCTTTGGTGGATGGAAAATATAATTAAGAGTGATAGGTTTTCAGAGTCGTTATGACATTTGGCGAGTTAAAAAATAAAATCAGATTTCAATGCTGGCCCGAAGGGGAAAGTGAGAATCTGGTTGTTGTACATGATTCGTTTTTTGCTGAAGCGTTATATGATATTCAAAGGGCGGTGGCGTGTGCGCGATACGGCAACGCAGATACTTGGGACCACTGCTCCACGTATTTCAGTTGCGGCATGACGGTGTTTCCAAAACCTCAAGGCCGCATCAATCGCATCTACGTCATTGACCGACTCAACCAGTATGGCGAAGAGGATGCAACCGCCGACTTGAATCACTGTGAGAAGGTTGATTATCAGCAAGTCGAGTGGTGTTACATGGAGCGTTACATCAAGCTGTGTGAACGATGCTCAAGCAACATTGCATCCGTCGAAGCCATCGCCTCGCAGTTGTTCGGCATCTATCGCTACAAGACTTCCTATCCTGCCCCTACTGATGAGGGAATGGAGTCGTTGCCGCCGCTTCCTCAAGGGTTTCATTATCCGCAAGAATCTACGGATTCAACCGGGCGTTCTCCAAGTGGCGTGTGGGCAAACTATCGTGGCCGCATCTACATTGCGCCGTGGATTCAAAGCACGGAGACGGTTGTGATCGAGTGGGACGGCATCAAGCGTAACTGGTCAGACGCAGACCAAGTGGATGATGACCCAAAGTTTCACCAGTACGTCAGGACGCATGTTTCGATGCAGCATGAGAAGCTTTACGGTGATCCTGCGAAGGCGCGCGATTTGGAGATTCAGTTGCGCGGAACGCCGGGCACTACGGGCACGGTTGGTATCGAGATGGAATTGATTGACGAGTGCAATCAAGAGAATCGCGTTCGCGAATGCTCTGAAGCCGGAGCGTCTGGTTCAGCATCGGCTCGTGGGCTTGGCGCTCAGGCTAACGTCAACACGGATTTGTTCTACAATGAACGTCAGGAATATACGGCTTCTTGCCCCACTGGTCAGTCTGGTTCTTCTGTTACGGTCGTCAAAGAGGCTGGCAGCGTTGGAAGCGCGCTCTCGGTCGCGGATGCCAACGCCAGAGCTTTACAGCAAGCCTCCGACGAAGCTAATGGCCGACTCTCTTGCGAAGATGTCGTCACCACATATTACAACGTCGTGCAGCAGTACACGGCAAGTTGTCCGGGTGCGGATGATGAAACCGGAACGCCAGCGGCTACGGGCGCGCCAGTGACAGGAACGATTGCGGCAGGAAGATATACGTCAACAGTATCTCAAGCGGCGGCTGATGCAGCGGCATTGGCGGCAGCGCAGTCATTGGCTGAGTCTCAACTCGTATGCACGTATCGCAACGCAACACAGAGCTACACCGCATCTTGCCCGACTGATACAACAGGATCAGAAGTGACGGTTGAAGTCGCGGCGGGATCGTATAGCTCCACTGAATCTCAGGGCGTGGCAAACTCACTGGCTCTTGCGGCGGCTCAATCAGACGCCGAATCACAGCTTGTTTGTAGCGATGTGACTTATATCGTTGGTAACACTCCACAAATCGGGTCAGCATCAATCCAGTGTCTTTCAAATTGTCCTGCAAGAACCTTTTCAACGACATTCAATGTTGCGGCGAACACATACACACAGCTAACGACCCCAGACCAAGCAGCCAATACGCAACTGGCGTTGAACCAGCAAGCTCAAGCGTATGGAAACCAAGTTGCTGCGGCAATGGCTGCATCACAGTGTAATGCGTGGCGTGCGGCTTGTAGTCGTGGCGGTGGCGCTGGGGCATAAGAATTAAAATGAACTTTGACCGATCAAAAAACGCAGACTGCATCATTCCAACCATCCCACCGCTTGACCCGCGATGCGATGATTCGGAGTTTGCCTTGGCTAATCCGGGTGTGTGCCCAAACGTAGGCGCAATCATCATCAAGCCGTCTGTGCTGATTCTGTGCGTCAATGATTCAATCCAGTTCCAAGCTTACGAATACAAGAACGGAGTCGAAACATTGCTGACGCCTGACGAGGTTTCGTTTTCATCCAGCGACGAGGCAGTGTTTTCAATCGGAGCAAGAAGCGGTTCTGGAACGTGTCTCTCTGCTGGCGTTGTCCAGATTTCAGCTTTGCACACTGACGGAAGAACAGCTTCAGCGGCATTGACGGCCAATGCAGAAGATGAGTGCTGCGATGCCGAAGTCATTGCCGCTTCCATCGTTGTTGATAAGTCGCGATCCATGACGCTTGGATTTGGCGGCGGATACACAACCCGACTTAACTTCGCGAAGGCTGTTGCGACCGGATTTGTAGATGGAATGGGAGTTGGCACATCTGCCTCAATCACGGCAAGTCTTTCGACGCTGGCTGAAACACCTGAGCAAGTCGTGGCTCAAACTGCCACAAAATCAACCTTGAAGTCGGCTATAACTACTATCGCGCAGACAGACAAGAAGACCGACCTGCTGGATGTTTTTACGACGCTGACGGACACGCTTCTTCTGGAAGATGCTACCCGGCGAGTTCTATTCCTGATTTCGGACGGCGAACATACGATTGACTCGAATCGTCAAGCCGTGATTGATGCTGCGACATTGTTCAAGTCTGGTGGCGGCATTGTGATGGTTGTTGGACTTCGCGCCTCTGGTTCTGGGTATGATCTGCTTCAGCGCATAGCGACTGGAGGATATTTTATCAATGCGTCTGCAACCACTGCGACATCTTCAATCGCTCAAGTTCATTACTTGATGAGCTTGATCTGTGCTGGCATCTGCATTCCTGAAGGCGACACATACGAGCCTGCGCCAGCATTGGATTATTCGGCGTTTCTGAATTTCGAGGTTGTGAGCGGTCAAGTGAACCTGCTTGGGCCGGGACTGCTCGACTATCTTCCGGGCAACGGGCTCTATGTTGAGATGGCATCTGGTTCACTTGGGTTGATCCGAACGACCGCGCCAATCTCAATCGTTGCCGGTCAGACTTATCGCATCAATTTTTCCGTTGCAGGCAACCAACGCGAATACATCGCGGGTCAAGGCGTCAAGATATTCGTTCGCGAAGTGGACGCTGGAACGACTGACTTGAACATCTTCGAGCAAGTCGTCTATCCAGAGTGGAATGACGATTTTCAGGCTTATGGACTTTCGTTCACGCCATTGTTCGACGCTTCTGTCAGGTTGAATTTTGAACAGCTTGGTACTGATGCAGCGCCATCAGCCGGAAACCTTCTCGACTTCATAAAGTTTGAGAACACATCAACGCTAACCACGATTCTGTTTGATGATTTCAGCGGCGAGAATTTGACCTACATCCCGCCGAGATGCGGAGAGAGTAGCGCAGTCCCAGCGATTGATGATCCGCCCGCGCCGGTTGCTTCAGCGCCGTTTGAATACGCTGGAGGAAGTATCACATCTGAGGACTACAATTATGTCATAACGTACGTCACGTCTAGCGGTGAGACTGCGAAGAGTGAGACGACGAATGTAGCTCCGTTTGATCCTCCTTCTGAGGCTGCAACAAGGCTGGTGTTTTCAACTCCGCCAGAGGGTGTGGTTCAGATACGCATTTGGCGCGATAAAGAAGTCAGCTTTGGAACGCCGACATTTTATCTTTTGGCTACCGTCGAGGCTGACGCTGGCTATTACGACGATTTTGAATCACACACAGTTTTTGCGCTGCGTTACGACAGCGGAACGACCGCTCCGACAGTCAACACAACTGCCGTCGCTGCTGGGGAGCTTGGGGAAGGTCTTTATTGCAACATCTACGATTGTGCTTCATCGCCTCCGGGCGCACAGTCGTCAGACTCAAGCCCGCTGCCAGACATTGAGAGCGGATTCAATCCGCCAGTGAGTTTCACCAGCACAAAAACGGTGTGTGCGACGTGTCCGACCGGCACTGAGGTTGTCACGACTGAGAACTTGATTCCAGTGATGACGAGCAATACGACGCCGAGTGGCGAGGCTGTTGCAAACGCAGAGTTTTCATCTGTTTCAACTCCGGCTTGGAAAGCATTTGACGGCGCTGACGATGGATTGTTTTGGACTCCGGGTAATTTTGCAACTGGATGGATTGGCTACAAGTTTCCAAGTCAGAAAACAGTAACCAGAATTGAAATCCAAGGTGGAGACATCAACACCAATCCTAAAGACTTCACATTCGAGGGGTCAAACGACAACGGCTCAAGCTGGGCTGTGATTGCCACATTCGCCGGACAGGTCTGGTTTCAAGACGAGCTTAAAAGCTATCCGATAGTAAATACAACAGCCTACTCGTTTTACAGAATCAACATTTCTTCGATTGATGGGCCTAGCAGCCTCAGAATTTGCGAGCTTAGGATGTTTGGTGGTGGTGTTTCTCAGGCTTGCTCAACCTCGACACAAACCAGTTTTGTCAGCCAACAGGACGCTGACAGGCTGGCGAATGACGCAGCTTTGGCAGCGGCACAAGCTCAACTGAGTTGTGTTCCATTCTGGCAAGCCACCGAAAGCGCGCAGGCTGTGTGTCCCGCTGGGACTTTTGGCGAGACATTCATCCGATCTGCGACACGCAAGAGCTATGTGAGTCTCGCCGATGCAGAGCAGCAGGCGCAAGCAGCCGCGCAAGCGTTGGCCGATGAAGCTCGTGACGCCGATTGCGTTGGCAGCAACAACGCGGAGCAGATGACCATTCCAGCCAACGGCAGAGCGTTGCCCTATCCGGGCGTCAAGCACGTCTCAGGTCTGACTGGCGTTATTACTAGCGTGACACTCTCGCTGTATCGCTTCAACCACGGCGATTACGGCGACGTGAATATCATGCTCGTGTCGCCTGAAGGCACGAAGCTTGTCGTGATGAGTGGCGCGATGAATGGCACGCTTGATACGACTAAGCGCAACATCACGTTTGATGATGCGGCTGGAAGCTTTATTCCTCAAGCCTCGCGCCCTGCCGGTGTTGACCACACGTTCAAGCCTCGTGCGTACGAGGTGACAACATTCCCGTCGCCTGCGCCAAGCAATCCGTCTGGAGATTTATATGACGGTGTTGGGCCTATTTACGCAGACGTTGGCATGGCTGCTTTTAACGGCGAAGACCCGAATGGAAGCTGGAGTCTTTGGATTTACGATGATCTGGCATTGAACTCCGGCTATCTCTTGGGAGGCTGGGATATAGCCATCACATCGGCCTAGTCGTATGGCACAAGCAAAATTCCAAACTGCGATACTGAAGCCGCTCGTCGGCGTGTTCGATTGCCGGTCGAGCATTGATGAGACGCCTGCTGGCGCTTTTCGATGGAAAGAAAACTTCTCAATCAACCCAGACGGAAAGCTATCGCGCGCACTTGGCTGGGTCAGGCCGTACGAGAATCCTTGTTACAATAATTGGGACTTCCACAATCAAGGCGTTGGCGTAGCTGCCGAGGATCGCGAGCCGGTGACGCTCCTGTTTCAAAGCACCGCGAACGACGGGACGCGAAGGCTATTCGGAGCGACAAAGACTCGCATCATCGTGATGGATGAATCTGCTGGTGAGTGGTCAGACATCGGCACAGGGCTTGGAAACGATGGCGAGGATTCACTGACGCAGCTTCGGTTCAACGCTTCCGAGCTACAAAACAAAGTGGTGTTCACAAACAATTTTGACGTTCCTCGCATTCATGCGCTTGGCACTGGAACGTCGGCTGCGATTGCTGACTTGGCTACGGCGTCAGAAGCGGCTGGGCCGATTACGAGGGCGCGACGAACGGTGTCTTGGCAAGGCGTGGTGTTCCTGTTGAACACTCGCGAGAGTACCGTGGATTATCCGTCGCGCATACGCTGGTCAGACTTGAACGATGCGACGAAGTGGGTTCCGGGAACAGCCGGAAGCTTGGCTGATTATCAGGACTTGGATTACGGCGAGGTCATCCTCAATGCAATGCCTCTGGCTGGATCGCTGTACGTGTTCACTGATCGCAGCATTTGGAAGTGTAACTTCACGGCAGACGTAAGCGACCCGAACGCTCCGGTTGCAACCTTGAACTGCATCCGGGTGTACACTGAACCAAAGAATCGCTCCAAGTGCCTTGCTTACGAAAACTCGCTCGTCTCGACGGGATTCTCGTTCTACTACATGGGCGCGGATGGCATCTACGAATACTCGCCATACCTCGCTGAACCTGATCGCGTCGAATGGCTTCATCGCTCTACCGCTGTCATCTACAAGAACGCAGCTACGCGGATTGACAAGCAGGCGTGTTTCTCGCCGGTCGCTGAATATGTGCCCGGCCCGAACGAGGATGAAACCGCTGGCTCTGGCGAGATTCATTTCTCTTGGCCGGTGTATGATCCGCTGGCGACTGAAGTTCCTGAAGAAGTCGCGTGCGAAGATTACGTGCCATTGCCTCAACCCATCGGAAGCGGCATCAACCGGCATACGCTCGTGGCGAACGTGAAGTTTAAGACGGCGGATTATCGCAACTACGGAAGCGTGGCGATGACGAATTTTACCTCGTCGCTGCTGGCTTCGTCTGGTTGCAATCGGCAATCGTTATTGTTCGCTGTGAATGGCTCTGATTTTTGCATCAAGCAGATGGATGCAGGAAGCGCACGAGTGATGTATGACGCAACATCCGATGCGTACGCTACGGTTGGATATTACAGCCGTGGGGTTGGCGTATTTCCATTTGAAAGATTTTCTGATGAAAAAGAAATCAAAGATTTTCTTGTCGGATTCGTCGCCGATGACTCAAACGACACGGCGGTATTGAGGCTAAAAGTTGGAACATCTGAAACGGCGATTGATCCTGTCGGAACAAACGGTAGGTGTCGCGTGCTTTGGCATCAGCTTACAAACCGCCCTATCAAATGCAGCTACACCAGAACTGCCGAAAAGTACGTCAGCGACAACATTCGCCCGATTGATAGTGTGATGTGGAACTTCCTCTATCGCGGGAAGTTTTTGTATTACGACATTTCCATTGCTGCTTCGGACAACTCTGCGCCAAAGACGGGATTGCTTTCGATGTCCAGATTTGAAGTCTCAGTTAAGCAAGTTGTGTCGAAATAGGCCGCCTGTTATTGGCCTGCTCTTTTCGTGTTGCCCAAACACAGTTCGACGGATCGTAATTTCCATTGTTGTTCTTGCGCTCAATGGTGTGTTTTGAAGTTGGCATCGCCCCCATGTCTGAAAAGAAGTTTTGAAATGAGTTCAGCCATCGCTCGCAAACTCGAATGCCACGCCCGCCATAATACCCATAGTTGGGATTATTTCTATTGGTGCATCTTTGCTTCATGCCACACCAGATGTTGTAGATGGCTGCTTCTTTTTCTCCGGCGCACGCTCCATGCTCTAGGCTTCCTTGGGACTGCGAAAGAGAGGTTTTGCAACCACAGCTAGGATGCTGCGATTTCTTCAACGTATGCCACGGACGCTCGATACGCGCACCGCAAGCGCATACGCAGTTCCAAACCGATTGTCCATGCCTGCTATGGCAGAACGATTCAACCGTTAGATACCCGAACACCATCCCCGCGAGTTCTTTTCTTTTTGGCATTGATAGACTCCATCTGCTTACGGCGACGCAGCCTGTCGGCTTTGGTTATTGTTTTCTTCACGCCCCTTGCAAGGCGTCCAAGTGCTTGTGCTGCTCTATTCATAATCAATGTCTATCATAAACCGCTTTATGTCAAATGCAATCACCGGCGCGTGTTCAATCAGTCGGCTGGAGGTTTCAGTGAAGCAGGCTTGATAATGCCAACTCGGTTGGTTGAATTAACTGTTAGAGCGCACACATTCATGGTTTGTATCTGGAGCGAAGCCTTCAAACGTTCGAGCGCAAGCGCGGCACTTCCAGCCTGGCGATCGCCTCACGTAGTAGTCGGTTTCGGTTTCCAGTATCACGCTCTCAAATTTCGTTGTGTCCACGCTGTGCGCTCTAACAAGGTCGCTGATGCGAACAGCCGCTTCGCTGGGCTGTTCGCGGCGTCGCCACAAATTCAAAATGCGCTTCCACATAGTTAGGTTGTCTCCGGCGGCTGTCGCATAGCTCCGGCGTTCGACGACTTGGCCTCAGTGTCTTTGAACGCGCAGTAAAACAAGGCCCATTCGGGAGTGTCTTTCAGGCGCAGTCCGCATCGTTGTTTTGACCTCCATCCACCGTGAGGCTCTGCCACGCCTTCTACGATTTTGACCAGTTGTTGCGCCGCCGCGTGTAGGGCTTCGTATTCATCGTGGATACGAAGCGCAGATGATATTCGGTTTGCGGTTTCTACGTTCATTTGGTCTTTCGGTGGCGGGCGTTCATTATGATCCGGCACGGGTCGCAGTAGTGTCGGCCTTCTGGGCATTCAGCTCCGCACTCAGGACACAGGCCGAGCAGTTTCCGAAGGGCATGGGTTTTGTTCTTCCCGCGCACTTTTGAGCGGGCCGCGTTTATTATGCGTTCGGCAGCATCTCGGACATTGAAGGCGTGCCGAAGTCTGCTTAGTTCGTCTTCTGTGAACATACGATTGAGTATTCCGGCACGGTGATGGTGTTCACTATTTTCTCGCTGCCTTTGGAGCTTTTCCACCATGCCACCTCGCCAGTTACGGTTTTCTTTACGGCATCCACTGACTTTACGATCATCTCGTATAGGATGCCGTCCTGACTTTCGATTGTGATTATGTCGTTTGTTTTCATACGTCGTCGTCGAACCAGTCACTTCAGCGAACCCGGCTTTCGCGTTTCAGTTGCAAGCAACCCGTCCGGTGAGCCGGGTCGCTGAGTTCCGGCGTTCACACTTCCCTCAATATCGGTTCACCCGTCTTTGATTCGATCAGGTCGCCGAGGTTCTCGCCGTAAAACTTCTCTGCTGCGTCCTTCTTGAATCCGTATTCCTTCATCACGAGTTCAATCACGGCGGTTTTGTTCACTGACAAACATTTCCAAAGTTCAGCTTCAGGAAGCCCAAGCCCCACGAGCTTGCCGCACGCTTCGGATGTTTTAATCCCCGGAATCTCGCTCGTAGTTCTGCCTGCGCCAAGTTTGAAGCCAAGTGGTCGTAGTTGATCCTCTGGCAACTGGCGTAGGTGTCCCGATGCGGCTTCAAGAATGTTTTTGATGATGCTGCTGCGTTGGTGGATGAACGCCCAATCTGCGGGCTGCAACATCGCTACACGAGCTTGAACATCTTTCTTCGTAGCGACTGCCGATGTCTGTGCGACGATGCTGGGTAGCATGGAGTAGGCGGCGGCTTCGGGGCACACACCGCGAGCGTTACAGTAGCGGCAAGCATCTCCGGGCGTTCGCGCTGCGTCTGGCTGCGACATGCGCTTACACACATCTCGAATCTCGTGCAAGTCGCGGTGAAGTTCTACGGTCGTGAAATCCGCCGTGTCCAGCTTGCGTCCGAATTTGTTCGGCGCGTTGTATGCCACGCGAATGTTTTCGCATCCGGTCAGACAGTAAAGCGCAACGGCCTGCATCCGTAGCTGCCACGAATCTACGGCGCGCGGCAAGTGAGGGGCGAACAAGCTCTTCACGTCAACTATCAGGGCGTGCGCGTTGTGTGGTGCTGATAGCCAATAGCGGTCAAGTTGCGCCGATGCGATGTTATCTCCTGCCGCGCTGGTGATCCAGAGACGGCGTTCACTCACGACGGCATCAACAACATCAATGTTGTTTTGAGAACCCCACTCGCTCAAAAGCTGCGACTCGCCTTCGACAACTTTCAGGTAGGTTTCGTATTGCTCGGTGGACAAGCTGCTTGGATTTCCGGTTTCGATGGCCTTATGGACTGCGTTTCCAAACTCGGTGTAGTCGTCGCCTTGCTCCAGCATTTCAGGTGGCAAAGCGTTGATAAGATTTCTGCGACCAAGACACGCGCGGTCGTCGGAGAAGGATGACGCGGAAGTTTTACCGGCGCGAATGTCGGCTATGGTGATTTGGCTGGTCACAACAACACTGCTCCTTGTGCTTCGCGAGCCTTCCACCAATCGCGAGTGTCGTTGGTGACGTATTGAAGGAAGCGGAGCTTATTTGCTGGAATTGAGTTGGTGTGCGCTTCAAAGGTGCTGCGGGCGTATTGCTCCCACTTATGTTTCATCATGGTCACGCTTGCAACTCTGTTAGATTCTTTTGTGAACCCAGCAGCATCGAGAGCCTTTATTGTGCGCGTGAAAGAGTCACCGCGCACATTGATTACTTCCGCCCACACATGCTCACACTTTTCGACCCTGATCGCGTCTGCCATGCTCTGCGAGAAGTGGAAATAATTCTCTTGCGGCAAGCTCGGACAAATCATCCCGAACGTCCTGAATCCATTGTCCTGCAACCAGTGAAGCGATTCGATGCGCTTTGATACGAGCGGCGTTCCTTCCTCGAACGCCGCCGCAAGCTTGTCGTCAAGCGTGCCGGTGCTGACACCGTAGATGATGCGCGATTTCGCGCGGTTGTGGATGTCCCAATCGGCCAAGGATTCCGCAATTCTCGGGAGTAGATTGGACTTGGAAAGCAACCGAATGTCCCACCACGTCTCCGACAATATCACCTTGCAAATCTCCACCGTCTCGCGGACAAGCTCCATGTTTGCAGCCACGTCAACCAGTGGCGACGAGTAGATGACCTGCTTCTTCATGCGAAACGACGGTTGTTTCGACATGATTTGCTTGCGAAGAATATCCACGGCGTTCTCGCGTCGAACGACGTGGCTCATGTGATCGCCAGTGACGCCATGAGACTCCAGCCAATCCCTGCGCTTCGTCTGCATCGAATCCACGTAACAAAAACTGCAACTGTACGCACACGCATCGCCTGCGGTGAACGTCATGCCGTCGCATAACAATTTCTTGTCAAAGTGGCTCTTGAAGTTGATTACGGTTTTGGCAGGCACGGTGAACACCGGCTTGCTATTCATTGTCTGTCGTGTTGGTGTTGTCATAATTTCACCGGCTTAACCTCGCCGTAAGGATTCGCGTTCCAATCAATCGTCACGGCTCCGACTTCTACGAATGAGTCGAGCCAGCAACGATGCGTGTCGCGGTGCGCAATAAGGAAGCGGGCGAGCATTGCGGTGATTGCGTTGTGTTTTGAGTAGGCTGAATCACGCTCCCGGATCGCTGGATGAACCGGCTCGCCAATCACGGCAACGGCTTCGCTTGAATCATCTCCAAGCTCTCGCAGTCGAAGCTCCTGAGCATTCATTATGCGCTTGGCGGTTTCGAGTTGCTTCGCCATTGCAATCGCGGCCTTCACGCGCTCTGTAATAGTTCCTGCGCTGTCGCTTTCAATGTCTGGCTTTATGTCCAGTGTGATGTCTGAAATCTCGGCGATGACTTCGGCATCCGACTTGTCTGTGTCGTTGTGTTCTGTGCGTAGGTTGGAATCCAAAAACTTCTTGGCCTCAAGATAGACCTCCACCATCGGATTCTTGTCGCACGACATGATGTGGTTGGTGATGGCTTCCTTGCCTTCTTCTGTCGTCAGATTGAACGCCGAGTTGCAATAGATGCAGCGAGCGGATGAGTCGAGCGACGTTCTGATGATCTGCTCAATCGTTTCCTCGCGGTTCAGTGCGCCGTCGCGTGAAAGCTCAGTCCAGCGACGGTTTATTTCAGCGGCTATTTCGTGTGTGGTTGGCATAGGTTATTTATTTTCCTTCAGTCGTGAGATGGCTTTTTGAAGGCTGGCAATCTTTTTGTCCTGACGCTCTATTGTCTCTTTCAGAAGCATTATTTTCTCTTTTGATTTTTCATCAATGGCGTCAATGGCTTTGATTTCGATTAGGGTGTTTTTCTCGCCGTCGTTCACGATTAAAAGCATCCCAACTTTGAAAAAACCGACGATGTAGTGTTTGAGTTGAAGTGAATAATCACTGCAATCAACTGGCGAAAAAGTTTCGATGAGGGATTCCATCGCCGCGTTTGCGATGCGACCATTCTCTCTGCAATGTTTCAATCCGCCGATTGTTGTCGCGCCAACGATTGACACTTTGCCGATGCCGGATACCAATGTTTTCGCCGTGTTTTTTACCAGTTCACATTGCTCTCCCGTTGATTCCTTAACTCCATCGTCTGTGAAATTGATCCTCGTCAGGTTGCCGGTTATTTTGAAGAATTTTAGCCAGATGGAATGCGATTGGCTGTTTTCCGCGACGGCTTTGAATTTTGTAAATACCTCATGTGTTGCCGCTGATAGTCTGGCTGATTGCTTTGCGCTGTTTTTATTTGCCGCCTCTGTTCTGGAAAAGTGTTCGGACTCTTTTTTGAAAGCTGCGGCCATGTCTTTCATTTCAGCCCGCAACGCATCAATCTGCGCGTCCCTCTCAGAGACAAGCGACTCCATGCTTACAACCCTGCTCTTTGCAGCCGGAACAAACTCAGCCATCGTGTCATAGACGGCTGCGTCTTCGCACATGGCTGCGACAGACTCCGCCACCCTTCCAATGTAACCCTCGTAAAATTTCTTCTTCGCAGCATCTTGAATCACGTCGGGGTGAAGTGCTGTTCGCAATGCTTTCTCGTAAAGCTTCAGGAAGATGTTTCGTCGCTCGCTAGGTATTGTCCTTAGCAACCATCCATCTATTCCAAGAAGATGCGCTGAAACATCGTCGTTTGACGCTATTATTGTTTCGATGGATTTCATTTCAGCATTTCTACTGCGCCTGAAACCGTCGCGCACTGCTTGTCAATTACGGATCGTGCTGCTTTCATTAAAATTCTTCTGGCTTGATGCGTGGTCTTTCCATCTGCCTCGCAATCTGCCATTATCGCCATCGCTTCCGCTTCGCTGATCCCAGCTTCCGATAGCAGAAAGCAATCTGCGAATGAGAATCCGCAATAGGTCGAGAGCGATTCCCGCGAGTCGTCTATCTCGCCCATCTCTGCTACGAATCTTTGAAGTGCGTTTTTATTGCTGCCGATGTAGTTGAGCCGGTTTCCGTAGCTTGAAGTTTTAAGAGCGGAAACAAACCAATGCGATTTTGTCGTCTGTCCGCGTCCTGCGTTGTCGGGACTATAAACCGCCGACACTATCATCAAACTTAGCGCGCGGCTTATACCTGATTCGGCTAATATGTCAGCCATCTCGCTCGCTTTATCTCCAAGGCCGGGATTCGCCTTTAGAATCTGGCTGTGCAGTTTCTTTTGAAGGTCGCTCGCTTGCTTAGTTAATCCAAGGCTGGAGCTTATCGTGTCGTGTGTCGTGTTGGTTGTCATAGCGGTTAGTTAATGGCTGCTGAGATGCCAGCCGTTGCAGTTTGGACATGGATAAGCGCGAAGGTTTTCAACGCGCCTCCTGCCGCGCATGATGCGGTTGATCTGAGAGATGGCAGCTTTCTTGTCGTCGTAGCGAAGCTTGCCACCGCACATTTTGTCGAGGTTTCGGCTCATTCAAAAATCCAATCATGTTCCTTGTTCATCGTCTCAATCAAGTTTGCTGCCGCTTGCTCTGGCGTGTCTCCTAAAGCTCCCTTGTCGCCAATCTCAGAGGCGCAACGACCTACGGAACACCAAGCGACATATCTGCCTGCGCCGTCAGCTTCGGCGACGAGCGGGTTGTTGCAAGAGGGGCAAAGGTGGGTTGGGAGGCGGGTTGTCATGCCGGTAAAAGTTTCAGTGCCTTATCCAGTGCGCTCGCGAGCGCAAGCTTGTCGTCAGGCGTATCGCAATACTCCATCAGAAGCGGAATACCAGACTCAATGGAGTCCATCGCCTCCGCGCGTGTCGCTGGCCTTCCTTCGCGCCACCACGATACGGCGTGCGGTTCTCCAACATCGAACAAGACTCCACCGTTGCCGTCCGAGTGAGGCGTGAACTTGCGAGTCTCCCAGCAAAGCATCACTCCGGGGTTACGCTTAATCATCACGCCAGACACATTTTCGTCGAGTGCCTTGGTTGTTTCATCCTCACGCCGCACCATGTTTGGCTTCGCGAGAAACGGACAACCCTTCAGCGACCACTCCGCGCAATCTGGATGCGATGGCGGCTCGGCTGAGTTGCGGTTCACGGCGCACATGGGGCCGACGACGAAAGACTTGCGACTGCCAAGATTTTCACCACATACCCAGCACAGGCCATGTCTGACACATGCGACGAGTTTGGCGGGATCGGCAACCCGGAAGTCTGGTTGCCCGTCTATCCACGCGACGAAGAACGGCACTGGATAACCGCGCTGGTCAACCGGAAGCTTGGCGAGTCGCTTGGTGAGTTCGGGAAGGTCGCCGCGTAGCTTCCCGCTGATGTATTGAAATGGGCATCCCATAAAGTCGTGTTGTGTTGGTGCTGTCTCTCCAAGCTGTCACGTCTGCATCTTCTCTTTCTACAACCGCAAAGGTCGTCACCTACGGTCGAAAGTTACCCGGACGTTCGGATCAGTTCTTTAGGCCACTCCAGCCAACTCTTTGACGGATTGGCAGATTGTCTTACCGTTCGCGGCTGGCGTGTTCCAACCCTTCGCCACGGCGACGAGCTTCATGGATGACATATCGCTCAACTTTTGACCAGCCTTGGCAAGCGGCGGCTTCGTGCTGCGAAGGTAGGCCATGATTTGATCCTCGTTCACGCCGTCGCGGGTGGCAAACGTGGTGATGAAGGTCGTTGCCTCAATCGCGTCCTTGGGGTCAACGACGGTTGCGGGAGACGGTTCTGGGGCTGTTCCATCGCCTTCCTGACCCTCTGGGGCTTGCTCTGGCGTAGGAGTGGCGACGGTTTCCGGGGCTGTCTCCACCGCTTTTTCGGCTTCCGGCTCGCTGGCGGGCTGCGTAGCGACGGCGGCAACGGGTTTTGGAGCTTCTGCCGGTGCGGGGGCTGGTGCTGGCGTGGCTGCGGGCTTCATGGGGACGACATTAACCGGAGCGGGTGCGCTGGATGATGGCTTAGGAGTCGGGGTTGTGCCAGTTGCGCCCGACTGGATGGCTGGAAAGGCTTCCTCAATCGAAATGTCGCCATCTGCCATTGAGGTTTTAAGGCCAGTAAGCGTCATCAACTGATTTTCTCCGACTTCATCCCATCCGTTCACATCCAAAGCGGCGAACATGCGCGATTCGTCAATCTTGAGTTGGGTAATCCACGCCCTGACCTTCTTCCGGCGTTCCTCAATAGACAACCCCTGACCGGCAGCAACTTTCTTTGCCGCGTCAAGGACAGGTTTGCAGAGGGCGCGCGGGACAACTTTGAAAATCGCGTCCCTGTAAGCCTTGGCAAGACAGACCTTCGCAACCAAAGCGCGCTGACGCTCGCTATACGGGGTGCCGTCTTTTTTGACGGTCGCCTCGACGCATTCGCTTTTGCCAGCGTAATTGGTTTCGAGGTCGTGACAGACGCCTTCGCAGCGCACGAAACGCTCAGTCTGTTCGATAATGCGTGAAGCAGCGCGGATGTTCCCGTACGAGGCGGCAACGATTTCAGCGAGGCGGATACTCGCGCCTTCGGCGAACTTCTCCACCCACTTGCCTTGTGCGTTTTGCTCCTTGCCGACTGGACGACAATAGATGCACGTCTCCGCAGTTTCGGCGTCCAGACAGGCCATGCTCATTGATCGCTGGCGGAACTGCTGTAATGATCGCGGATATTTGTGGGCGGTGGCAACCTGCACGTCAATTTGTGCGCGTTCGAGAGCTTCAATCTGGCTCGGCTGAAGAACTTCAAGGCTGTCATTGTTAATCGGTATCGGTGTCTGGCTTTGGGGCATGTTCATATTTATTCGGCTGTTATCTGCGTTTGTTGCAACAATCGTTGCTCGCGTTGTTTTTTCCTCAACTCCTTCATGGACTTGGAAATCTTTTCCCGAACGGCGGTGGGCTGCAAATTACCCTTGTGTGATTCAGAGAGTCTTCTCTTATGCGTCTCCGAGAAAATTACACCGCTCTTCGCCGCCGACATTTTCACCAGTGTCCCCGCGCTGCGTTTTTGGCCTCGCATTTTAAGTGCTGCTGAATCACGAATTGATTTCGGTCGCAGTCGAAGTGACTCTGAAATTTTTGCCTTGGACTCTGGCGACATGTTCCGGCTTGAAATTGAAAGTTTCGCTCTGGTTTCTAAAGATACGATTCTGCGTTTTGCGGCTGCGCTTTGCTTTGCCCTTGTTTCTGCCGATGCTTTCTTTCCGCTGTTTCCACCGCTATCAAGGTTCGTCAGGCTGCAACCGATTTCGCCAAGCACTTTAATCCAAAGCCGCTCACACTGCTGCCAATACAATTCTTGCGGATCGTAAATTGTCTCCAGAATTTTCATCGTCGGCTTCAACCCCTCTTTTTTAAGAGACTGAATCCATCTAGCCACATGCGTTGACCCGGAGTTGCTCATGTGACTTCTAAGCCTGCGCTTTGGATTGTCAGTCTTGCCAACGTATCTAATTTGCTGGCTGCGCGGGTCAGATAAAGTGTAAATGAAAAATTTCATTTCTTCAACGCAAGCTTGTCGTCCACGTCCACTACTGGACGCCCGCCAAGTTTTCCATTCGCTCGTGACGCCTTCGCCTTCTTGCGGCTCTTCACTTGTCCGGCCTTCACTTTGTCTGCGTGACTGCCGCGCTTCCCTCCAATGCTGCCGATGTCTGCCATGTAGCTGCTGACTATCGGGTGAATGTTTTTTTGTGCCATACGAGTTTCGATTAGTAACCTATCAGTCGGTTTGTTTGGTTGCAAGGATTATTTTTCAGAAACGATTTCCTTCCGTGATTTGCTGGGTGCTTTCTTGTCGAACAGGGATTCAAAGAGCAACACGCCGATGTGGTCGAGTACAATCTTGCCGTCGTTGTGAAGGCAATCAATGAAGTAGGGTCGCATAATTTCAGCTTCGGTGTTCTTGTTGAACACGGCGAACTTCTGATGCGTGCGCTCCGGTAGTTTGCAATGTTCGGGGTTTCCATGTGCAAAGAACGTGCGACAACCTATGGGGCGATTGGCATACGCGAGGCACAAGCCGGTTTCCGGTGACAACATCGGACACGTTATCGCCAGCTTGCGGTATGCCATTGCATCCATCAGAACCTCGGTTCGGCGCACTGTTGCGGTTGATTGCATCCATTCGATGACGCGCAACTTCAAGGCTTCAATCTGATCCTGTGGCAACATCGCGAGCATGGCAGCGACTTCGTTCACGTCGCAATACGCTGGCTCTTGGCAGCAGGCATTACAGCCATGAGCGCAACACGGTTGAACGGCGTTCGGTTGCGCGAGTGTCGCGGCAATGAACATATCCAGTGAAGCGTTAAGGTTGGTTGTGGTCATTTGGAAATTGGAATATCCGCGATGCGCCTTCTGGAATCTTGGTTGCGGTTATTGTTTGGGTTGTGCTGGTTGTTGGCGCGGCTGGCTTTTGAGTCCAGAGTTGCGCGTTATACTTGGCTGGAATACGCATCAACATCCATTCAGCAAGTCCTCTGGCTTCCGCTGTGTGCCGCTGGTGCTTCGCTGCTCTAAGCCTGCGCTTGGTGCTGCGTGGTGCGTGCAACTTTGAATCCACCGCCACACCTGTAATCATCCTGCGTCCTGCGCCAGCCCATTGAACTTTTGTCTTGCTGGTGTTCACCTTGAATCCGTGTCGCTCGACAATGCGCGGAACGACGGCCATCAGAAACTTCACCGCATCGAATGTGTTGGATGAAAAAGTCAGGTCGTCCGCGTATCTGGTGTACGCAACCACTGAATCAAAGCCGCCCTCAATCAAAGAGAATCGTCGCTCTGGTTGGCTCTTGTGATTCTGCGGCAATAACTCGCAGATTTCTTTGTCCATCCGACATGCTGCGATGTTGGCTAGTGCTGGCGATGTCGGCAAACCCTGCCTCGCCGCTCCGTCTGGAAAGCATTCTGGAAAGCGTATCGTCTCCGGCACCATGTTAGGCGTCACGCTGTCGAAGAAGTCTTTCAAGTCCATCGTGAGCGTGTATTGAAAATTCAAATGCTGGAGCGCATTGGTTGTGGGTGAGTGTGCTGCGTGAAATCCATGTTGCACTCCACCTCCAACGATGTTCACGCCATCAGCGACGGGTTTGATCTTCTGAAGGCGTTCATTCAATACCCTGCGCTCTGGAGCGTTCGGAACGTATATCGTCCGAAACTCGCCTTTGCGTTTTGGTATTTTGATTATCGTCATACTTAATTCAAATTGGTGCCAGCCGAGGACTTGAACCTCTAAGCAACGCCACAGTTCAATTAGATTTCAGTGTTCGCGGTTATAGCCTGAAACGGTGACAGACCGCCTCATTGACTTTCCATCGGCATTACGTACGGCCGACGTTTATACTACTTGCGTTCCTCTAATCTCCCCTGTTGAGCCAGCTAAAAAATAATCTGCCGATTCCGACATTTACCTTTCCTAGAAAGGTAAATGACCCAAGTAACGGTTCTACGAGCATTGCCTTTGCAGACGAAACATCTGCGACGATGCGGCTCGCAGTACGCCAGTTGTTCTGATCCTCACCACGTCTGTCACGTCGCGGCAGTCTTTGGGACAACCCGCATCCAAAGCGAATCGGCAGAAAAATCATAGGTTCAAAGTTCCAGATTCAGGATTCACAACCGCAAGCCATTTGGCTTCGCGCCGAATATCAAACCCGTCGCGTAATATGACTGACTGGATCGCTGGCCGTCCGTCGTATGCTGCGTATCCCTCTGGTAACGGTTGCTCTGGTAGATTCCACGCAACCATGAATCCGTCTTTGTACAATTCGTCAATCACGCCCTGCGTATCTTCTGGCACAGAACACCACGCGCGTTTCGTTCTCACCCTTTGACCGACTTTGACTTCAGATTCTTTCATAAAAATTGCGAACAACACGGCTGCGAAAAACAATTAAATAATTACAAGGGTTTTACTCAGTATCCTCGGCGGATGCGGAGTACAAAGCCGCGGAATTATTTAATTGTTTTGACTGTCACTATAACAGCTTCATCGGTTTTGATGGCGAAACGCGCATCGCCTCGACTGTTTCCAAAGCCAGACGTGTTGCCCGCGAAATCATTTCTCAAACTTTCTCTGAACCGCACCACTGATCCCGGTGTCTTCTTTGACGAATCGCGTTTGGAATCCAATCGGAAAGCGCGCCTCTGGATTTGGGATGCACCAAACATGGTATTGGTTCGCAGAGTCCACGCGCCTAGACTCTGCCGGGTAAAGCTCCACGCCTTCACACTCCGGGCCGACGATCTGGTTCTTAATCTCTTGAAGGTCGCGCCAGTCATGCACCGGCTGTTTATCAATGCGCTTGATGGACAGGTGAAGCAAGTCGGGCATCACTTCTGTTCCTCGCACAAGCCTGACGTTGACTTGGTATTTGTTATTGAGAAAAACCCGCTCACTCTTAACCATCTCGTGTAGGTATTCGGTGATAGCCTTACGCGCCTGCGCTTCGTCCTGCGTGTTTAACACAAGCTCCATGACGCTAGGCTCGCGGCGTTTCCACATCTCAACGAGGTCTGGAAGTGAACGAAGTATCTGATCTTCTGGAATTGTTGCTGGCTCTAGCTTGGTCATGGTTTTGATTTCAGTTGTGCGATTGCCATTTGTAACCCGACAAACATTCCGATTGCGTGAACGCTGGGGACAACGCCCATATCTGAAATGCTGGATGCT
>ERZ869921.131-NODE-131-length-45023-cov-5.668764_pt1 | contig 45023 bp, 64 predicted proteins | sample MGYA00579310_ERZ869921 | MGnify/ENA primary metagenome ERZ869921 (study PRJEB32216, sample SAMN09231816) | wastewater metagenome | place: USA: Maryland | collected 2016-06-21 | study: EMG produced TPA metagenomics assembly of the PRJNA472060 data set (Reclaimed...
AAGGTCAGGGTGTTGCGATAATGCTCCGCAATCTCCTTCCGCCCAGCAAAATACAACCCCCAGCCATAAGCCTGAGCGCCTTCGCCAGTGCCAATCTTGTCCAGCGAGAACTTGTCGAAGATATGCGGTGAGCCGTGGAATGCAGACTGATACAATATCCGTGCATCATTAGGGTCGAACGTGCCGACATTCTCAATCGACTTGACTTGTTCAGGCGCAAACACCCCATAAGTAACATCGCCTTGCTCACCATAGGTTGCGCTTTCACGCATCTGGACACCATCAAAACCAAGGAGCGAGAACATTTCCTCAATCGCGGCAGCGCCATCAGCGCCGAATAGTGAGCGGGATTCGTTCCAGAAGTCGTGCCGACCATAGGAAGGGCCGCCTTCTTCACGGCGACCAGCATCACGAATTGTTTGAAGAAGCTCCTTCCCCTTCTCAATATCAATCTCTTGCCCGCTGGCGTTAGCCTGTTCTAGCGCTTCGTTGAAGAACGATCCTACGCTTACTGTCTTTGGCAAGGCGTCAGCATCGAACACCCGCTCTGCTTTCATGTAGATAGGCAGAATATTGCGGTCATTTGTTCCGCGCATATCAGACCGCATGTATGCATATTCACGCGCCAGCATGACATCTTTAGCACCCCAAGCCATACCCTTGAAGGCGTCGATATTGCCCGTTGTCCCATGATACACAACCAGCGGACGCCCTTCAGCATCAACGACTTTAGAATCTGCAAACCAGTTCCAAAAGTTCCGCAGCCCCTCTTCAGTCTGCGCTAATGGCTGGCCATTGCTGTTTTGCGTAGGACGTTCAACACCATCAATCGTGATAGTCGCCTGAGTATAGCCACCCAACTGTGCATCCTGAGCCTGCATGATAGCAGCGCGCATTTCATCCCGCGTCATATTGGAGGTATCAAAGCCTGCCTGCCCTAAATACTCGTCCAGTTGCATCGCAAGTTGCTGCACATCATCAACGATACGTTCCTGCGCATAACGGGGGACGCCGCGCAGTTCTTCGCCTATCGCCTCCAGCAATACATTGGCGTCGACCAGTTCCGTACTGCCATCCAGTTCAGGGAAATACCCCGCCTCAATCGCAGACACCAAAACACGGTCAGGCTGATAATTGCTATCAGACACGCCGAGCATATTGCCTTGACCCTTAGTGCTCGACTTCAGGGCTTTCTTCTTGAATTTGCCGACATGCCATTTGTCCAGACCCATCGACTTCAAATCACCGCCATCATCGGTAACGCCGCCACGCTCAGCGATCCACTCAATCAGAGACTTACCCGTTTGCTCTTTCGGGTTTTTCATCGTGAAGTAGGAGTTGATAACAAGATCAAGATTATCCGCATTGCGCGCCGCAGCCAAGCCTTCAGGCAATACGTTGTTGACAGTCACGTCAAACTCATTGCCGGTCAGTTGCTTGCCCAAGCGTTCCGCGCGCGTTGCGTAGCGCTGGACAAGAAGGTCAGCCTGTACCTTCGCGGTCGAAGGTGTAAAGCCTGCGTTCTGTAACTTCTGGTTTATCGATGTCGCCAGTTTCTCGATAGGCTCCAGCTTCTTTGCTGTTGCCTGCTCCTGCTCCACCATCGACTTTTCAAGTTCGTCCATAACGTCAGCCATGGCTTCATCGAAAGTTTGCGCTTCACGACGCGACACACCACCAGCAGACAGGCGAACATCATCCTTTAAGGTTGCCCATGCCGGTTGCAGCGCCACAGCCGCCTCCTCGATAGGCATAAGCACGTCACCGCCCGTAGCAGCGGCTTCCTCAATTTGGTCAAGCCACGACGACAAAGGCCCATCAGGGTCATAGGAATCGGACTGCATATAGGATTGCAGCGCCTCACCCGATACATAGACGTTTGACGCCCCGTTCTCTTCGGCCATGCCCTTCAGCATTTCCTTGAACGCATCAGGGTCGCGCTCACGCAGTTTTGACTTCTCTGCCGCCTTCATTACATTATCTAAGAATAGCGCCTCTTTCTTCGCGTTGCCGCTTTGCAGCAGTTTGGAAACGACAGGAGCCACGGCTTCAATAATGCGCGGCGTTTCAATCGCGGTGCGGACGGGTGCGGCCATGCCTGCCCCGCCAACAGCACCAGCAAAGCCACGGTCCACAGCCTCGGCAGGATTGAACGCAACATCAGTGCCTAGTGTTTCACCGCCATATTCGATTATCTCTTGGGCAAATTCAGTGCCAGACTCGATAGCCGTTGCCTTGCCAATACGCTTGAGGACGGTATCCGCACCGGGCAATATCAATCGTTCAACACCAAGGCGGTCCAGATAACCACTCAGGAGCGCAGCAGGGGACGCTAGAGCAACATCACCCATCGTCGCTTCACCACGCCCACTATTCTTTGCGCGCTCTTGTCCTATCTCGCCAGAGCGTCCAGCGGTATAAATGGGCAGGGAAGCCACAGCCAACACCATGTCAGGAATAGACGCGGCACCCTGTTGCCGAATGAACGTGGCGATGTTACCGACAGTCGGATTCTTCTTTACCGATGACCAGTCAACTTCATTGCGGATGGCAGATGCTTGGATAACCTCATTCAGTTCCGCACGTTGTTTGAATTTCTCGCGGCGTACCGGAGCAGACGCCTTGGCCGTTGCCGACTTTTGCGCATCAGGTGTCAGGCTTTCAAAGAAATCATCAGTTGCAACAGCGAAGCGGTCAAAGCCACCCTGTAACCCGCGAACGCGCCGAGTGATAAAGTCACCCGATTGTTCCAACCAACCACCATCCTGAAGAAAGTCATCCTGAAGTTCCTTGAATGCCTTGCCAAACTTCCCAAGAGATAAACTATCATCCGCCGCCGCCGCCGCGCCGCGCTGGTCGTTGATTGCCCACTTGCCAATTGCAGGGTATTGTTGAGCCACCGACATAAAGCGGTCGTTTGTTATTGCTTTTTCATAGGCATCAATGCGGTCTTCAACCAACACTGGAGGCTCGCCAGTTACGCGGCTGATTTTGTTGACGCGGGCAATGGTATCAGGTGACGCGGAGAGGAATAATCCTTCCCGTATCTCACGATTGCGCTCTTTTGCGAGTTCATCAGCCAGCGGGTCAACCGTTACCGGCTTATTTGCCTTGCGCTTGGCATACAGGTCATCGTAATAATCGAGGCTTGGAAGTGGCAAGGGATACTCCTTTACCACAGACTAGGAGGTTGAATGATGGGCTTGAATCGCGCCCTTCCATTGGCACTGCTCGCACTTGCGGGATGCGCTACATCGGAAAAAAACATATACGGCGGAGCATTTGGACAGGACGTGGTGGGAAATGCTGTCAGCGTGATTGTGTCGAATGTCTGGAATGAGATGGACGCCCTGCCATTGGCAGAAAAGCACTGCCAGACTTACAGCAAGTCAGCGCGGCTTAATCGCTTTCAGGATAACAAGGCGTCGTTTGACTGCCTTTAGTCACCACATATTCTTGTCGTTACCCATGCGGAACGCCTTGACAATCTGCGCCTCAGTCGGAGTGTCATTGCCCGATAGAATTTTAGCATACTCGACAACCTTATCTCGAACGCGCGGTGGGATATTATCGGCTTGCAGCTTGTAACGCGGCAACACGCCTTCGCCGTCATAGAACGTACCGCGCTGAATCGTCTTAAACTCCCGCGTGGCTTTGCGATATGCCGCCATGTAATCGTCTTCAGACGGAGCATTTTTGTTGGACTTGTAAGATTCCGTCAAATACGAATCCATCATATCAACGACAGCTACAAAATCATCACCCTCTAACTTGTTGCTGCCCATTTTTTCAGCCCAAGAAATAGCACTACTGATACCGCCGCGAATATTAAAGGCAGCGGGTTTCTTGTTCCGTATTTCAGCCTGCTTCATTACAAGCGTATCAAACTCAGCGCGTGACATTTCGCCCATATATTGAGCCAATGGCAATTCAGCAAAACGCTCCTCGCCGGTCTTGCCCTCTTCATCTTTTTCTTGACTTACTCGGAGCAGATTTAGTTCGCGTTGGCGCACCCCATTAGGAGCAACCTCTTTGGGTGCGGCATTGCGTTCGGCAACGCCCTGATAACGAGCAATATCTTGCGGTGACATGCGGTCACGAATGGAAGCGGGAATCTGCGATACGTCAGTAAACGCGGCACCTTTTCCTAAAACGAAGTCGCTTGCTTCGCGGTCAGCGATAGCTTCCGTGCGTTCTGCCATGCTATCGGCGCGTTGCGTTTCCCTGTCAGCAGCGGTCTTTGCGCGTTCTGTCCGTTCATAACTCCAGCCATCACGCGAGGCGATGCGGTCGATATTCTCGTAAATGGCAGTCTTGTCAGCGCGTGGAGGTGTAGTAGGCGCACCACCGCCAACCTTGCTGCGAATAACAGCCAGTGCCTCACCAACCGTTTTACCGCCGCCAAAATAAGTAGGATTCTGCGATACGATTTTAGACGATAGATAGCCGCTCACCTTTTCATTCGGGTCAGCCTTCAACAACTTAGGCCCATCACCAGCGCCTAGAACGTGCATGATATAAAGATTGCCATTATCGACGGCCTGCCCGTTATCACGAAGCACAGCACTATTCTTGACAATCAGCCGGTCCATCAACCGTTCCTGCACCGCAGGGTCAAAGCGTTTCGTTGCCCAAGCATTGTCAGCATCACCGCCGTAAACTTCTTTCCAAAGCCCTTTGAACGTGCCTTCGATAAACTGATAGCGCCCAGATGCAGACGAACCCAATGCGTTCTTGGCGTTATCATTGCCGCCGCTTTCAGGCCCACGTATTGCCGCTTTAATGTCCGTAGTGGCTGGCTTGACGCCAGTGCCTACAGCCTCAGGGCTTGGGGCCGCAGTCATGCCCAAGGCTTCCTGATAGTCGATAAATGCCTGCCTGTTTTGCAGCGGCTTCATCAGGTCACTACGAATACGCAGTTCATCACTGTGCATCAACTCGCCAGAATTGGCCTCCAGATAAGCCTCAGCCGCGTCTATGTCGTCAGCAACCATGAAATTGTCGATAACCGCCTTGTGGATACCCGAAGAGAATTTATCGCGCTCCAGTTTGATTGTAGCTTCGTTCCAGCCTTCTTCAGCAGCAAGGTCATCCAGCGCAGCGAGGCCGGTTGCCTTGTGCTGCTCCAACAGGTCGGGGCTATCCCAGTTTGCAACGGCCATTTCAGCAGCCATGATACGTTGGTCACCAAGCGTTTTCTTGCGCTCGGCTTTCAACTGGCGGGTAGCATGTTCACCAACCTTGATACTGTCAGCAGCATAATAACCAGAGACACGTTCTTCCAACATCAACTTCATGCGTGGCGTTGTTGCCTTGCCGAATATTTCATCGCGTATCTTTGCAAGTTCTGCATCAGTCTGCGTACGTGCACCGACTGCATTCAAACCTTCTTGCTGTTCAAACTGCGACCTAATCTGCGCCGCGCGCGTTTGATATTCCAGCGTCAGCTTGCGGCTTACCGTATCGTCAAACTGTTCATCAATCTTGTCCTGCATGACGGCAAAGTCATTCAGCGACTTGCCGAAGTTCGCTAGACCGTCACCGATTGAACCGGGATCACGCGCAGCTTGAAACCGTGCGCCAGTTGTGGAAGCAGGCGCAACGCGGTTAGGTTCGTACGTAGGCACACGAGGCATTAAGCAGGCCCCATGCGCGCGCCGTAGACCGACTGGAATGAATTAGCCGAAGGCATCTTAGGCGGCTTCAATTTGCTATACTGACTTGCCCCTGAAAGCGCCGTGCCAGCCATATCAAATGCGCCATTCACCAAAGCATTAGTAGCCGCAACACGCGAAGAGTTTGCATCAGCGCGGAAATTGGAGGCGTTAATCTCGAACCCGCGCGTTCTTTGTGAGCCTTGCTGATATATCCGGTTGACGTCTTCGCGCGCCAGCATGTCGGTATCTTGTGCCACGTCGACAGGTGAGCCGAAGTCCAGAGATATACCATTGGCCGCAGCCGTTACCCGTTGCTGGCCTTTAAGCGCGGCAGTACGGCGATAATGCTCTAACGCAGCAGTGCGGGTATTTTCAATCTCGGTGCGGGCGGCTTCGTTTTCCAGAGCAGCATTGCGGTCAGCAATCTTCGCCTGATACTTTGCCTGCTTGTTCGCCTGCAAAGCCTGCATACCTTGACCCGCAGCGGTTACTACGGTTGCGGCGACGGCAATCGAAATTGGATCGCACACGTTATTGCACCCCTGCTAACTCGAAGCGGCGGAAGGCGATTCCTTTGTGATACTGCAAATCGTCGTGCACCACGAACCCCCATTTACCCAACAGACGGATTGCCTTGAAATTATCCGCAGACACTAGATTAGCCGCGCGTGGGCTTGAATCGCGTATGATCGACACAAATGCAGGCCCCCATAGTAACAATGCCTTGCCGTGTTTATAGACTTCATCGGTTCCCAAGAACCAAGGAACGCCCGTTCCCGTCAGTGCCGAGTTGACCACCAGCCCAAACATTGCTTCAGGCTTGCCGTCGACCAGTGCCGTCCAGACTTTCGTGGAATTGAACAGCCCTTCGCGCAATGCCATTTTAGGGCTATGCCCCATCGCCTCACACTCAATCCGGTCAATGTCGCGCATACGCCGTGCAATCCGGCCTATGTGGCTAGGACGTGCCAATACTACATCAACCCGCATCAGGTCGCTACCCGCCAATTAAGACCCCACCACAGGTTCCATGAACACGCCAAGCAGCGTGAAAGGTAAAGGCGAAGTCTGCCGGACATGGACAGATGCCTCCCCTGAAACGACATTCGCACTGTCTACTAGATAATCGCCCGTCATAAGATCATCAGGCGTACCCCATGCTTCGTCCGTTCTCGACTTCACAAGATAGAGATTGTTCTCATCAACCCCACAAAACACAGAGCGACTTTCGTGCAGAGACAAGGTTATCTGCCCTGTCTGTTGCTTGCGGCCCACGTTGAACCCTTCACCCTGCGCATTGAAGCGGACTGGCAATGTCGTGACATCGACCTGATACGGGATACCGAAAGAAACAACCGAACCCGTGCCGACATTCTCAGGCAAAGTCACACTGCCATCTGTCACCGTCAGATCATGAACAGCCACGCCATCGACAATACCAACAACATCGGTACGCCCTTCCAGATGCCAAAGGCCACTAAACTCAGAGCGAGGAGTTTCAAAGGTTGCCGATACTGCGCAATCCATAAAGCACGTTTCGGTAATATCATCCCAGCGATGCGATACCATGCGCTCCATGAACGTGCGAGGAACCCCTTCAAGTTCACGCTCGACAATCATGTAGACGCGATCCTCGCCGCCTTCCGTAATGCAGCAGACAGACTTCACCAGCCCGTCAGTCTCGCATAGCGTCCAGCCCCATACGTTCTGCTCCTGCTCCCATGTAAAGCAAAGCAGTTTGCCGTCACTACGCGCAGCCCATATCAGCGACCTAGGCTCCTGCGAATAGCACCAGGACACAATATCAAAGCCGTCCAGAAAATGTGGAGAGTAGATCGAAACATCGCTCGACTTCAGCCCGTCAAACTCAAAGCTGTAACCGATTGTCCGCACACTATCGCCGGTAGACGGAGAGTAGAAGACCACGTTGTCAATCACCAGAGGAGGCAAGCGAGAAGAACCCCTGCCTATTTGACGCCGTGCGGCCTGTGAGGACGCGGTAAGCACACCCCCTGCCCCATCACCATCGACATTGAAGATACTGTCCGAGGTAAGCGCTATGAGGCTTGTAGTGGACGCCAGTTGTTCAACGGCATTGACCCTTCCCGCGACAATCGAGAAAGACAGGCTATCATCATCACGCAAGGGACGTGAGCGGTCGAAGTTCTCAAACTGGCCAGAGCGTGAACCCCATATCCCGTTAGGCGCTTCGGTAGTCCGTGCCAGTATCAGGCGCTGCTCAAAGAATGTAACCGTCGAAGGATTATCAGTGGTGAACGGATTAAAAGCCTGAGGCGGCGCACGATCCAAAGCCGGACCGATATTGTCATCTGTAAAGGTCAGGTCTTCGGTCGACCCGATATAACCGTAAAACTGGCTGTTATCCGCCTTGTAGATATTATAGCGGTCAGCGCCCGTAACGGCAGACCATGTAATCGTGTTATAGTTGCGCTTCAGCGTCAGGTCATTTGTTGCGCTATCTTCATTGGAGGCACGGCTTTCCTGCCCACTATCATCATTAAGAGCAGTTACAACATAGGTTGCAGGTTGCGGGAAATACGCATCCCCTGAATTATCGGCATCGGTATTGGGAACAGTTGCAACAGCAGAGCAGCCGGTAGGCGCAGCAATGCTAGGCCCGAACGTGACTTCGATAAACTCCCAGTCATCATGGTCATTGCGCACCAGCTTGTGCACGGCATGATTGATATGCGCCAGATACATTGTATCGGCAGTCTGCTCAAGATCGAGGTCATCCAGTTCGACACCATTATAGGGCGAACCTACCACATAGACGCGCGATACTCCCATTATGGAATAGCCCCACCATCGCCAAGCGTACCGCCGCCAAAGCCTCCACCGCCGCCACCACCAATAGGAGGAGGAGTAGGCGTGGGGGGCGGAGGAGGAACAGGCGGAGGAGGCGGAGGAGGCGGAGGAGCGCCAACTCTTGTTATGCCGCCAGTCGCAGCCGTGAACGGATCAAGAGCAGCCGTGTTTGCTTCAATCGTGAAGTTGTCAGTGTCGACAATAGAATAGACAGGCCATGAACGCCCGTTGAGATATTCTCCCAACTCACCCTCAACGCCGGTCACATAGGCAAGATCACCAACTGAATAGCCATGATAGGCCGCAGTCAGTTGCGCGAACGTCGCGTTTGTGATGTTGGTAATTTCCAACTCTTCTTCCAGTATCCGCCCACCCAAGGCGCAAGGTGCCATATAGCCTTGGCCCATTTCCAGAGCATAAGTTTGCGTCAGGGAGAATTGGAACGGAATAACGCGCGTAGGTTCGCTGGCGTCGATAATCTCTGCAACCAGACGTGTGCCAGGTCGCTTTGTCAGCCCGCCATATTTGAGAACAATGACATTGCGCGCGGCTTCAAGACCTGCGCTGTACGCGTCTACATCAAAGCGCCCGCGTAACTCAGGTCCTATCTCACCGCGGCTGAAATTAGGCTGGCCAGCGCGGAACATTATTCAAAGCCCATGCGCGCAAATTCTGCATCACTGATATAGCGCGGTGCCATGCGAGGACTTTTGTTCTCTTCATCAGCAATCGCGCGTGACTTTGCCACCTCTGCCTTGCGGATCAATGTTTCCTGTAGCTTCAGGTCTTTCTTGATGGGGTACGCAATACGTGCAGCAAGTTCCAGTGCGAAGGCACGGCGGACAAGTGGCGGAAGCGCAACCGCGTCGATTGACGTTGTTGAGTAAACCAGTGTGGCAGTCTCGACATTTGTGTAAATCTTCTCACCTTCGACAATGAAACGATTAGGCGAAGCATCCTGCCATGGGAATGTAAACGGACCATAGAGAGCCAATATGTCAGCAGTCTCACCCACTTCCCGCACAGCGATAGCCTGCGCGCAGTCATTGGGCTTGGCGTAGGAATAGAGCCATTCAGCAGGCCGGTCATTTGTAACCGAGGCGAGAACGACATAGCGCCGTGCCCAAGGCCACTCGCACCAGTCCAACACCTCTTCAAGCAGAGGAGCGAAGAACCTGTTGCATTCAGAGGATTCGCGGGAGTTTTCATCAAACGCAGCGATGCTTGCCGACGCTATCTCAGCCAAGGCTTCATTTGCAATCTGGATCGAGGACGACATAAGCGATTGCTACGATAACAAGGCTATGGCTTGAATCGCCCTCAATAAAGCGTAGTGCCATCGCCCAAAAGATAGGCGTGGCAGTCTTTATTTGCGTTTAGGCAGTTCTTGATCCAAGTTTCCTGCACCTTGGCATCCCAACCGTTGAACCAGTCAGCGTGGAGAGAATAGCCGCCTAACTTGTCTGTTGCGTAGTTGTCCGAAGATAGACGCCACCTTGCGGTCTGTCCTGCCTCAGTAATGACATATTGCACCTTCTCGGTCATTGTCGGCATCAGAACGGGATGTGTTGCGGGACAACTCCATGTGAACGGCGCTTTTTGAAGCTGCGCCTCATAGGACATGTGGCTTTTGTGGTCCGCGCTATCCAAATTCTTGCCGTCCCAGCAAATCGGAAACTCAATTGTCCCTTCCAGCGTTGCACCAACAGGGCAATCAATAGGGATGACCTTGCTTGTCTTGCTCATTGCAGAGTTAAAGCAAGTCCATGATATGCGGTCTTGCGGGCCAATTGCCTTCATATCGCCTGCAATCATCCGCAGCCCCGCGGGGAACGCGCTAACAGGCGATTTAACCCGATAGCTTGTCTTGTAATAGACCATCAACTTGTCAGGCTTCACAGGTGCGCCGTCTTTTGTGTCGATAACAGCAGGCACCCAATAGCCTGTTCGGTTTGCCGTGCCGCCAGCGCAGGTGGAGTCGCCTGTGCTTTCGATACTCGCCCGCGTTGATGCGTAGTTAGCCCCTGTATTACCAAAATAGGCATGGAGATGCGATGCACCTTTCTGTCCAGGATACACAATAGCGTCGTCATAGTTCATGTGCGAGAAGGTGCAGATAATACGGAACGCTCCGACTTCCGCCGCAACTGGCAAATAAGATGGTTCCGGCTTGATACGGATATTCAGGAACCCCGCTTGCGCCGATGGTATTTTGCTATTGTCGATATAGGGAAGCAGCGTGTGGACGTGCAGGTCTGCCTTTAGCTGCTTTGCCTCCGCCACCACCCGTTCCGCGTCTGCAATTATCTTGTCAACCCGCTGCTCTGCGGTTTGTGCTGCTAACAGAAAAAGAACGAAGGACATCAATACGCCCCTGTCTTTTCGTTCATCCATGCCTCTGCCGTGGCAAGCGTAGCGTTAGTTGTGGTCGCGGCGCGCACGATGAGGCCATAAAGGCGGCCTGCAAAGAACAATGACGTTCCTGCGCGTGCGCCAACATAGAAAGTTTGGCTTGTAAGGTTGCCTGTGCCTTGGTCGATTGTGTTCTGGCCAGCCAAACCACCATTCACACGTATTTGGTTAAGGTCGCCAGATATATCGCCAGAGCCAGAAACAACCGCAAGCATTGGTGCAGGATTACCGCCTGCGGAAGCATCAGCGCCCCCACTACCCTTGTGCCGGAACGCAAAACTTGCGCCGGTAAGCGGCGCGAACATCGCAATCGTTCCGTTGGTGAACGTGCTGCTATTTGAATGCTCGAATATGATACCGGCAGCAGCATCGCTTGATTTGCGAACGCCTGCAATCGCCGTTGCCGCGTCGGTCCCACTTAGATCGACAGCCGTGACTGACATGAAATCAGCCGTGCCGTCAAAGTCCAGATAGTATTTGCCCGCACCATCCTGTTGCAAGGTAGGCCGTGAGCCTGCTGTCGCTTGCAAGAGATGTCTGCCGTTACCAGACTTGTCATTGATACGTGCAACAGATTGCCCCGTTGCCGTGACGGGTGTTGTTCCCGCCGTATCTTGGAACATCGTGGAGAAGTCGCTTGGGTCCCACCATCCACCCTTCTCGGCAGATGCAAACAGGTCCGCAGGGGTGAATACTCCGACAGTCGGAATAACTGCCCCACTTGCCTTCATGCGCGTCGCGTAGCTTGTGTAACCGGTATAGGTGCCGTCCAGCCAAGTAACTTCATATGGTCGGTCAGAGCCGCTTGGGCTTTGCGGGCGGAAGTTATGGGTTGTAGAACCTGCTGTAATCGATTTTATGAGTGTCTTTGCGCCAGTTGACTCATTAAAAGAATATTTTTTAATTTCGGAAAAAGAACCATCTTTCTCACAAAGATAAAGAATTGTGCAGTCGTTTCCGTCAAAGCACATACCAGCATAGTAGTAGCCTTGCCCTGCCCCACTAGCTATAGAAACCTGCCCTGTCGAAAGGAGTGTTTTAATCCAAACTGACCCATCCCAGCGGGCGTGCCAATATTCAATATTCGAGAATGTCGCAGAACCTATGCCTGTGGTTCCTGTTGGATATTTAGGAAACAACATACGAGGGTGGCCATCAGGGCCAATCGCAATCTTGTCGTTCCAGACGCGCCCGCCTGTCGCGTTGTCAACAAGCGTTGCGGATGTGACCACATCAATCGGCGTGAATATCTCGACCCCCGCTGACGTATAGTATTTCTCCACACCGCCAACCAACTGCATATAGCAATGGTAAAGACTTGAAGAAACTTCGTCGGGGTTCCCCGTGTTCATCGCAAAATCAATGCGGTCTGTGCCGTTCTGGCAAGCCACCATGTAGGGCCGCTGGCCGGTCGTGGCGAAGATCGTTGAGAGTGTCCAGCTTTCCGTCCCAGCCTGCAAATCAGCAACCGGCGTCTTGGCCATCTTTCGGTCGCGCTGTGTGCCGTTGCCCTGCCGATAAAATACGCGGACGTTATTATCACTTAACAGGAATGAAAGCGTATAGCCGACGATCGTGTCGCTAAACGTCTTTTCAGCCGCAAATGCCGTGATGTCGGGTAATACGTTGGAGGTAATACGGTAACGCAAGAAGGCGTCGGCACTGTGCTTTGAATAGAAGCAGGCCAATTTGCCGTTTGGCAGTTTCAGCAGCGTGGCTTCGTTGTGGTCATCGACTTCCAGCGTTGCCGCCAGAGTAAAGGATGAAGCGTCAATGGCGTTGGTCTTGTGAACCTGCACCGAACCGTTGGCCGTCACGCCGCCAGCGTATAGGATGCCGCCGTCATTCAGGACAACGGGGTAGTTATACCATGTCCGAACAGCGTCGAAACTGAATATGTGCGGCGCGGTGCTACGCAGCGCAGCAGGAACGCCGCCTCCACCTGCCCCATGCTGCAAACGCAAGCCATTATCCCCGATATGGGTCAGGCTCGAACTGCCGTAATGGGCAGCAGTCAGGCGCATTAATCTTTCAGTGCGGTATAGAGTTGAGCAGTGCCTTGCGAACGCGCCCAGATATGGTCACTCGTACCATCGACACTATCGCCATGCTCCAGTAGAGCGCCGTCATTCGTGGCAGGAACAGATGCACCGCCAAAGAAGATGAAGACCGCCGATGCAATGGACCTATTCTGGACAACAACTGGGACATTGGCCAAGGCCGCATTGGCGACAGTCAGATCAACCCATTCCGTAGTAAGAGTTACATTCGTGTAGCTAGTCGCCATCTTCAATCCCTTCAGTCAGCCGTTGATAGACAATTCGCTATCCCGCTTGAATCGCGCTCAGGCCGTAAAATTCGCGGCAAAGTTCCGGATGAAACCTTGCTCAACGCTAGGTGCAATCACCCCTCCGGAGATCTGGTGGCTGAAGAAGGTATTCGTGTTCGTGAACAGAGACGGCAAAACAGTCGCCGCCCCCACGCTCACCGTCGGACTGTAGAAAGTCTGGCTATTCGTGAACAAGCTTGGCGCTAAGGTTTGCCCAGCCTGACTGACCGTCGGCGCATAGAAAGTCTGGCTGTTTGTATATAGTGAAGGCTTCAGCGTGAACGATAATGCAGGCGCGAAGAATGTCTGGCCGTTTGTGAACAGTGCTGGAGTAAGTGTTACCGCACCCCTAGATACGGCTGGAGCAAAGAAGCTATTCGTGTTCGTAAACAGGCCGGGTGCCAGAGATACTCCACCCACAGTGATGGCAGGAGCGTAGAACGTCTGCGTATTGGTATAGAGGCTTGGGCTGAGAGTTGTTCCCTGGCTTATGGTCGCCGCAAAGAACGTGTTTGTGTTGGTGAACAGCGACGGGGCCAGATCGACACTGCCTGCACTGACAGTGGGCCCATAGAATGTGTTGGTATTGGTGAAGAGGCTTGGCGTTAGGGTCTGCGCACCTGAAGGTGTATATTCCTCCAGTGCGGCAAACACCGCAGCCGTATCGCCCGACACTGCCAAGGTTGGATTGCTCGTTTCCCCCGTCGAAGTGTTGATGCGAAATTCGCCGGTGCAGGCAATCGCCGCAGCATTGTTACGGCTCCGAACCTGAGCGCCAAAACGAGTAAAACTTGTGCTAGCGGTGATGTTGGTTGTTGTGTTGGCTTCTTTACCCAGCGCCCGAACATAGAGGCGTGAGAGACTGGACAGGCCGCTAAATGAAGCGCTGCCATAGCCATTGCTTGCATCGGTTGCGATGCCAACCTCGGTCGCACTGGGCTGTAGGCTATTACCCGCACCGACGGTGTATTTGAAGCCAGTGCTCGCCTTATCAACGACCGCACCCGATAGGTTGATCGTAAAGACTGTGCCAATGGCGTTGGTTCCGGTAGATTGAAACAGCCAAAGACTTGTAGTTACTCCAGCAGCCGCAGCCCCTTCGCCATTGGTATATTCGCCAAGCTTAGTCCACGTTCCGGTGCCTCCCGTAACCGATGTGTGGTCATTGGTTGCGCCGTCGGTAGTTGTGATATTGTCAGTGGCAACCGAAAGAATAGCCAAATCGCCGCTTGTGGACAGCGCATTGGTTGTGGTCGTTAAAGTAAAACTGCTACTGCTTGTAGAGCTTACACCGTTGCCGATCGTACCGACCGAAGCAATCGCCATAGGTTATCTCCTATAGCTGGAAAATTCCCGATGCGTTCCAGGTGATATTGATGTCGCCGCCGTTGGGCGTGACGGGAAGGCCGGTAACGCCCGTATCGAGATAGGCAACCAAACGCGACGTGCCCGCAACGCCGGTGTCAATGTAAATGACGATAGCTTCAACAGTTGCGCCGGATACAGCCGTATAGGTGACGTTATCGCCATCAAACAAGCCGCCTGTCACAGTCGTGTTAGTAATGGTCTGTGCAGTCCCTACAACGCCGCTAAGGTCGTTCAGGAAGTCATGCGCAGCAGAATAGGTGTAAGTCCCTGTGTCGACCAGAGCAGCCTTCACAGTGCCGCCGTCTAGATCGATATTGGACAAGCCGCCAAGCAGGGCCGCTTTGTAAATGGGATAGATAGCGTTAGCCATTAGTCTGATTCCTCGATACCGTTCACATTGAACGAAACAGTTCCAGTGTCCGAATAAACTCTTAAAACATCAGTCGCGCGGACAGTGAATCGTGCCGTTGATTTAGTCTCACCAGCGCCGAGCGCAAAATCATACAGAAGATATTGCGCCCCTGTATCAGAGGCCCCTGCTATTGCATGAGAAAGGCGGATGTTTGCAGGCCCAGACCTATTGCAGATTATGACCTCGACAGTTGCGTGCTTTGCCGTTGGGACAGTGTACGCAGTAGTTAGCGTCGAAGCAGCAGGAAGTGATTGTGCCAATGCGCCCCAAACATCTGTCATGAAACGAACCTCAGTTTTGCGCGGGAAGTTTTAGATGCTTCCAAATCAGCAACGTCATTTTCAACAACAGCGAGCCGCCCCTCGACAGTCGAAAGGCTTGCTCCACTTCCGGCAAACTCGGAACCAGTAGATTGCCCACGTCTTTGCGGTAGGCCGGAGAAGTTGAGAGACGTTTCCTGAAACATAAGAATGGGCGGGACCGTTAAGCCCCGCCCTCCCCCTTAGTCGTCGGTTGACTTGTCAGCCTTTTTAGGGGCTGGCTTGTCTTCCTTGACTTCTTCCATCCACGATCCCTTCGGAGCAGATGTAGTGAACAAGTCACCCACATGAACGCGGGTATTGTCCACATAGCCTTCAGCGAGAGCCTTGTACGTCTTAAGCACTGTACACCTTGCGGGTGTTGGTTTGCTTGGCTGCTACGATACCGGCAGTGATATTGCCGGTTGTCGGGTTGGTCCCGATCACATCATAGCGAAGACGGAAGTAACGCTCATTCGTGCCCTGCGGAACGTAATTCGGGAAGTCCAGAATTGCACCGGCGGTCAAGCGCGCCAGAGGATAGTTCACCGTAGCGACTTCCTTAGCGGACGAGAACGAGGTGTTATCATCAACTTCAAGATAGATGTCCAGCGAGGTCAGCGTATTGAACGCAGCACCCACAGTTACAGAGATAGGAACAGGGCAACCTGGTCCAATATCACGGGCCAGAGCAACACCACCATAAGGGGTGCCGGTAGCGCCGAGGTCGATATAGTTGGTCGAAGCTGCGTCGGCAGTGATTGCCTGCGCATCAGAGAACAACAGAGTTGCATCAAAAATCATTGGATCATTCCTTCCTTATGCGACCAGGGTTTCGGTGTTGAGAAGGTTATCGGTGTCGCGGATTGGAATACCACGCCACGTCATGACTTCTTCACCCTGAATTTCCATTGGACGCAGGCGGATGAAGTTGTCAGCCGAAGTCTTATTCGTGCTTTCAGCATCCAGTGCTTCCAAGAGAGTCCGGTTCATGTAGATGACAGTGCGGGTTGCACCGACCATCGCTCCACCATTGTCAATGCCGTAGTTACGACGACCCTGCATGGTGTAGTACGCTTTGCGCATCAGCGGGTTAAGCTGAACCGAGCCAGCGATCACGTTCGATACGTCGATGTTGCAGACGCGCGCGTTGAAGCGCCAGTCCTTCACACAAACGCCGACATGCTGGCGGAACAACTCTTCCTTCACGTAGTAGGCATTGCTGCTACCATCGAGAACGCGCTGCTCACCCTTGTCTTCGCGGACAATACCAGCGGTAATGCCTTCAGGAACAATGAGCGAAGTAGCGTGGTCACCATAGGTAACAAACCAAATCGAAGTGTTGTCCGAACCGGCACCGCCACCAGCAACCACGTTCGGGCTGGCAAGGGTATTGTACCGAGGTGCAAGACCATGAAACTTCGTAGGCGCAGTGCCAACATCGGAATAGAAGAATGCATCTTCAAATTCCTGCGTCATGGATTCCAGAAACGGCTGCGCTTCCGACATGCGGACAGCAGCAGGGTCTTTGGAAATGTCCAGCAGGCGAGTGTCGACAGTCGACAGACCTTCCAGAAAGCCGGTCGTGTCTTCGACCTGTTGCGTGGTGGACTTGCTCTGCGCAATCCCCTTGTACAACTGGCCCCACGAAACCGAAGGCAGGCCGGTACGGATTACCGACATATGCTTTGTGCCCTGGTTACATGTCAGGACATTGGCGTCCTTCATGACAGGGTTCAAAGTGTGCAGCGCCTCAACCACATTAGCTTCGACAGAACCATCGGTCCCGCTACGCTTCATCAGGTCGATAAGCTGCAAGTAGGAGTTACCTAAAGCAGGCATAATTAACTTCCTTTCACATCATTAGGATACATTTGAGCAGCTACGTTCTCGACTTTTGAAGCAGCGTCCCCCTTCACAAATCCACTGTCTTCGCCGAGAAGTTCCCCAAGTTTCCGAGCCATCGAAATCATGTGGACATTGTTGCCGAAGCCAGTTTCCTCCAATGCCTGCCGGAAGGGATGCCCCTGTATATATCCGACAGCATCAAGCCCTTTTGCGGCAATGTGGAGTGTTTCTTCCCACTTAGCGCCGCCAATTGTTTCATCCGCCTTGGCTTCGTCCAGCCAGTTCTTGCGTTGCGTTTGTGCCTGCGAAAGAAGTTCGCCCACGACATTGTCGCTTATCTTCTGCGCAAACTTCGCGGCGATAGGCAGAAACTTGCCAGCGTCTTCGTTCGACAGATCGAGTTCGCGGAAAACAGGTTCGGCCTCAGCCAGCGTTTCCGCGTCGAGGTCCATGCCTTCAATGGCCAGTTCGTATTTCTCAGGTGCCTTGGCTACAACAGGCTCAACCACAGTCTCGGTGGACTCGGCTGTCTCGGTCGCTTCAGGAACAGGCGATCCCAGCGCGGTTGTTTCGGGTGCAGCATCTACAACGGCAGGAGCCGCTTCAGGTGTTTCAGTCGTTGAGTTCTGTGTATCGTCCGCCATTGGACTTCTCCTTCTTGGGTGAATTGATGTTTTCGAGGATGACTGCGTTTAGAGTGGCAAGCGCATTAGGTGTGCGCAGTTGCTCAGGTTGACCTTCATCGGCCATACGCAGTAATTCAAACCCCAGACTACGACGCCCCTCAATCCAGTTGAGGTCGCGCCCATCATGTCCATTGGCAGCGTCGAATATCCCTGCGCTTTGAATCGCTGTAAAGAGCCATCTGCGAAACTCAGGCCGGTTCAGAAGAAAGGTAGCGTCTTCCCTCATCCGCCAAAGGTCATCCCTTTTGCCTGTTTCGTTTGGGCAGGTTGTTCCATTGCAGGCTTCTTTTTCTTGGTCAGCAATTTACTACCGATAAGACCGAGCGCGGCTTTCTCAGGGCTTTTAGCGAGGCCAGCCACGCCAAGGGGTGCGCACATGGTCTAGGCTCCTAACAGGGTATCAATGAGAGGTTCGCCGCCTACGTCCGTCTCGGACAGCAGCCGAGCAGCGTCAGCGCCTTGCTTCATCGCAGGCATGGACGCCATTGTCTGTTGCTGCGCTTGCTGTTCAGCGCGGGCTTGGCGTATCTTGGCCACTTCATCAGCGCCGCGAATAATCTTGGCAGGTGCACCAGCGCGATAGGCATACTCGTCTATCATTTCATCGCTGTTCAACTTGTCCAGCACATCAGGGATAGCGCCAGCAAGATTGCCGATGAACGAAGTGGTACGTTCAATCTGGCCAATGCCGACCATGCGCTGCATCTGCGTGAGGATCGAAACAAACTCTACCTTTAGCGCAACGCCGGATAATTCCTCAGGAGGATCAGCCAGCATTTGACCGCGCAGCATAATGCCGAAGGTACGATCAATGGCAACTTCCAGCTTCTCGTTCGACACCCGCTCAATCACAGGGCCTAACTGAGTTAACTTCTCTTCGTTACGCGAGGCTATCTCTTCGATATTGCGGGGCTGGATACCCTGCATATTGGTAATGGCGTTGAACAAGTCAGCATAGGAGAGCGAATTAATCTGTTCCTTGCACTTCACAACCTCTTCACCGATTGCCGCGACTGCCTGATATGGCATCTGGTACGGGATAAGCACACTATCCTTGTCGACATTGGACGCCGTGACGACAGACCGAGGCTGTCCGGTCAATCTCATACCTACAGGCACAATCTTTTCAGGGTGCACCATCAGGTCAATGGCTTCATTGCGGCGCTTGACCTGCAACTGAAGTTCACGGAGAGCAGGCAATGCCTCCATGCCGGGGGAATATCCATAGACGTCACCGCCCGTTACATCCCAGCGAGGTGCCCAGAACGGCTGTTCGTCAAAGCCAGCCTCACGCAACACGGTTTCAGGACCGTCTTCATTGTCCCAGTAGATCGACCGCCAAGGCTTTGAGCCTAGCTTGCCGGGGATATGGTCATCATTGGCTTCAATTGCCTGATAGACGTCCACCATTTCGTCATAGTTGGACTTGTCGTAGCAACTGCGAACCCGCTTGCTAACCTTGTCGCCAAAGGACTGCATCGCTTGGCGTACCGACATAGGGCAGGTGCGATACAGGCTGTCAGGGACTTGCGCGTCAGATAAGCCAATCCAATACTCGCCAGCGGTCAGAGGGTGGCAGACAGCGCCATGCTCCCTATGCTCCATCATGACGGTAGCCTCAGTGCCGAACAGGCCCATTTCAGCGTATCCGGTCTTCACAGCACCGTAGAAGTTTGTCTTTGCAAGGAACGAGTACATGCGGCGCTCAACGTCAGAGAGCCATGCCTTGACCGCGCCGCTCTCTGCTAAGTCTTCATCCTCGACAGTTAGCGAGAACCATGGACGCGAGGCAGATGACAGGCCGGACGTCATGCCGTTTGTGAGAGTGCGGAAAGCCTCAATGCCGTGGCTGTCCATCAACTTGCGGTTGGACTGGCGACGCTTTGCCCCTTTGTTGGCATCGTTCGAGAGGAAGCGAGAACGTGCAGGCTGCGCAAAACGTGCTATATCTTTCCACTCCGTCTCATAATCGGTGCGGATCGACTTCATGCCGGTCAGGCGCATCTCACATTTGCGGCGGATGCTGTCCATTAGCCGAGTGTTGGCTTGCTAACAGTAGGATTGCCGAGGACACCTTGCGGGCTGGTCATGATACCGGCCATGATTGCGCGACGTCGAAAAGACGCATCCTTTGTGATAGGCGCGCCTTGGTCAGGCAGTTTGACTGCTTGCCGCTCAGGGACGGTAGGAACGTCCGGTGTCTTTGGTGTGCACATAGACGCTGGATAAGCCAGCGCCACATTGCTTTGAATCGCGTCTAGACTTCGCTGTTGCGGTCGTAGCGCTTCATTGGTGGAGGTGGCATGTAGATAGGTGTCTCAGAACGCCATGCCCGTTCGACAGCGACATAGTTGCGGCGCACCCAGTCACGATCCAGATTACAGTTCCGGCAATATTGCTCAAAGGGTATCAAGTTCGGAGTAGCGGTCGGTTGCATGTTTGTATCCATAATTATCAGGATTGAGGTATCCCGGTTGCTGGCGTGGCATGACAGGCTGCGCAAATGTGCAGGCCAGTGCGTCACCATCATCAGGCGATGCTAGGCCACGCTTCTTCATGTCTTTCTTGCGTTCAAGCTGGACGCGCGTTTCATCAGCAGCAAAAGAATAGAGAGGGCCGGTCAGATCATCCTTTAACTGTTGGTCATCAGGGATTGCCCCGTTCGATAGCCATGACCGCATGTTTGTCCATATCTCAGCGCGCTTGTTTGCCGTCTTTACACGGACACCAGGAGATAGTTCAGCATCACGACCTTCCCCGCCGAACCAGACTTCCTGCACGTTCTCAACGCCGAGTTGCCGCAAGCGGTCAATGATAGCAGCACCGATGTTACCGGCATCGACAAAGATTGCGTCAGGCTTCCACTTCATCGCTTCCAGCGCAATATCACCTGCAAGCTGCATACTGTCCTGCTTTTCCCACCGCTTCCATGGGCGCGTCTTCGCATCACGACCGCAGCGGATTGCAAGTGTGGAGTGGTCATCGCCAAACCGCGCGCAGTCAACGCCGAAGATAACAGGATCAGAGCCTATGGATTGAGGTTCGCGCGCTATGGCAGCGTCGACAATATCCGAACCGATGAATTGCATGGAGGATGCAGACGGGAACATGCCGCGCACACGGACCTTGGCAATGTCGCTGTCTTCGCCATAAGTATCGCATATCTCTTGCAGATAGGCTTTGTTGGTGCCCTCGACCGTGCGACTGTCAATCTGGCGTGTGTGCCATAGGTGGCGCATCTTGCCGAAACATTCACGGAATGCACCGCTGTTCTGCGTGGGGTTTCCAAATGCAATCCAGATAATTTCGGTATCTTCATCGGTCAGCGCGCCGAGAATAACTTCCCATACCTTGTCAGCAATACCAGAGGCTTCGTCCAGGATGACAATCAGACGCTTGCCCATGTTGTGAAGACCGGCAAAAGCCTCGGTGTTGTTCTCGGACCACGTTACCAAGTCAGCGCGCCAACCCTTATCGTGGCCTGCCATTGTTGATATGAGAGCAGTAGACGTCGACTTGAACCAGTCGCGGGTAATAGCAAGCCGTGCCCACTTCGCAATTTCAGGGCTTGTCTTTGTGAGCAACTGGCTTTCAGTGTTTGCTGTGATAACCACGCGGGTGTCTTCGCAGGTATCAAGCCCCCACTTTACCAGCATCGCAATCAACGCGGACTTGCCGATACCGTGCCCTGAAGCCACGGCGATACGCAATGGCGTGAAGCGGGTGGCCGGATTGCTTAAATGGTCGCCGATAATGTCGAAGGTTTCGCCCTGCCATGCGCGAGGGCCTTTAGCGTCGACAAGTTCACCCTCTCCCCATGGGAAAGCAAAGATAGCATAACCATGCGGATCATGCGTGTAACCTGCAATCTCTTCTGCAAGTTCGATTTTAAGTTCAAGCGCGCTTGGCATTTATCGCCCTATTGCGCGCCGCATTGAGTACGGCTGCAAGATCATCGGTCACATCAACCTCGACCTTATCCTTGAAAGCCTGCACTCCCACATGCCGTCCAATAAGTTCCAGCCGCTTTATCCGGTCACTCACTTTAATCTTATCCACGAATGAAACTTCTTCATCGCTATTGCTTGAGCGTTCACGGACAGTCTCAACACCAGCAACAAGCCCCTGCCTCCATATAAGCGGCCAGTCATGAATAGACTTCAGTTTTCCGCTCTCATCGTATAGTTCAGCCATATCCGCTTCAGCCTCAATAGCTAGGCGAGTAAGCACCCAGTCAGCGTTTATCTGTGTGCGTTCAGTGCGCTGTTCCATACCCAAAGCAACAGCAGCGGCAATCCTAACATTTCCCAACAATCGCGGCCCCTGCACATCTGCATCTTTGGCGCTATAACCCGCACGTATAGCCGCCTGCGTGGCGTTCAGGTCAATGAGGTATTCAGTAACGAACGCCTGTTGTTTTGGCGTCAAGTCACCCACGTTCCTTCTCCACTTCCCATCCTACAAATACCAGATCAGCCAGAGCATCGCTCAGGGATACGCCCCTGTGGTTTGCCCATGACATAATTTCAGCGGCCATGTTTGGTTTCCTTTCCGCTATCGTGTGCGGGGCTGGCCTCAGCGTTTCGGGAGGACGATTGCGCCAGTGCGGAGCAGTGTTGAGCGGTCGTGATGTGCATTTTCCAGTAGCGACTATACACACTTGGCGCGTTCTTTGAAAGCGTTCTGCGTCTATCAGTCCCTTTTTCTCCAGCCTACTTATCAGATCAGCAATCCCGCCAAGGGAATTGAACCCCGCCAGTTCGGCAAGGTCTTCGTTCTTCGGGCAAGGCTCCATGCGTTCAGCCGCACCAACAAGCGCTTCATAGACTATCCGTTCACTTTGGCTTAGTTCCATATATACCCCCTGTTAGCGTGGACGTTCCGTTGTCTGTGTCCGTCTCCGTAATTCCTCGCCCTTTGCCTTCAGTGCGACTTCAGGAGAGCATGACCACCATTCGCAGATTCGGTCCACAATGTCGCTGGCGTGTAGTTCGGCATCTTTGAGGAAGCGGAGACTTCTTCCGTCCGGTAAAATTTCGTCATCAATCATGCGGCGCGTCCGGTAGGGGCATCCAGTGGGTAGGGGTCACAACTACGGAATAGTCGGAAGTTCCTGCCCCAGTCATCCCCCCGTAATCCCAAAACTCGTAATGATGCTCTACTGAATGCCAGTTCGCCGCTTGATAATCGAGGGGGCCATAGCGCGCCAATGTAATATTTGGCGCGTCGTCAGCTTCGTAACTGCGATCATGAATGCCTTTTGGGCAATAGACAAGAATCCACTCGTCTTTCGGCGCTGTCTTTATCGGTTGCCAGATCATCTCACATTCTCCTTCCACACCCACTTGGCCCAATCGCGCAATCCCTGCGTTGACCATTGCTGGCCTTTCCATCTCGCGGTCAACTCTGCCTTCGTCATGCGTCCATCCTTGTAGCGTATTAAATCACAGAGTAGGTCTGTTGCGGTCTTGGGCTTGTCGAATAGGTCCATCACTGCGCCGATAGTTTGCTTGCCAGTTCCTTGCTCAACTCTGCCATTTCCTCGGCTGTCACATATTCTGGATCGTGCTTTTCAAGCCGTGGCGCGTTCAGGTTCTCAACGACTGCCCTAGCATGGCGCACTTTGTCCGCTGCCCATCTTGCCGTGTCCGGTTCATATTTGCAAATGAAAGGGACAATCTTCGCAGGGTGGTCACATACGCGCCGCGCCTGCTCACAAGCCCTTTGCAGAAAACTTAGCGGGATGTCGTCAATGGTCATCAGCGCGGCCTTAATCCATGCTGTGCGGTCATCCTCCGTCATACCCGATGGTGCGCACAGCATTAGGCATGGCGTCAATAACTGGATTGCCTCCTCCAATGTGGCTGGCCGATACTTGCGCTCCACCTCCGCTAAATTGGCTAGTGCCGCCTGTAATTTCTGAGAACGCACGTCTTGCTGCTCGTTCCGTCGATCCCATGCCATCTGCACTGCCTTGCCCGGTAGATTTTCCATTTGATTTGTCCTTCAATTCGTAAACGTCTTGCCAGTTATTGCGCGTTGATTGATCCAATATTGCACCCGGCGCGCTGGAAAGATTTTGCAGTTCTTTGACTATCATGCTGCGCGCTCTGTCGGTCATTGGCTTTTTGATAGTCCTGCGCATTTCCTCAAAACCATCCCATGCCTCTTTTGGTATCCAGTCGGGCAATTCAAATTTTGGCTTTGTGCTATTAGATACTTTAGTATCTAATCTAATTGGTGGTTCATTGATGGATTGGGTGACACCACGCCGCCCCTCCCCTGACACCTTGCCACCCCCTTTTGTAGTTTTTGTCACCCCTGACAAAATGTCACCCCCTAGGCTTATGGTGTAGTTCGTGCTTGTTCCTGCACGTTCATGGCTGTCGCAAATGCCCGCTTGCTCAAGCCAGCGCAAAGCCCTTTGCACGGTCCGAGCGTTCTTGCTTGTGCGCTTGGCAAGTGTGCTTATTGCTGGATAGCATGATCGTCCATTGTCGTCCGCGTAGTCACACAGGCAAAGCAGGACCATCTTTTCAGTCGATGGAATATCCATATCCCACGCAATCGACATTAGCTTGATGCTCATATCAAACCCGCCGATGCGCCAGCCGTTATTGGCAGGCATGAAGGCTGATTATATGGCATGGCGTCAATTATCGTCGTGTGATGCCGGTTGAATATCCGGCCTATTTGCGGATAGGTCATGCCGCGAGAGCGAAGCAATACGTAACATTCCTTGCGGGCTGTCACAATCTTTGCAATGCGCCGCTTGCCTATCAGGTCATGGCTGGTCAATCCATGCTGGCGCGCAATCTGGCCAATGTCGGCCATCGTCTTTTCACGCGGCGTCATGGCAGTAATCCACACATAACGCTTTGCAGGTGTTGCTTTGCATGTCTGAAAAATATAAATCAATCATAAGCCGGTGTCTCCGTCTAAGCCGGTTAGGGTGGGATCAAAGCGCGTCAACGCTTCCCACCCGCCCTATTAATCACAATCCACAATATATGGCAAGTCAACCCCGCACATGGCTGGGGACAAGTTGCGGGCTTTTAGTGGACAAGTCAAAGCCGCACCACAACCTTCCCGCCCTTCGACACGTCACCGCGCCGCAAGGTATATTCAAAGCTGTAGTCATCCACTTTCAGGACTTCCGCAATGGCATCAATGCCCTGCTTTGTCATGGCAAGCAGGTTATCCAGATCGCGGCGGCGGTTATCCGGCGCGCAGAATGTAATGTCCAGCATGATAGGGCCATCGCCTACCGTTACCCCTCTGGCATCGCGTAAAGCACACACAAGGGCGTCAGAGCGATACTGGCGGGCAGAACGTGCCTTGCCGCTGTAATCAGCCTGAGAACCGTTGCGGGATAGCTTTGACGGGGGCCAAGGCAAGGTTATTTCAGTCACAAATCTGTCAGTAGCCACGTTGCAAAGCCTCCCGCATTTTGTCCCCATGCTTTGCCTCATACGCACGAAGCGCGGCAAGCAATGGGTCTTTAGGTGGTGTAGATATAGGAGGCACCCATCCTATGGGCGGTGCGTTCTTTGACTTGCTCTCGTGCAGGACGTCCGGTGCGGTTACTTTGAACTTGGGCTTATGGCGTGGTGCCTTGCCGTTCTGTATGCGCAGGATGTCGTTTGCCGTATAGCGTGTCTTGTGGACGCGGTTGATGTGGCTGGCTATCTCGTGCAGGTCTGTGACGTTTGCGGATAACTGGCGTATCTCTAGCTTGATTAGGTCGCTCATGCTGCGTTTCCTATAAACATATCTCCTTGCCTTTGAGCGTCTTCGATACGCTTGCAGGCTATGTGGAACTTGACTTTTGCGCTAAAATAAAATATATTTTGAATATGAAAAAGACATCTATCGCAGTGACTTGCGGCAACTGCCAAAAGCAATTTGAAATGCATCTTTATCGCCTTAAAAACGGGAGTGGAAAATACTGCGGGCAGGCTTGCTATTTGGCCGCCAGATGGAAAAGAAAGCCGACTTGCGAGAGATGCGGGCTTGAATGCGAGCATCGCTTTTGCTCCGTGCAATGTCGGAAAGACCATTGGAACGAACATAGCTTTAAGGCACACAAGCACCCTAGCAATTGGCGCAGGAAGCTGGCGTTGATTGAAAGCCTTGGTGGATGCTGCGTTATGTGTAGCGAGAGCGACTATCGCGTTCTCGACATTGACCACATCGACCCCTCGAAAAAGCTGCGGGACAAAGGCAGGACAAGCGTCTGGAATTATCGCTTCCGCGATTGGGCTGCGAACGCTGGCAATTTGAGATTGCTTTGCGCGAATTGTCATCGCCTGCACACTTGGGAACAAATGGGTTACGGCCCTACTCATGCCGCAGCCTCAATAAATAAGTCACCCTGACGTTGCGCTTGCTCTATTCTTTTGCAGGCAATCTCAAAGTAACGCTCCTCCCTTTCGATGCCGATGAACTTGCGGCCCATCTGGACGGCTGCAACGCCTGTGGTGCCGGAACCCATGAATGGGTCTAGGATGGTTTGCGCGTCGGGAAGAAATCCGATGCACCACTTCATCAGACGCAGCGGCTTTTGTGTTGGGTGTCCAATGCGTTCAGGATTGGTTTCAGCAATCGTCACGCTTAGTTGGCGCGTGGTCCGGTCAATGCTGGTCCACGCCAGTTCAAAGTTTCCCATGCTCGGCGGCGCGTCTGGCTTGTGCCATGAAAGCCAGCCTCGAACAGGCGGCAGATGATAATAGTTGCCACCCCAAATTATGTGCTTGTCAGAGGCAGCAATGACCCCCACCATGTCTGGAACATCACTATCCCATTCCTTGCGCTCGTGGTTGCTTGCCTTCTTACCTTTGCCCACAATGGGGTTCGCAGCGTAGTTAATCCCATAAGGCGGGTCAGTCACAACAGCGTCAACCTTGCCAAGCGTCGGCAATATGTCGCGGCAGTCGCCTAAATACAGCGAGGCGTTTCCTATGATAACCGGCTTCACAGCGCAGCCTTACTAGCAACATATTCCCGCAGTTCAGCGGTCTTTGCAGCGCGCTTGCTGGCGAACTTGCCATCTGATGTGCGTAGGGGCTTCTTGGCTTGAAACTTGGCTACCAGATCGGAGAGGCGGTCGCGTTCATCTTCAAGCGAATACAGTTTTTCCCTTGTTTTGGTGTAATAGCCCTTAAATTCATCACGGTTGCTACGTGCCTCCGCAAGCAATTCGCGCAGATACTGCGCCTTGTTTGCATAGTGCCAAGCCACGTAAGCCGTAGACAGCGTTATAACGGCAGATGCTCCCATTAGTATTTGCTCAATCATGTTGTTCCTCCAGTGAAATAAACATAAGCGGCACGATAGCCTCCCAGCCGTCAAAGCGTGTGATAAGGTTGCAGGGACCAGCGGGAGGGTTGCCGGTCCCTGCGCCTCTGGATGCGACCCGAGGCATTTGAATAAAAATAGGGGTGGCGACTTCCGAGCCACCCCCAGTAGGCAACAGGTGATTTCCGTGACCTGTTGCGGGAAAAGTCATTTTGCAAGGGCCTTTTCCAGCTTGCCGATTGTAGGCAGCCTTGGGACCGTGCCATCATTAAGGTAGCGATATGCCACCGTGCGCGATACGCCCGCCTTCTGGCAAAGCGCAGGTAGGCCAATGCGGCAATCAAATGCGCGCTGTTCGATCTGTTTCATAAGAGCGTTTTTATCCATAGGCGGCACAATACACATTTTTAGGACGTGTGCAATAGGGTATAAAATAATTTTCAATGTGTGCGATTGTGTATTGACATATATGCTTGCAACGCTATTCTGGCTGCATCAACACCGGAGACAAGACAATGAAACGACCCGCCGCACACTACCGCCACAAAGGTTCAATGATTGACGCTTCTTTCAACAAAGACGGCTCAATCGCTTACTATGTTGTCGAGGGTGGCCACGGTCGCTTCTACTCACTGGACGTTGCAAAGGAAATTGCAGCAAGCCGCGCAGAAAGGAACGCAGCATGACCCGCAAACAACAAGCCCTAAAGCAAGCGCGCATCTACCGCGTTCGCATCCTGATGGCCCTACGTGCAGCAGAGCGGTCGGAAGGCCCGCTGCGCTGGCAGGCCCCGCACCTGCGCAATACGCTGGCAACGCTTGACTACATGGTCAGCCATGAAAGCACTGCACATTCCCTGATGCCTGTCCATGGATTGGGCATTGAAGACAGTTTAAGATCGTTTGAATATCACAAGGAAAGGAACGCAGCATGAACCGCGCCGACCTCATCAAGCGTTGCAGGGAACTCGAAAGAGCCTTCATCCGCCTACAGGCACAGACGGGCCGCAATCATTCAATCGGCATCCAGTGGGCACGTCAATGGGCAATGGCCTTACTCGACACCCGCTGCCCTACCGGAATGTATGCCAACTGGGTTGAGCAGCAAGAGGAGCGCGTTGCCCGCTTAATTCGCAGGGAGATGGTGTCGTGAGCGAACATAAGCAACTCAAGGCGTCCGTGCTTTTCAACATAGGCGCAGACACTTCGCAATCTATCATTGAAGACTTGGACGCATATTGCTCCGTCTTTGCCGAGCCTAAAAAGGATGCAGAAAGCAGAAGCGTTTGCATCGGTTGCGGCCAAGCCTTTGACGGCTTTCGCAGTATGTTTGGTCTTGGCGTTGCCCAAGAATGGGGAATGGCACACGGCGAGGCATTTTGCTCCGGCTGCGGCTATCCATCACGCGGCATTCACTACATCAAAGATCGTGACGGAGAAGACCTTCTCACGCTGCGCAACGTCTATTTGCAGTATTTGCCAGACGAAAGCCGCAAGTCCCATGAAGCAGACCGCGCAAAGGAGGCTTTGTGATGGGTGCGCCGTTTAAGGCGGGGCAGACCGTCTACGACCGCAGCGGACGTGTTTACCAGTTCCAAGGCATGATGGATAACAGCGCCATTGTTTGCCAAATCTTTGAAGGGCAAGGATGGGAAGGCGAACTAGATCCATATCCTTCAGAGTTGGCCAGCGCGATGGATCTAGGTTCACTTTCGGTCGAGCCTCCGACAGCAGCAATCGTTGCCGAGGTCTTAAAAGCCGAGAACGAATTGAAGCGCATCAAGGATGCCATAGCCGACGCCACCGCCGAAGCGCGAAATGCGGAAAAGCAGAACGCAGAGCGACTGGCCAAACTAAAACGCTTCAAAGCCCTGTCCCGCATTGAGGATTTTCTTGAGGGAAACATCACTCATTTTGTCACCCGCTCTCAATATGGCGGGCGGATCAAGGTGGAGGCATTTGAAGAAACTATGCACTGTAAAAATGATTACGGGCGCTTTGATGGTGACATCAAATTGCTGTCTTTGTTTGGAAGACGGGGGGCTTATCCCCAGCACGGGAATGTCGATGGGGATCTTCTTTGGAAGGTGAACCAATACTATGACGGAAGCGGTGGTGGTTGGCATATCGTCCAGCCTTGCCTTTCCGAAGAAGAAGCAAAGTCCATCGCCGCTGGATGGCTGGATGAGCGGTGGGCAGAGCATCGGCTTTTAGAAGACCGGCTCGCAAAATCACACTGGTTGAGAGAATATATCGACAGCGCAAATGCCTTGGGCTTGACGGTGCCGGATGACATAATTGCTGACTTCGAGGCGCACAAAGAAACCGCTCGTGAGGCGGCGATTCAGAAGGCCAAGGCTGATTTGGAAAATCTTTTGTCCAAGCAGGTGCAGCCATGAACGAGTTTTACAAAGTTTCTATCCTCTATCGTGAATTGATTAAGGAACTTGGCCCCGCTGGTATGCCGGACGCGCTGGAATGTCTGCACGGCATGGTCAACACAACCACCACTAAACTTAACAGCATCGGCCAGCATAAGGCCAAGGATATGGTGGGCGAGGCTTGGCTGCACATTTACGACGCTTCCAAGGCTATTGAGCCATGATGCAAGCCCACACCTTTCGCCGACTTCCTGCCCTCGCCAAGTGGCCACGACCTGAACGCATAGCCCAACAGCTAGAGCAAGTCCGCATCTGTGACGAGCAGGAACGAGAACGCCAGATACGCAGGGAACTGGCAGAGTTTACGCAACATTTTGGGATTGGAATTGGTAATGACTGACCGCACCATAGACGCACTATGCTCCGCCGCAATGGCTAGCATGGTATTAATAGCGCTGTATGCGCAAGGATTTGCAGAGAGGGCAATATGATGATTAACATATTCGTAGACATTGAGACAATTCCAAACCAGTCGCCAGAGTATCGCGCAAAGGTTCGGGAAGGCATTAAACCACCTGCGCAATTCAAGAAGCAGGACAGCATAGACGCATGGATGGCAGAGAATGCCGAAAGCGCCACAGATGAGATCGTCGCCAAGACCAGCTTTGACCCTGCCTATGGGCATATCGCCTGCATAGGGTGGGCGGTCGGTGATAAGCCAGCGCGCAGTATCCATAACGAAACAACGGACACAGAAGCAGAATATCTTGCATCCTTCTTTGATGACGTCCTGCACGATTGCAGTGTCCATAAGGTCCGCTGGATCGGCCACTACATCAGCGGATTTGACCTGCGCTTTCTGCTCAACCGGGCGATTGTCTTGGGCGTCAAGTTGCCATCGTCGATGATACTGCCCCGCGACATCAAGCCGTGGTCCGACCAAGTGTTTGACACCATGACAGCATGGGCAGGCGCAAAGGGAACTATCAGCCAAGACAATCTTGCAAAGGCTTTAGGATTGGCTGGCAAGGGTGACTTTGACGGAAGCATGGTTGCCGAGGCTTGGGCTAATGGCGAGCATGAACGCATAGCGGAATATTGCCGCAGCGATGTCGAGACGGTGCGCGCTATCTATCGCAAGTTTGAACAGGTTGGGTATTAGTATGACAGACAAGGCGCTAATCAATGAAGCCCTTGCCGATGCGGAGGTATTGCCTAACTGGCTAGTGCTACAGGAAGCCAAGCCAGTGCTTACAGGGAGAGTGAAATGACACATACAAAAGGCCCTTGGCACTTTGATGGCCCGCCAGACAATCACATTATTTGGACTGCCGATGGTGAGCGCGTGGCATTTATGGCTCACAGTGCAGGATTGGACGAAGAACGCGACACCGCAACGGCTCGCCTTATAGCTGCGGCACCTGAATTGCTGACCGCGCTTCAAGAGGCTAACACCGCGATTAATTCAGCAATGGCGCAGGTCGATGCGGAATGGCGCAATCACGACAAGGCAGGAGACAAGCACGACAAGGTTGTGCGGGAATTTCGCGCCAAGGTTCGTGACGCAATCGCAAAGGCCACGCAATGACCGAACCTACAGGCCGTGCAATCGGTGGAAAGGCCCGTGCCGATAAGCTGACACCGGAACGCCGGAGCGAAATAGCGCGGAAAGCTGCGGCGGCTAGGTGGCATAATAATGCTTGCAAAGAGGAAAAAGCAGGCGCATAAAAGTGCCACGATGCGGAGTGAGCAAACGCATCGTGACGCCACCTGATACGCAAATCAGGTTAGGCAAGCAACCCTGCTCTTAGGGTATGAGACATGACAACAAAACTACACGCATCAATGGCAAAAGCATTTGCCGCTATCGAAGGTGCCACAAAGGACACCAACAATCCGTTTTTCAAAACCAAATATGCAGACTTGTCTAGCGTCGTGGCGGCAATCAAGCCTGCCCTGGTCGCTAACGACTTGTTCTTTACGCAGGCCAGCCACGAGCGCGATGGCGGTGTATGTGTGGAAACATTCGTGCATCATGCCGATGGTGGTTCAATGTCGTTCGGATCGCTATTCGTGCCAGCATCAAAGAACGATGCCCAAGCCTATGGTAGCGCAATGACCTACGCCCGCCGCTATAGCCTGCAAACGGCTTTCGGTGTCTGCCCGGAGGATGATGACGGCAATGCGGCTGTTACGCATAGCAAGGCGCAAACGGCTATGAAGGCCCCTGCCAAGCCCGTTATGGAGCCACCATGCAGCGATGTAGACGTTACCCGCATAACCGAACTGGCAGAGGCCGCAGGCGTATCGCTAGACGTTATAAAGGAAAGCTACCTTGTTGATGACATTGCCAAGCTAAACGCAACGCAGGCGATGAAGACGATCAACAATCTGAAAAAGCGGATTGACGATAACGGGGCGGCGAAGTGACCTGCCGCTATCCAAACGACTGCCGTAAGAAGCCGGACCCCCGCGCAACGCTTTGCAGGGGGTGCGCCTTGGCCATTGCCAACAGCCGACCGGAAGCGGTTAGTGCATTGCATGACCGTCAACGGGCATATCTTGAACGCAAGTTTGCATGGCTACCAGAGGACCGCCGCGCAGAATATGAACGGCTGAAGGTGCTTAAATTCAAGGCGCACGAGGCGCGGCAGATTATCTTGCAGGACATGAGCGCGTGAAGCTGGCAAAGCACAAACCTATCAGGGAAAAATACCACCCTAAGCCAAACAAGGCAGAGAAGGCGCATCATCTGCGCCTGATGGAATTGCCCTGCATAGGTTGCGGGATTGAGCCGTGTGGCGTTGTGCATCACGTTCTAGGGCATGATTTTATCAAACGCTGGCGCAGGGACCACCGCATTGTCGTGCCGGTCTGCCATAACTGCCACACCAATATTCACAACGGCGAGGCAGAGTGGGAGGAGTTTCACGGCAAGTGCCTTGGAGAGATTGCCAGCGATGAACTATTCATTAGCAAGGTCATGGGCATCCTGTAATGGCACATAGAATTATCGACAGCGAATATGACCTGAAAGCCTTCAAGGCGATGCTGGACAACCTAACCCTGCCGTTCACCGTTGAATGGGTGCAGGGCAGGGACCGCAGCAAGGATCAAAACGCACTGCAATGGCTATGGGCAACCGAAGCGGCTGGCCAGCTTGGCGACCAGACTGCCGAGGAAGTCCGGCACGAATGGAAACTGCGCATAGGTGTGCCAATCCTGCGCGCCGATAGCATCGAGTTTAGGGACATATACGACAAGGCAATCAAGCCCCTGCCGTATGAGATGAAACTAAAGACGATGGATTTTATACCAGTGACGTCGAAATTCACCGTGCGCCAGATGGTCCGCTATCTGGACACCGTGCAGCGTGAATGTATCCAGCAGGGCATAAGGCTAACAGACCCAGACCCTATGCTGGCAGACTATCAGAAGCGATATAGAGAGAGGGAACAAGCATGACGCAAGATGAGATTAAAGAAATGGCTCGAAAGCTATACGACCACATCGGCCATAACGACTACGTGATCGCCGCTATAGGTGTGCATGGCCCTAATATCGATATGCCTGCCGGTAACGTGCTGGCGACTGTCCGCATGGGCAGCGATGAAGCCACGGCAGAGGCAAAGTATCTGAATGACGCCGTTACGTTGGCGCGTGGCATTATCCTGCGCAAGCGCGAAGCAGAGGCGAAGAAGAAAAAGGAGAAGGCGCAATGACACAGCAAAGCAAAATGAAGCCCATAGAGCGGGTAAAGCCCAAGACGGGTAGCTTTATTATGACAAGCCAAGGATGGGTGAAGGTCCTACGTGGGGGACGGCTTGCAAAGTGGGAGCGGTCATGACCCAACCACCGGATGAGCGTGAGGCGATTGTGCGCTGGTTGCGGGAGAATGACAAAGGACGCGGCTTAGTCGATTACCGTCATTGCTGGAACATTGCCGCAATGATCGAACGCGGCGACCACCTATCGGAACAGGGAGAAGGATAACATGGGCTATTTTAGCAACATGACCGAAGCCGAAATGTGGCAGGTCGATAATTGCAACAAGTGCGCGCACTGGAAAGACGGATGCCCCGTTGATGACGCGCATATGCTTTTCAATTACGAATTGTGCAACGCCAAGGATAGTCCGGGCAAGGTAATCTTAGACTTGCTGATACCGCGCAAAGACGGGTGGAACGCCAAGTGCGCGATGTTCATCCGCCGCACCAAGCAAGCCGATTATGAGGCAAGGCAACTGGCCAAATACAATGAATCGATGGGGATTAAATCATGACCAATAAAGCAGGCGAACAGCCGACAATCACGCAGGCGGATATAGAAAAACTACCGGTCAAAAATGACAGGGGTGCCTCATACGTCCACATGCGGATCGACTGCGCTCGAAACACCCGCGCCATAGTCACGCGGAATGTCCAGAAGCATATTCACATTACGCTAGGCCAAGATGCCACGCTTATTTTGCATCCGCACATGGCTAACCGTCTCATCATAGCAATGCAGGCTGTTCTTGAGGGAAAGGACTTTTCAGCGTGATAAAAATTCATATCCGGAAAGGCGTTCAATCCGCACGCACAAACTATCTTTGCGGCGTCGGTAAGCGCTGGTCCAGCCAAGATATTTCATCCGTCGCTGGCAAAGGAAAAGCAACCTGCAAAACCTGCCTACGCCTTTATCGCAGAATGGAGTGCAGGGCATGACCAATAAAGCAGGCGAACAGCCGACAATCAAGCAGGCCTTTCAGCAGCGCGTTGAGCCTTGGTTCCGCGAATGCTTCCCGCCTGCTGTTTGCAATGACAGGCTAGAGCGTGGCGACCGTCTTTTAGAGGAAGTGCTAGAACTTCTGCAATCCGGCGATTATCCGCCCGAACGTGTGGCCGCATTGGTGGATTACACTTGGGGACGGCCAAAAGGTGAGCCAGTGCAAGAGGTTGGCGGCGTCATGGTAACGCTGGCAGCGTATTGCATAGCGCATGGCTTGGATATGGGCGAGGCTGGCGAGATCGAACTTGCGCGCATTAACCGGCCAGAGATTGTCCAAAAGATACGCGCAAAGCAGGCAGCAAAGCCAACTGGTAGCGCATTGCCCGTTGCACCCTCACTAGCCGCGCAGGATGGTTTGGTAGAGGCTTTGGAAAGGTGTGCCCAAATTGTTGAGCAATGGAATCACCGCCAAAACGAAAAGGTCGATGATATTAAATATATCGTCCGCAACGCACTGTCAGCAATAAAGGGAGATAAGTCGTGAGCGATAATGATTTCATTGAAGCAATAGTGAACCTTTCAGGTGGATGCAGGCTTGTTGCTGATAACGATATGCAGTTAGAAATGGTGCGCCATGTAAAGCAACCTAACGGCTCAACAATCGACCGACTTATGCGCGAAGGTTGGCTTAAGCGTATGCCAAATGGAGGCACCTTCACACTTAGCGACGAAGGTGTGAAAGCTGTTATGCGATATTTTGACGGGCAGGTAGACGAATTGTCGCTGGAGCCAAAACCATGACCCACGATAACGTAACAATAAAGGGAGATAAGTCGTGAGCGCAGTTCCTGAATTTTTCCGCGTGTCCATGATGTTCCGCGAACTCACCAAAGAAGCTGGACCTGCGGGCATGGAGGAGGCGTTAGAATGCCTTGCAAGTATGCTCAATGGCGCGCACGTGCGACTTAAAGAGATTGGTTCGCCGCAAGGAACGAGGGACTTGCTAAATGATGCGTGGATACTTGTTTACGACGCAAAGAAAGCGGTGCAGCCATGACCTCACACGATAACGTAACAGACATTGTGGAGCGCATTGCGCCGCTTCTCGAAGAACTGGAAACAGGGCAGGACTGCGCCGAATACGCCTACGCCAAGGGCAAAGGCTTTCAGGCCATGACGTATTGTCCCGAAGCGTTTGAGGCGTTGAAAGAGTTGCCGGAGTATATCACAACACTACGCAAGCAACTTGAGAATGCGCGGGAGGTCATAATCGAAGCGAACAATAGCCTATATGGAAGCCAAGGCTATTTCCTCTCGCTTAATGGTGGCCCGCCGAACAAGTATCATTTGGCAGAGGGCATTGAGGAGCTGAAAAGCAATGTCCGCAGGCTTGGGATATCTGGGTGGCATTTTGCGAAAGGAATGGTCTGCCATGACCCACAATAACGTAACAGACATTGTGGAGCGGTTGCGGACATTCGCGCCAAACGTGACAAAGCCTAACGTCGCTGCAATCATGAACGACGCAGCAACAGAACTCGCAACACTACGCAAGCAACTTGAGAAGTTTGAATCCGCCCGTCGCTCTTGGCAAGGGTGAACATCATGCAGCGCTGCGCCTTGGTTAGCTTTACCTGCCTGCCTTGGTATGTAATCGGCCCGCGTGGGTCTAGTGTGAAGTCGCCCCGCTGTATCGTCTCGTCCAGGCGTAGATCGAAAGAGCAGTTGGGGCAGAAGGTCATTCTGGCAACGTGAGTAGATATTCCCGTGCGCCGATTAGTTTGACGGTGTTTTCTGTGCAGATTCGCACATCGTCTTCGTTTCCGGCATTTCCAGCATCCACGATGGACACTCCACCCGTTCCAGAAGTATCGCTGGCGGTGGTTGGCGCTTGGGCATTTCCGGCGCGATTGGCAGAACTTTGAGCGGCTTGCCTTGCCCGCAGGCCAGCAAGGGCAAGATTAACATTGTTGCGAATAGTTTTGTCCGTAGTGATTGCATGATTGCGTTCCCGTTCCTCATATTCAGCGACCTTGCGCCGGTTCATCTCCGCCGCGACTTTCTGCGCGTCTTTATAAGCCACCTCGTTTGCAATACGCAGGGACATTTCCACCTCTGCCGTGCGCTTCCACTTTACTGCGCGCTTGTCGGCTGCGGTCCATCCCATGTAAGCCCACAGGAACGCCGCTAGGGCCACTGCAAGGGCTATGCGATACCATGCGCCTGTGAGCCATTGGAAAGCGCTCCGTCCCCATGACAGGAGCGTTTTGCCTATGCCAAGGAAACGGAGCGCCCAGATCATGCTGCTAGCTTTTCGCGAAGCAGATAGCCTTCTAACGCCCATATCTTATTGCGGGCATTATCACGGGCAATCTTGCGGCCAATTTCTTTGTCGAAATTCTCTGGCGATGCAGCAGCGCTTTCGCCTGTCACGATGTAGCCATTGCGCAGTGTGAGTGCGCAGACGGTCATAGTCGTGCCGGGGAAAACATAATATTGCTCAGAGGCAATGGCTGCATCAATCATAGTCGGATTCAAGCGCGGCGCGTTAAGGCCCTTTGCCTGAATTTCATTTTCAATCTGTGCTTCATCCTTACTCATCGTTCCATCCTTCAATCTAATGCTGCAAAGGCCGTGCAGCGCGGTTATCCGGTTGACCGGAATTTCTATTGCTCCACCCACTCAAACTTATCTTCAAAAGTATTTTCCGCCTCCCATTGAGTGATTGCATCAGTGCGGATAATCTCGGCAAAATAGGCGGGCAACAATTCGCGTGGGATGCGTGAAGGTAGGCGATAGCCAAGCGACCGTTTGCCGTCGCTCCATAGCCCAAGCACAATGAACCCGTCCAAAGTGCCATCGACACTTGCAATGCTCTTGGCGTGTTCAACCATCTTTCCGCGCCAGTTTTCGGAAGTGCCGTTGATGTGATTTGGCGTTGCGGTTGGGAACAAGACGACATTAGTGTCAGTGTTCTTCGGCCTGATAGACCTTATACGGGCTGCAAATTCTGTCATTGCTTCATGCTTTCATCCAGAGTTAGCGTGTCGTCCGGCACAATATGCACGGGGTCAGATGCGCGGCCCGTTGCCGTGTCCGTGCTGCCGAGCAATTCAGTCTTGCGCGCACTGCTGGCGTTAGTGCCGTAGTGATAGGCAAGCACCATCATGGGCCAGCCAAGCACGTTGCCTAAGATGACGTTGGCAATCGCTTCCTTGTCGTTAGGCACAAAGGGCGAGAGAACAGCGCCTATGACGATTACAGCCACGATAAAGGCTAATGCGCCAAAGAAGTTGCGGGCGTGATGATCGTTCATGTCGGCCAGCCCCCCGCCTGTAGCGCTTTCTGAAACTCAACGGCGTAGTTGGCTATCAGGGCTTGCTTGTCAGTGCCATTTATAATTTTTCTGGCTGCTTGGAATTGGGCTTCTGTCGCGGGGCCGCTGGCTGGCAAGAAATGCTGGAAGCCGCGACCTGTAAACCAGCCCTCCCTCATACCGTGGCGTAAAATCAGCGCCGCAATATCTGCGTTCATGGCCAAGTCTGGATTGCTGGCCAGATCGATGTTCAGTTTCTGGCCAGCCTTCAGGTAGTTTGACTTCCAAGTTAGCTGCACATATCCGCGCCCACAGTATTTAGGGCCATCGCCAGCAGTCGTGTTGCCCATCTTGCGGGCAAGCGTAGGACGTGCGCCGGTTATGTCATACATCCGCGTGAAATACTTATCGCCGCCATATTCCTTGATTGGCTGCATTGTGTGCGCAGTCTCGTGAAAGGCCGTAGCGAGGGCGTATGCGCACCATGCAATAGGAAGGCCCTCCATTGCCTCCAATATCGCATTTGAGCCTGAAACCTCGTTATTATCAAGCGTAGGGGCCATTAGACCGCTGCGCATGGCGTCAAAGAATTTAGAAGGTCGCCTCATTTACATTCCCCCAATTGCGCGTTCGCCTCCAGCCTGCACAGCCGCACATAGATTGCGTCCAACTTATCCAGCTTGTTGTTTATCTCGGTTATGTCGCGGGCCGTTGTGGCGTCCGCATTGTTGAAGGTCGAATAAATCATGCCCGCCCCTATCAGGATAACGATGAGATTTTTCTCAATCTGTTCAAGTATCCAGTTTTTATTCTCTTCGTTCTTCATCGGCGGGTTCCTCCAGCCTGCGCTTTATCCACCACAGTCCGGCAAAACCCAGCCCGATGCAAAACAGCCCTTCCAACACCCCAGCCACTCCACGCCGTTAAAATGACCAATTGCGCCCATCCGGCGAATGTCATAAAGGCCTCGTAACTGGTTGAACTTACTACACCTTCAAACCATAACAATGCGATTTTATACCCAATATGGGACAAAATCATAACGCCATAGCATAGGCCAATGGCCTGCTGTGCAAGACCTGCCGGACGCGCCAGAACGGCAACGCCCGCAAGGATGTCGATGATGATAAAGGAAAGGACGGGAACGCCGCCGTAAACCGACGCGGCGACCCATCCAGCAAGGCTGCTACAGAATAGCGCGGCCCACGTCCTTAGCTTATGCAGGGGCCATGCGCCGTCTGCCCTTTGCAGGAGCATAAACAGCAGCACAGCACCCATAGCCGCAAACCAGATCATCCCTCTGGCACTTCGGGTTGAGTTGGCGGGGGCGGGGGCGGGCTTGGCGGCAATGGCGGGGGGTTAGGCGGTGCCATGCTTGGGTTACGTAACTTATAGATAAAGTCCATCTTACTTCTCCCTACGCTTTAAAGACTGTGGCGCGGATTGTCCCGCTGGCTAGATCAATGGCTCCCGTTGTCTCGTTCTGGAAGCGCACCGAAACCGTATTTGTCGCACTGACATAAGCCGTCAGCATTATGCCCTGAAGGTCGTTTGAGAACGACGCGATGGCAACATCACCAACTGCCGCGCCTGTGACGGTCACGGTCGTGGTTACACCTGCGCCATCAACAAGGTTTGCAGGGTCATAAACTACCGTGCCAGTGTGGCCAGTGAACAGCGTTCTAGTTCCCCATGCCTCTGCACACTTGCCTGCTGTGTTTTCATTGGCAAAGACAATAACACCAGCGCGGGTCGTGTTAGTAGGTGTGCAGGTTGCCGTCTCGAACCTGTTGCCAGCAATAAGCCCGCTTTCGCCTTCGCCGTTCAACAAGACAAAGTTTGCAGTGTTGTTCTCGACATGGTTGCCGGTAAACGAAAAGCCGCGAATAGCCCCTGTGTAGCCACCGAGAACGATAGGATAAGACGCCGCCGCATCGCTGCTGAAAAAGCTTCCAGTGATCGATAGGCCCGAAATTATCTGGCCGCCATCAGGGATAAATACAAAGTCGTTGCCATTGCAGCCCTCAGTCCGTGCGCCGTCAATCGAGAAGCCCTTAACTGTGCCTTCTACGCGCAGGCTTGTGGTAACGCATTGCTCAAAGTTGCAGCTATCGATGGAGATTTGCGTGATGTTTGATGTGTTATCGACATAGAAACCTGTGTCACCTGCAAAGGTGCAGGAATCGAACTTGTAATGCCCACCGCCTGCGAACGCTTTGAAATACGCGCCATAGCGGGAGATTTGATAGGCCGTGACATTGCGGAATGTGTTGGAGAAGCAAATAGTGCCTTCAATTGAATAAGCATCCCGAACGCCGTAAACCTGCACATTGTCCCACAAGAGATAGGAAACGTTCTTTAACCGCGCACCATCTGGAAGCCCGTTGTTTGAACGTATGGTTACATTCTCTAGGCCAAAATAGTTATTGGTCGCAGCCGCAAGATTAATATCCAGAATGTAGTTATTGGCCAGCATTCCGGTCGCGAAGATCGTGCAATAATCAGGATGCTCGCCGATGATGTTGAGAGGCCCGCTAATCGTCAAAGGCGCGGTTATCTTGTAAGCAGCGCCAACCGCATGGGCGGGGATGTATAGAGACTTGCGGGCGGCAATGGCAGCGTTGATAGCCGCCTGCAACTTTGATGTGTCATCCGCTGAATTATCGCCAACAACACCGAAGTCCTTGGCGCTGATAACATCGCGCATTTTGGCTTGCCCTGTGCGGGCGGTTGCTCCCGTTCCAGAATTAATAAAGCCAGAAAGCGCAGAGCCACCGGAGGCGGCAAGGTCAGAACGCAGTCCACCATCAGGACCGGTGCCGTCCGCAGCGACAGGTTCACCAGCAGCATCAAATGCCAGAAACTTGCCCAAGCGATTGTCGACCGAAGGCAATGCCGATAGAGATTCTCCAAGTGGCGCGACGAGAGAACGATCAACCCTACCCTTCAACCATATATCCCGCGCGGCAGAGCGGTCAGCAACAGAGTTTACAGGCGCAGCCTTCCAGCCCGAACCATCCTCAAATTCGACAGACTGCGCAAAGGATACGTCAGAGAAGATGTAAAGGTCAAAGCCACTTGCCGGAGCGGTAGAGAAAACAACACTCCCCGTCCCATCCGCAGAGCGCGTGACACTATACAGAGACGTGCTTACTACAGTGTCGACCCCATCCGCATCACGCAGCAACACACCGACTTCATCCGTATCCATAGAGATGAATGAAAACGGGAACACGGTTGTTGCGCCGTTTGTAATGTACGGACCTGAGAAATAGCTAGTGACTTCGACTGTCATATAAAATCCCCAATTTCGGGGACTTTACGGAAAGGGCCAAAAGCCTTGAATCGCGTCACTCTTTCTCTTTGACTTTGCCCGTTGTTAGGCCCGAATACCAGTCGGCAACCGTCTCAGGGTCTTGCTCCTCATAGGAAACATCGACCAAGAATTGAGCAGCCGTCGCCATCTGTCCGGTTGTCAGGCCGGTGAAGTATCCAACCGTCTCGATAGCGTTACGTGTGGCGCGCTTTGTCTCTTCGCCCTCAATGATGTTACCGGCATCGCCAGCAATAGCCGTGACGCTCTCCATTGCACCGGCAGCAGGAGTGAACCGATAACCGAACGTCTTGTCATCAGTTGCCTTGGCATAGGCCACAGGAGCAACATCACGAACAAGGGGAATAGGGCCAAGCGTGGTAAAGGCAATCTTCTCGAAGCCCCATGCCGCCCAGTCTTCATCATCCTCTGGACCGCGACCGGCGAGAATTTCAGCAAGCACCGGAGGAACGATCAAAAGCCACCATGCCCGCGCCATCAATGCAGGTATATCGCTTGCGCTGGCGTTGCGCACATCGCGGCCAAGGTTGCGCTGGCGTTGATAGAAAGCGCTCATATAGCTGTAGAACATTGTCAGCAGCTTCAGGGCTTCACCGGCAGGCCCACGACCTGTCTGCACCGCCGCCAAGTCTTTCGCTGCACCAGAGCCTTGGGATTGACGAACAGCCTTGTCGGCAGCGTAGATAGCATCGTCTTCGGTCATGCCGCCTGCAATCGCCTTGTCATAAGCACCGAGCCATGTCGGCACAACAACGACGCGATCCATGTAGGCAATGCCGTGGAAGGCGAACCGCTTGGGAGCGGTCAACCAGTCAGTCTTGCCCATCGCCGCTTTGACGTTATCGCGCATATCCCGATCCAGATTGTCCATGCGCGCGGCAACCTCTTTGGACTTGTCTAGCACAAAGCGGTATGCAGAAGGATTAAAAGCGTCTTTCAAACGAGGTGCAACCCACCGTGCACCAACACGCTCGAACGAGTTGGAATAGCCCGCTGCCTGCATCAGGATTGTCGAAGCACGGAAACCCATGCCAACAATGGTCGTGTTGAGGCGCAGTTTCTTGATAAAACCTTCCATGCCTGCGTTACCGGCACGGTCATACGCCCACTCATTTGCAATGCGCTGCAACCAAGGGCGGAACAGTTTGCGCACTTCAGGCCCCAAGGTATCGTCGACCGCCTTCATGATACGCTTGTTCGACAGGAATTTATCAGCCTGCATAATAGCTTCGCGGTGCGTCAGGTCATGGATAACCTCGGAGACGTGGCGGTTTATAATGCCAAGTGATAGATGAATGGGACGCTCCACCGCAGTACGTTCTTTCGTGAACCCCTTTGGTGTGGACGCGCGGGTATAGATTGCCTCAAAGATATTGCTGTTCTTTGCAGCATTGGCTTCAGCGTCATAGTTTCGGCGAGGGTCGTAAACGACAGGGAAGTATCCACCCTTCATCGTTCCGAACGGTGTCTCGACAGGTTGAGCAACAATCTTGTCAGGAGCAACGCCATTGATACGCTTTTCCATTGCCTCAATCTGTGGCCAGAGGCTTTCAATAGTATCCCACACAGACTGGACATAGGCCCACTCTTCCTGCGTCAGTTCATTGGCGAGGACCGACATGACTTCGCCTTCCTGCCAGTTGTAACCTCCCGTCAACTTATCAAGGTTCGACTGGTTCCCGACATTCAACGCCATTGAAACAAGTTGGTCGCGCGTGAAGACAAAGGGCCTGCCAGTTTCGCGGTTAATCAGGGACGTCTCTACCTTATCGCCCCATCGCTTCAGCGTTTCATTCGGCACGGCAGCAAGAGCATCGGTCAGATTGCCGATTGTCTCTTCAAGCATCTTACGTTCATTCTCCTGCGCATCAGCGATAGGACGGAAGACAACACGGTTGAAGACGCCATTGCTGTTGCCGCCATCCAGCCAGTCAAAGACGGTTTCCATCTTGAGCAGGGCAGCGTCAGCAGCCAGTATCTTTGACTTGACACCATCCCAATAGGACGGAGCCATAAGGTCAGACGGCGGCTTCTGGCGAAGGTTACCCGCACCCTGCACCGCTTCATTGACCAGTTCATCAAATTCACGGCGCTCCTGGTTATCCAGCAGCGTTTGCTTGAAGCGGCCAAGGTGAATGATATGCTTTACAGCTTCATCCAGCCCAAGCAGGTTCTCGACAGATAGCCGCGTCCAGTTTGTGCGGCCCAATGTGGCTTCAAAGGAAGGCGGTACAGGAACGTCATGCCCCTCTGCCTGCCGTTCATTGGCCCATGCTTCAAACTTTCCTTGACGGGTAACGCTCACCTGCGAACGGCGGCGCATGTCGACATTTTCCAATAGCGCCTGAGCCTGTTCAAGATATTCCTGATCGACAGACTTCATTGTCTTGCGCTTGGCAATTTTTTCCAAACGCTTCACAGCGCTACTCACATCATCCAGTGCGGCCTTGGCCTCTGACACCAGAGCGTTATTGAGCATCTGTGCTTGCTTGTGCTTGAAGGCCGCGTCTACATCCTGCTTCAGCATCGCCTCTTGTGCAAGGCTAGCAGACTTAGCAGCAGCCCGCGCATAGCGTTGAATAGCAGACGGACTAGCTTCATCCACCACAGCGCCAGAGCGTATCTTGTTACGTGCCCAATCCTTCGCAATCGCATAGGGAGTAGGACGCTTGCCAGTACGACGCGCCAGCACACGTATTTCAGCAGCGATGACATCACCCTGCATATCGTTATGGACGGCTTCCAGTGCTTCCCGCTCGATTGAGCCGTCATTGAGAGGGTCGCCATATCTTGCCTGCATAACCGCATCGACCTCATTTGAAATCGTGCGCTCACGCATAGACCGCGTATCACCCCCTTCCTTGGCTTGCCGGTGCGCCAGTTCAGCCCCCATAAGGGCCTCAACCATTTGCTTGCCGGTGTCGAAGCCCGATTGCTCCGCGATAATGTCAGGATGGATACCGCCTGTTTTATAGACAGGGGGAACGCGTGAAGGGAGGAGGCGAACACTATCCTCTCCAAACTCGCTGCGCACCCAAGCATCATCCATAGGTCCAGTTCTAAGCAGGCGCAGTGCCTTATACATTGGCCGCGCGTCCACTTCAGCAGATACCTCTTCGCGTACCCCTGCTTCTATTTCCTTGTAACGCTTCTGTTCACGCGCGCGGATTGACCGCATGGTCTTATCCAGCAGCTTGCCAGTGGCTTCGTTACGCGCACCCTGCGTTTGGTCGACATAGGCCGCAAACTCTGCACCCGTCATGCCAGCGTCAGCAGCATCCTTGAACAATGCTTCAATGCCTTGGCGTTCAACCATGTCGTTCAGTTGGTCATCAGTAGCAATCAGCCGGTCCATGACTTGCCGAATCTCAGGAGTAATAGGCGACTTCAGTGCGTCGACCGTTTTATAGATCGACGTCAGCCACACACGGAACGTTTCAAATATGCGCTTCAATGCAGGAACAGGCGACTTACCTTCCATCAGATAGCGTTCAACACCACGCGCCCACATTTCATGCGCGTCGGTCGGTATCATGCCGTTTTCGACTTTATGCCCTTGGCTGGCGAACCAGTCTTGAACAGTCTGCCAGTCATCCTTTAGCTGTTGCGGTGCCTCAGGAAGTGAAGCATCGAAGGCCAGTTCCTCTAACCACAAATGGCCTGTTTCATGCAGGAAGGTGGACAGGTTGCGTGTTTTGAACAGGTCGATTGTTGCCTGTCCAGAGTTGAAGGTTATCTTGCCGCGAGCGTTGTCTTCATAGGATTGCTCATAGGCTTTGATAGAAACGCGGCTGTCATCGAACACGACATAGTTGTAGGAACCATCACCGGCAGCGCGAGAACCGCCGTCTAGGTATTTTATGCCTGCAACGCCTGCGTCATGCAGGGCCTTCGATGCCGCTTCATCCGAACCCTTCAATGCTGACAGTTCTTTATAGATGCCTTGGCCTGTTTTTTCCTTATCCCCAAACGTACGTTCTAATCCGCCGAGCGCGGCCATAAGTTCGTCATCACTAAGTTGCTCAGGCTCCTTACCCTCTCCCTTAAGCTTTGCCATTGCCTTTTGGACACTATCCGGCTGCTCACTTAGTGGCGCGTCCCATAGGAGATATTCGTTGTCTTCAGGGATATCAACGGTGTATGTGC
>ERZ869921.132-NODE-132-length-45014-cov-5.892257_pt1 | contig 45014 bp, 52 predicted proteins | sample MGYA00579310_ERZ869921 | MGnify/ENA primary metagenome ERZ869921 (study PRJEB32216, sample SAMN09231816) | wastewater metagenome | place: USA: Maryland | collected 2016-06-21 | study: EMG produced TPA metagenomics assembly of the PRJNA472060 data set (Reclaimed...
CAAAGTAGTAGCACTGATAAGAGATCCAATCACCTTCGTGGAGTACGAATTTCCGGTACTCTACCTAAAAAGTAAATCATGAGGATAATAGTGGAGATATGCTCTCCAACTGGCTATTTAAGATCTATGGATATTAATTGTATCACGATATTCCCTAAGGATAACGTGAGAATCAAAGACTCTCCTGAACAAGACGTACTCATGTGTAAGTCAGAAGGAGGAAGATATCAGACTATAGGCTTCTTTGGTTCAACACGACAGAGAGATGGAGCCCTGGAGTTTATTAAAAGTCGTAGCTCGGATTCAGTCGTATTGGATTACAACGACTGGTTCACGCATGAGTCTTACAACGACGAGAACGCAATTAAAGTAATGAAGAATAACTTGGGCAATTTTACAATGCACAAACATATGAAGTATCAGATAGCGTTGAAGATCAGAGAGCCGGAGCCTACCGACGCATTTAAGGATCTGGGAATACTCTTTCTCAGCGCTATCAAGGAGAATAAGCCTTATTTTATTGAAGAAGTGGACAAGTATTCAAGACTCTGGGCAAAGTGCATTTTTGTGCCCGGAGTAGTAACAAGACTGGGGGTGAGCCCTCGGCAGTATTTCAAATATTTAATAATAAAGAACAATGAGAAATTTAAGTAAAGTATCAATAGTCCTTGCTATAGCAAGCTTTGTGGCCTGTAAACCAAGCATATCACCTGAACAGAAACAACAGGATAACTATCCCGTAGACACGATAGGATTTGTGCAGGAGTTCTCAACCACTGAAGATACAGTGATGGAAGATCTCACAAGCCCATCCATTAAGATCGAGATCTATGATAACCATATTAAAGTGGAGTCAGGGAATGTGAATACTACATTTGAAGATGTAGACTTGTCAAGAATACTCCTAAGACGGAGTGAAAGTGGGCTGATATCATATTTGCAGGTAAACAACTCGATACTGTTTCAGGAAAGTAAACAGCACGATACTCGACATTCTTATCTATATATTACAGACAATATCATTAAGATCCAGAAAGGAAACACAATCGACGGAATCATTGCAGACCATCCGGACATGGGACTATCAAGGAAAAGTTTGACTAACTGCAATCAATTCCTTCACAGGGGTCTTCAAGTCGGAGATCTCGTAAAATTAAAGTGTAATTAATGGATCCTTGGAAATTCATTCCGCTGCTAAACGAAAATAAAGGTCTGGGAGAAGAGGGCATCGAAAAACAAAAAGATCTCCAGCTTGCCTTGGATGGGCTGGAGCAGAATGTAATCTGGAAGAAAGATCCGCAGGTTAAGTTGACGGTAGAAAGAAAGAAGAAGAAGTGGAAAAAGAAAAGAGGAATACTCTCGAAGCAGAAGGCGGAGAAAAAATCACTTAAAACAATTCTCTCGGATGAGTAAAAATATCACGATCGGGGTACTTGATACTCCGGTAACTACTGCGGATTACTTAAGAAGATTTTATCCTTGGGGATACCCAGACAAGATTACACCCGGTAAACGTGCAGCAAAGTACGATCTCATCATCATACCAGACAAGATCAGTTGCAATCCTACGATGGCATGTTTCGGTGGAAGTTATGAGCCAATTGGCCTTCCTCCTATGGATCATATGGGGGAGATATTCCGAATCGGAGAGCGGGGATTGGACTATTATAAGAAGAACGCACTCGTCGTGGGTGTAGGTGACGGAGCTCTTATGCTCTGGAACGAACTGGGATACAAAGCAGTGGTAGTAGGTGAGAAAGCACATGTCAAACTGGTACGAGATAACACGGAACTCGACGATATCTGGAAAGCAGATGATCTGTTTGTCTCGGAATGGCGGAAAGGAAATTTCATTGGTATTGAAAATCTCTGGTCACCTACCTTGAACAACATTCTAAGGGAGCTAAGCAGAGAGATACAAGAAGAGCTACAACAAGTACAGGAAAGCGGAGAGAAGACTCTCCCGCCTATGAAAGCAAGAAGAATTTAACAACATTGTTTAACAAGTTAAGGAAAGTATAGATTTGTATGAATAACGTAATAGACCCGATCGACAAAGTAATCGGGCAGTTTATCAAAGATAAGAAGATGTATGTGCTTCGTAACGCTAAAACGGGACAGGCAATAAATGCTTCTTACAGTGAAGAAGGTCTTAAATACACTACCTTGCCTAATGGTAAGTTAGTCTACTTCAATGATGCAAGACTCGAAAGGGAATGGGCTATGGATAACGATGGAGTACCATATATCGTTTCAGTTCGTTTTGCAGGAGACTTAAGACCTAATCCAGAAGTTTTTGTAGAGCAGTTCGTGCCTAAAAACCACAACTCTATAAGAACTCAAATAGCAGAGTACACGGTAGTATCGAAGGCTTATCGCCTTTTATACCACACGTCGTAAGACAATGCTAGAAAGTGTGCAGTGTGTACTACTGCACTATTTGTTTACTAAAGTTTAAATTATGATAAAGACAATAATCGCCCAGTTGGCAATCGGAGTATTTACTCTGTTTCCGTTAGCGGAGGGAAAGAACGCAACAGTTCCGGAACTTCCCTGAAGGTTGCCAGAAGTCGAAGTAGTCGCTAAGAAGATTAAAAAGGTATCGACCTACTCTTCAAAGTTTCTAGACTTCGGTGTGCTGGGTAAGGTGAACACGAAAGTTAGTTCTGAATTAGTGGCCGCATTGGATACTTTTACAGGGCCTAAGGTTCGTATCACCTCTTTGAGAAGAAATTGGAATGCACACTCTCAACATACTCACGGCAAAGCAGTAGACTTTGAATGGTCTCCTGAGTTGATTCAGTGGTTAGGTACAGTTGAGGGAGTGCAGTGGCTAGAAGATCACAATCTTATGTATTATATAGAAGATAGACCCGGTAGCCGCTTGTTGAAGCCTTACAAAGCTGATACAAGTACATCCAAATTCGTATTCGAGAATCCAAACGCTACTGGGCCACACGTCCATATCGGTATAAAGAAGTAAAGTAAATGAAAGTAGGATTTCCATTTAAAGAGGGAGATGAAATCCCCATTTATAAGGATTGGGAATCCCAGGATGAAATTATAGGGACGGCTAAGCTAGTAAGATTTATACGGCATGGCCGTTCTTTCATTCTGGAAGATACCTATCCAGAGCAAGACCAGATCGTATATAACTATGATGAGTGGCGAGTAGAATTACCTCGTGCTGCGCTCAATCAAGTAGGAAAGAAAATATCTCTAAAGATAAGATTCATCGACACAATCGGATTATCTAATTCAGCTGACGATGAAGATTACGATCCAGAACAAGACCCAAGGTTACCCAAAGATTCATTCTTAACAATTAACGGCATATCATGCTACTAATGATAGTTTTCGGTATTTTCCTCGTAGGTGCATTGATGTACTGGGCTTATACCACAGGTTTCAGAGAAGGTTTGGAACAAAGAAAACAGCATCCCATTCACATAGTAAAGGAAGGAGTAAAGACAATCCGGATTACGTATCTCGATGAGTACGACTGCATAGAAGAAACATTTGAATATCGTGAAGATAATGGCTGGTTATCCGGCTACAAGAAAACTATCACGAAATGAAGTTCAGGATAGTACAAATAAAGGAAAACAATAGTTATCACTTTATAGTACAGAGAAAAAGATTAGTTCTATCTTTGTACTTCTGGAAGTGGTATGACTGGCAAGACCTGACTGTCGATTCGAGGGAACCAACAGAAACTGCAATATTTAAGACGTCATCTGAAGCAAAGAACTTTGCAAGACAGAAAGCAAATCAATTAAGAGACAAGACAGTAATAGAAACATTTGAATTATGAAGTATTTAGTAGCAGATTATTCGTTTGAAGGCTTCATCCAATCCAATATGGACGAGTTGAAGCAATGACTCGCTACGAAGAAAGAAGTAACATTAGATACAGAGGGTAGAAGAAAAGGACTTAGCCCAGCTAAGTTCGACATAATGGATACAGAATTGGTCTGTCTTCAAATAGGAGATAAATACGATCAATGACTGATTGACAAGGACTATATAGAGAACTTATCCTTCTTGGATGAGTTAACTATTATAGGACATAATATAAAGTATGATTATCAAATACTAAAGCTAAATGGGTATGAACTTAAAAGGGTTTATGACACTATGCTGGGGGAGTACATTCTGTCTACCGGACTTTCTCGACCGAAGGGGTATTATTCCTTGGAAGAGACACATCTACGAAGATTTGGATTCAACCCCTACGGAAATCAATTAAGTCTTTTTGACCCGTGGACTCCTAAATCCACACGATCAGGTATCGAAAAGATGACAAGAGAGCTTGCCTTCTATGCTGTTAAAGACATCGAAGTGACAAGTAAAGTCTATGAACAGCAGTTATTGGAAATACAAAGAGAGAATCTCATAGAGATCTCAAATTTGGAGAATGATTTCGTTCTTGTGTTAGGAGATATGGAGCTAAATGGAGTTCCGATAGATGTAGATAGATGGTTAGAGTTAGACGAATGGGTAGAAGAAAAGAAGACAGAATCTGAATCCATACTAAAGGAACAATATCCAGAAGTAGAAAACTGGAATAGTTCTAAGCAAGTAGTTAAGCTGTTTAAGAAACTCGGAATAAGTGTACTTAATAAGTACGATAAAGAGAGCGTGCAAGAGTTAGTTATAGCTAAGCAGGCTAAGGAACATCCTATAATTGATAAGTACCTCGAATATAAGAGGTTTAGCAAGCTCAAGTCAACATACGGAATAAAGTTCTTGAAGTACGTATCTCCTATTACGGATAGGATACATAGTAGCTTTATACAGATACTTAATACGGGAAGGATATCGTCTACATCTCCGAATCTACAAAATATTGTCTCGGGGTCTGATGACTTTATGGAGGGTCATGAATGGAGAAAAGCATTTAAACCGCCGAAAGGAAGGAAGTTCATAATTGCAGACTACGGTAGTCAAGAACTAAGGGTCGTGGCTAATCTAGCAGAAGACAAGACCATGTTAGATGCCTTTGAAAAGAATGAGGATTTACATAGAATTGCAGCATCGGCTTTGTTTGGAATTCCAGTAGAGGAAGTAACAAAGGAACAAAGAAGATCTGCAAAGATATTCAACTTCAGCACTCTCTACGGGGCTGGAGAAGCGAATGTAGCAGACCAATTCAAGATAAGCAGACAGCAAGCTAAGCAGTTAATAGCTGCTTACTATGCTAAGTTTAATGGATTAAAATCTTATCAAGAAAGAAAATTACAACAGACCCTATCGGACGGATATATCACATTAGATAGCTTAGGAAGAAAGAGCTGACTGCCAAACTTTGATTTATTTAAGTTCACAAAGTCAAAAAAGCAGCTAGCTGAATATACTCGGATAAATAGCAATTTCCCTTAATTGTAGGGGGAAATAAAATTGGGTGAATTGCTGGAACATCCTATATGGACAATCAGCAGCCAAGCTTAGCCTAGGTAAAAAGGGCTTTGAAGGTTCAGAGACTAGGTAGTGAGTCCTAACAATAATCTACCCACGAGCGCCCGGCATTCAAATAAATAATTTTGACAAGACTAGTTATAGCAAAGTTATAAGTATAGTTATCTTTGAAAAAAGAAACTATATGAAAAAAATTTGCAATAAGTGCCACGAAGAAAAAGATCTTTCATTATTTTACAACTGCTCTAAGTGTTCTGATAAGCACACAAATCAATGTATGGCTTGCATGACGCAATATCGACAGGAAAATCTAGAGTACATGAAAGAATATTCACGTTATTATCGTCTTAATAACAAAGAAAAAGTTTTAGCAGATAAAAGGACTAAATGAAGAAGTTTAGATCCAAGGAAAAAATTATATCAACAAGCTAGAAATAGAGCTAAAAGATATAATATGGACTTTGATCTGGCCGTAAATGATATAGTTATCCCAGAAAAGTGTCCATTACTGGATATCCCCTTCATAGTCGGAGAAAAAAATAACTATCAATTTTCTTATTCCTTAGATAGAAAAGATAATTCTAAGGGATACACTAAAGATAATATCTGGGTAATATCTGTTAAAGCTAATTCAATGAAAAATAATGCAACAAGAGAAGAGCTTCGTACATTCTGTCAGAATGTATTAAAGAATGATGATATAGTCCGAACTTACGAGTAATCGTAAGAAATGTAAGATAAAGAGCTTACATGGTAACATAATTGATACAAGGCACGGCTGCAAGTATGATGAAGATGGCAGCTATACTTCTAAGAAAAAGCTTGAAGAGTAGTGCCAAGATAATTCTATTGGTGCATGATGAAGTGATAGTGGAATGTGATGAAAAAGATTCAGAGGACATAAAACGCCAAGTAGAAGACTGTATGCGTATGGCAGCTTCATTTTTCTGTAAATCAGTACCACCACCAGCAGATGCCATCATAGCAGATTGCTGGTACAAACCGTCGTAATGGACCAACACTATCTTTTTAACAATATTACAACGATAATATTTTCGCTGGGTATATTCGTACTCTTCGGATGGTATTGTCACATTCTCGTAAAGACTCACAAACGTCCGTTAGGAGAGCTGCTAACCTGGAAAGCAATTAAACATAACGAGTCAATATTCGTGATGATGATGATCGTCGCTTGTGTGGCAGAAGGCATATCAGCCGCTACCGTACTAGCACCGGGTCTGGTTCCTGCTAATCCTTTAGCAAGGATATCTTCCCACTTGTTCATCTCATTCGCGGGTATAATAGGATCAATGACATTGTTCAAAGACACTGCGCAAGTAGTATTCCCAGGCACAGACGGAACCAGTAGATTCTTTCAATTTCTCGTAGTTATATTCCTTGCTTCGCTTGCTTTTGGTAGCCCAATTCTTAACCTTATTCTCATGGCGGGTAACCTGAAGCAAGAATTGGAACTCGAACTGTTTCTCTATCGTCTTAATCCTCTTACAACGGGGGATGACTGGAGAGCGATACTGGTATTCTATGAGAAGGATGTACACTGGTCTGCATGGGCGGCTCTTGAACCGAACCTCAAAGTATCCTTCGGTATTACAGTGCTTCACTTCATCATCGCAGGGCTTGAGGGCGCAAGGTCTATGAGCACTAAGGCAAGACGTGAAGAACTGATGAAGCCCATCGAGGATAAGAAGAAGAAGGACGATGATAAGAAGGATGATGAGAAGAAGGATGATGATAAGAAAGACGACAACGGAATGCAGAAGAATCTTGCGTTTCTGTTGAAAATATATGGACAATACAGTGCCAGTGAAATTGATAACCTATCTACACAGGCATACAATGTTCTGCACGCAATCTCCGACACTACAGTCAAGGGTAAGATGGGCATAAGAATCGCACAGCTCGCACAAGAGGCTACATCAGCAGAGAAAGCCAATGATGCTGGCAAACTCAAGTCTGTTAAAGATAGAACTCGTACGCTATTCGGCGGGTCTAAGAGTGAGTCAGATTACAATAAGAGAGGGTTTGGCATAACTCTTAAGGCGGTAAAGTAGGTTGCGCAAACGAAAGTTGCTCGCAGTACGGGGAGATACCCGACTCATGCTCTAATCCAAATTGCAAGGTGGGTCATAAATGTCCCGTCTGCGAGCGACGTTTTGTTAATCAGGCCCAAGAGGTTTGCGCGACTTGCGGACCTTGGGTCTGTGAGGGGTGCGGAAATAGAAGTTCATTTGCATATAAGCGAACAAAGACTCCTAAAGAAATCTCTCTTGATGTAGATGCTCTTATGGGTTGGGGAGAAAGAGAGGCAGGAAGATGTGTAGGATGTAATAAAATCAGAAAAGTCGGAGACATGAACTTATGTCACGAGTGCTCTTTAAAGAAAGTTACAAAAGAAGAGAAGATCTGTAGAGCATGCTACGATGACGGAAGACATTGGCTACCAGATAGCTCGGATGAACAATACTGTGCAGACTGCGGAGAGTTACGAATACTAAATGATGATTTCATCTGTAGTTCTTGCTTCAACAAGCGTAAAGAATTTGAAAAGGCCCAGAGACATAAATGCTGGAATTGTCAAGCAGTATTTAGTCCTATAAGTAACGAAGATAAGTTCTGCATTAAGTGTCGTCCAGCGTGTAAATCATGCGGGGGAAAGTTCAACCCTAGAAATAGAGCAGAAGCATTTTGTGAAACTTGCGTAGAAAATATCGAGAGTGGACATTGTGCTAACTGTTATCAGGAAAATAAATTCTTGGACGAGGTTGGACACTGTGCTTCTTGCGTGCAGCAATTTGGAGTAAGAGCGCAGAGAAATATATTTTGTAATGTTTGCGAAGTTGAGCCGGTAGACTATTACAGCGCCATTTGCTTTACTTGCAAAAACAAACGGATTACATGTCCAAGATGTAAAGAGAATACCATAGATGCAGTAGACTACATCTGTGATGTTTGTAAAGTAAAAGAAAATGAATAGACAAGAAATTCAAAGAGAAGCCACAAAGACCTGAATAGAAAGTAATTGTAAAGGAACTTTAATACTGCCTACGGGAGTAGGTAAAACAAAAGTCGGCTGCGATATAGCGGGGATACAAATGCAACTAAAGCAGATAGAACGAGTTCTCGTTGTTGTGCCTAATACCAATCTAATGGCGCAGTGAGAAAATGAATTCATAAAGTGGGGTTATGAAGTTGATAACATCGACTTCTCATGTGTTCAAACATCTCATAAGATAGGAGCACATGAAAAAGAGTATGATTTGATGATAGTAGATGAAATTCACACTGCATTAAGTCCTATATATTCTCAAGTATTTGAGAATGTAAAGTACACTCAACTTCTTGGGTTAACAGCTACGGAACCTGAAAATGTAGAATCATTAATGGTACTACAAAAGGTATGTCCAGTTATCTATAAGCAGACTCTTAAAGACATATCAAAGACTGAAGGTATCATAGCAAAGACCACTACATATAATCTGCCAATTAAACTGAATAAAAAGGACAAGGCGAAGTACAATCTCTTTAATGAGCAATTTCATAAAGCAACTATGGAGATCTCAATGGAGAAGAAAAGACTGCTTGACGAACCATTAAGTGAGAAACTTAGTGAGATCTTAAAGAAGAGTGTATTTGATATAGCTAAATACTTCTCTAGACAGAAGCTGGATAATTTAGATAAGGATTATCATAGGCTGCAAAAGCTGAGTAAGAAGTATTGGTCATCCATGACTATGCGAAAGTGGGTATGCTATGGCGCAGAGTCTAAGATACCCGTTGTGCAGGAAATACTGGATAAGTATCCGGAAAGGAAGTGAATATTATTTAACAAGAGTATAAACTTTGCAGAAACTCTTGCGGAGAATATCCAAGGTAGTAAGGTCTATCACTCGAAAATGAAGCTAGAGGAACGAGAAAAAGTTCTTCAAGAATTCGCAGATAATAAATTCACAAGGCTTATCTGTGTAGATGCTCTTAATGCAGGATTGAATGTGCCTGATACAGATTCTGCGATTTGCGTATCTGGAGTATCAACAGAATTAGTAGGAGTTCAACAGCAAGGTAGGATAGGAAGATATATACCTGGTAAGAATGCTCTATTCATAAACCTATATGGAATAGACACGGTAGAGAAAAGCTGGTTGCAATCTAAAACGAAAAATCTACCTAACGTTCGCTGGGTGGAATCTCTAAGTCAAATCTAATGACAAAACAAGCTCCATGGCTAAGAAGATACATCGCGGCCTACGGGGGAGATCTTCCTCCTGACATTGACTCGTTTAAAGAAGGGGCAACTTACGAGCATAAGTGTATGTTCTGTTCTCAGGAACACTCTCTTTGCCCAGTCTTTAAATACGACATCATAAATGGAACAAGACAAGCTACAGGAGCACACTGCTGCACTCAATGTGATACTCCTGTACAGCAAATGGTAAAGGAAAATTATGGAGATATTTATGCAGAAGATATAGAGAATGGAAGGTCATGGGATCCCGAAGAAGGTCCGCATACAAATCATTACAGATTAAACCTGTACAATACAGTTAGGAGATTCGATGAGCATGTAAACTCCTTTATCATAGAAAGGAATACAAGCGGAACATTCCGATGTTACTTCTGTGAAAGGATAGTACAGCCTGATGCACCTGAAATTCATATTCCAGTAGACGGCACGAGCCAAGTTTCAGGAGGGAGAGTAAAAGTCTGCACAGAAAAATGCTACGATGCGATTTGGGAAGGTACAGAAGACACAACAGATGTATCCGCAAAGTGCTCCTATTGTTCAGGTATATACTTGATAACAGAAGAAGAATTTCAAAGACAAAGAATTTTAGAGTCTTACGGCAGACATATGTGCCCAACTTGCGTCTATAGTGGCATAGCTCACGAGCAGGAAAAGCAAGACTCTATACTCTGGGATTCCGTCAACAGATCAATGCCTTATGAAAGATTCATACATAATACATGTGTGTTATGTGATGAGCCAGTTACTATAGACTTGACTATGCTTCATTCAAGATTGAAGAAGATTCATACCGGTCCAAATAATCAATGTAGGTGTCTTCAATGTTTTATATTCAAAGTAAAGAAGTCTGGAGAGACCTTCATATTTGAGATCAACGATTACTACTGCGTAATTTTCTTTATAGACAAGCGATGGAGTTACAGAGTGAGCAAGGTAGTAAATACAGAAGAGAAGGTCCACTTTAGAGCCCCCAATGGATACGGCACAACGAATCTTCTAGATGCTATTTCAGAAGCATCTAAGGCGGCCGAAAGTTTTGGAAGCCAATTAGAGCTAGATCTATGATAGGAAGAATAACAATGGGAAATCTCTATATAGTAGTTTTCTGGGATGATCTCAGAAAGCAAGCGGATGTTTATGATAGGAGCAGAGGTGGAACGGAGCATGTAGATACAATCTCCGTATCCAACAAAGAAGATCCTTTGTTTTTAATAGCGAAGGTTATAGAGTACGGAGAAAGATTAGGACTAACCGTAGATGAAATAGCGATATGAGCCATTTTAACAAAGTTGTAGTATCGGGTATGATAGGACAATGGCAATTCTTAATTGAAGAAGGTACACATGTACATGTGTATAGAGTAAAGTATTGGCACGTTGGAGTAGGATCACGAATAGGTGATACTTCAGTAATATACAATCAAGATCTTCTCGGTGCCTGTAATGAGGTAGTCAAAAGACTGACCAGAATGCCGGGTAACGAAGGTGGAATAATAATGTTTTAAAATGGATAGAGATAGACCTAACCCGAAAGCTCCATTAGAGGTGTCAATACATCAGAATGGAGGCATGGTAATGAAATGCGGACTATACAAAGGTCGGTTAAACCTATCAGCTAAAACTGGAGAATACCATTGCTCTATTCATGAAAAGGATATTTATAATACTGGAGAAATATACATAGCTACTCTATCGCACACAGATCTATTGCAGTTAATTGCTGAGGCTGCATTAGAGTTAGCATTATATCAAGAAGCAGCAGAACAAATAGAAGGAAGAAATGTACATAAATCGCCACGTAATAGACGCCCTCTCCTCTAATCATTTAACAGCGGATGAGTATTTGTATTTACATAACGAATACTATAAGCTAGGATGAGATTGGGCAATCTCCCCTGGGAGTATATTAAAGTTAAAGAAGACTGGTTTCTTAGAAGAAAATGGCATGGTAAGTGTAATAGGTGAGAGCTTATTGCTATCTTTGAATTCAGATATCGCTGAACCAATAGAGCCACCTAATGAGGATCAGTTTGAAGAGTTCTGGAAACTATTTCCTAAGAACGATGCGTTCAGAACTTTCCCTAAGACAAGGGACTTACGATTAAACAAAGTAGAGACTAAGAGGCAATACAAGATAGCGAGACAGACATACTCACATGAGCAGCTTATTGAGGCGCTAAAAGCTGAGGTAGCAGATAAGTCAGGATCAACAATAAAGAATATGTTTACCTACATGAAGGGTAGTGTAAACTGGTTAAAGGATAAAGCATTCTTAGATTTCATGAACTATGAATCTCCGAGTGAGGAAGAAAACTTTTTTGGTAAGAACATAAGAATGTAATGAACAATAAAGGAGCAAATACTCTTGCAATTAAACCGATGTCTGTCGTTATCGAAGAGACTAAGGAATATGTAAGAAAAAGAAAAGACGGGACTGAAAAATCTCTAAAGACGAATTCATCTCTTATTAATGAGACTTTCATGGATGGATTCGATTGGAATAGAATCATTACCTTAGGTGGTATGTCTGGCGCGGGTAAGTCTACTCTAGCTAGGCAATGAATCAAAGACTTTGTGGAGTTAAATCCGGACGAAGACTTCGATGTCTTATCCTTTCAGTTCGAGATGTTAGGACTGGATGAAGTAGCGAGAGATGTATCTTCTAAGCTGAATAAATCTGTAAAGCAATTGTACTCCGCAGATAAGGTCTTATCGGATAAAGATCTAGATTTGGTGGATAAGGCGTTGGAGTCTATGAAAGATTATCCTATATACGTTGTCGACAACATAGGCACAGTACAGAATATTTACGATACGATTCTGTTCTATTTATCATCTAAAAGACTCATTGAGAACAAAAGGGGACTAGTAGTGACTATAGATAACGCATCATTAGTCATGGGAGATGAAAGCGGAGAAAAACAAACTATAGACAAGCTGATGCACACGCTCGTGCTAATTAAAAAATATGTATCAAGCATAGGGGGTAAGATCATGTTCATAGTAATCTCTCAGCTGAATAGACAGCTGGAATCTAATGATCGTGTATTGAATCCCAAGTTACATTATCCCAACAAGTCTGACCTGTTCGGCGCCTCAAGTGTCTATAATAGCTCTGACTATGTTGTAATCATACATCGTCCTTGCCTTATCGAAGGAATAGGCAATTGGTATGGTCCTCCCAGAAAGAATTGGGACAGGGGTCTTCCCGTTTTTAACCCGAAGAACACCTCTCAACCAATGACCTATCTCCATGTTATCAAGGAAAGGTTTGGGTCTAACACGATCATCCCAATGCTGGACGACTTAGGGAATAGTAGAATAATCGACTATCCACTTTAGATGGTTGATATTATTGAGTATGTGAAGTTGGTATTCATCATAGTTTCGATGAGTGCCTTATTAAGATAGTAAAGAAAAACAAAGGAAAGTGAGAGACTTTTATAAAGTATTAGTTGTCGGTAGTTCCGGCAAGGGAAAGACGTATATGTTCAGAAATCTTAATCCTGAAAGTACAGGCTTTATCAATGTGGAAGATAAGCCCCTTCCATTCAAGAACACCCTAAAGTTCCACAAAAGACCAGCCACGTACCAGGAGGCGATTAACGCACTGATTGAGTACGCACAAAACCCCAATATAACTACCATAGTATTCGACTCTTTCTCCGCATTTATGGATATGGTGTTGATGGAAATGCGTCGAACGAAAAAAGGATTCGACATCTGGTCTGCATACAATGAAGAAGTGGCCAGGTTTCATCAGATCATAAAGAAAATCGACAAGGAGATCTTTGTCACGGGGCACTATGAGATCCTCAATATAGAGGGTGCTCCCGAAAAGAGAATAAAAGTGCAGGGTAATATTTTCTTTGCCCTGTTTAAACTGGTTTAATTGCTGGAATATCTTAATAGCCCTTACACCAACGCGGAGTTTGAAAAAACATACGTAACGGTTTGAAAAGTTAAGGGATAAGAGTTATCTTCATAGTATGAGAACTCAAAATAGACAATCAGCAGCGAAGCCTCTGTCAAATGAGGAACGTTCAACGACTATCCCGAAAGGGAGTACTCTCGACAACATTGAGGGGAAACAGCCAGTATATTTGAAAGTGAAATTTGTTATTTACCAAATAAAAAATAGGGTAAATAATAAAGTATATATAGGTTCAGCAAGTTTTTACGATAAAAGAATTGGAACACATGTTTCTCGTCTTCGTAGAAATAAACACAACAATCAGCACCTACAAAGTAGTTGGTTCAAATATGGAGAAGAAAACTTTGAATTCTCTATTCTTGAATATTCTACAAAAGCAGAGCTCCGCAGCAGAGAGCAATACTGAATAGATGCTACAAATTGTTGTAATCCACAGCTTGGATATAACATCGCCACAAAAGCAGAATCTTCTAGACTTGGCACTAAAATGCCGGAGTCTGCCAAAAAGAAAATTGGAGACTTCTGAAGAGGAAAAAAATTCTCTGAAGAACGAATTAAGAACATACGACTTGCTAGAACTTTAGAACAAGGTAAAGCAGTTTGTGTTTTTGATAAAACCCATAACTTTCTATATGAATTCTGCTCTGTTTCTGAAGCAGCTAGAAACTTAAACATCTCAGCTTCAGCGATAGTTAGGCAATGTAAGCATTTAACTGGAAGCAAACGAACCTATAAAAATTCACAGCGTATTTTCAGATATAAAGATATAGTCTGCTCTGCATAGAGATATGCAGTTAACACAATGAAAGAGAATGAAGGGCAGGTAGAGAAACACTACACTATTGTCGTCTATGCAGAATCCAAATTCAACGACAATAACCGCCCAGAATACTACCTCTCCCTAGTTGGTGAAAACACATCAGCTAAATGCCCGCCCGGTATCTTTGGAGAGGACATAATCCAAATTCCCAACGACGCACAGTACATGATGGAAAAGATTCAAGAATTTACGAAGTAGGATCGCAGCAAGACCATTGAGTCGCAACTACGGTGAGTTAGTGTCACTCACGACTGAGATTGCAGCAGCATTCCTAATACTTCCTGGCCAACTACGACTGTTCAAGCCAGTCAATACCTGATGGTATGAAGAGGGGGCTCTATATTCTTTCGTATGGGGTATAGAGTAAAGATGAATAGGATAGTAAAGATGGATCTTAAATGTAATAACATAAGGGCCTTACACTGTCTCTGTAAGAGAGTTCCAATGTTATTAGCGGAGTATGATGTAGCATACTCTAGCCGAAGCCATCCCGCGATAAAGAGTCAGAGTTCCGTGAAAAGGAACGGCTGATGAGTGGAAACACGCGGTTCCACAGCGCCCAACGAGGCATAGTTAAGAAAGTAAAGTTATAAAATAAAGACATGATAAACGCAGAACTGATATTCGACAACGAGCTAACACCAAGAAACGGAAAGAAAATTCCGTTTGGAATTCACACCAAATGCAAAGTAACCAGCATCACATATAAACCTGGCGAATTCGTAGACATCAATTTTGAGGACGCTGAAGGAAGATACAACAACAAACGATTGTATCAACCTAATGGCAAATACCCTCGCAAGACTAAAGTAGACGGGATCGAACGGGAAGAAACCACCGCCGAAGCCCTGCAACGTGACTCAAAGCAAAAAGCTTCTCACATTGTAAAGCTGCTTCACATCTTCTTGGGTAAAGAGGCGTTGAAGAAATTCAACGGAGAGTATGACGAGTTCATGGAAAAGGCCGTCAAAGCTTTAACCCCTAACGTACTTGCTTCTAAGTACGTCAACCTCAAATTGATCTATGATTCTGATGGCGTGTACTCCGAATTTGGTAATTACGCGGATTACGTTGAAGAATATGTAGAAGGACAAGAACCCAATTTGACTTACAGTCCTTGGGAAAAAGAGAATCGTAGCACGGCATCGAAGGAAACTCCGAAGTCAAGCACCGATAGTGCTCTAACAGATCTTTTCAAACAGCGATAATTTCACAAACAGGGGGAGGTAATACTCCCCCTAATTTTTATTCTATGAATGAGATCGAATTAAAACTAATCATTGAAGACCAAGACGGCAATACTCTGGAAGTATCCGATTGTGAATCCCACCATCAATTGGAAGAAAAAATCGAAAAGACACATCAAGATAATCATGTAATCAGTACGAAGAGCATAACCGTAGTAACAATGGTTGTTAAAGTAGATGGAACTCCTTTAGCGGCGATTCCTGCTGCGGCCGATATAGGCCCCGAGAGTGTCATGGAAGATGATCCCATATATAAAGAAGTAGAAGAACTGTTAGAAGAATACCCTGAAGAGGAATTCACCGAAGAAGAGGAATAATGATTATAGCGGACCCAAAAGCGTGAATCCTGGAACGACAGGAGAGCGTCATGAAATATTATATAGGAGAGATCTCATCGAGACTAATCCTCTCTCCTTTTCGTGAAGATAACAAGCCTACTTGTGGGTTCTATTACGGAAAAACAGGTAGGCTTTATCTTCATGACTTCGCCACAGATGAGCATTTCGACTGTATCGAAGTAGTAAAAAGAAGGTTTAAGATCGGCTATATAGCTGCTCTTAATCAAATTATTAAAGATAGCGTAAACTTTGAGGGAGCTGTCGAGGTAGACCTGCCCGAAGTGAACTTAGAGTACGTTTCTGGACCAAAGAATTTGGAGTATTTTAATAAGCTTGGTATATCGGATGCCACCTTAAAGAGATACGGCGTGGTAAATGCAAGAGCTATTTATGCAGACGAGAATTTAATGTGGAGATCTACAGAAAATAATCCTATCTTTGTGTATCAATACATATCGAGAAGATTCAAGGTATATAGACCTCTATCCAAAGACTCAACCAAGAAATGAAAGTCAAACTGTAAAATTGAAGACATAAGCGGATTCTATCAGCTGCCTAAATCGTCTAAGCTGCTAATCATTACTTCATCCATGAAGGATGTCATGCTACTTAGCGAATTGGGTTACAACGCAATTGCATTTAATAGTGAAGGAATACCAACTAAAGGAAAGAATGGGGCTTTCGTAAAGGAAGTTCTTGATGAATTAAAGACTCGCTTTGAAAATATAGTCTTCTTTATGGACAATGATCTTCCGGGAAAACAGTATTCTCTAAAGCTTACCCAGCATTACCGCATACCCCACATCTTAATCCCAGAAGGAGAGCCAAAAGATATAAGCGATTATGCAAAAAAATACGGGCTTCGTAGAACCAAGAGGATGTTCAACAAGCTCATAAAAAAGTTAATGAATGAACGAGCCAGTATTTCCGTTCCTTTCTAACCCGGTCTTTAAAGGCTTTTTACAATTCATGGGATTTATGTTTGCCATCTACTTGATGACGAACATAGACATGATTCGATCGGATGTATCGTATATTCGCAAAGAACTTCAGTTTGAAGAAGAACCGATAGAGCCGTTCAGCGTGCTCTTCGTCCACGTATTCAGCACATCAGAAGGAAAAGAATTGGAATCTCATCAAGACACTATTCAACTGGTGTGTGACCCTAACGATACACTGAAGATTATGAACCTGCTTCAATCCGCAACATTTGAAGACTGCGGGCTTGGACATTGTGATAAAGATAGCGTCGAGAAAGTCGAAGTGGAACTAATCCTCGACTAATGAAAAGAAGAATTTATATGAAAACAGAATTTGTGGAAAAACTCATAGAGAAAGAATATCTATCTTCTGATTGGCCTCTATTCTCAGGCGCCTTCCAGCAGGTAGAAGATATCCTAAAGACGATTGTGTATGAAAGCAAAAGCTCACATCCAGCAACGGAGAAGATCTTCAGAGCTTTTAATGAGTGTCCAGTAAAGAGTCTCAAGGTAGTTATCCTAGGCCAAGATCCGTATCACGATGGATCTGCTACTGGATTAGCCTTTGACAACTACATTGCACAGAATAATATTTCACCCTCATTAAAAGCAATCTTAAAAGAAATGGCAGGTGATGCGGGTATGCAATCTGACGGATCTCAACAAGAAGTATCGTATTTAGAAGACCTTCCATCTCAAGGAGTTCTGCTTGTAAATACGGCTCTTACTGTGCAGCATGGTAAAGCAGGATCTCATGCTAAACTATGGAAACCCTTTACAGAACAACTGATTAAAGACATCCAAACCAAAGACAATATCGTATGGATATTGTGGGGTAATCATGCTAAATCATACAAGAAACTAATTACGAACGAGACTCACCACATCATCGAGGGTGGACATCCGTCGCCACTCAACACGTCCGTTCCCTTTGCTGGTGGAAAATACTTTAGCAAGTGCAATGAGTTCTTGGAATCCGTAGATAAAGTTCCTATACAATGGTAAAAATAGAGTTCAAGTCCAATGAAGGGCTTATGTTCAACATAATGTTCCATAAAGATCCTGTCAGAATTGTAGGCTTTGAATACGAAGATGGAATAGAAGTAGAAAAGTTGCGTTCTCTACAAGCGTTTAACTTTTCCAATGAAATAGAAATGAAAAGAACAGTCAATACGATGATACCGTGTAAACAGGTGTAATATGAATCACGATCAGTTAGTAAATAAGCTTGCTGAAGTGTTCTTAAATCTAACAGAGAGTTATGAACAAGCTCAAAGCAGGCAAGAAGAAAGAGACTTTGTAGGTCTGGATGAAATAGAGGATATCACCTTAAAGCAAGGGGCGTTAAATGGTTTTTGGGGAACAGTTCTACACCTCGGAGGAATGGAGTTGATAACAGAAGTAACAAAATGTGCATATGGCAAAATACAAGAACAAGAAATGGGGAAAGTATAGATCCGGCTTAGAGTTCATGGCAGCTAAGTTGCTGGATGAAGCTGGATTGAAATATGAGTATGAACCTTGAGCAGTCAAGCTAGTCAATGCTTCTACTTGAGAAGGAAAATCATATGAAGTCTCTGGTAAAAAGAAAGAGTTTAAGCTGCTATCAAAAATATATAAGGTAGATTACACTCCGGATTTTGTTGGGGATAATTGGATAATGGAAACTAAGGGTATGAAAACTCAAGATTTCATTATACGTTGGAAACTGTTTAAGAAGTATTTAACAGAGCACGGTCTAGACTATACTCTGTTTATGCCTACAAACAAAAAGCAAATTGAAGAGAGTATAAGAATCATTAAAGAATTAAAAGATGGAAGACAAGAAAACAATAAACCGCAAAGCGTTGACGGAAGCAATCCGTAGTGTAGTGGGAGAACAAAGATCTCTCGCAAGAAAGCAAGTAACCGAGAGAGTTGCTAAAGAAATGGAAATGGATGAAAGAGTCTTGGTATTGAGAAGTCTTATTGAACTCCATCCATTTTTGAAAGAAGAGTTAGAAGGCGTAATTGAACGCCTGAAGACTTCAGCTGGTTACGAAGCTATAAAGAACATGCCTTATAGCTGGGTAGATAGTTCGGAAGCAGAACTTATGAGAGGCAGATTAGAGTTGATGCCTGATGGCGATCTTCAGAAATACACATTAGAAGAGCTGGCAGATTTAGTAAAGAACTAGTATGGAAAAGAGAGAAAGAGTAAATAAAATAGCCACCGTTTGGGAAGAGAAGAAAACAGAATACTGGGTAGTAAAGGACCGCTCTGGTTGGGAAGTTGAGTTTGAAACGGAAGAACTAGCAATAAAAGCGCAGGAGTTTATGGACGCCCTTAAATGGAAAGAAGTAATCTTATATACTGACAGAGACTTCTCTATGGAGATGATAACTGCACACTTTAAGTACCCACTAGATGAAGTGTACTCTACAAAATGGGGAAGAAGTATTCTGGGATATAACTATCCGCTTGAAGATCTAACCCAGTCTCAAAAAGCTGGAGGAGATGTAAAGTTCTTCAGAATTATAACTTACGATGAGTATGATAATTCAAGAATAAATTTAATTCCAATCGAAGGAGACATTAAGGAACAATTAATTAATTTTTTAAAAGACTAAACAATGGAAGATTATAGAAGTATCGTAAACATTACAGACGAAGCAAAAGGCTTTATCAATCTCAAGAAGTTTGAACAAGAACAAGAGGATTTTAGACTCCTCTGCTCCGGATTACAAGCTGTGGTCAACAGAGGACTTAAAGAAAAAGCAGCAGAACAAACTAAAGAGAGCTTAGAGAAATTGCACGCAAGCGATGTTTTGAAGCAGTTGTCAATCCTTGTTAAAGAAGAAGACGATCTCGAAAGAGAATTGCAGGGGGCATTCTTTGGTCAGAAAATACGGAAGAGACTTTCAAAGATCAGAGAAGAAGCTTATAAATTGGTAGGAGAAATCCCAGGAGTATATCATTGCTCCAGTGCTTACTCTATTCAAAGATCTCTCGAAATTGATAGCACGGTAGAGGCAATATATGTCAGCCAGCATGAGGTTATCGCAAAGCTACTCACGCTGAAGAACTGGAAAAACAAATCATTCGACGAACTTGTAAAGTATCTTCAACCGAAGTAATAATGGACAGAATCAAAGAATACTTTAAGACTAAAGCAGTCTCTAGTAGCTTGCTAAAGTCGTTGTGAAATCCAAGATGGATAAAGTTTAAGCTTGACAATCCAGAAGGAGAAGATGAGGAGAAATCACACTTGAGAGTAGGCAGCGCGCTAGACTGCTTACTTACCTCTCCTGAAAGATGGGAGTACGATTTTACAGTCATAGATGCTAAAAGACCTTATGGTTTACTTGCTAAGTTCATAGATCATTTACCACCGGGGTTGAGTCAGGATTCGGAAATAGAATTGTACGAAGGAGCCTATAAAGATAGCGGCTACAAGATGTGGATAGATAAGGTTGTAGATAAGTTCTGGCAGAATGAAGAAGCAGTTAAATACTATAAGCTGACTAAGGACTTAGGAGACGGTATAACTGTTATATCCTCGGATGAGAATGAGTCTGTAATGAAAGCTCACGAGCTAATCATGGCTAATGAGTTTGTAAAGCCTTACTTTGTAAATGACGATCCTATGGTTTCGCTTTTACATCAAGTGGCGATATACTTTACATACAGAGGACATAAATGCAAAGCATTGCTAGATGGAGTTAAGGTCGATCATAGAAAGAGAACGATAGAACCATTCGATTTAAAGACCACACGTGCAGTGTATGACTTTGAAGAACATTACATAATGTATAAGTATTATCTTCAAGCAGCATTCTATGAGATTGCTCTTAGGTCAGAAGGCTCTCCGGTTAAGCAGTATTTAGACGAAGGCTATGAAATGTTGGATTTTATATTCATAGCTGTAGAGAATAAAAGTTCTTCTTCCCATCCAGCCATAATTTATGTGACTGATAAGGAAGATCTGTTCAAAGCTAAACATGGCGGTAAGATAAAGAATAGGGAAATTAAAGGCATAGATCAACTTATAGATGACTATGAATACCACATTACGACAGATAGATGGGATCTACCAGTAGACTTAATAGTGTCACAGGGTAGGAAGCGTCTAAGTATATTTAATTAAAGAAATGAATCTAAGTGGAAGCTTACTGATATGGACGTTAGGACAGATGCCCGCAGAGTTTTATACTAAGCTGGATAATACGTTCATTGGAAATGTGATATGGGAAGGAAATGATGGCTGGGGGAATTATCTTTATGTTAGATCTCTTTCGGATTACTCAGCATCTTTAATTAGTATGATTAGGAAACATACTATGTATGTTCAGGATTATTACGATGAAGACGGAAGACAAATCATTATATTTAAATTCACAGAGGAGCAAAAACAAACTATAGTAGCTCCGTTTATCAGAGGAGAATACTCTAAGATAGATAGGGACTATGTAAAAAAGTATTTCAAAAAGACAACTAACTCCGGTAAGATTTCTACAAATTGGCAGATCTTACATAAAGCTAAAGAACTCCGAGAACATTGGATGCGAGAGCTAAACGTCACACCATACATACGCATAACAATTCCAGAAGATGCTGAAGTGTGGAGCAAAATAAAGAAAGAACTTGAGATACTTAACTTTGAAATCGACCAAGTACATCAGGAAAGGTCTTTTGAAGCTCGGTAAAGTTAGTGGTAATTTGATCTTAGATCATATGTTAAGTAGTTTCGTAGATTCAAAAAATTTAGAAGCTACAAAACAATACCTTAACATCCATGGTCAGAAGATTATTTGTGGATTTAGAGAGCACGGGAAACGGCTCAAATTTATTTCACGATATCGTAGAGTTAAACTGTCGGTATTACGAAAACGAAAAGCTTATTAGCACATACACTGGAGCATATGGACATGATCCAGAATACGTATATGCTTTCGGGATTAACAAGGATAAAGCCTTAGAGAATTCCAAGAAGGGTTGCATAACATCCGATGAGGATTTCGCGACCTTTGAACAATGATTGACAGAAGTGCTTAATGGAAATAAAGCATACCTCATATCGTATAACTGCGAATGGGATTTTGCACATCTTAAGAATTGATTTCAGCGCAATGGCAGGGGAATAAGAGCTCATCTCTTTGAACCCTGCCTTTGTGTTATGTCTCTTTGCGCATGTAGATACGATAGATTTCTAAAACTATCTGAATGCGCAAATAAGTTAAACATACCTGTAGATGAAAAAAAACTACACACCGCCGAATACGATAATCAACTCACGATTAAAATGTACGGTAAACTAATTAACAAATTAAAAGCATCATAATGACTACTATTGAACGATTAAAGAAAACACCAAAATGGGATGAGTTTGAGAGCTGGTACAATAACCATTATAACTACGGAAACATACCATTTAATTCTTGGTATTGCGAAGGAGATCCTAAATCTGGTTTTATTGATCTTGATTTCTCTTTTCAAAAGGGTGTGTTTGAAAGATACTTAGGTAGCTGTGGGTTTACGTTAATAATTCCCGACTTTATAGATAAGGTAAAGTATGCTATAGCAAAGCCATTATTCCCTGGAAGAACGTATGTAGAAGGAGATTCTTTTGAAGCTCTTTTAATCTGGTTTTTTAACAACTAACACAATGCCTAATTTACTTTATAAACAATCATTAATCTATGGACTCGTCTGAGCAAAATGAACTTGATCCTGTAAAGCTCTTAAAGAAGAATTATAACAGAAGAAAACACATGGCTAAGCTGAAAGGTATAGAATTTTTATTAACCTTTGAGGAATTCAAAGAGTTAAGAAAAATAGATACCTGTCAGTACACCGGAGAAAAGCTGGTGTTCAGTGATACTCTTCAGCGTAATTCTTGGTCTTTGGATCGAAAAGATAATCAAAAGGGGTACATTATAGATAATGTGGTTGTATGCAGCCACATCTCAAACATAACAAAGGCGAAATACTTTGACGTTAAGAGGATTAAAGAAAGTGATGAACTGGGCAAACAAATCAAACAAGCATTGGACGCAATGAATAAAACATTAGACCAAAAAGTCTCGGATCGTAAAGTAGTACATCGTGTGGTATACTTATACCCTCCTAACCCTGAAAGAAATCATTCCCTAATGTTAGCTGAATATCACGGGGAAGGTGGGATAAAACTTAAAGACAGTTATTATTATAAAGGAGAAGAGTATATCGTTACAACGGGCCCAATTCTATCTGGTTGTCGTGGAGATAGCGGGATGATTGACCTCTACATGTGGTATGCAGTTAAGATGGGAGAAGCAGACCAAAAACCGGTAATTCACGGAACAACAAGTGATGCGCAAATTGTTGGCAAAAAAGTAGCGTTCCTTCTTAGAGAGATCTCATATTTACTTTTCCTTGTTACAAGTGCATCTGTCTCGGTAGCCTTTCTTTTGGCCATAATCGAAATCGTGACAAAACAATGATAGACTATTCTTTTGAATCTCAATTCCCAATCTGGTATAAAAAGCTTTTGCAGGAAGATCCTAATTTGGAGAACATCAAGAAGATCTACGGGCCAAGAGGAAATAAATTAGACGTGATAAGAACTTTAAGAGAGAAAGAATACATTCCAGGATTACTCGAAGCGAAGAACTTCTTCGATAAGTTCCTGGAGGAAAAACTAAACAAAGAATATGTGTAATTTTTGTAATCAGAGAATAAAAGAACCTGCGATTTTGCACAGTAGTTTGCAAATGACGCTTGATGGTATAGAATTAAAACTCAACTATGACGCCTACTCAGTAAATTCTTCATTCACAGAGTGGATAGAAATAAAATTCTGCCCCTTTTGTGGAGAAGAATTAAGAGGTCGTAAGCCCGATGACAAAGAAGGAAAAACGATGACATAAATGTGGGTTTTAATCCAGACCCCCACAACTACATAAATAAGAAAACCCCCTACTCAGCGTAAAATAAGAATGCCTACCCTGCTAAAGCGAGGTAGGCATTTTTTTTTCTTCAGGATCAGAACTTTTATATAAACTCTCAAACGAATTGAGTACGACTTTTCTTTAAAGAATTTAAACTCATTTTATTTTTAAAACCTTGCGAGCGGGCAGCCTTTAGCACGCTATCAAAAGTATTTATAATATTTCCTTGCATATCCTTTTGTACCACTTTTTTATCCTGGTTAGATGAACGTCGCTTCGCAGCGATGCTCATATTTTTTCTTGCAAGTTCTCCGAAATGTTTTAGTCCTTTAGCCTTTGCGCCTTTAGATGACCAATTAGAAAAGTTTTTACAGTATCCTTGATAGTCTAACACAATTTGATCTATTCTTTTCAAATCCTGTTCATCTAAACTAAATCACTCTAGTTTTACTCTTTTGTGTTTAAAGACTTCATGTAATACTTCTTCGATATCTAGATAGATCAATTTAATAATTGTGAAAGAGAAACAATGGGTATCAAAAACCTTTATTCTTGTTTCCAGATCTCTAGTTTTACCTATCTTATAATGTCCTTGAGATTCTATAATGTACGTAAGATTTTGTTTCATACTTTATCCCCCCTTTTTCTTCAGGTAATTATTTCAACCTGTTACTAAATGTAGACTCTAAGAATTCTGATTCTTCTAAGCCTTTATACCATGAGTGTAGCGAAGCTAAGAACGGAGTATTCCTTTGGAATTCCTTCCAGCCTTTATACTGACCTTCTCTAGTAAGTGCTTGGTCATCATACCCAGCAGCATCTAAGAATATCGAAAGAGATAGATCTACGGTTGCTCCAGTGAGCTTTCTTGTTTTATCCCAAGATACAGGTAAAGCAGTTACGTTTCTAAGGATCTCCATAGGATTAGTGGAGATTGCCATATCGTTCATAATCCGCTTATAGATCTTAGCGATAGTATCTTCTTCATCTCTATCCCATGCGAATGAGAATCCTAAGAACATTGCTATAAATACCATCCAAGTAAAGACGAAATCTTTTACATCTTCTTTCTGTGCGTCAGAGAGGGAATCCCATTCATAGGATTCATTCTGCTGGTAGCCTAAGAACTGCATAAGTTTATTTCCTTTATCACCTTCCGGACGAAGCTTTCTTTTCAGACCTATATAGTTTAACATAAGTCCTGCTAACAATCTCCATCGTCCTTCGACTACTTGAGGTGTCCATTTAAGAACTTTGTTTCCGTTCTCTTCTTCCTCTCTGAAGAATCCTTGCGTCTGTCTCCATCCTCTTGATGCTCCTATATTCTTAAGAACACCAGGTAAGAACTTCTTAAACTGCAAGAACATCTCGCCAAGGATATAGTATTCAGCACGAACTCTTTCGTCTAATCTATATCCACCGTGAAGCTTTTCATAGAGGAATTTAATAGAGTTGATCTCTTCTATCTCTAACCCTAATACATCTTCATACTGCGGTAGATCTTTCAGGTTAGATATATTTCTCTTACCTCTGACAGTGCCATCCCACTCTACTATGGTTGCATCTTCTACATCTTTAGTTACATAGTGATCCCACATAGATGAACCGTCTGCGAGCTTCATAGCTTTTAACTGCGCTACAAAGATAGCAGTAGCTACAACTTCTTCAGGTAAAGTGTGAAAGAACATCATAGTCTTCGATGTAAATAGCTTATTACGAGCAGTTAACATCTCGTTAGGTCGAGTGAACCAGTCGTAGTTATCAGGCATATATCCGAACTTCTCCATAAGAAGAAATGCTTTATTGGATCTTAACTTACCTACCATGCCGTCTGATTGCATTCCTATAGCTACTCCAAACCCTTCTTGTATATCCTTTATGCCAAAGTTAGAGTGATCGCCTTTCATAAATAAGGAGTTCTTCACACCTTCCTTAAGGGTTACTAAAGATGCAAACACACCGTTAGGTAAACCAGTTAAAGGCTTTAACCACATAGTAGGGGCAACAAAGAATCCTTTTAACGAGCGAAGGAACTTAGTAAAGTTAAAGTTATGATAGCCAGTAGAAGAGTTTATCTTTAAGTTACGAGCAACCCATTCGTTACGATTATCCTTCTTACCAAGTATGTGTAGATCAAGCGAATCCTCAAACCACTCTATAGTATTCTTAAAGATAATGTTATCAGCAGAAGCCTCTTTAAGCTTAAGATATATCTGCATACTAGCACCGAAGGCATAGACTTCATCTAAATGCTGTTTGTAGAAGTTCTGCTTTACAAAGCCATCTACTAAGTATTCAAGATCATGAGAGTAGTTTCTCGATTCTGAGATTCCATTCTCACCTAAGCCTTTAAATGGAATTGCTTCTAAGGTAGAATTCCATCTATCGAATGAGGCCTCGAAGAAGTTAGTAGCATATCTATTCCATAAAAATATAGCAACCTCTTTAGATAGAAGCTTATGTTGCTGTATTACATCAGAAAGTTTAGGCGCCATCTTAGGTAAGAATCCTCTTTCCCATTTAAAGGTAGTTCCTTTTCTTTTGCTGCCTACAGGAGAGATCTCCTTATTATACAGTCCAAGATTAGTTACAGCCTTAGATCCTCTACTTGTCTTTCTTGTAGTTACAACCTTGTTAGCCATTGCTTTACCATTAGGTGCCATCTCATCTACAAAGAATTGATCGTTAGAATTAAGAATAAATCTAAGCAACTCCTGTTGAGCGGGGCCTAAAGCATTCCATTCTACTTGGTCTTCCTTCTTTGTATCCGTAACAAAGCGTTCATTGTTGTGCTCATCTATCTTAATAAATTTATCCATTAAGACTTTAGTATTAGGGCCTCCTATTAACTTAGTAACTGGTTTAGGGTTGATGCCTATTTCAGATAAGGCGTTCTCCATGAGCTTATCAAACTTACGTCTCCAAGGTTCATAGTCATTCCTGACTCTCTGCTTAGCTTCCGTTAGCATCTTATAGTACAGTTGAACATATGGATTAGTTGAGTAAGATGCGGATCCCACCCAAGTATCCATCCACTTCATATCTGTATCCCAGCTTGCTAGGCTCATAGACTTATCCTTCTTAAGTTCTATAATCTCAGACATAAGCTCTCCAATCTTCTGTGTTCTATTGGAGCTCACCTTATCACCTTTAATTACCTTCTCTACAATATTCTTATCATACATAATAAGCTTTTGCAGTTCCAGAATCTTTAGCTTAAGAATCATAGCAGGGTCTTGTCCTACAGAATTTACTCTAACAGATTTAGTAGTTACAGTGCTATACTCATCAGGCTTAAAGATCTTAGGAGAGGCTTTTAATAGATCTTCATACTTAGAAGGGTGCTCTGCTTTTAAAAACTTTTCAATGATCTCAAGAAAGGGAACTGGGTCTACTTCATTACGAAGGCTATCGTTATCTTTATCCAGTTCAGAAGGTATATGTAGGACCTTTAGATCTCTAAACATTAGATCTGGATTCTGCGATTTAAGTATCAGAGCGTATAGCATGATCTGAAGCTTAGCCCTATTAAGTGGATTATCCCAGATGGCTTTACCCATTGTGTCTCCATACTTAAATAGATAGTTCTCCCATTCCTTGCTAATTCCATAACCAGTCTTGATGTCATAGAGAGAAACTACATTATCTCCATGGTCAATCATTAAGTCTATCCTACCTGCTAACCCTAATATAGAGGAAGCGACTGTAACCTCTGTTACAATCTTATCTACTCTCTTAGGTGACCAGTAGTCTGTACCTGTTCTTGTCTGAAGTATCTCTTTAATAGTCGCAGGATTTAACCAAGCTACCTCACCATCACTGATGTTATAAGCAGTCATTAAGTTCCTCATCTGCACTATTGACTCTGGATCATCAGAGAATTCTCTATGGAATTTCAAGTGGTATATTTCAGCACGAGCAATGAACTTCGCAAAGTTATGTTCTTTCAAAGCTACATACTCATCATAAGTCAATTCTCCCAAATGTTGAAATTCCTTAGGAGTTAACTTAGTAGTATGCGGGATATCCTTCCAGATATTATCAGCCGCTACTTTAGCTGCATCAAAGTTAGTCTTGATAGGTCTAACCTGAAAGTTAGGGATAAAAGAAGTTACACTTTCTAACTCGGCTTTCGTATCCTTATTAGTGTACTTGTTAGTTTCGTTATCCCTTACGTAATTCTTAGAATCTAATACGAACTTATCTGATATATAAGTTGTAGCAAATTGTAGTTTACTTTTAGTAGGTATTGTAGGAGAAGCCAATACTTCTATTAGCTCCTCCTTTGTGTACCATTTATCGTTGTATTTATATTTACAGGCCATTATCCTTCACAAACTTCTTGTATTCCTAAATCTTTAATTTGTTGTTTAAACGCTTTATCCTCTTCGGGCTCAACTACGAGAGTTTGAACTTCTTCCACAGTATATTTATACCCGGGGAATTTACCATTGGTTAACTTCTCAATCTTAGTTATCTTCACTAAAGATCTCTCCATTCTATCAAAGTTATAAAATGGTGCAATATACATTGTGTCTCCTACTTTAGCGAAATGAGATACATTAGAAGAGGAATAAATGTAGTTCTTCTCTTTAAAGAAGTATGAAAGAGTATAAACTTCAGGATTGTAATACTCTTTAATCTCGTAACGTTGGCCATTTAAAGGTGTGTAATATAGATCTTTAATCTTACCTACCTTCTGATAATATCCATGAGTAGAAGATTCTCCTACAAGTCTATACACGATGAGTTTATTTCCAGATCCTTCTTTAATCCAACGAGGCATCTTAGTTGTGTTCTCAGAGAATTTAACTTTTAGATCAAAGTAAATATCCATCTTAGAAGTAATTCCTTTAGGGCCAGTTATAGAGATCATCTGATCTTTATCCATACCATTCTTTCTCTTATCCCCCTTACCAATGACTTGGACTTCAATATCCTTATAGTCTATGAAAGGAAGACGCTTGACATTCTGTGTAACATAGGAAAGTCTAAAGTGATTAGTCAGAGAATTTACAGAAGGTTTCAATACCAAGAAGTCATCACTTAGTTGTTTTAGATCCTTGTTGAACTGATTGTCAATTGTCGTTAAAAAGCTTGCTGGAATATAGAGCGAGAAGTTAGATGAGCCGTAAGATAAGCCGTATGCAATGATCGCATAGTTAACAAGATCTTCTTGGAAAGGAGATTTATAGAACGGAGTAGCATCTGCATACGATACTTTATTCTTCTCATCTAATTGGAACCTATTAAGGTTTCTAAAGTCGATGGAGATCTGTTGATGATCTTCAGCATGTAGATTGACTCCACCTCTAAATTGAATAAAGGGAACACCTAGTCTGTCTTGACCTACGAATACATTTTCTAAGAACATATTCTTTATGTTATTATCCTTAGCAAAGTTCTGAATGGCTTTCAACTTATCTGCTGTCTCTTGAAGGAATGTACGTGTGATAGACAATACTATCTTAACATCATTGTCTTTACCTTTATAGGTAACAACAGAAGGTTTAGTGTTCTTAGATATTGTCTGCCAAGGAACCTTAGCAAGTAGATAGTGCGCAAGTGCCTTTCTTATATCTGCAAGATTATCAGAAGCATTTCTAATAGTCTCATCAGAATCTAAATTAAGAGTCTCGTTAACTTTCTTAGCCAAGTCCCTAATGGGTTGAGAGTGCAGGGTAAAGTTCTTAGTAATGAGTTCTTGTATAGCTAAGTGGCTCTTATATGCTTCTAATACGTGAGGAGTATTTGCAAGTAGATTAGGCGCTACGAAAGCAAAGTCTGATTTAGGAGTAAGTATTCCAGTAGAAGATACAGAGCCTATATTATTTTTAAGGTTAGCATCTAATGCGTCTAACTTCTCTACCGTCACTTGCATATCTCTAATGATCGAGAGGAATGAAGAAAGAGAAGCGGCGTCCTCACCTATACGATTCATTCTTGAGAACACTTTAAGAATACGAAGTTGAACTTGTTTGTCCTCTTCTGTCCATGATTTAGGATCAGTAGATAAAGAAAGTCCATGTTCAAGTTCGGCTTCAGTAATAGAAGCATCTAAGGAATCATAGGTATCTTCGTTATCTCTCATAAGATCTCTCATGTACTTATCCTTCTTATCTGAAATACCAGTAGTAATAGGATGAAGGATTGGCTGATAGAGAATCTTAACTATAGTATCCAGAGGAACTCCAAGGAACACACCACCCACAACTGAAGAACCTGTCTGAGTATTTATCTTGGCTTCACCAAGTAATCCAAGTTTCAGATTATCTATTGCGGCGTTGATAAGAGTATCAAAGGTTTCTGTGATATTATATTTACCTGCCTTATCTCTTGTCTCTAAAGAGTTGAATACATTGTCTCCAATTCTAAAGTGGTAAAGAGGATTGATTCTAGTACGAGAAGAAGTTCCTTTCTTAACTCTTCGCATTGTTAAGTTAGCCTTAGTCTTATCTAAGGATTTCTTCAACTCCTTAACTGTTTTACTTAGCTCATCCTTCTTTTTAATAGTAGGAATATCTATGCTATTTAACTTCTCAAGTTCTTCCAGTTCGGAGAATGCCTTGTTATAGTCTTCTTCTATAGAAGCTAAGTCATTATAAAGTTTCTCATTCTCTTGAGAGTCCCCGGCTTGAGTTAAGTATGCAAAGTCCTTAACTGCATTTGCGAATGCGCCAGTAAGAACTGTACCGGAGGAAAGAGAGAAGAATGCTTCATACTCTGATTCTAAGTCTGATAGATCCAATGCTTTTCTTGATGGAAGATTTAATTGATCTACAGCAGATCTTAAAGGAGCGAAGTTAATCGGAGTTGTCATACGCCATCCATTGTTATCAATATCTGTAATGATAGACAGCATGATATCCGTGATAGTATTCTTAGTAGCCTTCTTAATCAGAGACTTATGTCGCTTGATAGAATTGTTTACGCTTGGTAAGAGGAGGCTTCTCATATCTGTATGTATAGTAGGAAGCATATCATTCAGCTCTTGCAATTCTGCCTTTAGCTTGGGGATGATTTCCTTGTTTATAACATACACGCCACTCTCATCTTTAGTATAACCTACCGGACTAGTTGTATTACCTATAGGCAGCACATCAAGTGGATTGATTCCTATGGCTCTTTGAATAATCTGCTTAACTTCTTCAGGCGCCTCTTCATGCTTAAGTTCGGATATAGCTGCAAGAAGTCTATTCTGCACAACCCAAATCCATTGACCAGTTTGTGGATCTTTCTCCATCTTGTAGCCATTGAGTTTACCCCACTGACGCTGATAAAGTAATTCATTCCGATCGAAGTCTTCTAAGTCTGCACGAACGATACTCTTTTGAGTTGAAGGATCATATTGATATGTACTTACATACTCAGCGTATCTATCATAGAGAGTAGCTTGATCTGCAAAGGAAGATTCTTCATCAGACTCAAGACCTAATCTAGTCTTTAGATTATTTAGATACTCCGTAAGACGGCCGTCTTCATTAATCTTATTTATACCTTTAAAGATATCAGATAAAGCTTTCTGATAACTTAAGATATTCTTCGCTGTTAGAACTACTGTTTCATCTTCTGTAAATGTTTCTCTAAGGATTACAAAGAGAGCATCTACGTCAAAGTCAGAACCGTGAATGGGTACAAGTTCTTTAGGCGCGATGATAACGTTAGATTTACCTGCTGGAGAATAAGTTCCTACAATCTTTAACGGAACTGCGGAGTGCAATTCTGTAGAAGGAATACGGAATCCTAAACCATCTCCAAACATGTATAGAGGATTTCCAGTCGCAATAGATTGTTTCATCTCCGGTGTCAGCATAGATTCTGGCACCATTACTTCTGCAACCATAGAGCGTCTTCCGTTGATAGTCTCTACCTTATATTGCAATTCTCTTTTGATCTTAGTCTTAGGATCAGAGAGCTCAACTCCTTCAGCAGATTGAAGAACGAGTTTACCTCCAGAGAACTTAACTCTAACTGTATTAGCTTCCATTCCAGAAGCCAGAGCAATGATAGCTTTACGTTCTATCAAAGGATTGTTTAATGACAGCTTAGCTTCTATAAGTTCTGATACTCGTTCAGAGTTGGGAGAGTCAGCGAACTTTCTTCTTAGGAAAGATTTCAGTTTCTCAGGTGTGCTTACATCTTTCACAAACTCTTCTCTTCCCATTTGAATAAGATCTCCAACTAAAGAGTAAACTTCATCTGCTTGTTTCTGAAGAGAGGGGTGTAGACCTACACCTGTAGTAGAACTATTAGAGAACACATTTAAGAAGTACATAAGCTGAGTATATATAGATACTTGCTTATTAGGATCTGATGCTGGATTATGCTGGAGCCTGAAGTGGCGATTGGATAGGGTAAGAACTCCAGAAGATCCTTTAAATGCAGGATCATTGGAGAAGCTATCTAAAGAGGATAACTTAGCAATTAATTCATCGTCTGCATTGACAAACTCAGAGAAGTTCATCCAACGATGTTCGTCTTTCTCATTTTTAAATAAAGGTTGACCTTCCTCATCAAGCAGCAGTGGAGCACCTTCTTTAATACCTGACTTAAAGATAACTTCATCTACTCCCATTCTCTCTAAGTTATTCCTTAGCTTTCTAAGGAGCGGGGAGTCAACTGCATTCAGCATTTCATCGGAGAGAACTACAGAAGAATATTTAGTGTACCTTGCAATTGCAGAAGTAACGGGGATTCCATTCTCCATAATAACATCTCCATTCTCATCCCGCATCTTAACTGACTGTACTTCAAAGTGTACGGGTTTGTGGATTGCACCTCTATACCAAGACCTTTCAAATCCTCGTCCAAGTTCCTTTAATCTAGAAGGAGTCATAAAGCCTTGAGCATCTGTCATATCATAGCCAGAAGCGTCAAAGAAGTTTAATACCCTTTCAAACTCTGCGAGATCTTTCTCACTTGGTGTCTTATCTTCAAAGAAGAGTTTGTACAAAACATCTCTCGTATTGTTAATAGGGATGTGAGTATCTTCTAAAATAAGAACTTTATAGTTCTCCTTCATACCGACCTTCTCATCTACCAAGCCTCTAATACCCGGACCGAATACACCACCATAACGTTTAACGATATCCACTGAACTCTTATAGCTAGCAAAGTCTCCAGCTATTAACTGGTTCATGAAGTAGCTGTTAATGTAATTGTTCTTGTAGAAGATTTCAAAGGAAGGAAGAATCAAAGATTTGATTTGAGCAAGTCTATTCTGATAGCCGTCTCTCTTCGTAGCATCGAAATTATCTGAGTCGTTAGTTGGAACTACAACATCTTTGTACTTAGGATTCATATAAAACTTCAACTCATTGAAAGTCTTATGATAGTCCTTAGGTAACCTCATCTCTACTTCTGGAGTTAGCAATTTATCCAGTGCGTCTGAAGCTCGCTTCTCAAGTATCTCAACCGCTTTATTTGCAATCTCTGGAATATTCTTTTCATTGAGTTCCAGCCCAGTAGCATCTAAAGCTTCTTGACCAATTGTAAAGTTACGGAACAGATCCTTAGTAACAGATTTATTGAAGTTCTCTACATTGGCTCTCCAAGATTTAGATTGCAATAGTTGCTTAAGCGCGAGTTCTATAGACTCTTTAATCTTCGAGTCTTTAAGAACTTCTATTCTAGCAAGTGGATGCTTAGGTTTATCAGAAGGTATATATACGAATTGAGTGTACTGATCTTTAAACTGTCTTACATTATCTAAGAAGCCCTGTAAGAATTTCTTCTGGTAGAAGAAGCTATAGTTCTCTCTAAGATACTCTGTGACAGAACCATTATCCTCATTAAGCGATCCTTCTCATTCTCCAACTGCATGAACTTTATTAGTTACAGATCCACGAACAAAGATGTTATTGTTATAGAAGGTAGATGTTAAATGCGGAGGAATCTTTCTTGAGCGGTTATTACCAGTAGCACCTCTAACTACAGAAGAGTTAGGAGTTATATCCGTCATAGCAAATAGAACATCTGCTGCAAAAGAAGACTCGTGCCACTTATAGAATCTATCACCTCTAAGAGTACGTACTGAAGGATTACGAAGATATTCGGAAGATAGACTTGCGAATTCAGAAAGCCTAGTTAAGTACCCGTCGATATTGTTTATAAAGGAAAGGAATGAATCATCATTTACATCTTCTGATACATAGTTATCATCACTTAGTATCTCATCTGTATATGTAGATACAGGCGACTTACTAACACCGTTTGCTACTTCTAGTAGATTCGCAATTTGGGTAACGTAGTCTTGAAGTTTCCCTGTAGGATCTGATGCAATAGATACACCTATATTAATTCCTTGCAGCCCTGCGATTTTATGATAGAACTGTTTAATGAACTCAAGTTTATCTGCTGGTGAACCGGATTGCGGTACAACATGAGCAGCTCTTCCATTAATCTTGGAGTTAGAGAACTTAGCTATATCAGAAAATAAAGTTCCTTCATTATACTTTTCCGAAAGGGCTTGCTTAATAGTATCCTTTATATTAAAGGTTATACCCGAAGCTTTAGAACGGATCATCTTTAAAGTAAGGCCGCCTTGATAAGATCTAACTCCGATATACAATTCAGTCTCTTTCATAGAGGCCATTGTGTTCACAATACCTCTCATAACATTTATGCTCTCAGCCCTTGATAGAAGCTGATTAAACTGAAGCACAGTTAACTCAGGATTGATTCTCTTAAACTCTTTAGACAGTAAAGAGCTTGCTTGTGTCTGGTTTGTTATAGATACTTTAGGTGTGGCCTTCAACTCCTCATACGTTAGATTAGAGATATCCATTCCTTCCGAATGATGAGCCGCCGCGTACCAAGTATTACCACCTGCATCTGTTCCAGTTACTATAACTGAATTCTTCGGAAACTCAATCAAGAACCCTAAGGCTCCTTCAACTTCTCTCTGTAGAGCAAGCACTACTGCTCTATCTACATCCGACAACTGCTGCTCTAATTTCTTCTGCAACTGCTTTTGTAAATTCTCTAATGAGGATTCTTTAGAGGTTGCAGAGATCTCAAGAGTCGCTACGATCTGAAGTAGTTTAACATACATGAGTGCTGGAGAAAGATACTTACTCGTTCCGCCCGTATTGATAGATGCAGCGGCTAAGAAGTCTTTCATAGATTCGGAAAGAGTTAACTCGTAAGACTTATTATACTCCTTTATGTACTCGCTGATGTTTACAGCCTCTTTAATATTCTCATCTACATCACCTACTGCATCTTCCAACTCTGCAACTTGCATAGCGATTTCAGCACTATCCATTTTAGAAAGCGGATCTCTGGGATAAATCTCTCTATAGATATCTTCTACCAAAAGGTTTCCAGTTCTAAAGTTCTTAGTTTGCAATGCTTCTATGCCAGAGATTTTATTCTGAAGTTGCGGTATAAGATTATACAGCAAATCATAGTAGCGAGTAGAGAAATTAGATGCAGTTCTGAGAGCCAACAACTCTGCTTCAAGCTCTGTTAATTTTACTTTGAACTCCGCAGTATTTGCAGCTTTAACTTTAGAGAGAACTTCTTTGTACAAAGAGTAGCGGGTAAGCATTAGCTCTGTAGTCGAATCTCTTAAAAGCTGATTAGCCCTAATGATTTCCATCACGTAGTTCTTGGCCTCTTTGTAGATAAAGGGCATACGATCTTGAAGACCGCCTACGATATTCTCTACTCCAGTCTTATTCTCATTGAGCACTCTAACAAGAGCCTCAAAGATTTGAGTTACTTCATTTTCGTTGGCAATTAAATGCTCAACGACTTCTTGTTCTGTCTCTACTTTAAGTTGTTTCCGAAGTGTTACTCTATCCTTGTTAGATAGGACTTCATTCCAAAGAGTAGACACCAGAGATGCTCTATCGCCATTCTCTATAAAGTAGAATAGATTATCAAGCAGAGTAGCGCCCGGAGATATTAATTGAGTATGAATAAGAGAGTATAACATATTCTGTTGTGTCTCGTCTAATTCAGAGAAGAATGGAAGATGATACTCTATTGAACTTTGAAGTGCTTTCGTACTTAGGGTTCCTCCCTTAATAGATATGATACCCGGCTTAGGTTTATTGTAAATAGCAAACTGAAGATTGTTAGAATTCGATACGAGACTGTTATATAGATTCTGAAGAATAGTTAACTTATCAGCATCGCTCTTTCTTTCAAATAACTTAGTAAAGACGAGTCTATTATCTTGCTTGTATGCTTTAACATCGAAGACTCCAGTGAGATGTTTTATAACAATTTCTTGGTCATTAGTATTCTCTACAATCTTCTCTACTTCATCTACTGCTTTTTTAATCTCTGAGGAAAGATCAGTAACAACAATAGTTGGTGTAGTTTCTGTAGTATCTAAAGCTACCAAGTTATAGTAGTCTTCAACGGAAGCAATCATGGCTTCGTAAACAGAGGTCTCTCCCCCAAAGAAGTTTACTATTGCTTCTATGACTTTAGTTAGAAGACTTTTCTTTTCAACCTTTATCTGCTTAGCAATCTTTACAAAAGTTGGGTTAGAAAGATTGGCAATGAACTCATGCACATTAAGATCTGAAGATGTAGATTGGTAGATATCTCTCTGCTCTAATCCTTTAGCTTTTAAGTGTTCGTTAAAGATTCTCTGGAGCTCTGTAAGTCTATCATACAATAAACCCTCTTTAGAGTTTCTATCTGTTTCTCCTTTTGACAAAGCCGCTTGAGTAGCTGCATGGATCATCTCGTGATACATAATTTGATGGAGAGACTTAGACCCAGACTCTATACTCTTTCTCGAAAGAGCAGTTAATATAGCTACGCCACCTGGATACTTAGAATCCAAATGAGTCACTGAAGATCTAACTTTACCTTGCACCAAAGATATTCTTTCCCCGTCCGCGATTACAAAGTCTTGGAAGAAGACTTCTACCTTCTTAACTGAATCTATCTGCTCTATAAGAGCTCTTACATTGTTTAATGTTTCATCGGTAGAAGTCTTCATAGAGGAGAGCAACTCACCCACCGTTGTGGACGGAGTAATAATTCTCGGAGCCGGTTTGATTTTTTTAGGAGCAGCACTTACATCTGCTATCTCAATCTGAGTTCGACTCATTGAGGTGAAGTTAGAACTCAAGTTCTTAGTAAGACTTCTTCTATTCTTCTTATCGTCTAAGGAATAACCAGCCTTACTCTCTTTCGTTCCAATATCATTCATACCTGTCCAATCATACGTATGCAGGTGAAGTGGAGTTCTTAGTGCTATATGATTTCCTTGCTCATCGAATTGATCTTCGCTAACAATCGCATCTAAGGTAGAGGAGTTCATTACAGAGGAAGTGTACTGACGAATGATCTCTGTAGCTTTATCGAATCCGTATTTAGTCTGGAGAACCGCTAATGCCTGAGTTGTCATTGTAGTTCCTAAGGAAGAATCAAATCTATCGTTCGACCAACCTGCATCTATAACGCGTTCATCAGAAAGAAATCCTTGAACGTCTAAGCTTTCCTTAGTAGAGAAGATAGACTTAGATCGAGTTAATTTAGTAATTCTACCTGACTTAGATGTGGTACTCTGGATACGGAATGGGATCTCACCAATGGATTTGTTGGCCATTCCACGAGCATCCAACTTATGCTGAGCAATACCCTCGCCTCTTCTAATAGCATAGTCTTGATACTTCTTAGCTTTATCCTGAGCTTCAAGAGAAGATGCAAACATAAGAACGAACTTCTTACCGTGCTCAGCAATATCTACTATAGTAAAGGTCATTGGCTTTCCAGTGTCTTTAGAGACATCTTTAGAAGTCAAAGTCCAAGTACCATCTTCATTCTTAGTTGCATTCTCTTTAAGATATTGTTTTGCTTCCTTCTTAGAATCAAAGACAACTAACTTCTTTTTAATACCATAGGTAAGAGATACAATCTTTTTAAACTCCTCATCAATTTTTTCAGACTCTGCTTGAGGTAAAGACAGTCCTAAGAACTTAGCTGCTGGAACAATCTGCTGTATAGGCTTAATGCTTCTGACAGCATTGCCCGTAGAGAGATTGCCCGGACTAACATCTAAGGTGAAGTTAGCTCTTGCAAAAGCATCTATACCGTCGGCAAGTGCTTGAGTACCGAGTGCGAACTTATCCCCAAGGATAGTTTCTACAATCTTAATACTGTTACGAAGTTCTCGTACAGGTTCTAAGTATGCAGAATCCTTAGCAAGCTTCTTAGGTTGAAGCTGGATGTAGTAAGGCTTTGGTACTGATTCAATATTAGATCCTTTCTGTCTTGCTTCAGAGATTACTAAGTAAGGTAGACCAAGCATGTAGTTCTGAAGACCGGCTTTGGCAGCTTCCTTCTTTGTCATGATTCTGATCTCTACTTTATCTCTAAGCACATCCCAGTTAGGCTTCCCATTCTTAATCCAGTCCTTAGTGAGATCTAATCCATTAGGAGTATAAACTTCTCCGGGATATCTCTTTACTCCATCTTCATCAATTCCAAAGAAGCTATTATAGAACTTGAGGATTGCATCTTCGATTACATCTAATCCTTTGTCTTTAAGGGATTCATCAGTTACATACTCTGCTCCGAAATTAGTTCTAAATCTTTGGACTTTACTTACTACAACAGTTGCAACGGATGCAGCGTCCAATTGACCCTGAGGTATATTGAATGGGCCTTCCTCGTTTATCATTGGAGACGGTAACGGAGTAACTTCTTTCTGAATCCAAGTAGACAGTTGAGGCCGAGCCTTGAAGTCAGCATCACCCAGCATACCTGCAACTACCCAGCCTCCTTTAATATGCGGAGCGAGTACATAGTAGATATCTCCATTCTTACGAGTAGACTTTACTATATGTGCAGTAGATCCGATCTGTATCGGACTTACCATCTTACCCTCTACTTCTACAGGAAGAAGACTTTTATTTCTTGGAAGACGTAAGCTATGTACAAAGTTCTTAGATGTAGGAACAGGAGCAGCTTTAGTCTTTTGCTCTTCTTCATCTTTAACTTCAAAAGCATTAGGAGAAGCTACTTCTTTATCTTCTTCAGCAAGAGGTATCTCATCCTCTTCTTCTCCAACAGGTAACGGCTGCTGTGCAAGATCTTCTTTAGTAAGCACGGGAGCTCCATTTAAAAGCTCTACCATCTTTCTACCCTGTGCTACAGTCTTAGAGAATGTATCTTTATTGAAGTCGATGATACTATCCTCTTGAGCGAGCTTAACTTCCATATCCGTCTTAGGCGCTGTGTTAGCACTTTCTAATCCAGATATAGCTAAGAAGGATTTAGCACGGGAGGTAATCGTATATAGAACTTGGTTTACTTGGAAAGCATTGTCTCCGTACATCAGGGGATTTACAATTGCGTAGACTTCATCCCATTGGATACCTTGTGCTTCTTGTGGAGTTACAATACTGATGGAAGGAAGCACCCGTGCATAGTTCTGTTTATCCTCCGCTGTAGGAACGATAAGAACTCTGCTTCGAGAAGAAGGAGAATTAAGTGCAGCTATAATATCTGTCTCACTCATTGTAGCTACACCGAAAGCTTTAGAAGGCTCTTCTATAATTCTATCAACTGTATTAGATGCAGTAGTGAATAAGTTCTGAACAGGACTTGCTTTCATTCTAAAGCTGTTAGCAAATACAGCGATAGAATCTACATTAGTTCTGAATGTAGCAGTAAGAGGAACAGTCTGCGTAGCTTTAGATGCGAAGATCGTTTGGAATACGGGCTCCTCTTCAACAGCAATTTGTGAGAAGTCACCGAGAGCAATTACCTTAAGAGTCTCTGCTTTAGGATTCTTTTCAGCGAATTCTTTAATTCGATCCTGAATGCTTTTAATCTCATCGTTTGAGAAAGTGTAGATCTCATCGACTATAATTACCTTAACCTTAGAGAGTTCTTCATCAGACATGGAGAGGAAGTTCTCAAATGTAGATTTTGGATTAGGCTTACCGAAGATAGATCTGTTAATATTATCCGAAGTAATCGGACTACGAGAGAATGCAATGACGCTCTTGTTCACATCATTCTTAGAAAGCTCAGCCCAAATCTTAGGCGCCAAGTTACCTACTACAAATGATTTACCAGAACCACCTATACCGTTCGCTACTATCCAGTTGCCATATTGTTTTGTCTCAACATCGGAGAATAAGAATTGTACAGTTTGCTCGATAGCTAGTTTCTGTTGAAGAGAGGGATACTGTTCTAAGTCTAATTTCTCCTTGAGACTAAGGAACTCTTCAGCTTTTAAGTTGGAGCTTTTAAGCATTCCGTCGAGTAGGTTCATTCCAAGAACTTTGAAGTGAAGATCAAATAACTTAGATAGGAATTCTTTCTCTACATCATTAAAGGCTTTATCATTCTTTACCGTTCTGCTAAATGCGAATATATCAAAGTCCTTAGCGAGCTTAAGAAGTGAAGGAGTGTCAGCTTTATCTTTGAACAACCATTTCATTAAGTTCACTCCTTGTAGCTGCGGACTGCTGCCGTACCAACGATTGCCGGAAAGGAATAGACCATCTATAGCAGACTTAGCTACTTTCTTTCTGTACTCTTCTGGTATAGCACCGTGCATACTGGAGAGGAGATTATTCTTAACCTCTTCCAACTTAGTAATAAGATCTCTTAACTGCTCTTCACTAGCTTTATCTTTTACTTGATGTATAAAGAGAGATACAGCATCGAAAGAAACGATACCATTATTTTCAAAGTCTTTAGCTTCTGGAGCAGTGGTTCCAAGAATTGCTTTGATTAACTCTCTGAACTCCGCATTAGATTTAAGAGCTTCTAGTACAGAGGCAGCTACTTTATTATTCGTTTCGATCTGAATTTCTTTACGATTATTCAGATTCTTGTTTATGTAACCTAAGATTTCATCTTCGATAACGTTAAGTAGAGTCTTAGCTTCAGATAAGATGTCTGGATTGTTAGCATCCTTTCTATTGGTGTATGCAACGATAGTATCCTTCAGCAATCTAATAAAGAACTCGGCAGACTCTAGAGAATCTACAGTATCTTTATTCTCAATAGATTCCTGAATGAATGCCTTAGCGGGTTTAGCAATAGCACTATCAAAGAACTTCTGCTTCAGGAACTTCTCCTTATTATTAGAATTCTGGAAGGCGGAATATTCAGAATTGTTCTCGTCAATCCGAGATTGATAACTCTGTATAAATGCTTTCTTCTGCTCAAGTTTTTGAAGTGCAAGATCTGTTCCTTTATATAATGAATCTACATCCTTTGATTGAGCATAGATTTCATCTTTTAAATCCGAGAGTAAATCTTCAGTGACTTCCATCTCTGGATCCAACTCAAGAATTGCAATAGCTTCAGGACTAAATACATCCTTAGCTAACTGTCCTTCTTCTACCTCTACGATGTCATTTACTTCTTGAGCAGCTTCATTCCAGCTATCAAGTAGCTGTCTTTTCTCAAGTAAACCAGCAGAAGCTTCATCCAAGAGATCCACAATTCTACCAGCTGTTTCAGCTAAGGCAACGGGATCTTGTTGAGTATCAATCTTAGAGAACTCTCTTTCCGCAGCTTCCAGATCTGGAGTATCCTGATTGAGCGCTTGTTGCGCTTTACGAAGAGCAACCCAAGACTGTCCTATATGAAACTTGAAATCATCTATGGCACCGGGTCTAGTCTTTATAAGCTTAGCGGTATGAATACCAATCGGGTTCTCAACGTGACCAGTCTGTTCTTCAACGAACTTACCATTTATGAAATCATCTTCATTAATCAGGAACTCCAGTTCTCTAATCTTATCAAAATCCTCTTGAGTTTTTTCTTTCTTATCTTTAAGACCGAATAGATCTTTTCTCATAGACTCATTACGAGCGAGCAGATTATCATAAAGAGATCTTACCTTAGAAGGTTGATCCTTTAAAAGCTGCATATGCTGAAGAGTATCTTCCTCAACTTTAGCGAGAGATTCTGCTAGCTCTGGAGTAAGGTTCTCATTCTCTTGTCTAACTCTAGCAACAGCTGCGAGCTTAGCTTGGAGATACAAATCCGTCTTAGCTAAGAAATCTCTGAACCGATACTCTGAAGGATCTTTAATTGCTTCAGCAGTCTTATATTTATTATTAGTCTTTTCAATCTCCTCAAGATACTTAGTAACTGTAGCCATATTCTCTTTAACAAGAGTATCTACACCAAGTCTCTTTGCTTCTTCATCTGCTACCTTAGTAGTTGAGTCGATAACTTTCTTTACATCCTCTTTACTATAGATTCCTTTTTGGCCAGCAAGAGTATAAGCATAAGATGCAAGGGCAATCTCCTTATTAAAGGATCCTAGAGTCTGATTGTTATTCATCGCTGCCAACATCTCAAGACTCCAGAAAGTATGGTCTTTCAAACCATTATGTACTAAAGCATTTACAGCAGCTTCATTTAGCTGGTAATTGCCTTTCTCGTCTAATATGTAATTGGGAACTTCTACTTCCTCTTCTCCTTGTTTGATCTTTGTAGTACCGTCCTTCTTGAATATAGAAGTATAGTTATCTCTAAAGGTAGACATAGCAGCAGGGAGAACATGAGACACAAAATCTTGGTAGGTCTTATTCTCGTTCTTAACGAGCTCTTTGATGTTCTTCTCTTCAGAGTAAGCAGACATAGCACCAAAGCCCATGCCCAACATACCACCTAATGCGATAGACAAAGCTCCTTCATTCTCATCTGCACTAATATTATAGTCGCCAGGGAGAACAGATTTAGCAAAGCCTTTCATATTAGAATAAAGGTTATCTGTTACGTTGGACATAAGTCCTTCATCTACAAAGCCTTTAGCAAGTGCTCTTTCGTATTGTTGAACAGAGGTCTGAGCATTCTCTTCCCAAAGACCTTCAGATACAAAGCCTCCTGCGATATCTTTCCATTTACCAGATAAGAACTGTTGAGCAGTTGCAGCACCTTCAGATTCTATCGCTGCATTTCTAACAGCAGAAACTTTAGATCCCCAACTACCGTGGAAGAAAGAGTTTTGTATAAAGTTAGGAATAGCTAGGATTCCTACGTTAGCGCCGAATACTTCTCTCGCTGCCCCGGCTGCTTTATTCTTAGCGGCCTGTGGATCATATCCTTGAGAGATGTAAATGCCTTCTAATTCTTTTTGAGTTTGGTAAGCTTCAGCAGCAGCTTCCGCTACAGTGTTATACGCCGTTGAAAGAATAAGATTAGCTTGGTGCGGTTGGATAGATGCTACAGCTTTTGTAATTGCTTTTATAGGAGTAACGAGAGCCTCTCTTAATCCAAGAGCTGCTTGTGCTGTTGGACGAGATATCCAAGTATTGAGTGCGTCACCCAAAGCTTGGACTCCCGCATCAGCGAATTTACGAGTAGGTACTCCACCCGGCAGATCCCCGAAGGTTCTCGTAGCAGATACTAAGGAGTCATCTATTTCTCCAATGATGCCTTTAAGACCATTGAACATTTTAGATCCAGCACTAGCCGATCTAATAGCGGATGACCCCTTGCCTATTACAGCGCCGGGAATATAAGCAGAGGCAGCGAAGGCAAGTCCATCCATAGCATCTGTAGCCCACCATGAAGTAGTCATCATCTTTTGAAGAAGATTCCCTTCTGTATATTTCTGTGATTGGAATACTGGAAGTATCTGACCTAGCTCCTCATCAAGATGATTACCCCATTGAGTAATAGGATTGTTCCAGATATCATCTAAGGTGTTTTCAGAAAACGGAACGGTAAGACCGTACGCAACTGACCCAAGCCCTGCGAGAGTCTTAGTACCTATAGAAGCACTTCTGGATAATAGTCCATAACCTAATTGCTCTGTCCAAGATTGGTTATCAGATCTATTAAAAGATTGAACCATTCCGGGACGATAATTAGTATCGTACTTTGGATTGTAAAAAGATTGTAATTTAACGTTTGGTGCCTGGGTTATCGGGATAACTGGAAAGTTTCCCGCCACCGGGGCTTTAGTTGGTAAGATTGTGTTTGGCATATCTTTTACATTGAACGACTAAAAAAGTTGAATGGCATAGCGTCTTGTTTGCTTTGTCCTGTACCTAAGGCATCTTTGTACGCTGGTAATTGTGCAGCAGCTACTTGTGCAGCAGTTCTTTTGACAGGAACCTTCATGGGTTTACCGTTAGGTCCTACAACAGTTTCATATAAGTATTTAAAGTTATCTTCAGTAGATCCAGGTTCAACCATATACAAGAAATCATCATAGTGTCCAGAAGCTGTTGCATCAAACTGTCTCATCGGAACTCCAAATAAAGGATTACCAGATTGATCTACATCATAGATAGTTTGTCCTCCGCCCATTTTTCTACCATCAAAGTAGATAGGATTAAGTGCGGCGGCAGCCATATCTGAATAAGCTTTTCTCGATCCATTCTGATCTTCGATTACGATAGATCCATTTGGAGTTGCAATTTTATAACCAGCAGCTTTTACACCGGGACCTGCTTGTACATAGGTTATGTCTAAGAGATCTAAGTTCTTGAACTTACCTTCTTTCTCATCGTAGATAGTATCAAGTATATCTTTAGGTAATCCAGCAGAGCTTACATTAGAACCTATCTTAAATGTAGGCCACTTGTTAGATACTGAAGCTCTTAATGCACGTAGTAAGTTCTGATCTCTTGCAGGTTCTGGAATCTCGTGTTCTACTATCTGGTAAGACGAGTGATTCTTCGCTTCTGCTTTAGCATCCTTCAGGAAGGATTTCTCAAAGTTAGCTGTCCAGACAGGATCTTTACCATACTTTCTATTGAAGTCTGGAGTAGATTCTTTATAGTCATTCCACATAGTCTTTAGCAGTTGCGGTGACATATTCCATTTATTCTGGATCTTTGCATCATTCTTTCCGCTTAAGAAGTCTTGAAGATTAGTTTTATTATCCGCAACCATTGATTTGGTTGGGTCTTGAAAAGGATTATTTACAAATCCAGTACCCGGAATATTAGGAGAAGTGTAAGGACTATTAGTCCAGTCTTGAACATTCCTTCAGTTCTCTGGATCGAAAGTAGGTTCAGAGGATAGTAGACCTTTTGTAGTCTCTCCGTACTGTTGAAGATTATACATGTAATCTATATTCTCTTTATCCATGTTAGCTTTTGCTCTAGCCACATAAAGAGGATCTCTTTCCATTTTATCTGTGTTAGA
>ERZ869921.135-NODE-135-length-44578-cov-10.277564_pt1 | contig 44578 bp, 54 predicted proteins | sample MGYA00579310_ERZ869921 | MGnify/ENA primary metagenome ERZ869921 (study PRJEB32216, sample SAMN09231816) | wastewater metagenome | place: USA: Maryland | collected 2016-06-21 | study: EMG produced TPA metagenomics assembly of the PRJNA472060 data set (Reclaimed...
CTGGCATCGCTACGTTTCTGGCCACGCCGTCGTCCGCGAACCTTCTGTCGGCGCTAACGGACGAAACGGGGTCCGGGGCGCTCGTGTTCGCCACCTCCCCGACGCTTGTTACACCAGTGCTAGGAACGCCGTCATCGGGAACACTGACGAACTGCACGGGCCTGCCTATTGGATCAGGCGTTAGCGGTCTAGGCTCTGGCATCGCTACGTTTCTGGCCACGCCGTCGTCCGCGAACCTTCTGTCGGCGCTCACGGACGAGACCGGTACCGGAGTAGCTGTGTTCAGCAACGCCCCTGCGCTAACGTCGCCCGTAATTACAACGAAAATAAATCCTGTCAGTAACGACGGCGCATCACTTGGCGAGGCCGGAACTGGGTGGTCAGATGCCTACTTCGCATCCGGCGGCGATCTGAATTTTAACAACGGGAATTTCATAATTGGTCACGTTGCCGGAGCGCTGGAAGTTAAAGCGGGTACATATATATTTGCCGGAGATATTGTGCCCCACAGCTCGAACACTGTCGGGTTTTCCATAAGTACGGACGGCTTTTTATCCGCGACACGGGATGGTAGTCCACCTGGGGAATTTAATCGTAAAACCAACGACGGCACTATCGTGAACTTCCGTCAGAACGGAACCATCGAAGGCGCTGTGAATGTCACCGGAACTACACTCACTTACGCCACGTTCTGCGGTAGCCACTTCTCTCAGCTTCACGATAACAGCATCCTAGACATCCCTCGGGGTACTATTATCGAGACAATTGATGATATGTGCGCTTGGCCGGGGGAAGAAAACGATCAGCTCCCTAAGTTCAAGGTATCTGATACACCCGGCTCAAGTCGTGTCTATGGCGTGTTCCTCGCTTGGGACGCTGACGACATGGATAGCAACGACGCGATCATTGCCTCGCTTGGCACCTATCTCGTTCGCATCGCGGCAGGAGAGACGGTGCATGGCGGCGATCTCATCGAAAGCAACGGCGACGGATGTGGTCGTGTTCAGTCTGACAACATCGTGAGGGCCTGCACGGTCTGCAAAGTCACATCCAACCATGCCATTGAGACATACCCTGACGGCTCCTATCTGGTGCCGTGCGTCTTGTATTGCGGCTAGGGGAGGATTATACCGTAGTGGGCTTGACGTTATCTATCGTACGAGGCAGATCATCGCAGGCCCTGCAATTACAAGCTAAAATGTTATAGGACAAGGCTACATGAACTTTACCATTGAATTGAGTAAGGCGCAGCTAGAAGTCGTTCTCGCAGGTCTTGGCGAACTCCCCCTCAAATCGTCGGGGAGTACAGCGCAAGCCATCATCGCACAGGTGCAAAAGCAGATGGGGCCCATCTCCCCACCTGTGGAGGATACTCCCCAACCTCCCTCGCCTCCCGCCAGTGCGGAGAAAGCGAACTAGCCGCGCTTTCGCGCCCACTCCCGAATGCAGTACGAGAAGCACTCGGGCTGATCTGGGGTGGGCGATCTTATTACGAGGTGTGAAATGCCACGATCACGCGAACCGAGAGCGCCACGAGCAGGCATATCTCATTACGAAGTGAGCTACGACAATGATGCAGCAGCACGTCCAATCGCAATGGACGCGCGTAGCCTTACGCTGCCCTCGGTAGCTATCATCTCAGTAGTTCTATCCAGCATGGGACTGACCTACTTTCTCGCACAAGAACGTGCCCGGCTTGACACTCGTATCGACACCGTCGTTACATCCGTGGAGAACCTCGCAACATCAATATCGCAACTCGCAGACGGCTTGAAGTTTGGCGCGACTGACCGATACACGGTGGCCCATCACGAGCTGTTCTGTGCGCGCCTTGAGATTGCGAACCCAGGCTTGAAGTGTCCAACCCTTAGCCCCGAGATTGCGAGCCAGCCAACGACACGGATGAAGTCCGCACTCGAGTCTGTGCAACGTGAAGCGCAGAGCGCCAAAGAGAAAGCATCGTCGGCGCGTAGACCAAACAAACCGTAAACATCTTAATAGATTGGCCTTGACACGGGAAGATGTTAGGTTGCAGAAACCATCTCTCAACCGAGCAGGATTTTGCCGATGTCAATTCTTGTCACGAACAACGCCGCTGGCACGCTGGCGTCGGGCATCACTGATAGCGATGTCACACTGACGCTGGCCACTGGCCAAGGCGACGAGTTCCCCGATATCGTCGGGTCAGATTACTTCTACGCTACGCTCGTTGATACAGGCGGCACCAAGCGTGAGATCGTCAAGGTCACAGCGAAGACCGGCGACACATTCACAATCGTTCGCGGCGCAGATGGCTTCGGCGATCCAACAGTCAACACATCGTACGCATTCTCGACCGGCGACCGCGTCGGGCTTCGCTTCTGCAAAGCTATGTGGGATGCCATCCCGCAACTTGTCGATGACAACGATTTTGTCGGCGACACATCGTTCGATGGCGACGTGGATATCACCGGCACGTTCCATGCCGATGGTGCAGCTACCCTCGGATCAACGCTAGCAGTTACCGGCGCTACTACGGTGGCAGCCCTTACTGCATCAGGCACAGCGACATTCAACGGGAACCTGAAGAAAGGTTCTAACGACGTAGATAACTTCCCTGCTGGCACCGTGATGCTGTTCGTACAGACGAGCGCACCGACCGGCTGGACTAAATCCGCAGCGCGCAACAACTACGCACTACGTATTGTGACCGGCACAACCTCAGCCAACGATGCAGGCTCCAGCTTCACTAGCATATTCACAGATCGTACCATCGCCCGCTCAAACCTGCCGAACGTCACACTGAGCGTGACAGGTACGACCGGTACGACAGGGGCTCACACGCATGATCTGCGAATCCCAGTTAATTACATCGAGAGTTTATCGGGTGGTGTAGGTGGTGGTGGAAGCTCAAATGAGGCTAACATAACTGTATCCAACGGTGCTTTAAGTGATGGCTCCCACAGCCACACTATCTCAGGTACGACCGCGTCGATCAATGGTGGTGTAACACAGACCGCGTTCGACATGAATGTGAATTATGTTGATGCTATCATTGCAACGAAAGCGTAAGAGGAACTGATGCAAACCCAAATCCCTCGTGGTCCAGATAACTTGTACTGCCCGACGTGGAAAAAGAAGATGTCCACTGTGTGCCATACGTGCCCATTGTGGGTACGCCTTGCAGGCAAGAACCCTAACACGGGAGAAGACATGGAAGGTTGGCACTGCTCGATGCAGGTAGGTCCGATCTTGGTACTGTCACAAGCAGATCAGCTCCGCAGCGTCAGCAACGAAATCGAAGCACTACGCAACGAGATTGCGAAACAGATCGCTGCCATGACAGAAACGCAGCTGATCGCAACGAAGCACATGACTGAGAATATCAGAGCCGCTAATGTGCAAATGGCGCGGGCTTTGCTGGAAGCAATCAGAGAGACAAACGGACGGCGACCAGTGCCGTTGGTAGCGCAGGACATGGATGATGGAACACAGTCAAACAGCCACTAACCTCATTATGTCGTTTGAGGGCTATCACACAGCCCTCAAAGACGGCAGCTGCCAAGCCTACTTGGACACGAACGTGCGCCCGGCGAAGTACTCGCGCGGGTACAAAGGACTGTGGACAATCGGCTGGGGCAACACTGGTCGCGGAATTACGCAGGGGACCGTCTGGTCTCGTAAGCGCGCAGTGGACGAACTAAATAAGATGATCGCTCGACATGCTGCGGTCGTGAACAAGTTGGTGAAGGTGCCGCTGACGCAGAACCAGTTCGATGCGTTGGTGAGCTTGTCGTACAACCTCGGACTTGAAAACGCCAAGACGCTGCTTCGTAAGCTGAACGCTGGCGACTACACCGGAGCGGCCGATGCGTTTCTGCTTTACAACAAGGGCGGCGGTCGGGTGCTTCCCGGTCTCGTGCGTCGGCGTAAGGCTGAGCGCAAACTGTTCTTGTCGAATGCTACCTCACCAACGGTTGTGCAGGCGTCACGTAAGCTGACGGTAATCCAACGTACGCGCCAGAGCATCGCCGGTCTCGGTGTTACAGCTGCTACTATCTCACAGTACGTCGGCGACTCGTGGCAGTGGGTACAGAACAACCCGCAGACGGTCGCCATTATCGCGTTCGGCGGCGCGACTGTCTTATGGCTGATCTTGAAGTGGGTAGAGAAATCCTCGGTTCAGGACTATGAAGAGGGGCGGTACGTTCCGTCTAGGTACAATGACTGAAATCTGGCACTTCTTAAATAGCATTGGAGCGATCCTCGGTGTCGGCGCAATCGGCGTCGTACTATTGATGATCTTCGCACCGAGCTTCGTCAGCGTGATCGCTGAGTATCTAAAGGCAATGTCCCCACTGCTCCGGGGCATCGCGAACGGTGTCGTGTGGTTCTTCCGGACGATGTGGGAAGGCTTCAAGGATATGACCGACAACGCGGCGAGCATCATCTTCGTCGTCGTGATGATTATCCTGTCCGGCTGGTACTTCCACACTCCGCAACAACCGGCACCTCGTGCAACCGGCAACTACCAGAAACTGGTTGCGCCCGAAGTCAAAACATCTAAATCTATTCTCAACTTCAAAACGTGGAAAGAGAAGGCGCGCAAAATCGCTCCGGCTCCCAAGCGTGAGAAGCCAACTCCAACACCTGGGGAATTGATGAACCAGAGTTGGTGAACTAGGAGACGTGCTATGAACACACCAGCATACAAAGCCAAGGCGATGTCGCCCGTCAAACCGATGAGCGAGACCGCCAACCATGGCGAGTACGCACAGACTTCTGTTCAGATGTCTGGTCGTGCAACCACGAAACCATCGAAAGGCTCGGTCAGCGCAGCGCTGGTCGATGGTCCCTTCGGAGGTAAGAAGCCCGCGTAAGGAGACATGCAATGGCTAAAGGTAAGATGCCCGGTTTTGCGAAGCCGGACAAAGTCGCCAAGGGTGCGGGGTCGGACCAGAAGTCCATGACGCCCAAGTCCAAAGGCGGAAAGAAGCGCTGATCTAATCAGGTGGTGACATGAAGGTAACTTGGCAGGAACTCTTGAAGCATCACAACGGCTACATCGTCACTGGCGAAGCAGTCGTTCGGATCAACAAGAAACACATTTCACTCGGCAAGCTCCGCAATGGGGTGTTCGCATGGACACCAGCAGGGCTGGAGATGGCTGAGAGTTATGAGGCTGAGTTACCTTCTGCACTACCGGTTCGCAAAGCACGCAAGACCCGAGTGCGTCAGGAGAGCGATGATGCCGACACTGGTGATACAGAACTTTGACGGCGAGCTGCCGCGCACAGGCGATACGTTTCTACCTGACAGTGGCGCAACGCAGGCGCTCAATGTGCGTTTGTACTCCGGCGAGCTGCGCACGTGGGACGGCCCCACCGAGGTGCCGAACGTAACGCTCGTTGACAGCGCCGACACGTTCTACAAGTTCTACAACCCCTCAACCGAAGAGACTGCATGGTTGAGCTGGGCAACGCCTGTGCATGTGCAGAAGTCGTCGCTCGACGATACCGTTGATTTCCGGCTGTACTACACTGGCGACGGACTACCCAAGAAAACGAACTGGGATATGGCCACGAACACAGTCGGCTCACCCTTGCCAGATAGCTGGTACTACATGGGCGTTCCGGCACCGACGAGTGCGCCGACTGTAGCAGCGGCTGCGTCCGGCTCGGCGACTGTTGCTGAGACCCGCTACTATGTCTTCACGTACGTATCTGTGTTCGGCACAATCGAGGAAGAGTCCGCACCAAGCCCTGTGTCGGCCGCTGTAACGATTGCGATTGGCGAGAAGGTAACGGTGAGCGGGCTCGGCACTACGCCGCCTACCGGCTACTCGAACATCACCAAGAAGCGCATCTACCGCACACTGTCCGGCGAGGCATCGTCCGGCGTGTTCGCGTTTGTTGCTGAGGTAGATATCGGCACGTCCTCGTACACCGACAACTTGCTTGCCGCTGCGCTCGGTGAACCTATAGCAACCGAGTCATGGGATGAACCGCCTGATGACATGGCGGGCCTCACGTCGATGGCGAATGGCATGATGGCTGGCTTCGTCGGAAACACCGTGTACTTCTGCGAGCCGTACTTCCACCACGCATGGCCGCTGGAGTATGTGCAGTCGATTCCCGATCAGATCGTCGGCCTTGCCTCGTACGGCAACACGCTGGTCGTGATGACGGAAGGTGCACCGTATGCGATGACCGGCACTACGCCGGACAACATAACGGTGGAGCGTATCGCTATTCCAGAGCCGTGCGTATCTGCGAAGTCTATCGTGAACGATGCAAGCGGTGTCATGTACGTGAGCCCGAACGGCATCGTTGCCATCGGACCGACGATGCGAGGGCTGGTATCGAACAACATCTTCCGGCGCAAGGAATGGAACATGTACACACCTTCGTCGATGGTCGGCACGATCTACGACGACAAGTACTTTCTTGCGTATCAATCATCGAACGTAGAGATCGGCAACGGTACGATGGTAATCTCGCGCAGTGATAAGCCTGCGCTATCGTTCCTTGAAGCGCGCGTGTCGAGCTGGTTCTTCGACGAGCAGGAGGGTGACCTATACTATCTCGACACGAATGACGACATGATCTATCAGCTGGACGCTGACGAACTGAACCCGTTCACATACGAGTGGACATCGAAGAGGTTCAGTCTTGCTCGTGCCATCACATGGTCGTTATGTCGTGTAGACATCGACACATATCAGCAGGCTGAGAATACCAACTACGCTGATCTGTTGGCGGCGATTATCGCAGACAACCAAGCTATCACGGGTGACATCTACGATGGCTTCGGAGAAAGCGAGATTGGCACGTACGAGGTCAACGGCTCACTTCTCGCCGACCCGCCGAGCGAAGCCACACTTGTCAGCGCTACGATATTCTTCATCGACGCGGCAACCGACACCGTGCTCGGCTCCGTCACTGTGACGGACAACGCACCGTTTCGTGTGCCACCGTTCCGCACTCACGAACTCAAGATCAAACTCACTGGCACGTTGAATGTGCGAAGCGTGAAGCTCGCAACTACGATGGCAGAGATAAGGCAGCTCAATGGCTAATCGTCGTACCAGTTTGCTTGCGACGCCGACACAGTTATCGGCGGCGCTGTATCAGTTCCTCGACTCGCTGAAGCGATTGGTCGAAGCGATAGACATGCGCGTCGAAGCTATCGACGAGCGCGACGACACTGCGGTGCGGTTCATCGTGGGCAACGTGCCAACTGGCAACACGATCACAGGTGGTGTGCACACACTGTCTTTGCGCAACGGACATATGCAGCGACTAATCAACAACGGCGCATTCACTCTGGTGCCGCCCGATGACTCCGGCGTCATCAACCTGCTAATCATCAACGGCCCATCTGCCGGAACCATCACAACGTCGAGCTTCACAAAGGTATCCGGTACTGCACCCGGCACAACCTCAGCGTACAGGTTCCTGGCGCGCGTGACCAAGATACAGACGCACTCTCTGTTGGAGTGGATCGCCCTGCAATGACAAGCTACGCGCCGGACGAATGGTACGAGGAACGCGATCGCAAGATCAGAGAGTGGATACCGGACCCGCAGGCAAGATCGTTTCTCTACGACATCTCAAGGATTACCGAACTGTGGGACGACCTCTACGACCGGGACGAAAACATTAGTCCCGAGCAGATCGAAGAGGCGATGCTGGCTGCCTTAATCAGTTTACCGCTTAACCCATTCTACCAGAAGCACAGCGGATACTTGACGCCGTTGATGCTGCAAGCCATAAACACGTGGAAAGATTCTAACGTGTTAGCGAAGGGCACCAGAAGTCAGCGTATGCTGGCTTACGCATTACGACACCTCGATAATCAGATCATCATCGCACTTATCTACCTGACCCAAGGATATGCGAAGATGCGAGAATACAGTGTCGATGTATGGACATTCCTCGTCGCGGATGTCGATGACGGTGATGCCTGGATGGCAGCAGGAGATAAGACATGAGCCTCGGTTCAAAGAAGTCAGATGTCGGCAACGACGTGAAAGCCCAAGGCCAGAATACGATGGACTGGGCAAAGCCGATGGTGGATCAGGCAGTCAAATCGACTCGCCAGGGTCAGAACTTCGCGCTCAAGTTCTTTCAGAACCACGTACAGAAGCTGCTGCCGGATATGATCCAGCAGAGTAAAGAAGCGATGGCTCGCAATGACGAGCTGTACGGCAAGGCTGTGGACCAGTTCAATCGCAGAGACGAACAGGACAAGGCGAACGCACATCTGATCGACGACTACGGCAACCGACTTGCCAACTTCAACGAAAGCGAGTTCGCGGCACAGAACACCAACGCAGCACTCGGCGATTTGGGGACATCACAGAAATCCGCAGAAGCTCAGAACCAGCGTGCCATTGCAGCACGCGGCGCGCAGAACTCCGGCGCAGCTTATGCGGGTCAGCGCGGTACAGGCATGGCTGTGGCGCTTGAGAAGGCGCGCATCGCACAGGCTGAGCGCGCACGCGCGCAAGCAGTCGGCAATCAGATGGCTGCTGAAGGTGCGAACCTTGCAATGGGTCTTCGCGCGAACTCTGTCGGCGATGCAGCATCCCTAGCAGGACAAGGTGCAGCTCTTGGACAGTCAACGCTTTCATCTGTGAACTCTGCTGCCGCTGTTCCGATGGCAGGCTACGGGCTCGGCGCGCAAGCACTCGGCGCAGCGTCCGGCCTATACACGAGCGGCATGAGTGGCATGTCGAGTGGCGCACAGATGAATGCTGAAGCGAACGCGAACAACGGCTCAGGCATCGGCAAGATGTTGGGGACCGTTGTCGGTGGCATCGGTGGATACATGCTAGGTGGTCCGGCTGGCGCATTAAAAGGCGCATCAATCGGAAGCGGGATTTCCGTCTAAGGAGAAACACGATGGCGTCATTTTGGGATAACCTGCTGGGCTCTGCTGCCGAGTACGGACTGCGATCCTACAAGACAGTGGACGAGTCGTTGTCCCGTCAGCAGGATCGTGAGCTGAGAGCTGCGGAAGAGGAACGTCGCAAGACGCACTTCGCGAACGCGCAGGCTGACCGTGCTGACGAGAGCGCGGCGCTCGCCGAATCGTACGCAGATGATAACACCCCGAAGGGCGCGACGACGCGCGACATCAAAGGTTCCGAGACGATCTCCACTACACCCGGCACACGTCCGGCCGGACGCGTCGGCGATAACCTGAAGATGCGCCTCGGTGGTCCGAAGGAAGATGTCGAAGTTCCGTCCGGCTCCGATGGCCGCTACTACGATACGGGCTACGACGGCGAGCCGACGCCAACGGCAGGCATCGCTGTGGCTCCGACACAGGAATACACCCCTCCACGCGGCCAGCCTGTAGGCACGCCTGTGGGGCTCCGGCGCGGGGGCATCCCGATTTACGACATCGGCGGCGATAGTACTGAGGTTCCTCCCGACCCTGACGGTCGCTACTACAAGGGTGGAGACAACACAACATCTGACCAGCCGCAAGTTCCGCCTGGACCGGACGTGCGCAAGTACGCAGGCGACAACGAGATCGGCGGGCAGAGCGTATCCGACTACAGCGACCCGAACGCTCCGATGCAGGATCAGGCTGCACGCTTGACGCCGCAGGAAGACGAAGACCGCAACATGCGTGAGGCGCAGGGTAAACCCGGTGCCAAACCTTTCGCGCCTGCTCGTCGTGGCATTCCGACCGGCCGTGAACCTGCTGCCAGCCATGACGGTGGTGAGGGTGCAGTCGATCTGAGCGATGCAGCTCTTATGAAGGGCATTCCGCAGAAGCTCATTGCTCGCGCCAAGGCAGGCAGCGTGGCCGCACACAATCGCATTCAGGTGATGAAGGCAGTCAACCGCGAGCGCATCAAAGATCAAGACTTGCTGCGCACACGCGCGGTACAGCGAGACGCCTCGCGGGCAGCTATCGAGGCGTCGCGCGCTTCGACACGAAACCAAAACATGTTGATGGATCAGAAAGAGCGCGAGGTCTTGGCGCAGGATGCGAAGCGTGAGTATCAGACATTCACGGGTGCTTTGCAGACCATGTCGCAAGCTCCCGACGATCTGTCGATCAACGATCCGAGCATTGCGTCGTCGGCACGTCAGGCTATGTCGGCGGCAGAGGCCATGTACGACAAGACGGATGACGGTCGCTATGCCAATGTCACGAAGACAAAGACCGGCTACAAGGTAGACATCGTGCGTGCCGACAACAACGAGATCATCGACACGTCGGAAGTGAATACGGTTGCCGACTTGAAGCGTATCAGCATCATCGCTGGTCAGACGATCATGGGTGAGAAGGCAGGTGAGTATCACGCTGCCGTTCGTGCAGACGACATCAGCCAGCGCAATGCAAAGCTGCTTGAAAACATCCAGACGCTCGACTTGAGGAACAAGCAGCGCATCGGCGAAGGCGTAGGCATTGTCGATAACTTCTTAGAGCAGTCTGTCAACGCAACACCTGACCAGCGTCTCGATCCTGAATGGCAGGACAACATGCGTCGTCAAGCTACACTGCTGCACCAGAAGTATCCGGAGCTGACATCATCTGAGAAGGTGTATCAGGAAAAGGATGCTGACGGCAATGCGAGGGGGCGTCCGGTGAAGGTGAAAGCTAACGGCTTGTTCGAGGTGCTGGCGGTGACCGAGCCGAAGACTACGTACATAGACCCGAAGACCGGCAAGATGATGGACGCGCAAGACGCACTGAAAGCTGCCGTCACATCGAACTTGGATGCCACTGTAAAAGCCGCCGGTGGTACGCAGCGACTAGGCGAACTGTTCTACAAGAACCTGCTTGCACAGAACATCAAGCCGGACATCGCTCTGTCGTTGGCGAAGCGTTATGCCGAGATCGGCATTCGTAACGCCACGACCAAGGCTGCGCTGCCGACCGGCAACCCGAACAAAGCAGTGGCCCCACAGAACGCTAGACCCGGTTACGGTCCCGCCTATGCCATCGCAAGGTAGTCAATCTAGTTACGTGAACGCTCGCCGACCTCAGTTCTAAGGATATGCCACATGCCCACGGGGTACGACGATACAGAGTCAGATGTTGATCTACTCCAACTCAATACTGACTTTCTGAATAATCAAGCGGCCACCGATGCCAGCTACCGGGAGGGCTACGATAGTCCCTCCGGTGGCACGAAGCGTGAGCTAAAGGCGGGATGGTACGGTGGTGTGGTTGCACCGCTGGCGCGCGTTGCTGGCTACGTCAGCGGTAGTGACGATCTGAACCAAGCTGCGGATGAAGCCTCGGCATACGCATCCGGCTTGTCTGCCAAGTCCGGCTATGTACAAAGCCTGGATGACGTGCACGGTGTCGGCGATGCACTGAGCTGGGCAGCGAAGACCGGCCTCAACATGATCCCGTCCACGGTTCCGATGCTTGCCTCTGGCGGCGTTGTCGGCGGTGGACTGAAGCTCGCCGGTATGGCGGAAGCCACGGCTGCACGCTACGGGCTCGGCGCTGCATGGGCAGCAAGCACGGCGCAGCAAACTGGTAGCAACATCGACGCACAAATTGAGGAAGGCAACGAAGTCAGCCTCACTCGTGCATTCGGTGCCGGTGCGTTGCAAGGTGCCTTGGATGTCGTCAGCGGTGTTGGCGGTAAGACGCTCGGCAAGCTCGGCATTGGTGTCCGGCGCGCAGAGCAGACGGCTGAGGAAGCTGCTGCGAAGGTTGGGCAAGGGAAGTGGGCACGACGTTGGGAGGGACGCCCTGGTGCAATCGTTCGTACTGGCGCTGAGGAAGGCGTTACAGAAGGATTACAGCAAGCACTTGAGGAAGCTCAGCGTGCCTACGGCTCTGACGAGTACGACATCGTCGCTGGCCAGAAGCGTATCTTTGAGTCTTCTGTTGCTGGTGTTGTCGGTGGTGGTGCGTTTGGCGGTGTACTTGGCGATAAGGCGCGCACTCGTGCCCCCGAACCGCAACCTCCATCCGGGGCACCACCGCGACCGATGACGCCTGGAGAGGATGCTGGTGATATTCAGGGTCCGCCTGATGACAGTGCCGGTGCATCTCCACGCCCCATGACACCATCAGACTACTACCAGCCGGTACGTGGTCAGGATGCCATCGAAGACCAGCGTTCCGATCTGCTTCGCATCGAACAGAAATCGACGGACGGTCGTACCGTAGTTGATCCGGCAGCTGCGCCTGAGACGAATGAAGAGTGGTTCACTGGTGCCACGGCAGAGACACTGCGCCCGCTCGATAACGCAGCGGCGACGAAGTACATTCGTGACAATGATCCACTCACACCGCAGGTTCGTGAGATGGTTCGGCTTGTCACCACGACACTACAGAACCAGTCGATGCCTCCCGAGGAACGGGCCGCTACTGCACGCAGCCGGATCGACGAGCTGACCAACGAGACAAACAACCGTAATGATCTTTCGCAGGTGGACATCGAACGTCGCAACCGTGCAATCGTGCGCGCTGCTGACTACGTGAACGCCTACGAGAAGCTGGTCAACGGACTGCGTATTAAGATACGTGGTGAGCGCGGGCTGTTCATAGAGAGCAACGGTTCGATCATCCCGGCCAACAACGGACTGAACCTTGAGAACATGTTCGGCACAAGCAAGGCCGCACAGGAATACCTCGGTCTAGTCGCTGAGACATTGGATGGTGCACGTAAAGACCCGAAGGCAGTAGATGGTGTGCTGGCTTCGATCCAGCAGCGCCTTGCCAAATCTGAAGGTACGTCGCGGTCGCAGCGTGCAGCTATGCAGATGGCCGTCGATGCGCTCACTGACTTCAAGGTCGCGAACCTTGAGATTGCGAAGCGCCAGGGTGCAGCACCTATGGCCGCGAGTGAGTTCGCTGGTGCACCGGCAGAGCAGATTGTCGAACAGCCTGCACCGTCCGAAGGCCAGACGGCTACCACGCCTGAAGGTCAGACATTGCAGCAGGCACACGCTGAGGCAGCGAAGGTAGCATCCGTCGTACAGATGCAGCAGCAGATTGCGCAGCAGCAGATGAACACTGCCGCAGGTTTGCGTCAGCGCATCTTTGATCGCGCAGCGAAAGACCCGGCACTGGCTGGCAAGGATCGTGGCGCTGCGTTCACGAAGCTGCTCGGCACTGCCAAGGAATGGATCAAAGACCCACCGACACCGGAAGAGATGCGGCAGCTCGGCGACATCTCTCAGCAGGAACTCGACCAAGCGGTGAAGGCTGCTGCTGACGAGAAGCAGGCCAAGCTCGACAAGCAGATCGCTACGATCCAGAAAGAGTCGAACCGACTACTGGAGCAGGCTGCCAAAGAACAGGCGGCAGCAAACACGTTCGAGCCCACCACGACACCACGCAAGCTGAACAAGCAGCAGCAGGCTGCGCAGGCTCGTAAGACGGAAGCGATCCAGCCGGTACAGACATCGACTGATCGCAGCATGGGCACGTTGCTGAAGGATGTTGCAGAGAAGCTGGACGGTCTTCGGGCTGTGCCGGACTTCGCGAAGAACTTCGGCGACCAGTTCGAGCGCATCGTCGGCAACATCGCTACGGCTTTGGAGAAGCAACCGAAGCCGACCGTTAGCATGGAGCTTCAACTACAGCAGCTCTCCCGTGCCGTCGAAGAACTCAAGCAGACGAGCAACTTCGCTCAGTCGCCTGCCGGTACGCAATCCGAGCTGAACCTCGAAGGCGGTCAAGGTCGTGCGCCTAAAGCCGTTGCACCCGCTCCGGCTCCGGCCGCTACGCCGTCAACGCAGGCTGAGATGTTTACCGAGGATGGTAAGCCGTCCGACGCCGCGCTGAAGCAGAGCCCGCAGACACTCGACAAGAAGTTGCAGGAAACGCTGAACAACCCGGCCATCCCGGTATCGGTGAAGATGGCGGCGCGCAAGTTGCGCTCGCACCTGAAGTCGCACACGGGCACGGACATGGGCCTTGCCAGCCAGATGGTCAGCGAGATGAGCGATCCGAAGGTATCGACTGATCCGGCGTACATCGCGCGGCTGGCCGACGATGTGAACACGTACACGACTGATCCTGAGCTGGCAGGTACTCCGAAGGCCCCACCGAAAGAGCAGACCGTCGAAGCAACGGACGCAGACCCCGGCCCATCTGAAGGTCCGGCAACGCGCATGGGGTACGAGCCGGAAGTAAAGGAACACCTCAGCGAGCGGTTGGCAGTTGGTCGTGCACAGACGCCGCCGCGTAAAGCGAACGGCGTGATCGACGTTGAGCGCATCCAGGGCTGGGCGAACAAGATCATGGATGGCTGGGCGAACCCGGCGCGCGTCGTTGTCCTTGACCCGTTCAATCCGACGACGCCGCTACAGCAGCGCATCCTTGAAGATTGGAAGAAGTGGGAGCGAGACCCTGATCTGATGAACTTCGCCCCGGCGTTCTTCAGTTCGTATGGCGGTCAGCCGACTGTCGTCATCAACGCGACGGTTGCGAGCGACCCTGATATCGTTGCTGGCCTGATGTACCATGAGTCCCTTGGCCACTACGGTTTGAAGCAAGCCTTCGGTCGTGGGCTCAAGAAGATTTTGCTCGACTTGTGGACACGCTCACCTGAGATGCGTGCGCTAGCTGCTGAGATTGAGCGCACGCGGCCGAACCCGATTGTGCGCACATTGAACCAGCTGACACACAACGCGGACCTCTACTATCTCGAGGAGGCGTTGGTCGAGCTTGGGCAAGACAACCCGATGAATGAGCTTGCACCGAACGATCTGTCGTCTCCGATCTACGGTGAGGCCGAGTCGTTCTGGAAGCAGGTCGCTCGCATGGCGCGTGACTTCTTGGTGCGCATGGTAACTGGCAAGAAGCTGCACAACCCGAACGTCATCACTATGGAGCAGGCTCGGCAGATCGTAGCTCGTGCCCACGCAGCAGTCATCGAAGGTCACATCGCAGAAGGTGTGGAGCCGATGCGTCCCGGCGAGAGCCAGATCAATCTGGCGCAGCGCTTCGGGCAGCAGCGTGAGACTGCGCGTCAGTCGCAAGCGATCCGAATTGCGGATACTGTTGCACGTATGGGCCTGCCCAACTGGGTAGCTCAGCACGCGATCACTGCAAACAACCTGCGCACCAAGGCAATGTTCGGACTGATGTTCGGTCGCGATCTTGTTGACTACGCGAAGTCGCTCGGCTTGCCGTCGTACGAACGCTACTTCAACTCGGCGCAGGCATCGCAGGCTACGGCTCGCTCGCACATTAACGCGATGCAGGACATCCTGCACGAGATCAACAAGCTGGACCCGGTGGGTGCCTTCGGCAAGAAGGGTCGTCCGGTCAAGCAGGCGCTGCACAAATACCTCAAGGCTGCAACGCGCTCCAACAAGTGGGGCTACCAGCCGACGTGGCGTGAGCCGGTTGATATTGATCCGACTGAAGCTGCTCGGTGGGACGCGTTCAAAGCTGCACATCCTGAAGCTGCGGAAGTAGCTGACAAGATGTTCAAGCATAGCCACGACATGCGCGTACAATTGCAGGACGCAGTGACACGCTTCATCAACCTCGAGGCCGCACAGGATAGCGAGAACGCACTCACACCTGACGAGAAGAAAGCTATCGAGAAGCGACGCGCTCGCGCGATCAAGCTGTTCGACAAGCAGGTGCCGAAGCTCTCAGGTCCGTACGTGCCGCTGGCACGGTTCGGCAACTACGTATCTGTGTTCAAGTCGGCTGAGCTGGTAGCGGCTGAGGAAGCCGTGAAGAACGACACTGCCAACCCCGAGCTGCGCGAACAGCTCGATACGCTTCGTGCGGATGCCAATCACTACGCAGTGTTTGGTTGGGATAACGAAGGACAGGCAGCGCGTCACCTGCGTGAGTTCACCAAAGAGAACCCGCAGTTCGACACCAACGCATCGTACGCTTCCGAGAAGCTGACTGAGCTTGAGCAGCTTGGCCCGCCGCCGATGCTACAGATGCAGCGGTTCAAGGACATGGTGCGTGACCAGCTCGGCAACTCTGATAAGTTCGGCAAGGACACGGCCCGCCAGCTCGACGAGATGGTGAAGGACTTGTACCTTCGCAGTCTCGCTGAAACATCTGCTCGCAAGCACGATGCGTTCCGTGAGAACATCGAAGGTGCCAGCGACGACATCACTCGTGCGTTCGCTCGCAAGGGTCGCGCTGATGCTAACTACATCGCACAGATCGACCACCAGCATGAGCGCGGTGAAATCCTGAAGTCGCTCGTCACAGAGGCTAAGGCCGATCCGAACATGCGCGCCGACCGCTCGCGTGTCGTGAATGAAATCCTGCGCCGACACCTCGCGTCGATGGCACCCGACGACACACCATTCCAAGATAAGGCGATGGCGTTCTCGTCGTTCTACCATCTTGCAACGTCTCCGAAGTACTACATCAACAACGCGATGCAGGCTTACATGTTTGCTGCTCCGATGTTGGCAGGACGTTATGGTGTGGGCGCATACGGCGAGATGACCTCGGTCTATATCTCGCTGATGAAGCAAGCTAAGCATCCGGACTTCTGGCGCGGCGAGACAGACTTCAGCCGCTTAGCTACGGACCCGAACGAACAGCGCGCACTCAAGCTGTTGCAGGATCGTGGCTTGCTCGAAGCCGGTATGCAGTACGACATGGGCTACTGGGAAGGCACAGGCGACGGCTCCGTTGCACTGGCTCGTGCCAACCACGTGTTCCGTACTGTCTCGCAGCAAGTCGAAGTTCTCAACCGTGTATCGTCCGGCTTGACGGCGTACCGGCTGGAGTCGCGTAGGCTCCAGGCTGAAGGCAAGTCTGCTGCCGAGGCACACGATGCTGCGTACCAGATGATGGAAAGCACCACCAGCCAAACGCAGCTGGACTACTCCGGCCTCAACGCGCCGTCAGCATTCCGCTGGCTGCCGAAGGTCGTGACGCAGTTCAAGAAGTACCAGCTCGGCATGATCGCTCTACAAGGGCGGCTGCTCTACAACGCCACGATGGCGATTGATCCGAAGGAACGTGCTGTAGCTCGCAAGGCTATCGGGTACATGTATTCTCAGATGACACTGGTCGCAGGTGTCATGGGTATTCCTGCGATGCAGCTGATCGGCTTCCTAGCCGCTGCCATTGCCGGACCCGACGACGAGCCGGTGGATGGCGAGAAGTTTATGGAAGACAACCTCGGCACGCTGATCTATCGCGGCTTCCCGACTGCGGCTGGCTTCGAGCTTGGCCAAGGTGTGGGTCTCGGCGGTATCTTGAGCCCTGGCTTCGTCAACTTCTCGACGGCTACACGTGACCGCGAAGGCTTCAACGAAGCAGTTGTGGGTTTGCTTGGTCCGCTGATCGGTATCGGTCAGAACATGGTGCGCGGTGCACAGCTGATCGACGAAGGGCAGACACTGGCAGCTGTCGGCGAGATGATGCCATCGGGTGTGCGCAACGCGATCCGAGGCTACAACATGGCGACCGAGGGCCTGACCAAGAAGAACGGCGACATGCTGCTCGATCCGGACACACTCAAGGGTCTGCTCCAGGCAGTAGGCTTCCCGCACACTGACGTGGCGTCGGCGAAGCGGTTGAACGCTCAGCGGTACGAGTACGATCAGTACTTCAAGGATCGGCAGAGCAGCATCACACATCGCTACACCAGGGCTGTGAAGGCCAAGGACGGCGATGCGCAGCGTGATTTGATTGATGCGTATAAGCGCTTGCAGGATGCGAAGCAGCGGGCTGGCTTCAAGCCTACGCCCATGAGCAATCTGCTGAAGGCTCCGGCTGCACAGGCTAAGCGGGAGGCCAACACCGCGAGAGGCGTACAGTACACCACTCGCGATGAAGGCTTCGTGAAGGGCCTGACCGATTAGGTCGGGCTCTCCATCGCGTCGAACACGAGATCAGGGTTGCCGGTTAGCATGGCCATCTCTACCCTGAGCTGAAACACTTTGCTTATGTAGAGAAGTTGTTGCAAGGTCATGTCCGAGGCGTCAATCTCGATAACCCCGTCCGAACCCCAGACAATGATTGCAGCGCGTTCGATTTCGCTGGCACTCTCCAGAGCTTGGTGGAAAACGATGGTCGGAGTGCGATCACATCTCGGGTGCGTACGAAGGCGTAGCTTCGTGCCAGTGCGCAGTGTCATTTGGTGTTCTCCCTCGTGTTGTGGAGCGTCGCATGATCGCGACGTGAACGCGGCACAGAACATTCTACGTGTCGGCCTGGAACGTCAGGCTCTCGCAGGAGAAATCTCCGGCCTTTAGGCCGGAGAAGACGTTAAAGACTAAGGCCCTGTCTTACCGCCCTGCACCACGGCCAACGATGCAGAGATATTGCCCACTGCGGACTGAACCATAGCTAGATCGAGCACCAGACACTCCACAGGCTGAGTTATGGGGAGGTAGCTAGGGCACCCCAGGCCCAACTGAAATCGCGTCGTAGAGGCTCGTACGAGCCTTTTAGCGATACTCGCCTTGACCACCTCACGGTATGATACATTGTTACGGTTGCACCAATCCTTGGCTGCGGACACCGCGAGGTAGATCGCTTCCGGGTCCGGCCCGCCCAGCGGCCCAGGCGTGCGCACGATGACGCGGCCGACCAGCGGCTTGCCTGCGGTGGGATGCCGGTAGATGTAGGCGTCCTTGCCGCCGTACGCCGAGCCCTTGCCTTCCGTGACGAGCATCTGACCATGATACTCTGCCAGCATCCGGTACATGGCGTCGTTGTAGTTCGTGACGGCTTCCGCCATACCGCCTCGGTTCGTCGCCAGGGTCTGAGTGATCCACTCCATGAGCGACGCCAACGGAAAAGATATTAGCCCGAGCTTGGTCCCGATCATGTGGGCGCTGACCACGCACGTCAGCAGCGAACCCCAGAAGCGTTCAGTCTGCGTGATCTGCAATCGCTTGCCGAGCTTGACGTGCACGCTCTTGAGCAGCTGGATCACGGCCGCTTTGTTCTGAACAACGTAATGGATGAACTCAACACCGGCCACACCGTAGTTGTTATCGAACTGCGAGAATATCTCGAAGGCTTGTGCCGGTGTGAGGTGGCGCTCCTTCGCTTCGATCTTCGGCACGGTGTATTCCCACAGGCGAGCCACCTCAGCTTCAGCGTGTGCGCGGTGCTGACCCATCTTCTCACTCAGCAACGTATTGCCAGATGCCAACATGAACGTGCGCCACGTGTGATCGCGATGTAGTAGCTCGCCGGTTTGTGCGCAGCGTTCCTTTGGCAAGCCGGACGATACCGTGTGCACCAGATCGCAAGCCGACTTGTTATCCATTGCCGTCAGCTCGTCGAGAATTGTCGGCAGGTTACGGAAGGCACCAAGGTTCGCAGCGAGTGCGTTCGTTGTGATGCGTCCCGATGCGAGCGTCAGTCCGGCCGGACGGCCCCACACTGAGAGAGCCACCTGCTCTGCCGTTGTCTTGCCGTAACCGCTCTCTTCGGAGTGCATGTAAACTGTCACGCCTTGCACGGTGCCGAGCAGCTGAAGCAGCGGCGCACCAAGCGACGTGAGTAGCGCGAACTGCCAAGCGTACGATTGATCGTTGTTGTAGGCTTGCGCCACCAGATCGCTCCACACCCCGACATCGCCGGTCGTGACAAGATGTTCAGCTCTGGCCTTTGCAGTGCCATGCAGCGCAACGAAGTCAGTAGTGCCATCTGGCTTGAACCTGACGTTGCCGAGTACGAAGTCGTCGCCGTACCAACCGAAAGCGTTGACGGCTTGTTGTGGTTGGCTGTTGCGGTGATGGTCGATCCAACTGTTGATGTATCGCTGGAGGGAATTGGACATGCTCTTATCCACTGCTATCTGATTGCGCGCCAAAAGTGAGAACAGCTTGCGCGCTTCCGTTGCGTCGCCGTTGTCCATGATGAACTCGACCGTGCGTGTCGGCGAGATGTGCGCACGCCAGTTGAGGGCGAAGGAACTATCCGGCCGCTCGACCGGGTGAGTAGCGTAGAACAATACACGCGACATCTCCACGTCGATCGTCACGCCAGGGCTAGTCTTGTCCTTCACCGTAACAGTCAGAACATCCCTACCGCCGCTGCTTGCAGTCGGTCCCCACCTGAAGCCGTGCGGCAACGGAGGGTGTGCGATCTGCGGAGCAGCAGGCTTCGTGACGAGCGCAGTCGGTGCAGCTTTCGGTGCCACTGGTGTAGCGGACGGAACCTGCAACGGCGTCTTGATCTGACCGAACAGCGGGCACCGTGAACACACCGCAGGATCAAGAGTTGAGAATGTGTTGCACAGTGTTGGGCCTATACCGTCGAGCCGGTCGAGCTTCGCCTGTGTCTCGCTGCGTTTGTAGCGGCTGTCGTTCTGCGACCACTCGTGCGCAACCTCTTCGCCGTTCTCGCACAGCCGCACCACACCAAGACACGCTCGCCACAACGGCTCCGGCATCTGCGTATCCGTGTCATCACGGAACCTGCGAATATGCTCGCATTCGTTTGCTACGTCGTCAGCGTTTCGTGGTGGGATGGTGGGCTGGCTTGCGAGTTCCGTGTTATCGACCGACAACGCAGCTAAAGCTACAGGTCGGTGTCCGGCCAGGAGTGTATCTTCGTTTGACTCTGCAACCCCCAGCACGCTGTGAAAGTCGGAAAGTTTGGAAGGCACGCCTGCGTATATAAGTTCAACAAGTCTAGGGTCGGCTTTGCGATGATGTGCTCCGACTGGTCGTAGGATCGAAGCCAAGTCTGAAGTTCTCTCAGCGCCCGCATGAAAACCACACTGTCGCGCCTTGCCCTTGAGTAGCTGTGCCGTACGAACCCACTCTTCAGGGGAGACTTCGCTTTCAAGGGTCCAGTATAAATGCAGGCCGCGCCCCGATCGTACCACGCTCGGCTTAGGTAGACCGGATGCTGTGAGAAAGTTGCGGAGACCATTAACTGCTTCAGCGATTGTGGCGTAGGGTTTGCCAGAACCGACATCGACATCCATCCAAAATGATCTGGCACTATGCACGTTGCCAGCCGTTCTGTTCTCCGACGTTTTGTATGTCGCGCACCCATGATAGACGTTGCTCCCTTCTACATCTTGTTCTGCAATGTACTGCGCAGCTCTCTCATTCGTCTTGAAGAACCTGTGCCGCACGCCACGAGGGTCGATGACGACGACAACTCTTAAGCCCGCATCCGGTAGGATGCTTGCGAGGAAGTCAACTGTATCCACGATGGCCTCGGCGAGTTAGAAGTTATTCCGAAACGGAACCCAACTTCAGCTTCTCAAGATGCCTATAGATGATGCGTGATGTTTCGGCAAAACGATTTCGTCGAGGCACATCTTCGGACAACGGAAGATCGTTGCAATCGACTGCTGACTGTATGGCTTGCAGCAGTTTATCTACGCGGCGCTTGAGCAGGCTGTGTGGTTTGGAGTGACCGTTGACCCAGAGGCTAACCGCAACTCGCGAGACATTCAAGAGCCGTGCGATGGTGGAGGGCGTGAGCCCTGCGTCCTTGAATACTTCAAACATTTGCTTTTTTCCCTTGACACAAAATGTGGCGGCGAGGTTTCGCCGCCACACAAGTTAGGCCGTAGTGAGCTGTACGTCTAGTGGGTTACATATCATCCAGCTCAGCGAGGGCCGCGTCAAGGTCATCGCTCGCCTCGTTTATCTTCTCAGCCAGCTTTGACTTAGGCGCAGCAGCTTTCGCTGGAGCCTTCGCCTGTGCCAGAGCCTTACCACGCGTCTTAGGTGCCGGTGCTTCCTCCTCATCCTCTTCGGCATCCTCTTCCACAGACTCGGGTTTGGTAGCAGCCTTCGGCTTCGTGGCCTTGTCAGCCTTTGGCGTAGGACGCGGGCCAAGGTCCGCGATCATGGCCGGAGCCTGCGATGCCACCATCGAACCAGCAAGGCCGATGATCTGCGCGACGACATCCGAGTTCATCGTTTCCAGAACCTCGGTGGCTTCCTCTTCCGTCAGCCAACGGATAGCACGGAACATCAACTTCGGATGTGCCACAGACGGGTCGAAGCTCAGCTTCGTCACGACTGCCTGATACGGCGCGTCCTGACGCTTCAACATCTCAGCGTACTGTGCCAGATCTTTCAAGGAAGCCGCAGGTACTCTGAGAAGCATAGGCCGAGAAAGCTCACCGCTGGGACAAATAGCGATGCGCCTGCTATCAGCGCAAGCCTTACCCTTCGATCCGTTCTCGCTAATTCGAGAACCCCAGGCATTGTGCGGACACGTAGCGCACATCTCCGCTTGCGCGGTCGTGGCGTCGGGGGCTGGTCGGACTCCGTCGTTGGAGTGACAGACCGGCTTCTCCGTTGAGCCTTCTGTGTAGCCACCTTCATAGTACACCTTCGATAGTCCGGGGTTGGCCTTGATGATGACAACCTCAAGAGACGACGCAATCTCTTCCGGGTCGTCCGGTTTCATAATGTGCGTGATCGTGTTGTTCTCATTCAAGGACCACGTCTTGCCCTTGATTGAGATGATAGGATAGCCACCCGACACGCCGCCTTGCAAGTCGTCGTTCTGCTGTCCACCGAACATCTTGCTGACGTTGGCAGGCGGTGCTTTGTTGGGGTTGAACGGGACCAGCTCAGTTTTCTTAGCCATGTGTTATTTGCTCCTGCGAATGTTGATTACGACTTCCGAGCGCGCATCCAGGCCGGGAGGCAGCGCATCGGTTTCTTCACGGTAGGCATCCACCGCACTCTTCGCGACACGCCGTTCGAGCATGTGCCACATCTCATTCTCACGAATGAATGCGAGCACGTTGTCCCAATCGGCAACCGAGTAAGCGTTGCGTGTCTGCTTGTAGGCGGTGCCAGATGCAGTCTTCACCGACTCCAGTCCCGTCTCGTCGAAGGCAGCCAGAAGGACACCTTCGATCTTCTCCATAACGCTGTCGATCTTCGCACAGCGTTCCTTGGCTTCGTTCATTATGGCCTGCTTTTTATCGCGGGCCGCAATGTACTTCTCTACCAATCCCTCAATGTTGGACATGCCAACCTCCATATGTGACGATGTATATAGATTAACACTACGCTACGCTTACGTCAACCGTACAATCCCGTGGATAAACGCACCTTCGGATAATTCTGTAAGGCTGAAATCGGAGAGCAGTTGAACACTTCGATGCCAGCAGATTTGAAAACTGCTGCCTGCTCATCGAGTATCATCGCCCACCGCGCAGTATCCGTCTCTTCCGGGTTACGTGCCTTGTGATCACCGTGCCAGTGATAGCCGAGCCCGGTAGTCATGTCGAAGCCCACCATCACGATACGACTTGTGCCGGTCTGCGCTGCAATGTTGAGAGCCTGGAAGCCAGAGTTCCCGCCACTGCCGATCAAACCTTCCGGGGCAAGAATGATTGTCGAGTGACGCGGGTCGTGCGGCGGCACAACATCCACCGTGTAGATTTTGTTGAACGTCGTTTCGATTTTCTTCTTGGACGGGGCCACACGTTGGCCGCGAAAGTTTTGCTCTACGCCACGATGGTTGTGATACCACCACTGAAAGTCTGTAGCGTACAGCAGGTTTGCGTATGGCACGAGCTTATAACTCGTGTTCACCACGATCATGCGGACGTTGGCATCGCGTATCTTCTCAACGCCAACGTCACGTGCGGTCGGACCCGAAGCGACCACGACCACAATGTTGTCGGACCAATCAGGTACGATCAGTTTAGACATGTGGAGTCTTTACGAAAAGCCAATTGTAGAGCCGCAGGAAAGGGCTCTCCCGTCGCAACGCAAACTCCCGCTCGATTTCTGCGGAGGATTTTCGCGCGCGCCGCTTCGTACGAGCAGCCCCAGACTTGAGCCCACTCTTTGCGCGTGAACCCTTCGACTTTCTGGTGGTAGGTGCGCGTGCGCGGCCAGCGCTTGAGGCGCTCTTTTTTGCGGGCTTCTTTTTTGCGGGCTGCATCTTCTTCAACCTTTTTGAATTTGTCACGATACCATTTCCTATACAGGATTGCATACGCCATACTAAACGTCCTCTTGGTTCTTGATGATATCAAGCAACAGTCCTTCGGCTGTCTGCTTCTGCCTCAGTCGGTCGAACAGTTTACGTTCGACGGGACTACCCTCTACGTTCACGACCAACTGATGCAGCTTCTGTCCTGGCCGTGTAACTCGTGCATTAGCCTGAGAATAAATCTCTGCGCTAGTGATCGGAGCATACCACACGATTGTGTTCGCCGCTGTCAAGGTCAAACCGTGTGACATGCAGTTCGGCTGTGCCACAAGTACCCTCGGCGTCTTCTCATATTGAAAGCGCCTAAAGATATCGTCACGTGCAGACTTCGACGTGTCGCCGTTGATGCACTCAACCGTATGATGTTTCGATAGTTCTTTGACCACGTACGCCATCGCACCTTTGAACGGCACGAACACGATCACCTTGCTGCCTGCCTGTTCGATGACATCCAACACTTCGTTCACACGTGCAGGGGCAGGGATGGCAAGGGGTGTACCGTCCTTGCCATACACCACACCGCTCGCGATCTGCACGAGCTTGCTCAGCTTCACTGCTTCGTTGACGGCTTGCACCTCGCCTGCCTGGAACTCGGCATACAACGTGGTCAACATCTCACGGTAGGCTTTCTTCTGTTCGACACTGAGTTCGATCTGGCGCGTCATAAACGTACACGGTGGCAGGTCGATACAGTCATCACGCGAAAAACGGATTGAGGGTTGCATCACACGTGCCACGATGTCAGTAGCTTCCTGCTTCGCGACCCACTTGAACTGCGATAGCTGACGCATCGTCATGTCACGGAACGCACCGAAGTACTTCGGCACGTTGTCAGGACAGAGCAGTCGGCACTGTGCCCAGGCATCAGTCGGCGCGTTCGGCGTAGGCGTTCCGGTCAGTCCCCACACACGTGCCTTGCCAGAACAAATTCTGTTGAGTGACTTCCACCGCTCGGTCGATGCGTTTCTGAACGATGCGATTTCATCCACCACCACAACGTCAATGTCCGTCCGTGCCTTGAGTTCGTTCTCGACTACGCGGATACCGTCGTGGTTGATTAGGTAGATGTCAGCGTCCATAGCCAGCTGTCGAAGACGACGCGACTTGTCACCATACAACACACTCCACGTCAGCTCCGGAAAATGGCGGAAAATTTCATCTGCCCATGTTCGTTCCAGCGTTGACAAGGGCGACACCACCAACATTCGTCGAGCGTTGCCTATACTTCTAAGATAGTCAAACGCCCACAGTGTGGACAGAGTTTTGCCTGTGTTCCCTGACGCGAATACGCAGCCGTTTCGGCGTAAGATCAGGTACGTGGATGGAACCATGAAACAGTACTTGAAGCCGTCCGGTGATGGGCACCAGGTAATGTTGCGCAATCTGCCGCCAGTAGACGACACACCAGCTACACCTATGGCGGTTTTGTCCGTGATCTGTACTGTGTACTCCGGCTTACCACCACGGTCGCGCACACTGACACGCGCCGATCTACCTTGGGAACAAAATACATGTTGGATGAAGTCCGCACTGGCCCGCTCACGCGTGGAGAACCGAGCCCCGCGAGTTACGCACCCGTCCCAATGAAGTACTTCGTCAGCAATGACAGCGAGCTGGTCTTGCGATGCCCGCCAGAAGTCCGCGCCAAACATCTTAGTGCGTAGCGGAGGCACGAAACTGAACTTTGTAAATCCTTCCGGCAGGCAGGGTTTCTCACGATACTCAATACCGGCAGCGGAGAGCAGTGCTCGAAGTCTTGAGACCTTTCGACCCTTCTTAAGCCGGATATGGCAGCGTGTACCTGCGGATGGGATATAGCCGTCAGCGATGGTAGCTACGACAACGCGAAGCTGGGATGGTGTTAGGTCCAACCCGATCCCACCAGTGAATGAGTAGACTACAGGGATGCGAGCCTTGACGTAGCCAATCTCTGACTTACGACCTTTGGACTTACCGGTGACCAGCCACCGTGCTTGACGCACATATAGCGTCTCCGCCTGTACGGTCTCCAGCTTACCCGTCGTGTCTGTCAGGAGGACGCGATGCTCTGGCGAGAGCATTTGGTCTAGGCCGTATTTTGTTTTGATATGCAGCATGTCAGCGCAAGGCTTGCGCACATACTCACTCGGCTCTACGAACTCAATCGAACGTGTGCCGGGATCATACTGTGCCACCTGCCCCGACGTGTACTCAGAGATGCGCTGCCAACCTGTCGGACTTAAATACTCGGTATCGGCATCGACACAACCCATATCGTTGAGTACGAAGCCACGTGCGTGGACTGTGAGAAACGCAGTCGTTTCCAGTTGCGCTTTGAAAGGAATGTATTGTCCCGACCACTCATATTGTGTCTCCACGGGCGAAGGGATTTTGTATCCCATGTTCCGCAGCACGCGCGTTTCATCGACGTTGTGCGGAACTGCTACGAGCTTGTGCCCTTTGTAATCGAACACCTTGGCTGTCGGGATGGTAGCCAGAAGCAGCCCAGGATTACGCAGGTTCAGAATAACTTTCTTGTGCTTGTGAGATATCAGCATGACAACCTGTTATGGTTTGACGACACGGGTACGTTGAGGAAGATCGTTGGCGCTTTCGCAGTTGACGAGGCACGGCGGCACGAACACGATCTTGCGCTCGGCTCGGCCGACACCGCACACTTGATTGCGCGTGTGCCCTGCACGTAGGTGCGGTCGCATCTTCACACCCTCATGCCACGAACGCGAACCGTTGGCAGCAGTGGCTGTTGACTTGGTGATATGCAGCACGGTGTACGGAGTGATCTGCGGCTTGCCAGATTTGGCACGAGCCTTGTTGAGTTTGGCCAGATCGCGCTCAGTCGTCTCACGCTTGGCAACCCCACGAGTATGTGTGAGTGTGACGAGGCGCAGGAAGTCGTGCAGCACTAGACTGTCGAACGGGTCAGGCTGGCCATCCTTGTGACGGACGCGATCTAAGTTCAGACGAAACTCTATCCCGTACAAGTTCGAGTCGTCTCGTGGTTGGGTGCTTTGTCGTACACCGAACTGAAGTGCACTCGGCATACACCACACACAGTCGTCACACAGAAAGAACGCATAACCTGCAAACTCGCCGGGCAGGCTATCACTCTCAGAAATCAGCACGAACGCTGTCGCCGGACGTGGGCCGTTGTTCGTGATGGTGCTGGTCTGATGTTCGACTACGCAGTCCATGAACGGCAGGTGCATGGCGTCGGCATTGTAAAGAGCTGCGGCGGTAGCGCACGCATCAGTCATTGTGAGTGCGTCGAGTAGTTCGTTGGTGAGAATGTAGTGGGGAAGTTGTGCGTCGATGATGTCACGTGTGAGCTGCATCTGCTTGCCGGGCTCGCAATCATCCAGCAACGCACTGACTTTGTGGATACGAGTTTCAATCATTTCGATTTCTCCAAACGAGTTCTGACAATGAGTTCGTTGAGGATTGCTTCGCAGTCTCGATCAGCCTTGTTAGGCTCGTCTCATGATATCGCCAACCTAGTTCTGACAATAAGCTCGTTGAGCATTGCCTCTGTGTCCCGCCCCACCTTGATTGAAATCTCGATGCTATTCGTAGAGTACTCGCGACTGCGTGTCAGCGACAGCGTAACTGTGCTATCTTGGTAGTGCAGGAACGTGTAGAAGTATTCTGGGTAGTTGTCGGCCAACCAGAAGCCAAAGTCAGTGCGCATTACACGTGTCTTATACGCCAGCGACGAATGGCTATAGTCGCGGTTTGCTTCGTTCGAGATTTCAGCAGCCGACGGCCGAGGGAATGACGCCATCAGAAACTCCATAGGAAAAAGCCCCCTGGTCAAAAACCAGGGGGAAGTTGAGGGAGGAAACGCCCGAGGGATCGGACTTCCTACTTGGACCATTCCAAGTAAGCGATGACATCTTGGACCGAACTCGCGACAAAGGCAAGCCCACCCGAACGATTTATTTGCCCGATGTGGGCGCGTTGATTTGGTGTGGTGTTCTTCTCTTTGCCAGGGGCCTTCACTTCAATACCGACAAAGGCCCCGTGCCAGCACACAATAATATCTGGTACGCCGTGCACTGAGAACGGACCAGCAGCAGCCGAAAAGAAATAGACGCCCTGACTAGTGAGCCACTTTTTTATTGCTGTCTTGCATTTATTTTCAGGGGTATTTGCCGCCATTACCGTTCCTCGCATCATACGCACGCTTCATCGCCAGCAAGGCATCGTGTACGCACATCATCATGTACTTCGCTGCTTCGTGCTCGTCTTTGCAGCCTTGGTAGATCACATTAGCAGCGCTGCTGATTAGAGCAGCCGCAGCCACACGTGCCTCCGTTCCGTTGCACGCCGTGAGCAGCTTGGGGACTAGCACCTGAAACTGCGCGTTCATGTTGTTCAGCTCGTCCTCACTGAACTCTTGTGCAACGAGGTTTGGTTCCTCGGCCAGTGTGTCGTCTGTCATTCTGATCTTCCTTTTGTTAGCGTGTGATACTTCTTTATCACCGCGTTCTTCGTGAACGTCATCTTGTACGTATGTGCCAGATGTTGCGCAATCAACCGCTTGGATTGTGTGTGGTAGTTATTCAGAACGTACTGCTCGGCCTCAGCAGGCCACGGTATCCTTGGTTTGTACGATGTATCCCCTAGATGATTGAGGAAGCTAGTTCGCACAGTGCTGCGCGACCTAGCTTGCCAGATTTTACTTACCCACGTACCGTCATCACGACGTTCGCGGAATACGAGCACACATCGCATCTCGCCACGCTTCTGCTTGGCAGTGACGTGGTGGGGCTCGATTTTTTTAGCGCTGGCCATCTGATCCTCCGTCCCTACTTGATTATCAGTCGCGCTTGATCGCGTCAGGGCCGCCGAACGAATAAGGCGGCTTACCGCCTCTTGTACTTACCGTTGTGCTCGCACGTATGGACAGGGCACCATTCACGGCATAGTCCAGACGGACGCTTAGGCCAAGCATCTGCATCGTACGCTTGTTGCATCCGTGAGATACGAGGGGCGAACTCTTGCCAGATACCAGCGACATCACCGCGTTCAAACTTCTCTGTCGTAGTTCCACCTGTCTTGAGCCAGATGAACGTGTTGGTGATCCGGTTGATGTACGGCTTGATCGCGAACGACATTGCAGCCGTGAGCTTAAGCTGTGCACTATCCGGCGTTGGCCTCCCAGTTTTAAAATCTCCTATGAACATCTTGTCACCGTGCTCGATGCTCACGTCAATGATGCCACGCACCCACACATCCTTGTCGAACCACTTGCGGCCGATCAAGTCCTTGTTGAGTGCCAACTTCTGCTCGCACGATACACGCTTGCCGTCCTGCTGCTGAGCAACGATCTTCGCAGCGATGGGCTCGAACTGCTTGAGTTCCGCATCAAACGGTGTGCCGTGAGCGACGCGATACTCGAACGCTTTGTGTACTCTATTCCCCCACAACGTACTTTCCGTCTGAGGCTCAACGATACGCTTGGCAATACGTGTTTCGTAGTAGCGGTGGGGACAAGTCTCGAAACTGGTAAGTGCGCTGTAGCTCCAGGCCAGTGGTTTAGCCATTACGTAGTCTCCTGTAGATGCGACCTTTAGCGGCCTGATAATTGATACCCCAAACATCGGCCCACTGCTGGATAGTCAGGCCACCGTAGTTGGATTTCCTGCGCGTTGTTTGCGCCTGTTCTTTGCGTGTCGCCCATGCACAGTTGTTCGGTTCGTAGTTGCCGTTCGTATCCGTCCGGTCAAGTGTAAGGTCAGTGGGAGCTTCCCCCATATCGGCAAGGAAGTTCTCGAACTCCAGCCAACGCTCGCATACCATGATGCCACGTCCGCCGTAATAACGAAAGTCTTTGTTGCGCGGGTTCAGGCAGCGGTTCTTCATGCCGGTCCAGATGCGGTAGGTCCGACTGACCCGACCGCGCCTATCGTGCCCGTGTTTCATAGCGGTCATCACTTCCGATGCGCCTCTTCTCGAAGGCTATTAAAAATAAGATACACGCCCCGGCATGTGCTAGATGTGACAGCCCTGTCTCCGGGTCTTTGTCCTCCCCGCCCCACCACGCCCACATGTGGCGCATGAGGGCGGCGAACACGCGGCCCCATCGCATACCGTTGCACCAGTTGTGCGCTGCGTACTTGCGCGCACCGAAGTCGAGCACCTTCACGATCTCTTCGACCGCATCACCGGGGATCAAATCCCATGGCAACTTGCCTGTGTCGTCCTTCCTGCCTTCGTCGGGCCAGCCGGGCTGGTACGCACTGGCAGGCAAGGGCATCGGAGGATTGTCGAGCGCAGCCACATTTTCATTCATGGCGTGTCCTTTCGTTTGAGAGTGTGCCATCTCTTGATGACTGCATTTTTAGTGAACGGTTGCTTGAACTTGCTTCGCAGCTTACTCTGCACCTGCGGATACGAAGCTGGGGACGACTGCACCACCTCGTACTTTCTACTGATGTTGCACATCAGCGGCTCCTGTAAACCTTCATGTAGTCACGCATGTACTCACGCCTGCGATCACGCCGACGTTTCTTCTCCAGCTTCTTGCTCGCGCGCTTCTTGTTCTGCGCCATGTTACGACGCAGCACTGTCACCTCCCGTGCAATCTCTATCCATACGAGTGAGTCGGATGGTAACTGTGTAAAGTACCGGCGCAGTCTGCGCGGTGGGTTCAAGTTCCAGCGTTCGTAGTGCCACCTCACCTTGGCACGCAGCGCACGCCATTCGTTCGTGTCAAGGTGCAGTAGCCCTCGCACGATCTCCTCATGTTGAAAGCTATCCATGATATTCCTTTAGTGCTCCCCAGGATTTGCCGAGCTTCGCGTCCACTGGAAACGGAATCGGCAATCTCTTGCCCCATGCCTTTTCATACGGCAGGTTCGATAGCAGATGTTTACTGTGCACGACGAACAACTCAGCCAGCTCGTCAGGCACGATGAAGAACAGACCATCGTGCAGCTCATAGTAGAAGTACGCGCGCCATCTCGGCAGCTCGTCACGCATGATCGACAACGCGAGGTACTTCTGATCTGCGCCGATAGATTGGATGGGGAAGTTCACGGCTGACACTTCGTAACTCCACTTGTACTCGTAGTCACGGAACGCAGGCGGTAGCAAGTGCACACGTCTACCGATCAGGTTCTCAATGTACGAATGATTCTTGACGAAGTTCGCTTGATCCTTCCAGTACCGCACAACACCTGGGTACGTTGATCTGTATGTGGTGTGGATGTTGATCGCAAGTATTGGGTCTAGGTCGATACCGAACTGCACACGTGCCATGTCGCGAAGACGTGGTGGTGAGGTGCGGTACTGAAGCGAGTTATGCACGATCTTACCGTTAGCTGAGAACCTCGTACGAGGGCCACAGTTGACGATGTCATAGACCATCATATCTTGACGTTGCGGCGCGTGTTGCGCAGGTTTTGTTGGCGCGTAGCCAAGCGCAAGTTTCCAGCTGCGTAGTGACCGTCGTTGTCTCGACGGTCTATGTCTAGGTTCAGGTACGTGGAATGCGGCAGGTATTTCTTGATGTACTGAACACACGCGCGAACCGTCGCAAACCGAAACTCGATACCACGCCCGCCGTAGTTTCGATATGATTGATCGTTGGGGTTCGTGCAGCGCTGATGCATTGCGTTGGCGCGCTTCTGCAGGCGTCGGTCTACTGCACTCGCTATGATCAGGTGCCCGGTTCGCTTGTGGCGCTTCCGCGTCGCACACCCTTTGCACGACTGCGTGCGACCAAGCTCCATCATTCGAATGTTGGTCCGCTTCTCGCGCCCACAACCGCATCGCGCTTGTACGTAGAGTGCACCATGTATCACGGATATGTCGTCTGACAATACCACCCACGATCCGAAACGCTGCCCCTCGAACACCCGATCCTTCCGTGCCCACCGCGGGTTCAACTCTCCAACTATGTCGGGCCGCGTCTTCGATTGTTTGCCATGCGCCATCCACGAGTACCTTATGTTCTGGTGTAGCTGTCACGCCTTCGTAGGATATAACTTGACGGTAGCCGCTACACACAACGCCGTCATGTGACACGAACTCAATCCCATCCCACACTAAATCATCTGCGTGTATGTCTACAATATAGGACGGCCCGCGATCGGTCAACACCACGGTGTCGCCTGCCACGCACAGGTTCGCCACCTTGCCTAGCTGACGTATGCCCTTGGCTTCCTTGTCACCGTCCGCCACCTTCTGCATCAGTGCTTTATAGTTGATCGAACGAATGCTCGCACCCATGTAGGCGTGCGCGTCTTCACCAGGGAAGCACAGGTTCAGCATTGTGGTGTCACGTGACATGACTGCCATCCACCGAAACTCTTGTCCGGCAAAGTCGAACTCGCACAACGTGTAACCTTCTGGTGGTGTGATGGTGGACCGGAACTCAGGGTCACGCTTCCACTGGTGCAGTGCTATGCCTGTCGGCACCTGAGCTTTTCCGCGCCCCTGACTTGAGGCGTACGTCATGCGCCCTGTGTTACCAGTCACAAACACTGTACCGCGTGATCTGGCCAACCAGTACCCAGTCTGAGTTGTTGCGCAATACGCGCGACGTGAGTTCGTAACAGTGCTGACATGGGTCCTTGTCTTCACTGTGCAGATAGGTCTCGCGTCGCTGATATGGCATGTCGAACGTGACAGTCCTACCTTACGCCCACACAAAGCACCCAACGTCCTAACCCATGCAAGGTTATCTGGATCGTGGCTACAATACTTCACACCGCCGTCTGGGTGGGGTGTTCCATCCCAATGCACAAGCTCGTCTATGATAGCGCGAGGATTGTAGTTCAGGCACCATGCACCGAACACCTTGCGATCTGGGGTCAACCACTCTGGTCTCCCGCGCTGATGAATGTGGAACTCGGTGCGGTCAGGGTAGGCTGCGCACACGTATTCCCTGTACGATACCTCGGCGGCGTCAAGCAGCGCACGCAGTCGCTCAACCTTGCGCGATTTCTTCAAGGTAAATTGTAGGCCCTTCGGCCCCCAGTACCCGTCTGCCTGAGCTGCACACAGCACCCGCGCATGTGCATCCGAGCCTGCTTCGTACCCACCCCACTCACCAGCAAGCGGTATATGATAGTGGCGTTGCCCGCCGATCATGTCTCCCGCCTTACAGGTGCGCCAGCGATATGTCTTTTGTTCAAGGTAGGGCATCGTATGTCCGTGTGTAAAATCACACTTGACTCCCCGTGCGGAGACACGCACCCAATCGTCTACGACAGGCCCAACGAAACGTGTCGCTGGGAGGAACGCCATGCTTCCGTCTTCCGACACCTGCATGATATCTCCCCCGCTCCAATCAGCGAGTGCAGACCACCCTGACGGGGTAAGAACCTCGACATCTCCACACACACAATACGTGCCGGACACCTGTGCTGCGGGGTACGTGCGCCCCGAGCCGTTGTACTCGACGCTCTCAAGCACACGGGTAGCGAACTTGGTGCGGTTGGTATTCGCCTCACGATATTCGTGGATCAGTGCTGCACGCGGGTCAATCAGTGCGAGCTGCCCCAACACGTCTTTGTCCGTGGATACCTGACCGCTGCCGGTGAGCTTCACGATAGGCAGGTTCCATTCCTTCAGCAGATTGCCAAGCTGCTTCGGCGAAGACAGTACCTCGTCAGTCACTCCTGCCGTACTTAATCTAAGTTTGGCATAGGCTAGACAGGATGTCTCGTTGAGCTTGGCAGACAGTGCCTCGGTCGCTGCCTCGTCGATACACAGACCGCGCAGGTTTGCGTCGGCCACGAGCGGCAGGCACCGGCTCTCAAGCTCGGCTAGTTTCAATTGCTCCGGTCGCACCTCGTTGCACAGGTTCGCAGTGATTGCGATGGTATACCGTACGTCACGCATGTTGTACTCACGCAGCTTGGCCCACTCTTCCGGCGTCTGCGGATTGTACGTCACATCATCTTCGTAGCCTGCCATGTCCGGCATGAACTCGGCGACGGCAGCTTTCAAACCGAACGATATGTTCTTCTGCGTATCGCTGTACCCCTCGAACGTGGGGTGTCGTTTGTAGTGGCGATACAGTAGCAAACCATCCAACCACTCACACGCAAAGACTTCCTTGCGTAAGCCCATCGCAATGAGCCACGCCAGATCGAAGGGACCGTTCCATGCTGTGATGGTGTAGTGGTTTTCTGCGCAGTAAATCAGGAAGGCGCGTATCTCTTCCTTCATGCTTGACCGTTCAATGGTGTCGAGCACGTAGTTACCGGCCACCCCCACTACTGAGGTGAGCCATGCGGTGCCTTGCCGTAAGCGCCAGGGCTGAAGTGCATACTCAGGCTTGCGTCCAAAGGTTTCGATGTCGAAGCCTGCGAATTTCATGTCCACACCTGCGTTTTGTAATTACAAAAATCCCGGTTGATATCGCTCAACCGGGAAAGCGACGTGCCCCTCTAGCTGGAGAACCCAGATGGACATGGGCAGACGACTAGCAGCACGCTGCGTAAGGATGTAACGGCTCTCTCACGCTTACCGAGGGGTATAGCTTAGTCGTAAACCACGGCCCCTACAAGCTGCATAATGTGGTCCCGCAATTTGGCATAGGACTTGCGATATACCTCCAGCTTCTCTTTCCAGGTACTTGTGCCTGGAAAATCGTACTCGAAATTACGGCAGAACATGTAGGCGTACTCCACATCGTTAGCCTGGATCATCTTCACCAGCGTAGCTGCTGCATCTTCGCGCGGATACATACTCGCCTCCGGATACTTGGCCCTCACGATATCCTCAAGCGCGCGGATTTCTACCATGCTGGCTCTATCCAAGGCTCCGATGCGTGCGTGCACAATGAACACCTGCGTGAACGCACGCTGCACCCGGTTCCAATCTTTGAAGCCGTTGGTTTCCCGACGACGACGATTAGGTTGACGGGGAGGATCAATGAACGTCCCCGTACTCAGGTCCACGAGCAAGCCTTCCCTAACCCACATCGGCGCGTTGTGGGTATCGCACTGCCCCCAGCCACGTGCGATGCGATACCCACGCCTCTCGCGAACGTCGAAGAACAACGTGTTGTATCTCTTATACCCGCCCAACCTATCCGCCTCGTAATGGATGCGCATGTGGTTGTTCGGGTAGATCGTCGCCACATGGAGACCATACACGAGAACCTGTACATCATCCCCGGCGAGCCGGAAGCGCACGTTGCTTGCTACTTCTCTGCCCTTGACTTGGAAGTGGGCAGTCTTGGCCTTGGCGTGAGCCGTTGACCAGTTCAATAAAGAACGCATCATATCAATCTCCAGTTAGTTGGTCTTCATCTTGACGACTTGGCCCCAAGGAAACTTCTCGCTGTTAGTCGTCGTCCACAGCACAGGGTAGGTCGGCTCGGGTCCGAAGTCATGATCCAAACCATCGGTCAGCACCACGCACGCTTCGATGTCGAGCTGCTGATCGGCAAGGTAATCGAAGATGCAGCGGAACGTCGTACCACCACCGCCACGTGCAACGATGTTGAGCGTATCATCGGGCTCGAAGACATCGACGTGCATGACTCGGGTGTCGAAGTAAATCACGTGAACACGTGATGGTCCTACGTCTTCGACGATGGCACGCAGCTCCGACGCGAACCGTTCAACGAACGACCAGCACGAACCAGAGCAGTCGATTGCCACTGCCAGCTCGCCCATGCGCTCGCCCGACTGCGACGGCAGGTATACACCTGCACCCATGTGACGGCGTGCAAGACGCGACCACGAGCGCTCCGACTTGGTACGTGCAGTCACGAAGTCACGCAGCACGTGACGCCAATCGACGACGGGCTTAAGCAGTTCGCCAAGCAGGCGCTTCATGCTGCCCGGCAGCTTGCCCGACATGCGTGCCGTCTGCACCGCCTGCGCGATCTTGATCTTCATCTCGGCTGCGTCCTGCTGCGCTTGCGCTTCGGACACGTTGCGATACTTGATCTGATCCAACGGGCCTGCGCCTGCTGCGCCATAGCCTGCACCCGTGCGCTTGTCTTCGGGTATGTCAGGCAGGATGGCGTACACGCCTTCGACAGTCTTGCCGCCCTGCAAGTACAGGTCGGGACGGTTGATGGCACACGCAGGGATGCGACCGATCTTATCTTCGATCAACATCTGATTGATAACTACGTCGGCAGCGTAGTTGACCTTGTACTGGTCAAGGTTCTTGAAGCGATCCGTGCAGTGCTGAAGGAACACGTGACAAATCTCGTGGGCCTGCACGTACAGCACCTCCGGCACCGCAAGTGTGGCGGTGAAGTTCGGGTTCCAGAAGTACTGCTTGCCATCGGTCGCTTGCGTCGGCACGTCAGTAGTCGCGTGCCACTTCGAGTCGAGTGCGAACGACGCGAAGAACGGATGGTCGAGCACGAGCGTAGCCTTGGCGCGGCCCATCTTAAGCTCGGCTGACTTCATGGTGGAAGGCGATACGCCAATCAAAGGGTAGTCCATTGTTATCTCCAGAGGTTGAGGTTCATTGTGTAAACATTTTACCAAGTGGTGCGGCTTAGAGCAAGTCGTCCGGGGTGAGGTAATCGTTGGAGATCAACGCATCCCACACCACGTCATCGCTCGTCAGAAAGTCGTACTCCTGTTCGAGCATACAGTACAACAACTTCGCTAGTCTGCGTGCCACAACACGCACGTGATCCTCCAGCTCATATCTGAATATCTCTGTCGCATGGACCACAGGTGCACCGCGCATCTTTGCGATCAAGTCTAGTCGTTCGACGACAACGATTAACAAGTTAGCCGACACCAAACGCAGCGCGACTGCATGTTTCATTGCCTCCGCTTCAGTCGAATACTTTTTCCTGTAGCTCTCCTGCCAGTGCGGGCTGATCCGTGTATTGCCCGGAACCTGCATCACTCCCACCAACCCTTTCCGTGTCCGTGCCGCACCAAGACGAGGCGCTGTTCACGAGTGTTCTTCATCTCCGGCCGAGGAAACTCCGCACGGATACTCTGCACGAACACCAGCACAGCGTTCAATTCAGACGAGCTGACCCGGTAAGCAATGTATTCTCCCCAGGCAGTACGCTCGACATCTTCAATAGTGTTGTGCGGCCCAACTCGGAAGGTGTCGTGAAGCCCGCGACCGTAGATAACGAATGCCTGCCGTTCCACGCACCATCCCGAAGGGACAACGATTGACGGCTTCATGCTGCGGCTCCCATCCACGGACCCATCTTGGCCATGATCTTCGCCATGTCCGATGCAGCCTTCTGACGGACGTTGGCATCCTTGCGGATTGTCTTCGGCGTCACCTCGCTCAAGCTTGCACGAAGAAGCTGACACAGCTTCTCGAGGCGTTGATCGCCGGTCAAGTTAAGTGTGGGAACCACGTCGCACAGGTCGATGATGTTGGACACCATCGTGTCACGGAAGATGGGCGGCTTCTTGCCCTTCGGCACCGTGAACGCAGCGTGTGCCTTCGACACGAACTCGAAGATGCGCTCGTACAGCACACGATTAGCCTCGCGTGTGCTTTCCTCAACATGTTCACGGATGTTGGTCGCGATCATGTCGATGTGCTCGTCGCCCAGATCGACGCGGAAATCGTCCTCGTCGGGCACGGGCATGAAGCGTACGCTGTGCTTGAACTTGCCGCGCAGTTCGTCCTGCGTCGGGTAGTTGCTGGCATCGAACAGCCCCTTGAGAGAAGCCTGTGCCTCCTGCACCAGACGCGGGTAGGCTTTGATGAAGTCTTCGACTGCACGGTCGAACGCACCAAGCAGCGGACTCAGCTTGGATTGGAAGTCGAGATAGCCTGCTGCCAGCAGGATACCGACGCCTTCGTTCCAAGGCAGCGTGCGCTGACGGACGAACGTGCGGATGTTACCAGCCGCCGTGTGCACCGCAGCCAGCTCCGCGCAACCGGGAAGCAGGTTGCAGTTCACTCGTGCAGCATCGTTGGCTGCGTTGTTGCGAAACACCACATCCTCCGTCTCTTTCTTGTGCAGCTTGCGTGCAGTCCACGCTGACAAGTTGAGGCCGACCAACACAGCGCGGTTGGACAACTTCGGAAGTTCGACTTTCGCTACGGCCTTAGCCTTGGCGCTTGATTTCGTACCCATTTTCAATCTCCTAATGGTTTGATGGTGGGGTGCTCGGCTGAGCACCCCATGATTTTGTAGCTACAAAAGTTAGGCGTTGCGAAGAACCTTGGCCCCCTCATTCTGCGTCCACTTCGAGAACGCACTCGTGGCTTGAATGTCGGGGCAGTGAGCGATGCTATCGCGAACGATCAGCACCATGTACTCCGGGTTCAAGCGGTTGGCGAAAGTGAGGATGTTGGCGAAGTTCTTCGTCGTCGCACGATGCGCAAGCGCACCACACAACGCATAGATCACGTCCATCTTCTCAGGGATAGACGCCTTCGCCGGGTTAGCGATGATCGCGTCCGGATCAGGCAGCGCACGACACACGCGGATGAACGACATGTACTCAGTCGCTGCTTCCTCGCCGACCGTGCCCTTCAAGAACTCGTATTCGCAATCGCTCGGAACATGCGGCAGCATCTTGCCACACTTCACCCAGGAGCGCGGTGTTGGATTGCACTCACGGTCAGCCTTGTAGTCGCTGAGCAGCGCGCCTTGCTTGAAGTTGTGGAACGCAACTAGCTCAGGGCTGTAGTCGTCCTGCGACATGTACCACGCCTTCCACGTGTTGAAGTCGGATGCAATGTCGATGAACGTCATACGGTTGTTGAGGTGGCCGAGCATCGGACCAGAACCGGCACGATCCTGCGCACGATTGCCCGTTGCAACAAAGAGCCAGCCGGGCTTGACGCGACGGCCTTTGTATTCACGCTCTTGAAACAAGTGAGCGTAAACCTTCCACGTGTCCTTCGATGCAGCAGCGATTTCATCCACGATAAAGATGCCACGCTCCGGCCACTGCGAGCCTTCAAGCGGCAAGCCAGCGTCGAGCGCGAACGATACCGTGCCCTTGTTGACGTTGACTACCGGCATGGACAGGTCTTCGACCATCGTCGAGGCAGCATGGCACAGAAGGCAGCCAATGTTGAGGCGTTCAGCGGCTTGCTTCGCGGACTCGGTCTTGCCTTCGCCCGGCGCGCTGCGAAGCATGAGCACAGGACGCTCAGGACTCGAAGCGATTGCCATCATCAGGCTGATACCCTGTTCGATGTTCAGTGACATTGTGTGTTTCTCCACATGTTAAAAGGCCGTCGCAGAACTATTCTGCAACGGTCCTTATATAGTACCAAAGTTAGGTGCTTAACACAAGTCTTGTCTTAAGATGTTATACCAGCAGACTCAAGAATGCGTCCGCGTACGAGATTGGCTGTTCCACTTGAGTGGTACAGCTCAAACAACTGCTCTTGCGACATGCCTGTCATCTGACCGAACGGCAACGGAGCGAGCTGCCCCTGGTGCTTAGTCGTCGAGCGACTGAACGTGTCAGTCGAGTAGAACCAGTGGTTGATGGTGTAATCGTACACGAAGTGTAGCCAGTGATCGCCGTACGCGAACACCCCGTACGTACTACCCTCAACGCTTGCGTGCCATTGCGCAAATGCACGTCGGCCCCTCGTGTCATCCATCATCGTGACGATGGGAGTGCAGCACGTCTCTTTCTTGCGAACGCGCGCTGCCATCGCACCCATAGTCTTGCACACAGGTCCGACCTTCCCTTGTATTCGTGCCATCTTTCTCTCCGTTGTTACCCCACACGAACGTGTGCGGGTTTGGCTTCACTCATGCGCCGACGATTAAGCCGTGTCTGGCCACTGTCGTTGCACTCCTTCAAGTCTTGCACCGCCTGATACGATCCTTTCAGGTCGATAGCATACACACGTTCACCGGCCAGCACTCGAAGCACCTTTGCTTTGGCAAGCAGTGGCGCTGCGGCTTCGCCATCCGGCACAGAAAGACTCGTACGCCACTGTGTGTGGTACGTGACGTAGCTTGGCATCGGTGCCATGTCGTCGAGCTGCATTAGCCCTGTGTCAGCATACCGTGACGTGATGTCGAAGTTCACACCTGAGATGGTAAGTGTGGCCTTACCTTTCTTCGACAATTTTATTTCCACGAACTGCGTTCGGTCAATGACCCGCGTCGCGGTGCAACCAGTGTGATAGTTGCCGTGGCTCAGCGACTCGATTTTCCAATCGGACAGTTCAGCAGCATTAGCACCTGTGACGAGTGCCCAGATCAACAACCACATCGACACCACGACGATACCCAACGTGATGTAGAGTGTACGTTTCACAACTCGAAGCGGCATGTTTCAAATCCCTATCCTGTAATTTTTGATGTGATGCCCGAGCGGTGGTTGTCCAGGCACCCATTCGGGCACGTCAGGGATGTCCTGGTTTGGTGGTGGGATGTCCTGCGGTACGATGGTTTCAGGAACGATGATCGTTCCCTGCAGGTCTAGTGGTGGTGCTTCCCAAGGTACGCTGCGCTCGTTGGGCTCTGGATGTACTTTAGTGCGCCACTGTTCGAGCTTGGGCGTCTTCTCATTCGACTCGTCAAGATGCCGGTTGAGCATATCAGAGCGCTGCTGCCAGCACTCCTGCGCATACTGCACGCCAAGTCCGGCCGCAGTAACAACGATGGTGAAGGCAATAAGCACCAACACCACATCTACCTTGTCCGTGTTCATTTTATCCCCGCTGATTTAAGAATAGCTTCCCTAACCTCGTTACCAACCAACTCGGCAACGATCTGTTTCGCCACAGCACGCATCAATGGATCAGGCGAAGTTTCCGCCATCCGGGTGAACACCTGCCGCAACTGCTGGTCAACGACACGTGAGACAGTAGCCTCATACGTTTCGTTCTGTGCGATGGTGTGGTGGTGGTGGTGGGAGTTACTAGCCTGGATAGCGGTGCCATAGCTGGCGCCTATGCTCACCGGATCGCTCAGATGGTTCATGTCTTCACTGAAAATCTTGGTCATCTGCATCATGCGTTTCGACATTTGGTACTCCCAAGCGTTTAAGGGTTGCTTGCCGCAGGCATAACTCGCACACAGACAAACATATGCGATCCACCGGGCTCATGTTCTCGACGCCGCCGTGCTTCTCGGCAACCTCGAGCATCGCGTCGTGAAGTCTCGCCCAATAATCAATCGAGTCGTTCATCTTTCTTCTCCACATAAATAGCCAAGCCACGTTCGATCATCTGCCGCACATCCTGAACGACATGATACGGGCAGCGTTCCCACTTGCCCCATGACAGTTCAGTCAACACGACGCGACCGTGATCGGCAGGGCGGTTTGAGATGGCATACCTGAACTTCGTGTCGCCATACGGCGCGACGGTGAACACCTTCATGCTGCGTTGCAGAGCATGATCGGAGAGTATCGTCGGCGGCAACGGTTGGATCACCATGTCGCCAGTGATGAAGGCTCGCTCAAGAATACGTTTGGCAATGACTGCTGGTGGCTTGCACGCAATCTCGGCCACACTCTGTAACTTCTTGAACGTATTCATTGAGACGGGTACGTACAGCGTCACGTGATCGGCAGGTTTCTTCCCGGTCATGGTTTATCCTTTCTGTCGCAGGACACCCAATCTAGGGCATCCTGCGACATTGCGCCAGTACTCAGCGAGATGTTACTCAGACGCTGTCATGTCGTTCAGTTTCAGCTGGAAGGCTTCAAACTGCTCCATGTCAACGCGCTCGCGTTCCTTCAGGTAGTCCTTGAGAATGTCGAGCATCAGTTCGTGAAACTGCGCAGCGGTAAGGTCTGCTACGCGAATGTGAGGTGAGTACATTTCATCTCCTGATGGTTTAGTGGTTTAGTGGTACGTGTTGTTCCCTTCCACAACATGCGCACGCACATGCGGTGGCAGAGAGTCGAAGTCAAAGCACACGTTAGTGTACTCGACAGTCTGCGGCACGACGCGGTGAGGCGTCTTGCCCTTGCGCATACGCTGCAACATGCGCAGCGTATCTACGAAATTGTAGATGTCCTTGGCCATCTGCCAGAGCCATCCTTTGCACATCAGCAGCCACATGACTGTGCACATCACGATCCAGAAAGTATCTTCGTGTGTGAACTCACTCATGGTGAGCCTCTGTTTTTGTAGCTACAAAAGCCTCGTGCAGCGCGTCGTGCAGCGCGGTGGATGCGCTATAGATCGTTCCGGCCACGCCGACCAGCAGCACGACGTAGAGCACCCACACGAGCGGGCTCAGTCGATCCCACACGACATCACGCCATGCAGCCAGCACGTCGAGGATGGTCAGCTCGTGCTTGTAGAGCAGCCAGCTCAGGTAAATGTTGAGCGGCAGCGCTACCACGACCCACAGGATCACAAACGACCACTCCGTCATCGCACGCCTCCCGGCAGCACGTAGGCTTCCATGCCATACGCACGCTTGAGCGCGTCGATGGTTCCGCGTTTCCACCCGTACTGCAAACGTGCAATACGCGACTCGTCCGCAATCGCCTTCAGCTTATCGTCATTCATCGTAGTTCTCCAATTAGTCGTGTTGATTCCGAATATGCTGGCGCATCATCTCCGGACGAACCGGTGCGATGATCCAGCATTTGTACTGAAACGCACGCTCAGCATGAGCACGCGCCTCGTCGTCAGACGCAAATAGTGGGCACGATGCACGGAACATGAACTCGCTCCGTGCAACGTCCCACACTTTGATGGTGTAGCGAAGATGTGAATAGGTGATAAAGGGCGTGGCCCCGTGATTACGCACGATACAAACTCCTACGCGATACAATTGGCACAAGTGAGCGATCAGGCCGCATCGCGGCCTGATCTGGTCAGGCCGCATCGCGGCCGATCTGGTCAGGCCGCATCGCGGCCGATCTGGATCGCTTAGCGGTCTAGCTCAGATTCTAACGTGTCGAGGTAACATAGTGTGGCAGTGATCCGCTCGTTTTGGGCTGGCAGAAGCTGAGCGACGCTCGCGCCAGTGTGTCGTGCATACGCCGTGATTACTCCGGCGATCGCTTTGCGAAGCATGGAGTTTGGGTCCATTACGTCGCGGCGTGTTGTGGCGAGCCACAAGAGTTTATCCGACTCGATCCCTTGACGCGGATACGTTGCGAGCCGGTCGCGGATGTGCTGATCGTAGTACATCATCGCTTCGCGTGGGTCTAAATCACGTGGTCGTTTAGTGTTAGCTGCCATCGAACTCTCCTTCTTTTTACTGTCCAATAATTATGACGAAAAAGGAGGCTTGCGTCAATGGCTTAACGCTTGTTGTATTTGTTGTTGTCGCTCGGCAGTAGATTACCTGCTTCGTAAAAAGCTATCCGCATGGAGCGATAAATGTCTGGGTAGCAAATTGCTTTCGTCAAAATAGATGTTTTCGACTCATTGAAGAACGCTGCGAGCGCATCAAGATCGGCCGATACGAGGCTTGGGATGGCTATACGCTGGGTTGATTTGGTCATGTTGTGGTTCCTGCTGGTTGGATTGAGCCACTAGAGTGGCTGAGTGCAGTTAGCATGTGATTGTGTGATGGTCAAATGGTTTTACGGTGAGTTATGAACGCGATGTGCTGCTCTATATCTGCGCGCCACCTCTCGATCATTTCGTCGTATGGATCATTGGGCAGCCCCAAAGCTGCACGCGCTGCCGCATATTCGTCGTACCCTTCGCGTGGCTCGTCGCGGTCGTAAGCGTCCAGCTTTGCTTGTGAGGCTTCGATTGATGGTGAGGATGGTAGGGTTGGGTCGAAGGTCCACCTGTCTACGTAATCATGCGCCACTTTTAGCAGAGCCTTTTTGCCAGTGGCCGATACTGGTTTGGCATCGGCTGGTTTTTCAGTTGCTGTGTTGAGCATCTTGCTCCAGGCATCCGGCTTGCTCACAGCTATTTCGAGAAGTGTAGGGATAGACGCAGATGTCGTCTTGGAAACCTCCTTCAGTATGTTGAGCGTGATTTCAGTCAGTCTTGGGCGTACTGGATAGAGCTGCATTGGGTATTTTCCTTTTTTAGACTAAAAATCTGTGTGCCATATCGGCTCCGACGCGGAACCCATTGGGCTCCATCATGGTACCACGTTGGCTCAACCATGGCACCCTGTTTTTGAGTGTTTTTTGGCGACATTGGAAAGCGACGTGATCTGATGATGTAGTGGTTTGGTGGTATAGGGTGTGTACTGGTAAACTTGGTGTTGGAAGTTTACGGGGTAGGGAAGTTATTGATATTGCATGGTGAAATGGTGGGGTGGTGTGAGCGCTGTTAGTCGTATTACCTTCCGAGACAACAAACACGCTCGTCGGAGTAAAATTCTCGCTCACACTCACCCATCAAAAAATCGCCTTAGGGGGGATGTATTTTGATTTTTGGTTCGGAAAGTAATATAAATAAAACACCACAACACCAAATCACCAATAAAACTCACTAAATTCTGTGCCAAATAGAAGCGTTGTACCGCGACGAGATGCGTACTAGGGAAGGACTGCTCACGAAAACAGATCACCAAAACACCAACAAACGCTGGCAAATTTGTAATTACAAAACGTGCCAATGTGTTTACACGTCCGTACACACCATAAATCACCCTAAAAAGTTTACATCACCTAAGTCATTGATTTGTAATTACAAAATAACCTCGCATGTAAACATTCTGTAAACATGCGTTAGCAAAACCCATCGGTTCCACTAGGGGGCAATGACGTGAAAACATGTTTTGGTGTCATGGTGGATTGCTAGGGGGAATGACGTGAAAACATGTTTTGGTGTCATGGTGGATTGCTAGGGGGAATGACGTGAAAACATGTTTTGGTGACATGGTGGA
>ERZ869921.136-NODE-136-length-44470-cov-12.576022_pt1 | contig 44470 bp, 52 predicted proteins | sample MGYA00579310_ERZ869921 | MGnify/ENA primary metagenome ERZ869921 (study PRJEB32216, sample SAMN09231816) | wastewater metagenome | place: USA: Maryland | collected 2016-06-21 | study: EMG produced TPA metagenomics assembly of the PRJNA472060 data set (Reclaimed...
CAGTATAAAATTCGCGATTGATAATCGCAACGCTGAGATTCTGCGGGCCATGAGCAACGGCTGCATTAAGTGCCGGTTTGTTCGTACGAGATGGTTTCGAGAAAAACACTCGCACCCAACCGAATGGACTAGTAAGCCGTCCCGTAAGTTCAATCTCTTTGATGATTGCGTCATAGAACAAGCCCTTCACTTTCGGATAAGTAGCATCATATCGTTGAAGCAGATACTCGCAGACTTTCTTGAGACTCCAGATAGCAGGAAGTCGCAGCACAGCTTTCGCTTTCGCTACCATCTTGGGTCCCATGGTATCTAGCATGACACCGGCACCCATGTTGTAGTTAGCTCCGTGATTCGTTCTCTTACTCAAGTCTCGAAGCTCTTTGTTGATAGTTTTCTTGAACTCTTCTGAGTAGATAGTTTCGTAAGGAACTCCGAAGAAGGCTTGAGCATTCCAAGCGTGGTAGTCTTTCGGGGACTCAACGAGGTCAATGAGTTTCTGTTCGCCGGAAAGATATCCAACGCAACGTGCCTCTGATTGAGCTTTGTCAATCTCACAAAGTAACCATCCGGGGTCACTAATGAAACACTGCTTGACTGCATCCCCTCGTGGGATGTTCTGTATTTGTAGTCCGCACCAATATGAGGATTCGCTCGAAGCCAATCTACCAGTGTCCGTACCTGCCGGATTAATCTTGTAATGCCAACGTCCATGGAATAGTTTCTCCTCTACAAAATAGGTTGACAGCAGCTTACGCGCTTGCACTATTTCTACCAGCTGACTGAGAATCCGATTGTTCAGCGGATGTGCTGCTTGTGCTTTCAACATGCTAGCTTTAGCAGTATCCGGAAGACTGCCACAGCCAAGCACCTTGAATAGATTCTTTTTCTGTGGTGCTGAGTTGACATTGAAACCTGGAGCAGCAAGCATCGTCTCCAGTTCTTTCTGCTTGGTGATTACTTCCTGTTCCTTGAGTGCGCGAACAGTAGCAAAGGCTTGCATGTCGTTAGCAACACCTTCGAGTTCGCAAGTCAAGCAAGGGAATACTAATGGAAATTCTTCCAGATAATTAGTGAAAGCGAAAGCATCGCACTCCCGCACAAGAGAAAGGAAACTGTTAAGAGTAGCCCAGCAATCTTGTGCATTGTAGCGATAGTAGTCCCTAAGATTTCCGGTCTTTCCGTCGTCTTTCCAATATCGTACTTTGCGTAGAGCGAACGCAGTAATGAAATCAAGCCGCTTAGGCAACTCAGAATACCAACTATGGAAAAGATGCTGAGTATCAAAGAGCCAATTACTAACTGGTACACCCCAACGCATGAAGTAAAGATTGTCGTACAGTCCATTTTGGAATACCTTTGGTTGTGGAAGCTGGTTAAATTTACCTACCCACGAATGCCAGAACATATCAGTGAATGGTATTACCAGACACTCGGTAGTGCTAGTCGCAGGAAAATAGGCGCAGTATCCTACGCAGTTGATTGCTCGCAGCGGATTGTCAATCGGCGTTTCAATGTCAATTGATATGAGAGCCGCCTCAGTTTTCCAGCGCTCAAAGGTTGCTGCTATCTTAGTTGGGTCGGCCAGTTCCCATGTGAATTCCGTCTGCTGAAACCACTCAGTTGGCCGAGAAAGTTTCTTGACAAAGCGGCGAGCCACAAACTTAGCGTAGTTCTGCGTCACCAGATTAGCTAGCGGATTGATGATAACTACTGGAATCTTCTTGAGGGGAGTTACTAAGAAGCTACCTTGGTAGTCATCTAGTGTCAGACCTCGACGATTGTTTGGCGGTTCAAAGTCTGGCTGCGCATGAAGTAGCTTTTCCAGAAATTCTTGATTAGAGCAAACAATACCAGAGACTCCTGCTTTCTCGCAGGCAATCTCAATCTCTGCTATTGTTCCCGGTGTTTGAAGCCGGGACTTCCAGGCAATCTGTTCTCCTGAACTTATGCTTGCGAGATGATGCTGGTAAGGCTCGTCATCGTAAGTGCCAAGATGCAGGAGAACTTTTTGATTGGACATGGTAAAAAGACTTAAGCAGGTTGATAGGTAGTTTCTTCAGGAATATCGTAAGTTTTGAGCTGACTAACTTCTCCCAGACGGGTAGACATGAGTTCTTTGCCTTCCTGCACATCTACAACCAGTTCAAATTCAACAGCAGCCATAGCCACTTTTTCCTCATTGGTGCCAGTAATTACGTAGTCTTCGTGAATGATGAGGTAACGAAACTTCATGGTGTTCTCCTAAAAAGTTGGGACTGGATACTCGAAATAGTTGGACGTTGTTTGTCAGGAGCTTGTAACATCCTAGTAAGTACAACGGCCAAAACTTGCCCGGCAAGGAACTTGCTACTGTCTACTACTTAGACAATCGACAGCACTTTGACTTTGGCGTAGACCTTTTCAGGGTCTTCCTTGTCAACACGACGCCCAACATTAGCAGTGATAGTCACTTGCTTAATGTGGTCCCGCACCAGCTCACCCACTTGCTTGCAGTCGAAGTGAGCAGCAAACGGCTTGCAAAAATCCTTCAGCTTGCCGATGCCATACTCATTGAGAGTAAACAGTGTAGAGAACTTGGTGCCAGCAGCCGGTGCTGCATCTTCCTTGTTTACCAGTTCGATGACTTCCTTGACAGTATAGGCTGCTTCGATAGCAGCTTTGCCATTCACTTCCTTCTGTTCCAAAGAAACTTCCAGAACGTAAACGCCCGGATTGGGAACTTCAAAACTAGGAAGGTCGTCGAGGTCATCAAGACTGGCAGCCAGCAGTGCATCAATGTCAGTAATTGCTGCGTTGCGTGCAAGATTGTTTTCGGTGTTCATGGTTGCATTTCCTTTAAGTGGATTGGATTGATGAAATACCAGTGGCCGACTGGTGGCGGATTCCTAGCTTGCGCTAGAGATTATGAAAAGGATTCAGCTTAGCTCGTGGGTCTTCAGTAGCTCCCATTAGCGGCATTCCTGTTTTGCGTTCCAGTTGCACTGCATCATAACAACCAGCGTAACCCGCAATATCCAAGATGGAATCAGCATGGTCAGGACTTTTGCTGAGACGTGCAATCTTAACTTGCATCATGCAGAGTGCAACCTCTTCGGGAGTAATCTTTTCTGCTGCTTGCAATTTCGGGGCCAGTGTTCCTTGCCACAGCATTGCAATCTGTGAGAAGTTTTGCAGCTTGTTGCCATAGTCACGCTGACGGTCGCTACCAATCAGTTCGTTGGCACGTTGCAGCATCGGCTTCTTGCGAAGTTCTTCTTGCACTGCGAATGCAGCAGCTCGACTCTCCTGCACAATCTTCTCACAACTCTTGAGCCAGTTGTACTGGCGCTCGCTAATTGTAATCATCGGTACTTCTGCTGCCGCATCAGCAGCTTTTGCTTGCTGCTCCAGCCTAGTTTCAGGAAAGAGTTTGTTAACTCGGGTTCGGGACTTGCTCATTTGAATAGCTCCAATAGGTTTGGTGTTTCCATCTTCTCCAGTTCTTTGCCAGAACGAGAGCCCATCACAATGTTACCAGAGTAGGTGCTACTGCTAGCAGCTTTGTGCTTCTTGTTGACAATGTCACAGTAAACAACATCATCAAAGAACTTTGCAAATGTCTTGGAGAATTCAGACGTTCCGCCAATAGGAACAATCTTCTTCTTGCCAGGCTCTTCCATATCAACTAGCTGCTCGTGACTGATGCAGACTACATTGAAACTGGCTTGCTGCAGAATAGAGAAAATACGATTGAGGATGAAGCCTTGTTTAGCGTACTCATCCCATCCCGGCTTGTAGTCAAAGTTGTCAGCAGCAATCTGCTTCTTGCTAATCCAGTTCATGATACTAGATGCAAGCTGGCTGACAGAGTCAATAACAAGCACATCATCGTTGGTGAAAGTGCCGACGTCGATAGCAGTGAATGCTTCGGGCGCATCTTTCTTACAACTGAGGCAGCCAACAACTCCATGCTTGTGGCAGATGTTACTAGTGCCACCTTTGACAACACGAAGAAGTGTGTCAACAGCAACAGGAAATGTCTGAGTGTCTGGAAGACTAAACAGCTCGATGTTGCCAAACCACTCTTGTTTCATGCGCGGAGAATGCAGCAGCGTCTTGACACCATCTTCCAAATCAAACCACCAGAGTTTCTTGCTAGCAGCAAGCTGGCCAACTAGGTCAGTCTTACCAGACTTAGGCGGACCATAGACAAGAATCTTGCGAGCAGCTTTCTGCTTGTAGTCAGTGAGTTTCATGGTGATACTTCCTCGGTTTTTTGCGGGACTGTTGGAGGGATAGCTGCTGCTACTAGCTGTCGCAGTTCAGCCTTGTCTGCGTCTGGCACATTCGGGTCATCCAGCATCTTCCAAACACTGGCTTCAACATCTGCCAACTCGCGCAGTCGTAGTGTCAGTTCATCACTAATAAGTCTGCGAGCTTGCACAAAGTTACGAAGCATTCCGAGAATTGCGGAATCGTACTGGCGAAGAACAGCAGAAGTAGTTGACTTACTATCAAGTACCATCTCCATATCACGCCAAGCATTGGCATTGCCAGACATTGCTGCCTGCCAAAGTCCGATGAGACTCTCCAAGTTCTGGCGATTCAGTTGGCAGCCAGTGCTTCGGGAGTTAAACGATTTGCGCGGGTCTTTCATTTGCATGCTCCTGATGCGTCAATTAAAGTTAAGACAGCTAGCACTATAGCCAAACTGCTTACAGCGGCTACTGCAAGAATAAACACAACTGTTACTGCGTCGTCTAATGTAAACTTCATAACAATCTCCTAACCTTTCTGAGCTGCAATTAGCTCTGACAATGTGAACTTAAAATCTACTGCTTCAACGTCTTCAATCGTTGTCAGCATCTTGACTTCCGTTTGCGGATGCAGTGCTGCGTTACTCATGGTACAAGTACCGAAGTGCTTACAACGCTGATTGAATTTGGAATTGAAGCAGCTATCTCCCCGCTTGGGGTAGAACTTGAGTTGCTCGTACTGCTTAATAGCAGCATGGTCAAGGAGAACATCCTGCAGCCACTCTGCTCGCTGCGTTCTACTCTTACCAAATGGCAGCAGCTGGAAGTCACGAGTAGCACTGGAGTAGACAACATAGAGAACTTCGTAGTCAGTGCCAGAGCAGTTAAGTTGCTTGGAGATAGCATCAACAACGACAGAATAAGAAAGTGCTTGACTAGAGTTGGCATAGAGTGCTTCATCAACAGTCTCAAAGCCAGTAGTCTTACCTTCCCAAACTGCTAGCTTACCGGTGCTCTTACTCTGTAGCAGCGTGTCGATGTGGCCGAAGTGGTAGAAGCCATTCTCCATGTCAATAGCAAAGGAGAGTTCAGTAGCAGGATTGCCATTCGGTAGAGTAACTACCTCGAAGTCTGACAGTTCCTTCTGATAGAACCAGCCAAACTTTTCTACTGCTAGCTCTGCCCAAGTAAGACTCTTGCCTTTGGGATTGCCCTTAGCATCAGTCTTCTCTGCATCCCACGGTGCTTTCCATGCCAAGAATGCAGCAAACTGTGCAGACACTAGACTGCGAGTAGCTGCGTAGGTTTGAATGCCTGCACCGACTGCGTGACCAAAAGCGAAATCTAGATTGACAGTAGCGGGTTCGGTGGCGAAAGGACTGTTAGCATCAAGCTGGTCTAACTCGTAAGCACGAGGACACTTGTGGAGACTGGCGAGCTTGGAGTAACTGGTGACATTGCCACTCGCAGTCAGCTTGCGATACGCTTTGTCGCTAGTGTTTGCACTAATGCGTTTAGCTTCGCTAATCGACTTGTCGCTGGTTCCAATGTCAATTGTTCCTGCTTCGCCAAAGAGCAGGTCGTCGAGACTGACGGGACGGTTGGAGTAAGTACCCATTTTTGACTCGCTAGTTGGAGGGACTGGAGGTAGATGGAATAGTAGTCAGGTCGTACCATACATTGTGAGCAGTCAACTCTATCTTGACAGTGCTCGCAACTTGCATGAAGCCCCACTTGCTTTGTGGATTGCTTGCAGTAGAAGCAAAGTCCTTTGCCATCTTCTCTAGTATAAGGAACTTGAGTACATCCAATGCCATACCACTGTTGTTCCCACGCTTCTGGAGTGTGTCCAGTTGCTCTAAGAGTTCGATACAAGAATTGTTTTGCAGGTGCAACTCTAATGCCTGCATTCCTAGCTCCGACTGGCTCATAGTCTACATCCCATGGAATAAGAAGGGCACGATGGCGAATGGCGATAGCAAATGCTGAGGCCATGACACTTGATGCTTAGAGGTCAGAGATTGTCAGTCTTGCTGATGCTTTGACGGCAGCAGCTCTGCCACTCTTAGTAGTACCTGCTGCAGCGAGCGTAACATTCGTGTGCTGCTGTTGCGCAGCCATGATGATGCCAATTTCTTCTGGCCGCAGCAAGTGTACGAGTTCCTCGTATGTAATAAGCTGCCGATGGATTTCTTTCAAGTGCATTGGCATCGACGGGTCTTTTGCTAGCAGTGCTTGCTGTAGCATTGCCAGTCGTTGCAGTGCTTCTTGATGTTGCGGATTGCTGGCAACGGGGAAGCTGCCATCTTCGTTGACAACGATTTCGGAGTTTGGGACTGGTTCGGGAGTTGTCATGTTACGCTGCTCCACGCTTGTTACGAAGGATTTCCAAGTAAGTTCTACAAATGAAATCTACCTTGGCAGTGTCAAAGACAACAGCAACGCCAAGAATTTCATTCATAGTTTCCACAAATTCTTCTGCTCGGAATGCCATACGCCAAGCTACTTGCGGCCAGATGGTATGCGTCCAGTAAGTTACTAGCTCACGACGCAATTCATTGTAGCTTTCCGGGAACATGAAGATAGCTTCTTGCCCATGCTTGGGCTTGCCATCGTAGTCGTGACGATGCTTCTTCTCATCAATGTCTGAGTCATCGCCAGAGATTATTGGTTTGCCATCTGCTGTCAGTGGCAGCATGGTGCGACGCGGCTCGCTAGTATCAACTGGCCGCAACGGTTGCCCGTGTTCATCTACTAAGTTCATGGCAGCACCTTCCATGTAGCGATTGCAAGGCTGGCTACCATGAGAGTAGCACCTAACAACGCAGCAAAGCCAGCAATCTTGCGGCTGAGGTCTGTGTTGCTACGATAGAACTTGCGAGACAGTAGCTCATCAGCAAATGCGCCAACAGCCACTAATACTAAACCAATTGCAAACATTGTTTACTCCTACTTAAAGACGACTACCATCCCACTCAAGGGAGAAACTAACGACGGTGTAACCTTTCTTAGCAGCATCCGGCTTGGCGGCAATCTTCATGCGACCAGCAGTTAGCATACCAACTTTCTTCTTCACACCAACATCACGATTCTTTTCTTTCTTGACAGCTTGTATCAGTGTCTTGACAGTAGCATCGCGCACCCGAACAGCGACAGCTTCGCCAACAGGAGCAGCTTTGATTGCTTCCCAAATGGGAGCATACATCCGTTTGCTAGTTGTTGACATGATTGCCTGCGTCATTACTGGAACTGCTTACCAAGAGTTGATACGTTTGACGTTTAGCTTTCTCTTTCAATGAGAATCTTGTTGCTTGAAATCCATCAATTTCTATGCTGCTTGCAGAGACTGCTGCCGCCTCATCCTGCTCAGTGAGAAAGCCAAGGCTACCATAGTAACTCTTGTACTTGCTCCATTTGCGAACCAGCGACGTCCTTAGATTTTCTGCTGCTTGTCCAGTAACTAGCACGTCAACCTTACGGTCAGCAACTAGCGTATTGAATAGCTGCTCGAAGTTAGTGGACATAGCAACAGTGTTTAGTTTGGCGGAGATGCTGCTAGCAGATTAACCTGGCGTGTAGCAGCTTTCACAGCGGCTTGCCGCTTTGGATACAAAGCACTAGGGTGCAGCAGCATCTCCAGCAAAAAAGCCTCTAGCAGCTTGTAACTACTAGAGGCTCCTTCACTGGAGAGACTGGATTACAGCATGTCCATCGTGATTTTTTCTTCAGCGGTCAGCCACTTCTTCAGCTTGTTAATGAAGTATTCCAGAACTTCCTGGTGTTCTTCAACAATGTCAGCCGGAGCAGTAGTGATGTAGATTTGCAGCATATCCACGAACAGTTGCAGAACATCCTTCTGATTGCGCTGCTTCTTGAAACCAGCTTGGAACAGAGCCACGTGGTTCTTGATAACTTCAGGCTTCTTGCCAGAAGCAGCAGGCATGACTTCCTGATAAGATTCGAGGAATGCTTTCAGTTCATCTTCAGAAGGTGCATAAGCACCACGTTCAGCACGCGGCGTGTTAGCAATGACAGTGAAGTCCAGCTTGTCGTAGTCAAGGACTGCGTTGGTAACAGTATCCTTGGGGTTCTTCTCACGGAACTCATTGATTTGACCCCGAGCAACACCGTAAATGACATCTTCAATTGCTGCCATCACCAGTTCACGTTCCTTAGCAAACTGTTCGCCAGTTGCTTGCAGGAAGTCAACGATGCGTTCTGCTTTCGGAATCGGCAAGTAGCATTCAGCAGTCGGCAGTTTCTTGCCTTCTTCAATCACCTTCTCAACACCAGTTTCAGGGTCCTTCTGAACAGTATCCTTGTCCTTCTTGAAGTGAAAGTTCTTCTTCACCATCGTGACGAAAGCATTGGGAGCAGCAGGAACAGGAGTGGGAGTAGCAGCAGTAACAGCAGCTTGGGACTCAGTGGTTTGTTCAGTCATTTCAATTTCTCCAGAAAGTTAGCAGCTAGTAGCGCTGCGGGTTGAAAAACCTCATGCGGAATTGCGCGAGGAATTATGATTGTCTCACAGTTCAATTGACTTGTCAACCCCCTGATTGTGTTGTTGATGGGAGATGTTTGTTGATTTCTTGTTGCAAGCTGATTACATCTACTCCAGACTCAACACAGCATTCAACTAGAAACTTGGCACGAGCCTCGAAGCTAGTTTCTACTACTGACCAAGGAACTAACACACGAGTTTGCTTCGCAGTAACCAATGCGATGTTAGGATTAGCTGCTTCAACTTTGTACTCGTGAATTACAAGCATCAAGAGTTTCAATTCAGTAATCCAATTGGAAACTGCCAAGACATTGGGCGCAGTCATCATGTTAGAATCTCCCAATCTGATGTTCACCAGGATAGCTGACAGCTGCACGAGTACCGTATCGCTGCTTGGCTACAGCAAATGCTGCTTCTACACTAGTCGCTAGCACTCGCTCACGAGGATTGAAACTTTCAATCATGTGATAGCGAGCTTCTCCATTACGTTCGACAACTGGAATGTTTACCAGTTGACTCTCGTAGAGTTGATACTCACGCTTGACAGGACCACGATATATTGCCATGGAAATTACTCCTTAGTTGGCGGGTTGAGGGAATTTGTTGCTTGCTTCTATCAAGTCATCTATATGCTTATCTTCCTCTGATAGCAAGTCGGTGCTACCGATAGGAATAAGATGCTGCTGCAAGAAGACTGCTTCTTTAGGGTCGCAGGCATGGTGAGATTGGAAGTCTGCACCACTCTTGTCTACTACAACCCAGTAAGTATCAGGTGTGAGATTGACTGTGTAACCACGACAAACTTTGCAAGCATAACCTTGATTGGTAGCCATTCGCTGCTTGAGAATAACAACCTTGCCATTGTCCACAGTATTAGGGTCGGTTACTTGACCACCAAGAATAGAACCAATCATCATTGCTACTGGATTAGTAGGAACTGACACAATGCATTCTGCTCCTACGTAGTAACCACCTTGTTTTGCTTTCTCAGTCATCATCAGACTCCTCAATCAGTTTGCGTGCAACAGTTGCTTGCTGCTTGTTAGCTTCAGCTGCTTCCTTGTCAAAACGCTCTTTCAAGGCAATCAGTTTCTCTGCCAGATTATTTCCCTTGAGTCTCGGCTTCTTAGCAGCAGATGTTAGCGTGCCAGCTTTCATGCCACGGTCAGGTTCTACAATCAGGAATAGTTCTTCCTTGGCACGAGTCATTGCAGTGTACATCAGTTCCCGCGAACACATCTTAGCATGGGACTGGTGAGTGATAACAAACACACGGCGCCACTCACTACCTTGCGACTTATGCACAGTAATAGCGTATGCGAAAATCATTTCATTGACTTCACCAGCACTGGTAAGCATGTCACTTTCAGCAGCTATTTCTTCTGGTGTTGCACCGTTAGCTAGCATCTCCAGGTACTGGTCTTTTGGCAGTGTGTAGATTGTATGACTGGCAGCATTCACCTTGTCTTCAATCGTAGTAGTCACGATGCTGTCAAGCAGTGCATCCACGTCGAAGTCATTGTTAGCAGCGTAGATTTCGCTAGTAGTAGGCTCGCCGGCAGTCCGCTTTCTAGCACCACCATGCCTGTCAAGGTCATAGATGTCAGGATTGATTGGCCGCTTACCAGTGTACTTGGGATTGCGTGCAATCTTAGTGATGTAGGATTCCTGCTTAGCTACCAGCACCTTGTCACCAACTGCAAGATAGTGAGTCTCGCGGCCAGCAATTACTTCGTAGACTTTAGCATTTCGTTGTCGTCCAAGGTAATCAGCAATTGCAAGATTAAGTTCGATGACTCCGAAGTTAACATTGTACGGACAGAGAATCATGTCCTGATTAATGTCAAGGAATCCTTCTCGAATAGCAGCTTTGACAAAGCCACTCATCTTAATAAGAGCATCTTCCCAGCTAACAGGTTTAGACCACGGGTAGATGGTTACTTTCCCATGCTCTCCATTATCAATGACTTGCTTCTCACTGCCAGTAGGAATCGGCTGTCCATCTTTCATGAGAATAGCAAAGCGGATGATTGGAGATTCCAATGCTTGCCGATAGACTTGTGTAAGTTCTACGATTGGTAGTTCCAGTAGCTTCTTACCAAGGATTGGTCCACCATACACTGGTGGCAACTGGTTAAGGTCGCCAAGAAAAATGAATTGAACCGCTGCTGGATTTGGCAGTGCGTCAACCAGTTTCTGGAACAGTTCGCAGTCAACCATGGAAGATTCATCTACTACGATTGTGCGAAGTGCTGCTGGTAGTGGATTGCCAGAGTGTCGAGCAGGTTCAAAGACTACCTTGTTCTTAGTATCTCCTGCTTCGTCAACTACTTCGTAATAGTGCGGCTCGAATTCTAGCAGCTTGTGAATGGTAATGCAGGTCACATCACCAGTGAAGTGCTTAGCAATTTGTCGCACTGCCATGTTAGTGAATGAGCAGAGAACAATCCCAGGCTTGCCAGCAACTAACCACTTGGTAGCCTTGTCTGCTGGAATCGGTGGCACTAGATTGTTAGCAAGCAAAGAGTTGATAATGCCCTTGAGCGTGGTAGTCTTACCAGTACCAGCAGCGCCAATCAAACAGAAACTCTTGCCTGCTAGTCCTGCGTCAATAGCAGACAGTTGCTGCTCGTTCCAGTCTCTGGTCGTATCAATTGCCCATCCCTTAGAATGTAGGGAAGGAACATTCATTGACGTCATAGCTGCTGCTATCTGTGTCTTTTGCGCTGCAAGAGTTGCTTGCTTCTGTGCGCGCAGTTCATCTGCTCGCTGCTTAGCTTTTGCTATCAGCGCGTGCAGGTCTGGTTTGCTAGTCATTAGCTTGGTCTTTCTTTACGTTAGTTGATGCTTGTGTCTTAGATGCTGCTACTCGCGCACGGTGACTCATTCCTTGCGGACTGCGTACTGGCGGGAGACTGCTAGTAGGATGGAAGAAGTCATTAACTCCAATGTCACCACACCAGAGTTTGGTAAGAACAATCCACTCATTGAGACTACGATGGCGACGAACAGAAACAGCAACAGTCTTAGCTGCCATTACTAGCATCTTGCTGCCATTCTCATACTTGATGACTGCACCGTAGTCAAGCATATACTGCTGTGCTTTGACCCACTCAGAGTGAGTGCAGAATTTGATTGGTTGAATTTCCCACTCGTGTTGTGCTGCTTCTAGCAAGTCAGCAGGAAGAAAGAAACTGCAACGAATCATCTCATTCTGCAACTGTTCAAGACTGTACTTTGTAGTATCTACGGTCTCAGCGAAGGTCAAACGAGTATCAGTCTTCATAAGTGCCACCGTCATCAATGGAGTGTTCATTCTCATCCAGCTGCTCGCTAACACCAGCATCCAGACCTGCTTCTTCTTTTGTCAGTACAGTTTCTTCTGCATCTTCCTGCTCGTAGATTGTTAGTTGCGGCACGTAGCTAGGCTTGACACTAACTTTGGCCTGGGCCGCAGCTACCCTGTTAGCAGTCTTACCAACGTTGGTATGGGCGAGTGACCACTTAGCATGAGCAATCATGTAAGCTACCTTGCTAGCGAAGTCTTCGCGTTTAGGTTCTGCTAGTGGGATAGCACCAGCAGCTGCTTCGTCTTGAATGGTTTGCGGAATGAGAATCTCGAAAGTTTCTACATGGTCTTCCAGTACCTTACGTTTGCTAGCAAGAACTTCTGAGAAAGCATGAGAGATGCTGCTACCAGTAGGTACTTCGCAGAGAAAGATTTCCTCGAACAAATCAATGTCTGCCATTGTGAACTTCTTGACGTCATCACCTTTGGCAAAGAATAGTGTTCGCATCCATCCTTCAGAATCTGCTTCGTAGCGTTTGGGAAGATGGGCAAGAAACCAGCGCCAGAGTTGGCGACTGCTAGTAGGACGAGCACCTGCTATCTCGTCACGCAGTGCAATCATGGCAGTTTCTGTTGCACGCAGTCGCTCTTGTTCGATGCGCTCACTGACACGAGTTTCGTAGTCTTTCTTGACTTGCCAACACGCTTGCAGGTAACTCTTGAGTTCCAGTGTCGGCTCGAACTTGCTAATGTGAATAGCAGGGAATCTGAAACGCTCAGACTCTAGTGCTGCTTTCCAGTAGCTCAGTGCCATGAGTGATGACCAATGAGCAGATACTTCACTCCAGTCTGGTAGCCAGGGAATATCCTGTCGCACATTGGCAAGATGATGCAGCATTGCAAGTGCAGTTACTCGCAGTGTCTGTTCCTGTTTGGCAGTCAGTGCATCGTCCATACCTTCTTCTAGTGAGAAGGAACAGAAGCGAAACCACGTATTGCGTGCAAAGTGCAGTAGTGCCACTGGTGTCAGTGAGAACAACGGATGCAATACCATTGTTTCTTTCCACTGTCCTACCATTGGCATGTGGCCAGCAACAGTAGTTACTGAAAGATTGCCAACAGTGATTCCGCTACGTTTGCAGACTAGCGGCATTGAGTAGGCTTTGGTAGCAGCTGCTGCTGTAGGAGTGTCAGCAACTGTCTTGTCGCTTGGCACTCTCGTTGCGTTGACGTAAGCTGCTAGCTTAGTCGCTGTTAAGTCTCGGAGTTCGATAGTCATTGCGGTCAATCTCCTTGTGCTTGCAGCTTGTCAATCAGTGCAGCTAACCAATTGTCTCGAAACACTAGATACTCAGGGTCAGAAGGCTTGTAGCTGACTCTATGTATAGTGCTTATTACTGTTCTCAAACCAGCATAGTTTCCCTCTAATCCATATTCAGCAGCCAGGTTATTAAGCTTAGCTTGTACTATTTTACGAATTTCTTGTTCTCGGGCAAAACTAAGATTGAGACTTACTCCAGCCAAGTCTACCGCATTACAGATGTAATAACTGCTAATTGCGTACTTGCAGTTTTTATGGCCGCTTAGGTGGTGAGTAGCTGCGAGGAGGATTTCAGATGTTTTCATTGCGAGTCTTTCGTTAGGTTGCAATGGATTGAGATGTTTGTTGTTGCACCAGCAATTCAACTGCTGAAACAGTTGGTACTCGCAGTTCTTTGCGATACCATTCAGCGGTGCCATCATTGATAGCGTACCATTTGAAATCTTGGTAGTTTGGTTCTACAAAGGTGTAGACTTCCCAAGTCTGTAGCCGCTTGTTGTAGCGCAGTTTCTGCCGCGCACGGACAGATGCTAGTTCATTGCGTGAGAGTTTCATGGCATTAACATCCTGTTAGTTTCGTAGTGCATGACCCCAGCAGTTAATGACGGCATGCTATCAAAAACTACTGCGTGCAGACGCTGTTCGTATAAAATGTCTTTAAGAGGAGCGTCTTTTCCACTGGCCTGATTAGTAACCATACGGATTTCCGCATCTTGCGGAAGTTGGTACAAATGAGTGATTAGTTCACGAACTCTCATGATAGTTCAATTCCTTCTTCAATTGCAATTGCTAGGAAACTACAAGCCATTGAGCGAATTAGGTTGCGTGATGCTATCACACGCTCATAATCCGTTAACGAAGCAATTGCTTCGTCTTGGACAAGCGTATCTAAGTTACTTTTTCTGATATTTTCAGGATATGCTAAATTAGTGTTTTCAAGCCCACTCATCCACCATTCAGCTTTAGCTCTTGCATCAGCAGCAGTAATATAATACTTGGCTCGTTGCTGGTCTTCAGTCAGTTTGATTTGTTTGCGTGGCATGATTAGCTCCCAGACTTTGCTTCAGTTGCAATTCGATGGCGCGTGCCAACAACTGTTAAATTGTTGACGTACTCTTGGATAAGAGAATTCAAATGACTGACAATAATCCACTTCGCAGTGGTTGCATGATTTGCAGCCAGTAGATAGTCAGTAACTTCTTCCAGGGTTGTGAAGTAGCTGTGAAGTGCTTTCAGTGTGAAATCTCCCAGACTTCCAGTAGCTTCTGCTTTCTTCCAGGCAACAGTCATTGCCATTTTAGCGTTTGCTAGTCTGGCTTGTTGCTGGTTCATTTGTTCGAGACTGCTAGGAGTAGCAGTGAACTTGTCGTCGTGTGGATTGTAAGGCATGATGGTTTCTTTCTTTCAGTTGGTGCGGGGTTGATGATTAGATTGGCTTGTGTGCCCAAAGACTGCAAGTAACCCAGTCTGGTGCTTGTCTGCGAGTCCAGCAAGGAAGATACTGCGTTTGCAGTTTGCCGCGAGTTGCCATTGTTTGCAGCCGCTGATTGATGCGAGCACGATTGAGTGCAATTGCTGCTGGTGTTCCCAGATGTTTTTCGTAGGTTTGTCCCCAGTTAGTTCCAGGGATTTCACTAGTTGAGGGTGCAATGTTAGCAACATTGAATCGACGGTACGCACACTCCCGTAGAAGTTCTTGATATCTCCAATAGAGCCAGTCCATATTGTTGACAAAGAACTTGATATGTCCTTCACCTAGAACATACTCAGTCGGTGCATCCGAATAATGTTTTTGGTAAACTCCACGAATTACATTGTTAGTAATTCGTGTGAGTTTCCGATGCTCTGCAAGCAAGTGTTGGTCACAGAGTTCAGATACTGGAATGACATTGATGCGTGTCATGCTTAATTACTCCAGCGGCGTAAGAATGATTGTGTAACCATTAATCCAGCAAAGTCTTGTAACTCCGTGGAAGTGCTTTCGATACTCGTCCACTTTGAGATAGTAGATTACAGTACCAAAGAATGGATGGATACAAGTAACTTGCGTTACATCTTTAGTGTTTACTGGCCTTGTAGTGAATTGTGCAAGATACTCTTGCATATAGAGCGAATCAGACATAGCGGATCTTTCATTAGCTAAGGTTGAAGGTAGTTTGCAGTAGTTGCTTAAGAAGCAGTAACTGCAACTAATCGCCCAGGCGTGCGCCCAGGTGATTCAACAATCATAGGCGACAGATTCCGTTTTGTCAAGCCCTGATTGTGTTCTTAGCATCTTAGTCACCAATCTCAGCAAGCGCAGCTTGCATGTGAGCAGCTCGCGACTAGCAGAGACCGTCGCGCCAGTCCATCTGTTGCCATCTCAGTTGCCGTCTTTTTTGTCAGTAATTAGCCTGTTGTCAGTTATTGTCCTGCCAGGAGTTGCGGGGAGTTGCAGTTCTGTCGCCTCATTTGTCATTACAGTTACAGAAGTTGAATCGATGGTAGGAGTTCTGTCGCCTCAAGAGGATTCCCGTGTGACACGTGTGACTGTTGTGACATTGTGACCGATACCTTTCTGTGCCAGTTTGACCCCTTGTCCATTCACTCCTATTAGTTTCTTATTCTGCTCCATTCCATCCTAGTTTCTTCACCCTATCCTGTTGTATTAGTTTCTAGCCTTTTGACAATTCCGATATATTAGGGAGGGCTTCAAAAATGAACTTTGCAATTTTGTTATAATTGATACTCGTGAAAAAGAATAAGAGACAGAGAATGAGAGAATGGGAAGGAAAGAGAAAGTAGGAGAGAATGAGAAACTCCCAGGAACAGAGAAACTCCCAAGGAAAACAGGGTGCAAAAAGGGGAGAAACCACGCAATGTCACAGAGTCACATAAGTCACAGATGTCACAAAGGTCACAAAGGAATTACGATGAGATTGAGAAACTAACTCAAGAATTGTTTACATTACAAACAGACCAAACTCAAGATTTGTTTACTTTACATCAGTAGTAAGCAGGAAGTTGGAGTGACAAGAAAACAACAGTTGCTAAGAAACAACAGACTTGCGAAGTGAGTGCAAACTAACATGACTGCGCCGGAAAAGTGAGCGCTCACAAACATCTCAAGCGCGCAAGCGGATACAAACTGTTACAAAATTCCTTGCCAACAGAGCTTGACAAACTCGCATCAAGTGCTAAACTTCAATCACTCGGACAAACTTGCAAACTCGCAAGCGCCGAGCGCAAAGAAAGTGAAACCATCATGACTGCAATCCTCATCAACAATTCTCAAGTGCCCATACAAACTGTCGTGCCAACAATCAGCATCGGAGACATCCAACTGAGCGCCGACAAGAGGAGCACCAAGGAAAACACACTGACGGACGCTGAACGAATCCGTCGAATCGTACTGCCTGCAAACTACTGGGGCGAACTCGCAGCGACAACCAACGGTGAGCGCAGCCAATCGTTGACTGACGTGCTCCGCGAAGCACTTAAACGCATTGGCAGCGAACGACTGAAGGACGCACTGACAGAGAATCCACTGCTGAACATCGTCAACCTGAGCGACTACAGCGTGAGCGCGCTTCTGACGTGGAGCAATGAAACCAGCAGCAGCAGGGGCAGCATCACATTCACACGTGAGCAGGCAGAAGCATGGTTCGACGCTAGTGCCACCAAGCGCGAACTTGCCAACAAGCACCAGCAGAATCCGAAACTGGCAGCGATTCTCAGCATGGTTCGTAATCGCTTCGGCTCACTCGCTGCAAAGAATCACGGACTCAAGGACGAGACTGACGCGGTCAAGCTCCTCGCCCTCATTGCACCAGCAGACGAAACTAGCCCACTGACTGCTGAAATTGCCGGCCGTCTCGCTCACATCATCAAGGCACTGGCAGCGAAGGCAGCAGAGGACAGTATCAGCCTCAGTGACATCGAACTGTGACCCCATGCTGGCCAGCATCACTCCATCAACCTACTAGGAACTATCATGACAACTACCGTCATTCAGACTGTTTGGTTTGCAAACACTAGCACCAGCGCCCCTATGAAACTCACAGTTGAAGCCTACAGCAGCAGCGATGTGAATATCATTGCCAGCGAATTGTGGGACCGTCTGCACTACTGCGGGTTTCACATGGTAAGCCGCCGCCCGCTAAACTCAGAGCAGCAGCCCCAGGACAGCCACTAATAGGAGCTATCCACTATGAAGACCGCTACCCGCAACGATGTTGCACAGGTGAACATGGCGACCATCGCAGCATTGGATTCTGCTTGCGAGACTCTGCATAATCACCAGATGTTGGCAGTAACCAATCTGACACCAGTGGCAGCAGTGGAGACAGTCCTACGACTGCAACAGATTATGAAACCACTGCGCAACCACCTGAACAGCCTACTAGCAGACCCGGACACTAGCAGCGGCAACTAGCTCCCACCAGCCCCTAGAATCCCACCTAGCAGAAACTAGGCCGGGGCTAGGGGCTTTTTTAGAAGCCTGTCTAAATTTCTCCTATTGACACCTCCCCCAATTTTCTAAATTTTTACAAACTCCTCTCCACCAGCTTTATTAGATTCTCATGACATTATGACATTATGACATTATGTCATTCTACCTTGCTAGCAGCAACTAGCAGCTTACTAGTAGCAACTAGCAGCTTAAATGAAACTGCGGCCAATCAGTCGCCAGTTCCCCTGTTGCATCTGCCAGCCATCCAGTGTATACTGTTTCTACTATGGGACTCGATTCAGTTCGCGAAAAGATTGTCGTACTGCTAGCACAAGGATTCTCACCATCCGTCGTTGCAGCAGCCTGCGCAGTTACTCCATCTTGGGTTACGCAAGTTTCCCAGGAGGATGAAGTTCGCGAAGCAATTGCACTGGCGCGCTCTAAGAAACTAGAAGAGAACGCCAAAGTAGATGCTACGATTGACGAACTGGAAGCATCATCACTCACGGTACTAAAACAGAAGATGCCGTATGTTCGCAGCCCCGTAGAAGCTGCTAAGGTTTTCTCGCTGCTAAACAAGGCTGTCCGCCGGAACTCTGGAGTTACTGCTGGCAATGATGCTGGTGGACAGGAAGTTCGCATTACGCTGCCTCGCTCAGTAGCAGCTAGCGTGCACATTCAAATCAACGGACAGGCGCAAGTAGTAGAAGTAGATGGTCGCTCGCTAGCACCAATGCCATCTTCTGCACTTCCTGCATTAGCAGTTGCTCGGGCTGAAACTCGCAAACTTGCTGCGCCGATGACCTCTGCGACTGACATAATTGCTAGTGACGTAACTGCTCGCATGGAAGAGAAGGATACTGCTCGTGCAGCTGAGCTACTCCACTCCATTGGCAAACTTCGTGACTTGACTACTGTCATTAATGGAGTGTCTTGTGTCCTCTAGTGTTGATTCTCAGGCTGTTACTAGCACGGCTGCAGAAGAAACTCCCGTTTTTGAAGCTGTTGCTTCTAGAGACGAACTAATTCTAGGATGCAAAACTAGCCTCGACTTTCTTGCATCTATTGTTCTGACAGAAATCTACAGCTACGGATATCCTGCGTTGTTTCATGGTCTCTGGCAACTTCTCTGTGACGCAGCAATACAACTCCGTGGAAAACCAAAGTATGCATTAGGAATTCCTCGCGGATTTGCTAAAACCATCCTCATGAAACTCTATGTAGTTTGGTTAGTCCTGTTTTCTGACCGCGGGTTCATTTTGATAGTGTGCAATACTGAAGCGCATGCAATGAACTTCTTGTCTGATGTAGCAGAGATGCTATCTCATCCCAACATCATTTCAATCTTTGGTGATTGGCGTGCAAACATGGGAGATTCAGACACGAAAGCATTGAAAAAGTTTGACTTCCGTGGTCGTAGCATTACCATTGCCGCCATTGGTTCTGGTAGTTCTCCTCGCGGCTTGAATATTAAGTTTGTTCGTCCTGATTGTGTAATCATGGATGACATGCAAAACCGAGATGAAGCTGAAAATAGCGAAATTGCTAAAGAGCAGATGATTTGGATGCTGGGTACTTTGATGAAAGCCTGTCATCCGCAGCGTTGCGTGTTCATCTTTGTTGGCAACATGTATCCGTTTGAAGGAAGTATCCTTCGCAAGCTGAAGCATTCTGCTATTTGGACGTCTATCATTACTGGCGCTATCTTGGCTGATGGTGAGAGCATCTGGCCGGAGCATCGTAGTGTTGAAGACTTGCTAGAAGAACTTGCTAATGACACTGAGCAGGGGCATCCTGAAATCTTCTACGCAGAAGTAATGAATGACGAGGAAGGTGGCACTGTTAGTGGCATCGACGTCAGTAAGATTAAGCATCTTCCAGATGGTTTGATGCAGCAGATGGCACAAGGTGGTTTTATTATCATCGACCCGTCTGGTAGAAAAAAGAAGTCAGACAATACTGCTATTGGAGCTGTGCTAGTTTTTGATGAGACGCCAGTTCTATGGGAAGTAGTAAACAAGCAGATGGACCCCGGCGAGACAATTAAGACTGCGACGCTGCTAGCAATGAAATACAACATGCAGCTGATTGTAGTAGAAGGTGTGGCTTACCAAGAAACTCTTGCTTACTGGTTTGAACAAGTCTGGGAGCAGCTAGGAGTAGAAGGGTTGAACATCGCAACTATTACTCCGGGTGGATTGCAAAAGAACGCACGTATTCGCTCGTGGTTTCAGTTGCTGCTGTCTGGCAAAAACTATTTGCACCCGCAGGTTCGTAGCGAAGTAATCTACGAAATCACACAGTTTAACCCACTTAAAACAAACAATGTGGATAACCTGCTTGACATTGGCGCCTACATGACCAAAGTGATTGCTGAGAATAAGAATCAAATTGCACTCATGGTGATGGCAGCAAACGAGAATGATAATGTTGGCACTTCAACTGCTGACATGTTGGAACTTGCTTTTTAACTGGAGAATTTTATGGTAACAATTGTCGATGTTAATCGTCCTGACCGTCCGCGGCCGCAGCAGCAATCTCAGCGAGGGCCAGCAACTCCGAATGAGCCTGGACAAAAAGCTCCGCTGTCAATGGAAAGCAGTAAAGCAGTTGTCAACTACTTGAATACTGCTCTGTCAACCTACATTACTAGTTACAACATTCGCTCGCAACTGTTGATGAGGGACTTGGCCTACTATCGCGAGAACGATGCTACCCGGCAGCAGCAACTTGCCAAGGGCTACAACATGACTGGCGACCCCACTAAGATGCAAAACATCACGGTGCCGATTGTCATGCCGCAAGTAGAATCTGCACTTGCTTACCATACTGGTGTGTTTCTAACGGGGTATCCTATCTTCGGAGTTGTTGCTCCGCCGGATGCTGCTGATGCTATGGCACAAATGGAAACTATCATTGGCGAGAATTCCATTCGTGGTGCTTGGCCGCAGCAACTGATGAAGACTATTCGCAACGGTCTGAAATATGACCTGGGCGCCGTGGAAGTAGTTTGGGAAAAGAAGAAAACTGCCAGTATTGGAACTCCGCAACTTAATTCGCTAGCTAACGGTTCGGTCAAAGAAACCTACTATGAAGGCAACTTCATTAAAGACTTAGACCCTTACAACTTGTTGCTAGATACTCGGGTATCTCCTGAGGTAAATCACATTGAAGGTGAATTTGCTGGCTACACTGAGTTGCTTTCTCGCATTGCTACTAAGCAGCGCATGGATAATCTGGACCCGTTTGCTTCGATGAATTTCAAAGCAGCGTTGGAATCTCCCAGCACTGGCTCGCAAGTAGATTCGCAGACTGCCGGCTACTTCATTCCTACTGTCAATCCTGACGCACTTCTCCCTGCTGCCAACCAGCAACCCTTCAATTGGGATAACTGGTTTGTTGGTGCCAAGCAGCCTCGCGCGGATGGCTCTGCTCCCATTCAGTACCAAAATGCTTACGAGTGGACTACTCTGTACGCAAGAATTCTTCCCAGCGATTTTGCCATGAATGTTTCCAACCGCAATCATGTGCAAATTTGGAAGTTTATCATTATCAATCGCTCAGTTTGTATCTTTGCGCAGCGTCAAACTAACGCGCACGGCTACCTTCCCATTATTGTGTGCAAGCCTTCCAATGATGGCATGAGCTATCAGTCCAAAAGCTTTGCTCAGAATGTGGAACCGTACCAGTATCTGGCAAGTTCGCTGATGAACTCCGCACTGGAATCGCAGCGTCGCAAAGTCTACGACCGGATTCTCTACGACAGCAATCGCATTCGCAAGCAAGACATTGATAACGTCTCTCCTGTTGCTCGCATTCCTGTCAAGAACAACCAGTACGCAAAAGATTTGGCATCTGCTGTTCACATTATGCCTTACCGCGATGAGGGTGTTGCTGCCATTATGGAGTTCTCCCAGAGTGTTACTAATATGGCAGACATTGCTAATGGCCAAAACCGCGTGCAACAAGGTCAGTTCCAGAAGGGAAACAAGACGCGACGCGAGTTTGATACTGTCATGTCGAATAGCAACTCGCGTCAGCAAATGGCTGCCATTGCACTTGAGTATTCCTTCTTTACTCCCATCAAGGAGATTATCAAGAGCAACATTCTGCAGTATCAACCGCCGACTGAACTGATGAACACGCTGACTAAGCAGCCAGTCAAAATCGACCCGACGGTACTGCGTGAGAAAATCATTTCCTTCAAACTTTCTGACGGTCTGCTGCCTACTGATAAACTGGTTGGCACCGATGTGCTGATTACTATTCTGCAGACGGCTCAAGCAGTTCCTGAGATTCGTGCTAAATATGACATCATGGGTATGATGCTCTACTTCTGGCAAATCCAAGGCGCCTACTGGCTTAAAGATTTTGAACGTACGCCAGAGCAGCAAGCAGCCTACTTACAAACTATGCAACAAGCAGCACTTGCGTCTGGCAATGCTACTCCCCCAACTCAGCAGCCTGCGCCACCTGACGCTGGCAGCATGGGTGCATCGTAACTCAGGAACTAACAAGGAAATATCATGTCCCTAACTCCCATCAAAACTGATTTTGCCCTGTATGAATTAGATGAGAAAGAACAGTTGCGCGCCAAACTTCTGTCACCAGAGCAGCGAGCAGTTTACCAGCACCGCCAAACGGAACTGACAGAGACAATTGCCGAGTTTCAATTCAGCATCTCATCTTCTGGTCAAATTGTTAATCAGATGGACCTTGGCCAACTTCGTGGTGCCCGTCAAGTGTTGCTGCAAATTCTGCAGGATGACAGAGAAGCTCGCCAGCAGATTCACGATGATGCAGTAGCAGCTCAGGCACAACAGCCAGTTTAACTTTCACGCACGTTTCACACTTTCTTCAACCCCTGTAACTTTAGGAGCTTCTCATGAAATTCGGCAATAACTATCGTCCCCAAGGTGTGATGGATTCTATCTTTGGTGGTGCCCCCAGTAGTGGTGGCAGTGCTCCGGCACCTGCTCCTGCTGCTCCGGCACCCACACCAGCACCTACTGCTACGCCAGCTGCTCCTGCTAGTAGTCCTGCAGCACCAAGTTCCCCACTTGACGCTTTCAAGGATTTCTGGAATAATCCTGTTGACGCTGACGGAAAACCGATTACTACGGTTGACCCGCTAGCACAACCTGTTTTCACATTAGACCCTGTTAAGATTGCAGAATCTGCAAAGAATCTGGATTTTACCAAGGAACTCAGCCCGGATTTGGTAGCAAAAGTTGCTGCTGGTGGTCAAGAAGGTACTGCCGCACTGATGGAGCTGCTGAATCAAGTTCAACAGAAGTCATTTGTAGCAGCAATCACCAGTGCCGGTAACATGGTGAACCAGGGATTGCTGAAACAAGGTCAGTCAGTTAAGTCTGCACTGCCAACTCACATCCGCAGCGCTCAGCTGGCAGATTTGCCGGTTGAAAATCCTGCACTCAACCACCCTGCAGTCCAACCGTTAGTTTCTACATTGCGGCAAGTTCAAGCGCAAAAGAATCCTAACGCTAGCCCGGCAGACATTGCTAAAACTGTTGACCAGCTTCTGGCGGGCCTCATGCAAGCAATGGTAGAATCTACGCCAGAAGCACAAACTAAGAAAGAGCAAGTCAAAAAGGCTGCTACTGACTGGGATGCGTGGATGGGTAGCTAACTGCTAATTGTTGGTTTTGTTCAATTGACTTCTTAGGAGAAAATCATGCAAGTTCGTGGTCGTGTTGATTACGGTGCCAACGATGTTCGAGCAGCGTTGCCCGGTGAAATCCAAATGTCGCAACTGCAATATGTTGCAAACTCTACTGCTGGTGATTCTACGCTGACCGCAGCGTCGCTTCTTGCTGGCGTCATCAATCGTACGGGTCCCGGTGGTGCCTATGCTGATACTCTGCCGACTGTCAATCAGTTGGTAGCAGCCTGCCCGCAGCTGTCTGCGGGAGATTCTTTCACGTTCATTCTTCGTAACACGGTGGCGTTTGCTAACACGATTACGACGAACACGGGTTGGACTCTTGGCAGCAACACTGCAATCGCAGCATCTCTGGTGCGCGAGTTTCTGGTGACAATGACGGCCATCAAGCCGACGGTTGTTGTTTCTGCTACTACCACCAATGGTAACGCAGTTCTGACGAACCTGAGCGACGATGCTGTTAAGGCTCTGGCTCCCGGTATGCTGGTAACTGGCACTGGCATTTCTGCTGCTACTACGCTGATTGCAGTCAATGCAAACTCGCGTACTGCTACTATGAGCGCCAACGCTACTGCTACTGGCAACAACATTGCTGTCACGGCAAACCCCACTGCTACGCTGGAAGGTGTTCGCAGTTCCACTCTGTAAGCACCAAGCTGCAGAAATCTTTCGTCAACTTTCCAACTCAAGGAGATTATCATGGCAGTTGGTGCTTACAATACTGCGGCACTCCCGCAGGACCTTGCGAAGAAATCTTTTTCTTCGTCCATCATGCGACTCATGCCCAACGGTCAAGCACCGTTGTTCGGACTGACGTCGATGCTGAAGGATGAGATGGCAGCTCAGATTGAGCACGGCTATTTCTCCAAAACCATGCTGTTCCCGTCGATGGTTACTAACGGCTCCACTGCTGTTGGCGCTACGACTATCAACGTGGTTTCTACTACCAACATTCTGGTTGGCATGGTGATGCGTGCAGATACTACGAACGAGAACATGCTGGTTACCGGTATTATCTCTCCGACGCAAGTTGCTGTGCAGCGGGCTATTGGCACTATCACTCCTGCAGTGATTGCTGATGGTACTAATCTGTGGATGGTTGGCAATGCTTACGAAGAAGCATCGCTGCGTCCGCAGTCGCTCATCATCCTGCCGCAGCGTGTTATCAACTACACGCAGATTTTCCGCAACTCCTGGGCAGTGAGCGAAACCACTCGCGCTACTTTCCTGATTGCAGGTGACACTGCTATTGCTGAAAGTCGTCGTGATTGTGGCATGTTCCACGCTGGTGACATTGAGAAGGGTTTCTTCTTCGGTCAGAAGTACATGGGTACTCGCAACAATCAACCGTTCCACACGATGGATGGTCTGATTTCTGCTATCACCCAACGTGCTGCTGGTAACGTCACTACGCTGGGCGCTACTACTAACTGGACTCAGCTGAAAGCTGCTCTTGACCCTTGCTTCAACGTTGTTACTGACCCCACGGGGCCTGCTGAACGACTGTTGTTTGTTGGTGGTGCTGCTCGTAACGTACTGCATGATATCTTCCGTCTGAACAGCACGTACTTCATCGAGAATGGCATTACTGAGTGGGGTCTGCAGTTTGATAGCTTTAAGATTCCTCGTGGTCGTTTCCGTATCATTGAGCATCCGCTGTTCAATGCTTACGGCCAATCGTCCACTTGGGCCAAGATGGCTGTCGCAGTTGACCTGACTACCTTCAACAAAGCGTACATGTCTGGTCGCAACACTGTTAGCAAGGAATACAACGCTGAAGGTCAGCTTGTTGTTGACAACGGGGTTGATTCTACTGGTGGCACGCTCACCAGCGAACTGACTTGCCTTGTCAAGAACCCGGATGCTAACGCAGTGCTGTACAACTTCACTGCTGCAGCTGTCGGCTAATCAACCGCCATTAGGGACTGGATAAGTGGGAAGACTTATCCTTTGCACTGGGAGTTTGGTAGCAATACTAGATTCCCAGTGCTTTTTCCCGAAAGCAACTCAAAAACTTTTTCACCTATCCCTTCAAATCTGGAGAAAATCATGCAACTTGGCCAAGCTCAATCAGAAGTAGCACCTCGCACTTTTAAAGCACTGAGTGCTGGTAGTAATGTCATTATGCCTAATGGCAAAAAATTGACTTTTGGTGGTCCTCTTGGTGGCCACGGTGTTTACGTTACCAGCAATTCCAGCGAAGTTCGCTTTCTGGAAGAAATGGTGCGTTATTCCAACGGTCAAATCTGGGAAGAAGCTGCTCCTGAACGGGAAGCTGAAATCATTGCTGCGTCTCCTGTGGTTGCTGACACCAAAACTGCTGCAAAAGATGTTGCTGATTTGGCAGTCAAAGCTGTCAATCCGCGGCTCGAAGCAATGGCAGCAACTCTTGGCTCGATTGATGCCAACAAGTCTGTGCCTACTGCAGAGTAAGAGACCTAGCGTTAGCAGATACTTGAAAGCTAATCATGTCCGTTTTCACTGACCGCTACGACGCAATTTACAACAGCGTAGTCACCCTTACAGGGCGGTCCGACTACGTTGATGAAACTGCTGTTGCCATCCGCAATGCAACTCTTAGCGTGCATCTCAGTGACCACTTTCCGCGTGACATTGTTAGCACATCAGTGTCTGCTACCACGAGTTCTTTTTCACAGCAGCTGGATACCCTTGCACTCTTTGCGAGATTTAGAGATGTGTCGGCAGTTGCTCTGCGAAACTCCGATGGCGAACAGATTCTTTCTCCGCCAATCGAGCTGGTAGAAGTTGGTGACTTGTACGAGCCTGGCTATCCTGGAGTTCGTAAACAGAACATTGCTTGGCTTGCTGGTAGTCTTCTGAACATCTATTCGTCACTCGCCAGCTACGGCTGTTATGTTGATTGGTTTCAATCTCCATCACTTCCACGAGACTCCTACAATAGTTGGATTGCTGATTCATATCCAGACCCGATTGTTTGGTACGCAGCAATGATTGTGTGGAATCGTAGTGGCAATGAAAAAAAATCTTCTGAAGCTAGGACTATGCTGTTTGGTACTCCTGGCAATGATTATACTGCCCTAATTCCAACCCTCAAGCGTAATTTCTCAACAACCGCTGGCCGTTAAGCTAGCAAGAATTGGAGCAACATCATGGAACAACGTCGTCGTACTGCCAGCAAATTCTTCCCGGTCTATCAGCCTGCGCTGAATCTGGATTTTCGCACTGGTTTCTTGCCTCCGGAAATTACTTTCTCGCGGGCGAGTACGGCCACGTTTGTCGGGAGTAACGGACTGATTCAGACTGCTGCTGCGAACACTCCGCGATTCAATTACAACCCGGCTCTCAGTGCTATTCCGCGACTGTTGGTGGAAGCTGAAGCTCGCACTAACCTGACGCTTCGCAGTGCTGAATTTGACAATGCAAGCTGGATAAAAACAGCAGCAACTATCGCACCGAATGGTTCTCTTGCACCTGATGGTACAGTGGCAATGGACAAGCTAGTGGAAGATACTGCCAATTCTACGCACTACACTCACCAAGCGCGTGCAGGAAGCAACGAAACTACTACGTCATCTGTTTACGCTAAAGCAGGCGAGCGTACTCGTTTTAAACTGGAAATGTCAAACTTTGCATCAGCTTCCTGCGGTGCAATCTTTGATGTTTCCACGGGAACTGTTGTTTCAGTGGATGCTCCTAACGCAGACTACACTGCACCTTCGGCTACCATCGTCAACGCAGGTAATGGAATCTACCGCTGCACACTGACAGTTACCAAGGCTGCGGTCAATGCTACCAACAATGCTACAATCTTGCTTGTCAGCGGTACTAGCATTTCATACCTGGGCGACGGCGCTAGTGGCTTGTTTCTCTGGGGCGCTCAGTTGGAAATAGCTAGTTTTGTTTCCAGCTACATCCCCACCACTTCTGCCGCTGTAACTCGCGCTGCTGACATTGCTACTGTTACTGGTGGTAACTTTGGCAAGTGGTTCAATCCGTGGACTGGTACGTTTGCTGTTAAAGGTAACGGTGCAGTTCCTGCTAGCGGACTAGCTACTATCTTTGAAGCAGGTGATGGTACTTATAACAACCGCTCGATTGGTTACATCTCTACTACGCCGACACTAGCATTTGGTGTTACAGTTGGTGGTGTTCAGCAAGCTAACATCCCTGCAGCTGCTTATACTGCCAATGCTAGTTTTAAGCTAGCTGCGAGTACTGCACTGAATCAAATTCAAGTTTCAGCCAATGGAACAGCAGTACAACAAGACGCTAGTTCGCTAATTCCTGTTGTTAATGCGCTGTATTTGGGGCGACAAGGTGGAGGAGGCGGAGGTTTTTCGGGAGAACTTGAATGGCTGCGTTATTGGCAACAGGATGCTGACCCTAAAATGGTGCAGTATCTCACCAGCAGCATCTACGACTAATCAGCTAACAGGAAGCAATCATGCCAACACACGATGAAATCGTAGCGCTGGTGAGCAAGCAGAAAGACATGCTGATCGAAATGCAGCAGCAATTCATTGCGCACCAACAGCAGCAGATCTTAAAGGACAACCGAATTACCGAAGAGCTTGAAGCTATTCGCGATTTGGTTTCTCAGGCAGAAGGTGGCTGGAAAGTAGCAATGTTGTTCGGTTCAATTAGTACGGTCATTGCTGGTGCTCTTGCGTGGGGCTGGAGCCAGTTCACTCACATTCCTAAATAGGAGAATCTCATGGCAGACGCATACGATGCATCCAAGCCTCTTAATGGAGACCCTGCTCAGCAAGCTGCTGCTGAGTTGCGAGCAATTAAGACTCGCTTGAATGGTCAAGTAGCTCAGCTGGCTGCTGGTGCCAATATTACACTGTCATCTGCTACTGTGGGAGGAATTAAAACTGTAACAATTTCTGCCAGTGGCGGTGGCGGTGGAAGCGCAACAGTTTATAATGTTAAAGCTGCTCCGTATAATGCGGCAGGCGACAATGTCACTAATGACACTGCTGCAATTCAAGCAGCAATTAATGACGCAGTAACTAATGGCGGCACAGTTTATTTTCCACCAGGAAGTTATTACTGTGCGTCTGGCTTGAGTGTTAACGAGTCAGGCACTATCTCTGATTTTGCTCCTCGTGCATCTCTTGTTGGTGACGGGCCTGCAGCTGCAAGACTCCGGTTTGGCAGTGGGTCTTTTGCTGGAATTAATTTGCAAGGTGGTGCTACTGGAGCTGGTATCCATTCGTATCAAAGAATAGAAGGTCTGTATCTTGAAAAAGCTGACGGTCTTGGACAATCCATACTGCTGAATCGAGTGGCGTTTTTTACAATGCGCAGCCTTACCATAGTAGGTTGGGACTACGGAATTTATGCAGAGAATTTTCTTTCCAGCCAGCTTGAAGCGTGTGTAGTTCGATTTAACAGATATGGACTACGACTTGATACTGGTCCTAGCAGTGCTCCTAATGCTATTACTTTGCAGTCTTGCGTCATTGGCAATAACGTGGAGTACGGTGCTTGGCTGATTAACGGAGCTAACTTCTCAATGTTTGGTGGTTCCGTAGAAGGTAATGGCATTGGTGGCGGAGGTACTCGCTTTGGCATTCTTTGTTCTAATACCGGCACAGAAGGCGGAGTGGGGATTAACCTCAGCGGGGTGTACTTTGAAAATAACGCGGGCACTGCTGACGTTTGGTTGACAAACAGCGCTAACTCTATTGCTCACTCGATTGTTGGATGCACGTTCAACCGAATAAGTAATGTCAACTTTGTAACCCATAACATTTACGTAGAGACAGCGACTGTCAAACAGACGGTACTAATTGCTGGTTGTGGATTCAAAAGCTACAATAGTTACGTACCAAGCGGCGCCCGTTTGTACATCCACAAAGTTGACAGTAGTGGCGGTGTTACTGAACTCAGCTGGGGCGGCTGTTTGTTTGAAGATGCTGTAGAAGTACCAACAGCTACCAACTTTTGGGGCTCTGGTGGTGGCGGTTCGGGGGTAAGTTCATTTAACGGTCGTACTGGAGTAGTTAGTCTTACCAGCGGAGATGTTACTGGCGCTCTTGGCTATACACCTGCAGCAAATTTTGGTGGCATTGCTTATGCGACAGTCTCTAGTGCAGGAAGTTTGTTGCGTGGTGGAAATATTAGCAGCGTAACGTACAATGGCACGGGAGACTATACAGTTAATTTTGCTTTCAGCATTGCTAATAACTCCCCCGTGGCTACTAGCGCAGTCAGTGACATAGAAATTTTTGCAACTACTGCTAGCAGTGTGCGTCTACGTACATTTGCACGCGCCAGTTCCACTCCTTTGGATGCAGGATTTGCATTGGTAGTGTTCTGAGGAGCTTACTCATGGCAAAGTACCGCTTTCGTGGGATTCTTAATGCTGCTCAGTATCCGATGCTGGCAGGCATTCAAGGTCGCACCATTATTAATCCTGCGATTGACCCGAATGTACGCACGCCAAGAGGCTTTTCTGGTAGTGAAGAATCACTGGATGTAGGAGTTCCGCAGATTGTCTACTGCGAAAACGTAGTTCCTACTGCCGAGGGACTGCAATCTGTAGGCTACCAACAACTGGTAGGACAAGAAGGCAGCGCCAGTGACTTTGACCAGGTCATTGTACTACGAGACCCTGACGAGAACAATACACTTTTTGTCCCTTCTAACGGTAAAAACTGGATTCTTGACCCCTTAGCAGGAACTTGGAGCAGCGTTGACCCGATTGTTGGATTGCCTGACGAAACTACCGTCACTCGCGCGTATGTAAACGGGCGTACGTTCGTCTGTTATGCAGGTGATAACATCTACGAATATGACGCAACTGCTGGTACTTTCTTGCCAGTGGTCGGTTTGTCACTTCCTCCAGGTGTAGCACTCACAGACATTCGTGGAGTAGCAGGAAGTAACAACTATCTACTTTTTTGGACCAGTATTACAGTCTACTGGAGTTCACTGGTTGACCCCGTTGACTTTGTTCCTAGTCTTACAACTGGTGCCAGCTTTGCAACTCCTCAAGACGTGCGCGGACCAATCACTGTTATTGTTGCCTCTAGTGGCGGCTTTATCATTTATACGAATCGCAACGCAGTAGCTGCTACCTACACCAACAATTCACGTGCGCCTTTTGTATTCCGTGAGATTGCCAATGCTGGTGGCGTGCTGACTCCTGAGCAAGTTACTAGTGACCAGAACTCGGGTACTCAGTATGCTTGGACTACGTCTGGTTTTCAAAAAATTACCCTGCAAGGTAGCGAATTTGCTAACACTGAAATTAGCGACTTTATTGCTGGTCGTGTAGACAATCGCTGGGACAGAAGCACCAAACTCATGGTGCAAAGTTCGTTGAACACGTTGCCTGAGTTTTATACCAAAGTAGTTCTTATTGCTTCTCGCTTCTTAGTGCTGAGCTACGGGTCTACTAAGCTAGGTTCGTTGAAAGTATTCAACAATGCAATTCTCTACGACCTGTCACTAAAGCGACTTGGTAAGTTCACAATTGAACACACTGACTGCTTTGCATTTCAGTTGAACACCGCGCCCGAGTATCTTACTTATGATGACTTGGGAACCAAGACGTATGACGATTTAGGATTTCTATCCTATGATGAGCTTGTGGTAACTGACATTCAGAACGTAGACCCTACTAGCAAGCGCACGGTAGCTTTCTTGAAAGCAACTGGCGAGATTCAGCTAGCACTGATGGACTACGACAAGACGACTGACCACGACGCTGTGCTTATTCTTGGCAAGCATCAGTTGCTGCGAGCAAATTGGATTACGCACCAGCTTACTACTATTGAAGGTGCCTACGGTAGTGGCGACACGGATGAATTCAATTTGGAGATTGCCAAAAGTCTTGACGGCTACAACATGGAAGCTGCTGTACCTGCGGTGTTGTTAAAAAATAATTCCAGAAGCAAGCAGTATGGCAAGCGGCTAATTGGCTTGAACTTCAATCTCGTAATCACGGGCACGTTTGCTCTTAGCAGTTATGTCACTGAAGCTAACGATGATGGGAGCGAGTGATGGGAACTGTTAACACTGGTTTGCAGCAACTGCCAGACAATAGTCTGGAACCACGAATCTATCAAAGCTTTGTAGCGGTACATCTTGCCATTGCCAATTTGGTTCAGCAAGTCTCTGAGCTTACAGGAATTGATGAGTACCCACCTGACCTGTGGCCGCAGTTAACTCCAGCAACTACACTGACTACTGGAAATGCCACTCGCATGTATTTGCCTGCTGGCGTAAACTTGACGGCTGGTCAAATGGTCAATCTGTATAACAACGCAGGTGTGCTCTCAGTGAGACTGGCGCAAGGAAATGCTGCTGGCACAATGGCGCATGGAATTGTAAATGCCAGCTGCTTGGCCGGAGAAACTGCGAGCATCAACTACCTACGCACGTATACTGACCTGATTGGTGGATTGGCTATTGGCGTGCTTTACTATCTCGACCCTGCAGTTGCTGGCGGCATTACAAATGTACGTCCCGCAGCAGCAGGAAATATCATTCAACCTGTAGGAGTTGGGCTGTCTGCTACTACGTTAGCACTGGACATTCCTCTTAGCTACATTCAGCTGTAGGAGCAGTTATGCCACTTCCTGTAATCATTGCCTCGCTTATCAAAGCAGGACTTCCAATCATCGCTGGTGCCATTGCTAGTGCTGGCAAAGAAAAGATTCAAGAGAAGCTTGGTGTCAATGTCGATGAACTCCTCGGTACTGATGAAGGAAGATTGAAACTTCGCCAACTGGAACTTGAAAAAGAAGAGATGCTCCAGGAATTTATTCTGGCACAGCGCGAGCAAGACATTCGAGCAGATGCAATGTATTTGCAGGATGTAGCAGATGCTCGCAGTAGAGAAGTTGCAATTGCTACTAGTAAAGATGCTCCTGAAATCAATAAGGTAATTGTACCCTATTTGGCACTTGGAGTACTCGGCCTGACTTTTCTGCTCTTTGGTCTTCTTATCTTTGCAGACCAAGAGATTACTCCTAATCGCAAGGATATTGTCATTTACATTCTTGGCGTGCTTTCTAGCATCAGCGCACAGATTGTAGCTTACTACTTTGGTAGTAGCAAAGGCAGCGCTGTCAAAGATGAAACCATCAACCGTATGCAAGGAGGTGCTACCAATGAGTCTCAGTAAAGAACAAGCAGCATTTCTGCTCGATGTGTGCAAACTCGTACCTTTTGCAACTTCTCTTGGTTACACAGTCACTGGCGGCGAACTGCAACGTACTCCTGAGCAGCAGAAAATCTACGTGCAAACAGGTCGTTCCAAGACGATGGATTCCAAACATCTGAAGAAGCTGGCAATTGACCTTAACTTCATCAAAGATGACAAGCTGGTATACGATATTAAGGAACTTACTCCTATTGGCGAATACTGGCAAAGTCTCAGTCCCAAGAACAGTGCTGGAATGTTTTGGAAATCTTTCAAAGATGTTCCTCACTTCGAGCGTCGTGTGTAATTCCCTACTTGCAAGTATCTTGATTTTGTGAGATACTGCTAGCATCTGGAGAAAATCATGGCCACGGAAATTCAGTATCAAAGTCAACTGCCGCAACTGCTGACTCAATTGCTTGGCAGCAAGCAGACTTCCTCGTCAACTCCAGGAGTTACTGCTCCGTTGGAAGAGTTGTTTACTTCTGCAATGGGCGCATCCAAAGCAGGAGTTCCTGAAATGCAGCAGCTAATTGCTAGCATCTTTCAGGAAGGGGCAACAAAAGTACCGGAGCTGTCTCATGCGTTTGCAAATGCTACCGGTTCACGTACTACTGGTAACGCATCTCTTGCTCTTGCACTTGGCGATTTGAACCGTCAGCTGTCTTCACAAGCAGCACAAGCAGTGTTGACAAATCAGACTAACAATCGGCAGATTGCTGCGAATGCTGGGTCTGGCATCGCACAAGCTACTCGTGGCGCCAGCACTACGCAAACTAACAAGGCAGGCGTCAATCCGCTGCTACTGAGTTTGCTCGGTACTGGTGTTAATAAGCTAGATAAGCTGGGTAAGCTTGATTGGCTGAAATCTAGTGCGATGGCTCCAGTAGTTGACGGTGTTGCTATTCCTGTTGGTGACATTACTGGCAGCGGAATGGACAGCTTTCCTGAGTTTTCGCAGCCCTTTCCTGACATTGGTGGTGCGGGTGATTTTGGCAGCGTTGGAACTGACGTGCTTGCTGGCGCGGCTGACTCGTTGGGTTTTGGTTCTGATATTGGCTTCGATGCAGCTATTCCAGATTTTGACTTCAGTTTCTTTGACCCCGGTTTTGGAACTGGCGCAGACTTTGGCAGTCTTGACCTTGGCAGTTTCTTTGCTGATGGCGGGCATGTTGGTTCTCGCATGATGCGTCCTCGTGGCTACGCAGATGGGGGCTCCATTACCTCTCCAACTGTATCTCGCAATCGTGCGTATGTTCCTCAAACTGCTCGTCGTGCTCCTGCGATAACTGCTAGTACTATTGCTCCAACCCGTCGTATTCCTACGCGGCAACAAGGTACTAATGCTGCAGACGATGCTGCTACTGGTCAAGGCGATGCAACTTCTGTTCCTGGAGTTGTTGGCACTGTTAGCGAAAACAATGCTGCTGCTCTTGGCTTTGCCATTGCTGCGATGCTTGGACCTGTTGGCATTCCTGGCCTCACTTCTGTTGCTAACGCTGCAACTGGTGGCAAAAGTCTGCCGTCGCTGGCAATTACTAATCTGCTAGCAACGCTTGGTCTGACTGGTGCAGACAACACTGGCTTTGTTGGTGAAGCTCAAGAAGGTGGCATGTCAGTACCTGGTGCTCCTGGCAGTATCGGTATGAGTTCAGTTCCTGGTATGCAATCCAATGTCAGCAATGACGGTCTTGCAGGTCTTGGCATTGGCGGCCAAGGAACTGCAGCTGGCGGGGGTACTGGACCTGGTGGTAGTGGTGGAAGTGGCAGCGGTGTTGGCGCCGATGGTTCTGCTACTAGCGGTGTCGATGGGGATTCTGGAGTTGGCAGCACGGGTGCCTACCGTGATGGTGGCAAAGTTAAAGGCCCCGGCACTGGCACTAGCGACTCCATTCCTGCTCGCTTATCTGACGGCGAGTATGTCATTCCTGCTGATGTGGTTCGCCGCATTGGTACTGACGCACTTGACCGACTTATTAGTGGCCACATGCCTGCTGGTATCTCACTGGCTGGCGAAGAAGACGAGGATGACTAATCATGGCAACTTTCAGTTTCGAGCAGGTGCTAGCAGAAATCGAGCGCCAAGCTCCTATCTTTGGCATCAAGCCAGAGTTTGCTAAGGCACTTGCCGTTGCTGAAAATACTGGCAAGCCTGACCAGCAACCTCCTAGCTACGTCAAAGGAACTACTACTAGTCCTGTTGGTGCGCAAGGTGTAATGCAAGTCATGCCGGAAACTGCTGAAGGACTACGAAAAGCTGGGTTTCTTCCTGAGAATTGGAAGTTTGACCCGACTAATCTTAGCAGTCAAGTGCAAGCAGGACTTGCTGCCATTGCTGAAAAGCGCACTAGGATGAAAAATCCTGATGACGTGCTGGAACTTGGCGCCTATTACAATGGTGGCAACCGCGGGCTCAAAGCATACCAAAGCAACAATTTTGCTGGAATGACAAAAGAAACTCGCGATTACCTGCAGAAAGTAAAAGCTGCTGCAAACAAATTTGGAGTACCAACCATGGACGCACAGATGACACCGACGGCCAGCACTCCTGCTAGTGGCATGCCCACGGGAGTAACAACTACGACGCGCCGGTCAATCTCCGACCCTGCTGCATTGCAAGATTTCCTATCTACTGCTACTGGTATCATTGAACCCGGCGGTGTGATTGACCAAACCATTGAAAGTATCATGGGGTTGGGTGAAGCTCGTGCTGCTGCAGCTACTGGTATCAAAGAAGGAATCATTGCTGCTAGCACTGCTGTTGGCCAAGAAGCTGCTGCTAAAGCTGCTGTCGATGCAGCTGCTGCAACTCGTCGTGCTGGTATTCTTGCTGCAGCCAATCTAAATCCTGATATGGTTGGCAACCAAATGACCAAGACAGTGGATTCTGTCTACAAAACTGATGACTTGCTGTCAGCAATGAAGCCTGAGATTGATGCTCGCATGGCTGTTGGTTTCTTTGACAACCCGGTTGAGTGGCTTATCAATCAGACCCGGCTTCCTGGAATGGTTGCACAGTACAATGCAGTTGTGCAGACGCAGAATAAAGACTTGGATAAGTTGAAATCGCTACAAAATATCGTCAGCACGCAGCAAGGCATCAGTGCAAATATGGATGCTGATTTGATTGCAGAAGCTGGCAAAGCTTCTGCTGCTGCAACTGCTGCCAAAGCTGCTGCTGACGTCAAACGAATTGATTACGAACAGGCCGGTGCTGACATTCGTGACGCTCTTACGATTGCTCAGTTGGAAGGAAATCGCGCACAGGTTGCTAGCAGTATTGTGTCCAATACTCGTGAAACTCAAACTATTCGAGAAGGTGAGGATGCTAAGGCTGCTGCTAAGCGACTGGAGCAAGAAACTCTTGACAATGTTAATCGTTTGATTGTAGCTGCAGGTGGCACACCTTACGCAAGTTTTGCTGCTTTCAAAGCATCTTCGCAGAAAGAACGTGACACTTTGCTGTCTGCTGCAAGCAGTGGCAAATTTGGCCGAGACTTTGCTGAAAGTTTCTTGTTTGTCAAAGACAAAGGCAACTACGAAAACCTGGCTCAAAAAGGTGGTGCTGCTGTTCGTAGTTGGACACAGGCTACCAGTGTTAAAGCATCCGAAGCTGTTAAGCTGGAAGCTGCTAGACCTGCAAACATGGGTAAGAAACTGGATCCTGAAAAGATGATGCTGGAAGCGTTAAATACGCTACAGAATAAGTATCAGATTGATGCTAACACTGACTTGCGTACCACTGACGACAGCAATCCTTTCAAACTTGCTTACACGTCTCTTGCCAAGCTGCCTGAACTTGCTAACAATCCGATGGCAATTTTCATTAATACTTACGGGCCGCAAGGTAAAGACCCAAGGTTCCAGAAGATTGATGAGCAGTATGTTCTGTCGCGATTTGCTGCTAGCGTCAAGGACGGCACAATGAAAATGCCGGATGCAGTGGCTGCAATCAATGAGTTCTACAAAGTCGCTACTGCTAAGCAGGCTCAACTTACTGCTTGGCCGATGTTCGGACTTGAAAAGCCGAGCAAGATGTATGCAGTAAAACTGCCTGAGTTTGGTATTCCCAACACTGTTGACTTGGGCAATGCTGGCCAGGTAGAGAATCTGCTGACCTATAAAATTGCTCGTGATTTCCGTGCACAAAGTTCAATTATGTTTGGTCGCGGTGGAAGTTTGCAACGTGCTGAAAACGATGCTGCTCTGCGTCAGCAACAAACTAAGACTGTCAACTCAACCACATTGGTGCCGTAATGGGACTCTACTCTGATGCTCTGGTGTCTGCTGCTGACACTCAAAATCTCCAAGCAGGTGGTACTGGTTTCATTTCTGAACTCAGCAATGCACTAACGTATGGTGCAGGAGCTGCTGTTATCAGCGGTCTCGGGAGTATCTATAACACGGCGGCAGCTGGTATCAATGCTGTTGGCGGCAGTGTCGAGCAGATGGATACTTTCAAAAAGCTGTCAGAAATTGACACTGATTGGGCTAAGTACTATGCAGAAAATCAAAATGCTATTGACGTGGTTGGCTTTGTCGGCACTAGCATTATTCCTGGCAGTCTTGCAGTCAAGGGGTTGAATGCCATCCGGGCAGGTAATGCTGGTAACGCATTCGGTCGTGCTCTTGGCTTTGCGAAAACCAAGCAAGCAGAAGCCTTGGATGCTGCGTTGTCAGAACTGGCTGTCGAAGGCGGCACAGTTTTTACTCGCATCAACAAAAACAAACTCGCAGCGATGGGCTGGGGGTTTGCTGACCAAACGATTACGGCTGCTGCGTTTGAAGTTGGTGTTGCTCTTACGATGAAGCAGTCTCCCATTCTTGCAGATGACAGCTGGTGGGACATTGGCAAGAGTGCACTAGTAGGAGCAGCTTTTGGTGGCGTCATTGGCGGTGGCATTGATTCTATCATTCTCAATCGTGGCTTCAAAGATGCTGTCAAAGCTGTTGACCTTAAGCAGCGAGATTACAACTACCTTGCAAATTACGAGAAATTCAATCTGTCGCAAGGTGACAAGAGTTTTGGCGTAGTTGACAGTTTGCTGCGCCTGCCAGACTCAGTGCCGCAGATGGAAGGATTCTTGCGTACTCCTGACCTGCTGGCGGAGCGAGGTGCTAAAAAATTCTTTGACATTTCCGGACTATTGAGCAACACACTCAAATCTACTGAGCGTACTGCTTTCCAAGACTTTGAAAAGTCCATCCGCGAAATTGCAGCTACTGACAATGGCGCTGCCAACTCTCTTGCCAATCTCGTACTGACCCGCTATCAGACTCTGAAAACTGGTAATGTTGATGCCGCAGTAATTCGTGAGCAGCTTGGCGACATTCTGTTTGAACTGAAGTCTGTTCGTCCAGCTACTGACGAGCCGCTGCGTCCTGCCACTGACTTGTGGTACTTCAACAAAGCTATTACTGACGAGCAGCTAGCAGGAATCAAAACAGTTGATGACTGGAGAAAAGCGTTTACTAGCAACGTGCCGTTTGAAAATAATGCGTATGGCAAACCCTACGTGTTTACTGGTACAATTGAAGACCAGACTCGGCTATTCCGGGAAGCTGCTCTTATTGGTAAGAGTGCAGATGAAGGTGGCTATCCGAATCTGACTGCTGCTTGGAAAGATGGCAAAGCGGTAGCTAAGATGCCGGATGGTACATTCCGAGTGAATGACGCATCACCTTACTGGAAACGTATTGACGACCCAGTTTATAGCAAAGAGCGCTATTTAAATACTCGCACTGGCGCTGTTACTGATGATGCGGTTCTGACAGCTGCTGACCGTACTCCTGCTGGCGTCTCGTTCGCCGATGGCATCAAAGCTGACGGCGTCTATCTGACTGCAAAAAGTGGCAGCCAAGTAAGCAGCAAATTCCTGAGCATGAAGGAATTTAATCCCGCTGGCGATGTGGAATACTTCACTGCTCGTCATGCTTGGGCTGCTAAGTTGCAAGACCACCAACTGCCAGATGTGATTGACTCAAAAGATATTTCGCTGCTTGACAGACTTCGTAGTGTCAAAGATGAAAAAGTATTGGACCGCATTGAGATTCATTCCGACGATGGATTCATTGGCAATGCGTCTGACTTCTCTATTCCTGACTTCATCAAGTCTGTAAAACTTTCTGAGGCTCAACGACTGTTTGCTGAAGCATTTGAAGCTGGCAAAACTCTTGACGTTCGTGCTGTCGCTTACCAGCTGAATGTTGATGCCGAGTGGCTGGAGCAAGCTGTTGCTACTCGATTCCGCGAATCGTTTGCTGGCACCTTGCAAGTCGGCAATAAGACTGTTGACATGAGTCAGGGACTTTCTCGTTCGCTGGATGACTATCTGCAACGTGAAAATCTGCTGGCAGACTACGCCACTCCCAAGCAGTTCACTGACCTTGATGTTGTCAAAACTGCTGATTCGTGGCGCGACAAGAGACTGGCAATTCTTGACCAAGTAGCACGAGTTGGCGGCCAGTTTGTTACTGGTGAACTTGCCTGGGCGTATCGAGTGCAAGCTGCAACACAAGCACTGAAGACTGCTGCGGCAGCAGTTGCTGGGAGTGAACGAGCGTCTCAATTTATTGACCTTGCTCAAGATGCTGCTAAGCTTGCAGATTCTGTCGGTGTAGGGTCTAGTTTCTTTGGCAGCGCCAATGCTAACTATGGTGAGCTGCTTAAACAATGGAGCCAGCAAATTGGTAGGCTGGTTCACAACTGGATTAACGAGGATGTTGCCAAGGTAGTGAACTCGTTTGCTACTGTTAGCAATCGTCTGCGTGCAGATGCTACTGCTTCAGCGGAACTTGGTATTGTCACCAACATGCTGCGTGGCACTGACACCAAGTATGTGTGGAATCCTACCAATCCCAAGCAACTTGTTGACCGCGAGATTGCTAAACTCATCAATACTCCTGAGAAGTTTCAGGCTGCAATTGCTGACGCAGTAGAGAATGGCAGTCGCCCACTCATCAACATGGAGAGTGACCTCGCTGTTGAGTTTCTCAAGACTCACAGTACACTGAATGGTGAGCGAGTAGGCAAGCGTACAACTTTGTATAATGCTCGCGGACTAACATCCAACATGGATGAGAATGTCGTGTATGCTCCGCCGATTGATACTACCTACTTCCAGCACTTCGCATTTGTACGTCCTGTTGAGGGCAAAGCATTTGGTACTAGCGAAGTAGCGATGGTGTTTGGTCGCAATGCTGAGGAACTTTCTAAGCGGATTGCACTGGTTGACAAGCAAAACTTTGACGTCATTACCAAGAGTGATACTGAAAAATTCTTCAAAGCCAAAGGTGACTATGACTTCAATCTCACCATCAATGAGCCTCGAATCAACAGTGCTTTGCAAAAGTCTGGTGCACTTAATAACATGTTCCCTGAAGTTCGTGCAGAGAATCTGATTGAGGACTACATTCGTTGGCACCAGAATCAAACTGCTAGGCTTGTTCGCGACACAGTTGAAACTAACTATGCACAGCAGATTGCAGAACTGAATAAGCTTGGAGAAAACTACGTTGAAGTGGCAACTTCTAAGTTTGCAGGAACTCTTCGCAGCAGCAAGTCAGAAGTAGTCAATCCCTTCAACGACTACGTGAAAACTGCGTTGGATGTTTCCAAGCGTAGCGAGTACACTTTCTTCCATCAAGCTAACGAGTTTGTTGATGCTCTCGGCACTCGTGCCTACCAAGTACTGGAATCTACTTTTGGCGACGCACGCAAAGGGATTGTTTCTTGGCAAGAAGCTAACGCCATTGCAGAGAAGCACGGCATCAAAGGAATGTACTCATCTGAGGCTGACTTCTTTACCAGTAACGTGCCGCGTGACCGTAATCTGATTAAGGAATATGTCAGTAAAGCAAACATGCTGCTAGCAAACTTTGTGCTGCGCTTTGACTTTGCTAACTCGGTGCTTAACGTAGTTTCTACTCCGCTGATGCTTGGCACTGAAATGGCTAGTATCAGGTCACTGGTAAAAAATGATTCGCAGCTGGCTGGCAAGCTTGCAGAACTGACTAGCGTCAAAGTTCCTGGTGAAAATCTAAGTGTGCCTAGTACCAGTCGTCTTGTTTTCAATGCTGTTCGCAATTTCTTTGGCGCCAACAAAGAGGAACTGCTGACTCGCTATCGTGCTAATGGTGACATTAAGGACACGCTGTCTCAGTACCATAGCATGATGGATGATTTAGCACTGCGCGCAGACTTCAAGCTGTTTAAAGAGAAGACTGACAAAGCATTTGAAAAAGTAGCAGACCTTACGGGCAACAATTGGGCGGAGCAATTTACTCGCTTTGTCTCTGCTGATGTGATGCGACAACTTAGCGACCCACTAGTTGAAGCTGGCAAACTCTCTCTTAAGGAACAGAATGCTTACATATCAACTTTTGTTAATCGAGTTCAAGGGAACTACATTAGTAGTCAACGACCCATTGTGTTCCAAGGAGTACTTGGAAGTGCTATCGGCTTGTTCCAAACCTACTCTTTTAACCTTCTCCAACAACTACTCCGACATGTCGAAAACAAGGATAAGCGAGCAGTTGCTACTCTCTTTGGAATGCAAGCCGGACTGTTTGGTCTTAACGGCACCCCAATGTTTGAAGCAGTCAATACTCACATCATTGGTAATGCTGCAATCAACGACGGTCACTACGATGCCTATAGTATTGCTCCTGCTTTCTTAGGCAAAGAAATTGGCGACTGGCTGCTGTATGGAACTGCTAGTGCGATGCCTGGCTTTGGCGATAAGTGGCCTGCACTCTATACTCGTGGTGACATCAATCCTCGCCACGTTAGTATTCTGCCGCTCAATCCTGTAGATGTGCCAGCCATTGATGCGTCAATCCGAGTAGTAAAGAACATCGCCGACGTTGGTAGCAAACTTGTTAGCGGTGCAGACATTTCTACCACCTTGCTGCAAGGACTGGAACACAATGGTATCAATCGTCCGCTTGCTGGGTTTGCTCAGGTGTTAGCAGGACAATCTACTACCAGTCGTGGCGGCTTGATTTCTGCAAGCAATGACTTCTCACTAATTACTAGTGCGTCTCGAATTGCTGGCAGCCGTCCGATGGACGAGAGTATTGCACTTAATGGATTGTATCGACTGAAAGCCTATCAAGCTGCTGACCGAGAAAGAATGGAAGTTCTTGGTGAGCGAGTGAAAAGCTATCTCTACAAAAATGAGTTTCCACCGGATGACGTGTTCGATGGATTTATGAAGGACTACGCTGCTGCTGGTGGGAGAGTAGAAAACTTCAATGCTGCGATGCAGCGGTGGGCACGTGATGCTAATTCATCAGTGATTGAGAAGATGCGCGGGAAGATGCAAAGTAGCTATGGGCAGCGGCTGTCTGAAATCATGGGTGGCGAACCACTGGAAGATTATCGGAATCAAACAGCCGCTGCTGGTGCAGTTAGTCCTGAGTAGTGTCCAAACCAGCATCTCCACTAAGTAGCAACTCACGAATGAATGGTTCCGGCTTCCAGTAATTTGGACCTTTCAGGAACTTACCCCGCTCATCTTTGATTGGTTTGCCATCTGCTCCCAGCTTCGAGAAGTTACTTTGCATGATGATGTGCAATACTTCTCCCAGTGGAATGTTCCAGCGTTGTGCCTCGCTTGCGCAGTAGACAATAATGTCGCCAAGCAAATCTGCTAGTTGTACGCGAGCATCGAGAAGAATTTCTTCTGCGTTGCCATCATCAGCTTGATTGAGAGTAGCTTCAATATCACTAATCTCCCGACACTCTTCGTCCAGAATATCTTTGAATTTAACGATGCGACTGCTGGAAGCCGCCCAACCTACAATCTGTTGCAACTCGTACATCTCATTCATACGAGCAATGTCAGTGGAAAAACCACCGTTGACGTCAAGGTTAGTAGGGACTGTATACATTTTCATTCTCCTGGTTTACGGTTGCTGAATTGAACTGAGAGACACTGGTGACATTTCTACCAGAACTCCATCCACCTTCTTAGCAGGAACTAGCTGCCCAGCTTGTGCCCGGTAGTCTTGCAGTACTCTGCCATTAGTAACAAGGTCTGCAAATTCTTTAATGTCAGGACTTGCGTCAGGCCAAAGATTAGTTCCTCGTTGTACAAGTTCTTTGAACTCTTTGATGCTAGCTTCACCATAGACTGTAACAAATAACATAGGCTCTCGTCTATCAGGCTTGTCAACTTGGCTGAAATAAATACTCATAAAAACTCCTAGTCATTTTCCTGTTATCTCGCGCAGCAGATTGAGGTCAACATACCGCGCGTTCTCTTTTGCCATTGGTTTCTGAGAAGGCAGAAACATACCTTTTTCATTTGCTGCTTGAATCTTGCCCGCCGCTGCTAAGCTGGCAAGAATGTCGGCAAGCCTTTCCTGCTTATCGACGTCACGACTGACTACTTTCCAGAGGTCACTGAAACTCAGTGGCACTTTCGATTCGTAGAGAGCAGTCATGATATTGTGCTGCGCTTCAGAGTCCTTACTCTTACCGAATTCTCCGAGCGCCTTACTCATGTTGCTCTCGGTAAATGTGAGAATCGTGTTGGCAAGAACTACGTCGGCGGTGCTAATCTCCGTGCTGCCACGCATAGCAGTAGTAATTAGACAGAGCTTGATTAGATGGGTGAACCGTCTGGTGCTGTAACTCTTGAAGCGGTAGTCTTCTAAATCTTTGAAGGTACGGTAGATAGTATCAAGCGCACGCTCTGCCCCGGCTGCCATAGTGGCTTCTCCACGTACACTCTCTTTAATTCTACTGAGTGCAGCTCCAAGACTACTGACGACTGCATCGGGTGGCTTTGTAGGAAATGTAATTTTTCTTCCACTTGGTTCTGAATAAACGAGAATAAGACGCGAGAGAAATCCTTGACCAATTGCTTGTTCTGGGAATGCAAGTTTGAAAGAAGAATGGGTATTCCCACCCAGAATCGAGATGGTGGGTTGAAAGATAGAAATAGATTTTGAGTTTTTGAAGCGGTGTTTGTAAGTAGTATCTTCATCGTCCCAGTCCCATAGTGCTCCGAGCATACTGAGAAATTCAATGTTTCCTGTTCCTGAAAATTCGTTGAATTCGTCGGCTGTGACAAATATCTCCTTAGGAATTCCATCATGAACTTCTCCCCCTCCGCCCAATTCAAGATTGTCGAGAACATCGCTAGCAGTAATTGTTCTTCTTCCTGATTTGTTAGATTTACTCCAAGCGTCTTCATCAGTGACTCCTTCAAGATCAAGTAGGAACTTTTCCTTACTCGTGCGTTCTGCTGCAAAGGTAGAATAGCCAGTCGTAGAGAGTACACGCCGCGCCATCTTGATAGCAGTCGACTTGCGAGTACCAGGATTGCCAATCAACATAACATACTGGTTCGGAAAGATTCTAGTAGTTCCAAAAGGAAACCAGAATTGGCGACCAAGAAGGGCACCAACACTGCTAATGAGACTCCAACGGTGGTAAATAGTTGGAGGTTCTGTTGATTCGGCATAGCGAAAGTAGAGGTCAAACAAACTTTCGGTGATTGCTTCTTGTTGCATTTGTCACTCATGGCTTTTTGATTGTTCGGAGTTTAGAGAACTTTGGAACTGGGATGAACTTACTTGAGTTCACTCCATCTTGTTTTGCCTGCGCTAATGTCACTGGGAATCTTGAGTGTGCGAGTAATGCCATCAGCACCTTTCACATCTACAGATGTTTGCATCATTCCACAAACAATCTCTGGAATATCGGGGCACTCTTTGCGATACTGGAAAAATATAGAGTCATGGATTTGTGCTTTGATGCGAATCTTACCGCGAAGTGTTCCGTAGATTTGCTCTCGCCAAACAGTATAAAATTCGCGATTGATAATCGCAACGCTGAGATTCTGCGGGCCATGAGC